>Ga0137374_10006938_pt1 | contig 13510 bp, 10 predicted proteins | sample SagtaG_20_FD_104811 | JGI IMG/M metagenome (GOLD analysis project Ga0137374, IMG submission 104811) | Vadose zone soil microbial communities from Sagehorn Ranch, Mendocino, California, USA - Sage1_R_100_16 metaG | ecosystem: Environmental > Terrestrial > Soil > Vadose zone | place: USA...
AGCTCGTCGCCAGCGTGTGCCAAGGCATCCCTCCCGGTACGTCAGGGGCCGCGGACCGCGGCGAGCATACCTCCGAAGACCCACGGCGCAGCGCGGAAGCTACGTCGGGCCAGGCCTGTCCTAATCCGCCGCTCGGGCCTGCCCGCTGACCGGGATGGGTGTTGACCTCGGGTTGGGGTCGGCCATGACCTTGGCGGTGCTCACGACCGTTGTCGTCTTGAAGTCCAAGGACACAGGGCCGCTCCAGCCTCCTGAGAGGTGCTCTTGCGGTAGCAGTGCGGTCTGCCCGCCCTTGGCGAGCACGTCCGGCCGTCTCGGCGCCCAGGCCCGGGCGGTGTCGGGGGCGCGAACCTGGGTGCGCAACCCCGTGTGGAAGCTCGTATAGCTGGGGTAGGTGCCGTGCATCCAGACGACGTTCATGCTGTCCCCGCGCTGGCCACGAGGCGAGATCGGCCGGTAGTTGTTGCCGGCTGACGGGGAGGTGAGCGGCCGCGACGACCAGGTCGCGCCACCGTCGGGGGTGGTCCAGGCCTGGACCTCGAAGAGGCCGTTGACCTGTCTGGACAGGTAGACGATGGAGGGGTTCTCGTGGTCCAGCGTGATCCCGCCCGAGTAGTTGGGCTCGGCCGGGTCCACGCTCATCGAGCGGCCCGCCCGCACCAGCTCCCGGTCGATCCAGCGCGTCCCGTCCCAGCGGGCGTAGCGGTAGCGGTGGTCGCTGTCGGTCGGGAAGGTCGCGTACACGATCACCGGGTTACCTGCCTGGTCGAGGGCGACGTCGTGCACCCATGCCTTGCCGTTGGTGGTGTGGTCGTAGACCTTCTGTCCCTGGGTCGGAGCGATCGGCAGGTTGGCCATCATCGAGATGACCGATCCGTCGGCCCGGCGCAGCGCTCCGGCCCGGTAGGCCGCGTAGTAGATGCTGGTCTGTAGGTTGCGGGGGTGGCTCTCGGTAAAGGCCATCGCGATCGTGTCACGGCCGTTGCTCGCGTACTTCACGTACGGCCGCTGGCCTGGGTTGTCGATCACCGTCCGGGCGGCGCTCCAGGTGTCGCCGTCGTCGGAGGTGGACAGCGAAGGGTTGAAGTTGCCACCCCGCCAGAACAGGTAGATGCGATTGCCCTCGGCCGAGAGCTGCATCGGGTTCGGGTAGGTGTAGCCCTCCGCGCCCGGCGTGTTGGTGGGAAAGGTGTGCTCAGGCTCCCAGGCGGTGATGTCCTCGGGCCGCAACGAGCGCCGGTACCACATGGTCGGCCCGGCGTGGGTGGACCAGAACACCATCAGCCGTCCGTCGTGCCGCACGAGGATGGAAGGATTGTCATGGTCGTCGACCTGCAGCCGCGCCTTGAGGGTGACGATCACCTGGCGGCCGGAATCGTGGTCGTAGCTGGCCACTTGGATGCTGCCATCCGGAGCGACCCAGCCGGTGTAGGTGCGGTGGTATTTGCCTTCGTAATAGACGGCGCGCGGGTCGCCGAACCAGCTCCAGGCGCCACCGGAGGTGAACTGGCGCTCGCGCAGCGGCAGCATGCCCGTCCGGGCTTTCGGCGCAGCGGCCCGGATCAGCAAGCCGGCCAGGAGCAGCACCGCCGCGGTGGTGAGCACGACGAAGCGTCGGGCGCGGGTAGCCATCTCGAGCTCCCTCGTTGGGATCGACACGAAGGAAGGGGCTGGTTGCGTGCGGCACGGCGAGGCTCCTGGTCGCGCGAGCCGCCCGACCGGTGACTCCTCCTCCCCCGTGCAGACATGGACAAGCCTTCGACAGGTCCGGCCCGGCTCTGTATTCGCGCTGGTCGACCCGGCGGTCTCGCCGCTCAGCCGCGGTCACGGGAGATGCAGACAGTGCGCCCGTCGGTCAACGGGCCGACCAGACGGAACCATCCGGGTAGCGGTGCTCGTCGAGCGCTCGCCGGGTCATGGCCGCGTAGCCGGGGGAGCGTGGTAGGAGGTAACGGCCGCCGACGACCCGCACCGGCTCCACGAAATGCTCGTGCAGGTGGTCGACGTACTCGATCATGCGCCCGTCGAGCGAGCCGCTCACCGCCACGTAGTCGAACGCCGAGAGGTGCACGACCAGCTCGCAGAGACCGACACCACCGGCATGCGGGCAGACCGGCACGCCGAACTTCGCCGCCAGCAGCAGCACCGCCACGACCTCGTTGACCCCGGCGAGGCGGCAGGCGTCCACCTGGCAGACGGCGACCGCGCCGGCCTGCAGGAGCTGCTTGAACATCACCCGGTTGTGGGTGTGCTCGCCGGTCACGACCCGGATCGGCGCGACCGAGCGCGCGATCGCGGCGTGGCCGAGGATGTCGTCGGGGCTGGTCGGCTCCTCGATCCACCACGGCTCGAAGGGGGCCAGCTCCCTCACCCAGGCGATCGCCTCGGGGACGCTCCACACCTGGTTGGCGTCGAGCATCAGCCCGCGGTCCGGGCCGAGGACCTCGCGGGCGATGCGAAGGCGTCGCAGGTCGTCCTCGAGGTTGGCGCCGACCTTCACCTTGACGTGGGTGAAGCCGGCGGCGACCGCCTCACGGCAGCGGCGCCGGAGCTTGTCGTCGTCATAGCCGAGCCACCCGGGCGAGGTGTCGTAGGCGGGATAGCCGACGGCGGCCAGGTCCGCCTCTCGCTCGGCTCTACCTTCCGTGCGGGCACGCAGCAACTCGAGCGCGTCGTCGGGGGTGAGGGCGTCGGTCAGGTAGCGGAAGTCGACCAGGGCGACGATCTCCTCAGGGTCCAGGTCGGCGAGCAACTTCCACAGCGGCTTGCCGCGTGTCTTGGCGTACAGGTCCCACACGGCGTTGACGACGGCGGCGGTGGCCATGTGGATGACGCCCTTCTCCGGGCCGAGCCAGCGCAGCTGGTTGTCGCCGACCAGCCGGCGCCACAGGCCGCCCATGTCGGCGAACAGGTCCTCGGCCTTCTGGCCGACGACCACCGGCGCCAGCGCGCGGATCGCCTGCACGCAGATCGCGGTGCCACGGCCGATGGTGAAGCAGAACCCGTGGCCCTCCAGGTCCGTGTCGCTGGTGCGGAGGATCAGGTAGGCGGCCGAGTAGTCGGGCGCCGGGTTCATCGCATCGGAACCGTCGAGCCGCAGGGAGGTCGGGAAACGGACGTCGATGGCGTCGAAGCCGGTGATGACGACCTCGGGCATGGCGGTCACTTCAGCGCGCACCACTCACCCCTTGACCGCCCCGACGAGCAGACCGCGCGAGATGACCCGCTCGAGCCCGATCGCCAGCGCGATGACCGGAAGGATCATGATCTGGATCAGCACGGACATGTACCACCACTGCGGACCGCGGGTGGCGTTCTGGGCGGCGACAGTGAGCGGCAGCGTCTGGGCATTGGCACTCGACAGGAACAGTGCGAGCAGATACTCGTTCCAGGCGAAGACGAAGACGATGAGGAAGGTCGCAACCAGGCCGGGCATCGACAGTGGCAAGGTGAACGACCGGAAGACCCGAAAGGTGGACGCACCGTCGACGAACGCGGCCTCCTCCAGCTCCCAGGGAAGCCGGTTGAAATAGTCGCGCATCAGCCAGACGACGATCGGCAGGTTGGTCGCCGCATACGTGATGACCAGCGCGGTCCGCGTGTCGAGGAGGCCGACGTGCTGGAACAGGACGTAGATCGGGATGACCACCGCGACCGGTGGCAGGATCCGCTGGGAGATCATCCAGAAGGCGATGTCGCGGTTCGACAGGGCCCGCTTGAAGCGGTGGCCGACGGCGCCGACGAGCAGGGCGAAGCAGGCGGCAGCCACGACGATGGCGAGCGGCGGTGACACGCCGAACCCGATGAGGACGGCGGCGAGGACCAGGCAGCCGGCGAACAGCCCGATCACGCCGAGGCGCGGTCGGTACGGGAAGCGGATGAGGGCGTATGCGGCGGCAGACCCGAACAGCATCGCCAGCGCCGAGCTGCCCACGGCGACGACGACCGAATTCACGTATGGCCGCAGCGTGTCGTCCCTGAGGTCCACGAAGATGTAGTGCCAAGCGTCCAGGGACGGATGGAAGTCGACGAAGGGCAGGTACACGGGCCCCTTGTTGACCTGTATCGGCAGCTTGAACGACGTGATCGCGAGCCAGTACAGCGGGAAGAGCACCACCAGCGCCCACGACCCGAGGATCAGGTACGCGACCAGCTTGCCGAGCGGCGACAGGTCCTTGATCGAGCGTCGCCGGAGCGGGTGTCGAACCGCCCGCTTCCTCAGCCGTTGCGAAACTTCGCTGCTCATCGGCTCATTCCTCGGCGAACCGCCGCCGCAGGAGGCTGACATAGGCCACTGCGACGAGGGTCACGATGAACAGGAGGGAGTAGGCAACCGCCGCCGACTGGCCGAGGTCGAGGGTCCGCCAGCGGACATAGGCATGCAGGCTCAGCGACTCGGTCGCCGTTCCAGGGCCGCCGTTGGTCAGCACGTTGGGCAGATCGATGATCTTGAAGGCCTCGATGAGCCGGATGAGGATGACGGTCGTGCACACCGGCAGGATTGCCGGCAGGGTGACATGGCGGAAGGTCTGCCAGCGGTTGGCGCCGTCCACCATCGCCGCCTCGACGGTCTCGAGGTCCTGGCTCTCCAGCGCGGCCAGCAGGACGATGAACATGAACGGAGTCCACTGCCAGATGTCGCCGATCATCACAGCGACCCTGGCGCCCCAAGGACTGGTCACCCAGGAGAAGTCGGTGAGCCCGACGGCCGCCCACAGTGGCTCCAATGGCCCTTTGCTGGTGTCGGTGAGCATCCGGAACATGTAGGCGACGCCCACGGGCGTGATCATCATCGGGAGCAGGAACACGACCCGAAAGAAGCGCTGCCCTGGAAGTCCCTGGGTCAGCAGGTGCGCCAGCCCGAGCCCGAGGAGGAACTGCGCCGCGATGCCCACAGCAACGTAGACCAGCGTCACGACGACGGTGCCCGGGCGCCCCCCATGGGACAGCAGCGTGTGGGTCAGCAGCCAGAGGCCGGCCGCACCGATGAACGCGCCGACGAGGCGGAAGGCCATACCGACCAATGAGACGCCGCCCCGCCAGGCTCTGGCGAGCCCCCAGCAGAGCAGGGCGAGGCCGGCCACCAGCACCACCCATCCCAACGCCGTCAGGGGCCGGCTCACCCCGAGGAAGTGCGTCCGCTCGCCGCCGAAGAGCAGCTCGCGGAAGTTCTCCACCCCGATGAAGTGGAACGTGAAGCCACCCCGCGCGAGCTCCAGCCGGGACAGGCTGATGTAGAGCGAGGCGAACAGCGGAAAGATCGAGACGAACAGGATCACCAGCAGCGCCGGCCAGATGAACGCGGTTCGGACCGCGAAGTTCGGGCCCAGCGCCGACCCCGCTCTGGTGGTCCGCGCCTCGAGGACGCCCCGCGTGGCGACGGGCCGGCCTCGAGTCAGCCTGCCAGCGTCCATGGGCGCTATCGCTGGACGCTCAGGCTCGCGGCATACGACTGCTTCTGCTTGTCACGCCCCTGATCGTTGGTGATCTTCTCCCAGCCGGATTCGATCTGCTGCATGGTCTGCTGGGTGTTGAGCTCCCCGGCCAGGAACTGCGCGAGGCCGGTGTCGAGCACCACCCCCTCGTAGTCCGCCGACTTCGGCACCCGCAGGTCGAGGATCATGTTGGGGCTCTGGAAACTGTCGCGGATGGCGCCGAGGTAGTTCTTCGCCATGGCCTCGCTCATGCCGGCCTTCACCCAGGCGTCGATGTTCTCGAACTGCGAGACCCGGTACGGGTTGAAGCCGGTCTTGCCGAGGGTCACGTCGACGTTCGACTGCCCCGGCGCGCTCATGTACGCCAGGAAGTCGAAGGCGGCGTCCTTGACGTCCTTCTTGGCCGAGGCGTTGATGGCGCCGGACCAGCCGCCGAACGCGGCGAACGGCGCGTGGTTGACGCCGTCGACCGCCCGCGGGCAGGTCGTGGCGTTGCAGTCGACCAGTTGCCCTGTCCCCCGGTCGAGTACGCGGCGGGAACCGGGAAGGACCACGGTCCCGACCTTGTCCTGCACGGTCGAGGTCTTGGGATCGATGGCGAGCGTCCCGATGTCGCCCCAGTCCATGGAGAGGGCGCAGCGCCCCGAGGTGAACAGCCCGCGCGTGTCGCCGACGTCGAGGTTCAGCTCGCCCGGCGGCCCGTACTGCGTGGTCCGCTTGTAGACGTCGAGCGCGGCCGCGAACCCCGGGTTGTTCACCAGCGGCTTCATGGTCGCGCTGTCGAAGAACGAACCCTGGCTGGTCCCCTGCGTCTGCAGGAAGGAGCCGGCGATCGCCAGGAACATCCAGTAGGACTGGGCGGAGCGCTTCTTGGCGATGCAGGAGCCGTAGTCGCCCTTGCCGTCGCCGTTCAGGTCCTTCCCGTTGTACCGCTGGGCGATCGACAGGTAGTCGTCCCAGGTGGCCGGCGGCTGGATCCCGTCCTTCTTCAGCAGGTCGCTGCGGTAGTAGACCATCTCGACGTCGCCGTCCAGCGGGATGGTGTAGGTGTGCCCCTGGTACGAGGCGCTGAAGTCGCGGAAGAACGGCGCGATGTCATCCCATTTCAGGGCCTGGTCGCCCTGCACGCGGCTGCCGATGTCCTCCAGGTAACCGGGCGGGACGAAGTCGCCCATCCACTGGGGATCGAAGACGAAGGCATCGTAGCTGTTGGTCCTCGTCGCCATGTCGGTGAGGATCTTGTCGTACAGGTCGCTGAAGGGGACGGTCACCACCTTGATCTTCGCGCCCGTGAGCCGCTGGAACTCGGGCGCGCGCCGCTGGAGCGGCTCGGCGATTTGCGGCCCAGTGAAGGTCAGGACGTTGACCGAGACGCCTTCGTGCGCCTTCGCGCCGGCCTTCTTCGTGGATTGGGAACTGCCACTACTGCAAGCGCCGACCATCAACGCCAGCACGGCGATGGACGCGGCCCACCCGCGGAATCGACGGTTGGTCATGCTGTCCTCCTCTCATGCTCGCTCCGCCTCCCGCGCGGATCTCGCGGATGGAGCCGGAATTCACAGGTGTTTGGCTGCCACCTTGGGCCGCCAGGCGCCGTCCTCTGGAGGCCTTACCGTAGGGCAACAGACATCCAATGTCTAGCAGAATGATTGGAACAAACACCATGAAACCTAACCCGCTGGAGCAGGATCGTCCGATGACGTCACAAGAATCCCGGATGCTTCCGGGGCGTCAACGAGACGATCGGCGCCCGGACCGCCGCGAGGGGGTGGTGGCCTCGTTCCGGGAGGTGAGGATGCGGCGGAACCAGGTCTCGGTGGTGAGGACGTGGACGACGGCGGCGGCTTGGGCCAGGTTCGGGTCGCCGGCGAGCAGAGCGTTGTAGATGTCGGTGTGCTGGGCGACCGTCTGCTCGGCTGCCTCGCCGTCGATGATGCCCCGCCAGATCCGCGCGCGTAGGGTCTTGCTGGAGAGACCGTCGAGCATCGCGGCAAGGGTCTGGTTGCCGCCCGCCGCGGCGACGCGGTTGTGGAATTCGGCGTCGTGGACGACCAGCTGCTCGAGCCCGTCGGCCCCACGCATCCGTTCGAGGCACTCCTCCAGCGCCCGCAGGGCGGTCTGGTCGATGCGGGTGGCGGCCAGAGCGACCGCGGCCGGCTCGAGGTAGCGGCGCACCTCGAGCACCTCGAGCCAGGTGTCGTCCTGCATGAGGTCGACGGCGAAGCCGATCCCCTCCAGCAGCATGTCCGGCTTGAGACTGGTGACGTAGGTGCCATCGCCCCTGCGCACGTCCAGCACTCGTGCGGTGACCAGCGCCCGTACCGCCTCACGCGCGGTGTTGCGCGACAGCTCGAGCTGCGCGGCCAGCTCGTGCTCTGGTGGCAACCGCGACCCGGGAGCCAACTCCCCGGCGATGATCAGGTCGCGGATCTTGGCGATCCCCCGCTCGGTGACCGGCGCGGCCACAGAGACGCTCCTCGTCCTCGAGACATCCGATGTCTGGCAAGCATAGCTGTTTGCGATGCGGATGGTACGAGGCTTGGATTGCCGCGGGAGCGCCGGGACCATCCCCGCGCCCCAGGGCGAGGGCAAGGCGGGTGGCGATCCGTCCGAGCCGCAGTCCGACGGAGCACCCGCGGCCGACGCGTAACTCGACCCGCCAGGATGCCTACCGCGGCTCGCCCTGGCGCTGGCCGCGGGCGGCCGGGTCGTGGCGGCGGATGTCCTGGGTGGCGCGGACGAGCGCGCGCATGCTGTCGAGGTCGCCGTGGAGCGAACCGTGCGCGCGCGCCTGGACCAGGACGTTGCCGAGCGCGGTGGCCTCGACCGGACCGGCGAGCACCGGCAGGCCGCAGGCGTCAGCGGTCAGCTCGCAGAGCAGCCGGTTGCGGGCTCCCCCGCCGACCAGGTGCACCACCTCGACCCGCCTGCCCGACAGCCGCTCGGCGTCGCGCAGCACCCGAGCGTAGGCGGACGCAAGGCTGTCGAGGATGCAGCGCACCAGCTCGGCCTGGCCGCCGGGCACGGGCTGACCGGTGGCCTGGCAGGCCGCCCGGATCCTCGCCGGCATGTCGCCGGGCGGGAGGAAGGCCGGGTCGTCGGGGTCCACGACGGGCCCGCCGGCGGGGAGCGCGCCGGCGGCCCCGAGCAGGGAGGGCAGGTCCGCGGGCAGCCCGGCGCGCGCCCAGACCCGCAGCGACTCCTGGAGCAGCCACAGGCCCATGACGTTGCGGAGGTAGCGGATGCGGCCGTCGACGCCGACCTCGTTGGTGAAGTTGGCCTGGCGGCTCTCGGGCGTGCGTACCGGGTGCTCCAGCTCGACCCCCACCAGCGACCAGGTGCCGCAGGAGACGTAGGCGGCGCCCGTGCTCTCGGAGGGGACGCCGACGACCGCCGAGGCGGTGTCGTGGGACCCGACCGCCGTCACCACCGCCAGTGGCCCCAGGTCGGTCTCGGCGGCGACCCCTGGACGCGGGGGACCGGTCACCTCGCCGGGCTGCCGCAGCGGGGGCAGCAGCTCCGAGCGCAGCCCGAGCGCCTCGAGCACCCGCGGCGACCAGCACATCGCTCCCACGTCGAGCAGCCCGGTGGTGGAGGCGTTGGTGATCTCCGCGCCGGCCGAGCCGGTGAGCCAGTATCCGAGCAGGTCCGGGATCAGCAGCATCGTGCGTGCGGCGTCGAGCCGCTCCGCCCTGGCGTCGGCGGCGAGCTGGTACAGCGTGTTGAAGGGCAGGAACTGCACGCCGGTGACCTGGTACAGCTCCGCCTGCGGGATGCGCGCGTGGACCTGGTCGGGGACGCCCGCGGTGCGGCCGTCGCGGTAGTGGTAGGGGTTGCCGAGCAGCGCTCCCGACGCGTCGAGCAGCCCGTAGTCGACGCCCCAGGAATCCACGCCGACGCTGGTGATCTGTTGGCTGTCCCTGGCGGCGACGGCCAGCCCGTCGAGCACGTCCCGGTACAGCCGCAGCACGTCCCAGTGCAGCCCGTCCGGCAGGCTGGCCGGCACGTTGGGGAAGCGGTGCGCCTCGACCAGCTCCAGCGTGGACGGGCCCACCCGGGAGACCATGACCCGGCCGCTGGCCGCGCCGAGGTCGACCGCGACATACGATCCCTCTGGAGTGGTGGGGCTCATCGCAGGAAGGCGGCGGCGGCTCCGGCGTCCACCGGGACCAGCAGCCCGGTGGTGCGGGACAGGTCCCCGGCGACCAGCGCGAGCACCGCGGCGGCGACGTGCTCCGGGAGCACCTCGCGCCCGAGCAGTGTGCGCTTGGCGTAGAAGGCGCCCAGCTCCTCCTCTGGCACGCCGTAGACGGCCGCGCGCTGCGCCCCCCAGCCCTTGGCGAAGATCCCCGAGCCGCGGACGACCGCGTCGGGGTTGACGCCGTTGACCCTGATCCCGTGCCGCCCCAGCTCGGCGGCCAGCAGGCGGACCTGGTGCGCCTGGTCGGCTTTGGCCGCCCCGTACGCCAGGTTGTCCGGTCCCGCCACCACTCCGTTCTTGCTGACGACGTAGACCAGGTCGCCGCCGAGCCCTTGGGCGATCATGACCCTGGCCGCCTCGCGCGACACCAGGAACGACCCCCTGGCCATGACGTCGTGCTGCCGGTCCCAGTCGCCCGCGCTGGTCTCCAGCAACGGCTTGGAGATCGACAGCCCGGCGTTGTTGACGACCAGATCGACCTCACCGAAGGCCAGGGTCGCCCGCTCGACCGCGTCGGCGACCTGGTCCTCGTCGCTGACGTCGGCGGCGACCGCCACGGCGGCGTCGGCGTCGCCGATCCCGCCGGCGACCGCGCTCGCGCTGCCGGCGTCGAGGTCGGCCACGACCACGCAGGCGCCCTCGGCGGCCAGCCGCTCGCTGATGGCTCTGCCGATGCCCGAGCCGGCGCCGGTCACCAGGGCGACCCGCGCGGCCAGGGGTTTGGGGGCCGGCCGGCGCCGGAGCTTGGCCTCCTCCAGCGCCCAGTACTCGATGCGGAACTTCTCCGACTCCGGGATCGGCGCGTAGCTGGAGAGCGCCTCGGCCCCGCGCATCGCGTTGATCGCGCCTTCGTAGAACTCCCCCGCCACCCGAGCGGTCTGCTTGTCGGCACCGAAGGAGAAACTGCCGATCCCCGGCACCAGCACGATCGCGGGGTCGGCGCCGCGCATGGGCGGGCTGTCCGGCGACGCGTGGCGACCGTAGTAGGCCTGATAGGCCTCGCGGTAGGCGGCGTGCAGCTCACGCAGCCGCTCGACGACCCGCTCCAGCGGGGTCGACGGCGGCAGGTCGAGCACCATCGGCCGCACCTTGGTCCGCAGGAAGTGGTCGGGGCAGGAGGTCCCCAGCGCGGCGGCGCGCCGCTGCCGCGCGCCTTCCGCCAGCGGCTCGAACCCGTCGAGCACGGCGCCGAACGGCTCGGGGCGGCCCCGCTCGGCGATGAACCGCTCGGCGCCGCGGATGATCTCCAGCGAGCGCGCCTCGCACTCCCGCGAGCTCGAGCCCCACGCCGTGATGCCGTGGCCGCCGAGCACCACCCCGATGCAGTCCTCGTTGGCCCGCTGGATCGCGGCGACGTCCAGGCCGAGCTGGAAGCCGGGCCGCCGCCACGGCACCCAGGCGACCCGGCCGCCGAAGCACTGCTTGGTCAGCGCCTCGCCGTCGGCGGCCGTGGCCAGCGCGATCCCCGACTCGGGGTGCAGGTGGTCGACGTGGGCCGCGGTCACCAGGCCGTGCATGGCGGTGTCGATCGACGGCGCGGCTCCCCCCTGCCGTGCAGGCAGTAGTCGAACGCGGAGGCCATCTCGTCCTCGCGGTCGGCGCCCGGGTAGACGCCCACCAGCGAGCGGAGCCGGTCCAGCCGCAGGATCGACAGGCCCTGCTCGGTCAGGGTCCCGAGGTCCCCGCCGGAGCCCTTGACCCAGAGCAGCTCCACCGGCCGCCCGGTCACGGGGTCGTCGGCCGGTCCCTTGACCGAGGCGTTGCCGCCGGCCCAGTTGGTGTTGCGCCGGTCGGCGCCGAGCCGGTGGGACCGTTCCAGCAGCTCGCGCACCTGGGGGACGGTCATCGAGGGTCAGGCTCCCCAGCCGGCCTGGGTGCCACCGACCCGCTCGGCCACGATCCGCTCGCCATACCCCGAACGGGCGTAAGCGGCCATGGGGTCAGGGTCCAGGCCCATGTCGGTGCGCAGCTCGGCCAGCAGCGGCCGCACGTCGGTCGCGTAGGCGTCCATCAGGACCCCGTTGGCGCCGAGCACGTCACCGGCCCGCTGGGCGGCCTCCAGCGCCGCCGCGTCGACCAGCAGCGCCTTGGCGGTGGCCTCCTGCACGTTCATCACCGAGCGGATCTGCCCGGGGATCTTCGGCTCGATGTTGTGGGACTGGTCGAGCATGAACGCGATCCCGGCCTCCGGCGCACAGCCGCCGCCCTGGACCACCTCGTGCATGATCCGGAACAGCTGGAACGGGTCGGCCGCCCCCACCATCAGGTCGTCGTCGGCGTAGAACCGGGAGTTGAAGTCGAACCCCCCCAGCCTGCCCGCCCGCAGCAGCAGCGCCACGATCATCTCGATGTTGGTGCCCGGCGCGTGGTGGCCGGTGTCCACCACCACCAGCGCGCGCTCCCCCAACGCCTGGCAGTGCAGCAGCGCGGTGCCCCAGTCGGGCACGTCGGTCTGATAGAACGCCGGCTCGAACAGCTTGTACTCCAGCAGCATCCGCTGCTCAGGCCCAAGGCGCCGGTACACCTGCGCCAGGGCCTCGCCAAGCCGCTCCTGGCGGGCCCGGATCGAGTCCTGGCCGGGGTAGTTGGTCCCATCCGCGAACCACAGCTTGAGGTCACGCGACCCGGTGGCGTCCATCACCTCGACGCAGGCCAGCAGGTGGTCCAGCGCCTTGGCGCGGACCCGCGGGTCGGGGTGGCAGACGCTGCCGAGCTTGTAGTCGTCGTCCTGGAACACGTTGGCGTTGATCGTGCCGATCTGCACGCCGTGGTCGGCGGCGTGCTTGGCCAGGTCGGCGTAGTCGTCGACGGCGTCCCAGGGGATGTGCAGCGCCACGCTCGGCGCCACCCCCGTGTGCGTGTGGACCTGCGCCGCGTCCTGGAGCTTCTCGTAGGCGCTGCGGGGGACGCCAGGCTGGGCGAAGACCTTGAAGCGCGTGCCAGAGTTCCCAAACGCCCACGACGGCAACTCGATCCGCTGCTGCCGCAACGCATCCTTGACAATGGCAGGATCAGTCATCGTGCCTACCTGCTTCCTCTCGTACCACCCGGCATGGCAGGTGGAGGACCGCGTCACCTGGCTGGACGGCCGGGGTGCGGCCCGGTCCGGAGGCCGCACCCCGGGAACGTGGCTCAGAAGTCGAACTGATCGATGTTGGACTTGTCGAACACCTGCGGCGGGCCGAGCAGGATCTCACCGTCCGCGCCGATCGACTTGGTGCCCAGGTTGCCGGCCTTGAAGGTCTCACCCTCCTTGCCAGTGATCTGCCCGGACGCCAGCGCCGCCGCTGCGTAGGCGGCCAGGTAGCCGAGCTTGCCGGGGTCCCAGAGCTCGAACGAGGCGACGGTGCCGTCCTTCACGAACTTGCGCATCTGGTTGGGCGTGCCCAGCCCGGTCAGCGCGACCTTGCCCTTGAACGAGGAACCGCTCAGGTAGCGGGCGGCGGCGGAGACGCCGACGGTGGTCGGCGAGATGATCCCCTTGAGGTCAGGGTAGGCCTGCAGCAGGCCCTGCGCCTGCTGGAACGAGGTCTGGTCGTCGTCGTTGCCATAGGCGACCTTGACGAGCTTCATCTTCGAGTACTGCGGCTTGGACAGCTCGTCCTTCATGAACCTGATCCAGGTGTCCTGGTCGGCGGCGGTGGAGGTCGCCGACAGGATCGCGATCTGGCCGGTGTAGTTGAGCTGCTTGCCGAGCACCTGCACCTCGCTGCGGCCGATGGCCTCGGGCGAGGCCTGGTTCACGAACACGGTGCGGCCCTCGGGCGCGGTGTCGGCGTCGTAGGTCACCACCTTGATGCCCTGCGCCATCGCGGCCTTGAGCGCGGGCACGACCGCGTTGGGGTCGTCGGCGGAGATCACGATCGCGTCCTGG
>Ga0137374_10006940_pt1 | contig 13509 bp, 7 predicted proteins | sample SagtaG_20_FD_104811 | JGI IMG/M metagenome (GOLD analysis project Ga0137374, IMG submission 104811) | Vadose zone soil microbial communities from Sagehorn Ranch, Mendocino, California, USA - Sage1_R_100_16 metaG | ecosystem: Environmental > Terrestrial > Soil > Vadose zone | place: USA...
GTCCACCAGCTCGTCGAGCCGCGGGAGCACGTCGTCGAGCGGCCGCGGCTCGTCGACGCGGTGGATGGTGAAGGCGGGCACGCAGCGCAGCGTCACCGCCGCGATCGCGCCGAGCGCGCCGAGGCTCACGCGCGCTGCCCGCAGCTCGTCGCCCTCACGGACGTCGCGGAGCTCCCCCGTCCCGTCCACGAGCCGTACCCCCGCCACCTGCGACGAGAGGTTGCCGAAGCCCGCACCGGTGCCGTGAGTCGCGGTCGAGATCGCGCCGGCCAGCGTCTGGGGATCCACGTCGCCCTGGTTCTCCATCGCGAGCCCGCGCGAGCGCAGCTCCTCGCCGAGGTCGTGCAGCGTGATGCCGGCCTCGACGGTCACCTTGTTCCCGTCGACCGACAGCACTCGGCGCATCGCGGACATGTCAACCATCACGCCGTCGGTGCAGGCGATGTCGGTGAACGAGTGGCCCGAGCCCGCGACCTTCACGCGGCGCGCGCCGTCCACGGCGCGGACGAGCTCCTCCTCAGAGGCCGGCGTCTCGATGCGCTCAGGCGCGCACCGCTGCTGGCGAGCCCAGTTGGCCCAGGTCGGCACGGCCGGGGTTATACCGGCCGCGAGGCGACTAGCCGGAGCGCGCCGCCGACTCGGCCGCGGCTTCGACCCGGTCCGGGTCAGGCTCCCAGTGGGCCTCCGCGTCGATCGGGGCGTCGCGGAGGTATGCCTCCGCGTCGAGCGCCGCCATGCAGCCCGTGCCGGCCGCGGTCACGGCCTGGCGGTACACGCGGTCGGTCAGGTCCCCGGCGGCGAACACGCCGGGCAGATTGGTCTTCGTGGAGCGGCCCTCCACGAGCACGTAGCCCTCGTCGTCGAGGTCGACCTGGCCCTCCACCAGGTGCGAGTTCGGCTCGTGCCCGATCGCCACGAACGCGCCCGTGATCGGCAGGTCCTTCGTGGAGCCGTCCTCGGTGTTCTCGAGCACGGCGTTGCCGAGCGATCCGTTCTCGCCGGGCTCGAAGCTCTGCACCACGTACGGGGTAACCAGGTCGATGTTGTCCGTCTTGCGGGCGCGGTCCAGCATGATCGCGGAAGCGCGGAACTCGGGGCGGCGGTGGACGATGCTCACCTTGCCGGCGAACTTCGACAGGAAGGTCGCGTCCTCCATCGCGGTGTCGCCGCCGCCGACCACGATCGTGTTGCAGTTGCGGAAGAACGCGGCGTCGCAGGTGGCGCAGTACGAGACGCCGCGCGCCGACAGCTCCTCCTCGCCCGGCACGCCGAGCTTCTTCGGCTCGGCGCCCATCGCGAGGATCACCGAGCGCGCGCGGATCTCCTTGTCGCCCACGTGGACGACGTGCGTGCCGCCCTCTTCGGAGGACAGGTCGATCTTCGTGGCGTCGTCTGTGATGAAGCGGGTGCCGAAGCGCTCGGCCTGGTCGCGCAGGTCCTGCATCATCTGCGGGCCCATCACGCCCTGGGGGTAGCCGGGGTAGTTCTCGACGTCGGTCGTCTGCTGGAGCAGGCCGCCCCAGGCGAAGCCCTCGATCATGAGCGGATTCAGGTCCGCGCGCGAGGTGTAGAGCGCAGCCGTGTAGCCGGCCGGGCCGCTGCCGACGATTACGACGTTCTCGATGTCCTGTGGGTCCCTCATCACTTTACTTTCTGAAGTGTACTCATCGGGACGGCTATCTCCCCGCGCTCACGCTCCCATCCGGCCACCGTACCCCGTAGCTGGACGAACGCGACGATTCCCGGCGGGATCGGCAGCCAGAACGCGATCACGCGGTAGGTGAGCACGGCCGGGAAGACGATCGAGTCGTCGATGCCGAAGATCGCGAAGGCGCCGATCATCCCGGCGTCCACCGCGCCGACGCCACCGGCGGGCGACGGGATCAGGTTCGCCGCCATCCCCACGAAGAAGCCCTGGACGAGCACTCCGATCGGAAGGTGGCCGCCGAAGGCCTTGAAGCTCGCCCAGAGGATGCAAATGTTGGCCGCCCAGAAGCCCACGGCCCCGCCCACCGCCATGAGGCCGCCCCGTGGCCGCCGGATGAAGGCGATGGCGGTGCGCGTTCCCATCGCGAGCGTCGCCGGACCCTTCGCGATCCGCTGCAGATAGCGCACGCGCCGGTAGCCGCGCGCGTAGTGCTCGATCCGCCGCTCGAAGTCGTGCGGGATCGACGCGATCAGCAGGAAGAGGGTGATGATGCCGCCCGAGACGGCCGCCGGGACCACCGTGCCCGCCAGCGGCGCCCGTCCGTTCAGCACGCCCGCGCGGAGCAGGACGCCGAAGATGATCAGCGCCGCCAGATACACGAAGTACGTGAGGACCAGGAACGCGACCATGCGGCAGGCTGCGCGGCGGCGGGGCACGCCGGCCTTGCGGAGCGCCCAGTAGGTGAGCACGATGCCGCCGGCGCCGGCGGCGGAGAAGATGCGCGTGGCGGCGAGCCCGGCCATGGTGATCTGATACGAGGCGCGCAGGTCGAGCCGGCGGTGCACGGCGTCGTGGCGCGTGCCGCCCAGCACGCCCCGGAAGAGCGCCACGTAGGCGCCGAACGCGACCACGTTGAAGCCGATCGCGACCAGGATCCAGTACCACTTCGCGTCGTCGAGCTTGTCCAAGGCCTCGTCGGCGCCCACGATCTTCGGGAACAGCACGTAGATCGCCACGACGAGCAGGAGCACGAGCAACAGGCCCGACGCGATCTTGCGGCGGTCCTGCAGGAGCGCCTGGAAGCGGCTTACCTCGAGCTCTTCGGCGGTCTCGAGGTCGAGCTCCTCCACTTCCTCCACCGACAGGCGGCGGTCGTCCGCCGCCATCACTCGGCCTGCGGCTCCAGTCGCTGCACGGAGCCGGCGATCATCCGGATCGCCGGCTCCGCACGCGGCGCGACCCGCCAGATCGCCTCGGCCAGCGCCAAGCCGGCCAGGAGGTCGATGACGTAGTGCTCGCCGAGGTACACGAGGCCGAAGCCGAGCGTCAGCGCATAGGCCCAGCCGGCCCACGCATGGCCTCTCCCGACCTGGGACAGGATTCGCGCTGCCATCACTGACGTGCCGAAGTGGAGGGAGGGCATGGCTGCAAAGGGGTTCCCTTGGAGCGAATGGTAAAGCGGGTGCCAGAGGCGTCTCCAGAAGCGCTCCCCCGCCTCGGCCATGATCCGCCTGACGGGCGGCATCTGGCCGTTCGCGCCGGCGTACCACGGCGGTGCCGTCGGGACCAGCCAGTAGACGACGCAGCCGAGGTCGAAGCAGGCCGACATCAGGACTGCCGAGCGCGGGAACTTGTCGCGGTGGCGCAGGAGCATGTAGGCGAGCGTTCCGTGAGGGACCAGGAACCAGCTCCAGTGCACGGCCGACAGCCCGTACTCGAGGGCGCGCAGGTGACCCTCGCGGCCGAGGGCGCGCTGGAGCCGCGTGGTCGGGCAGGTCCCGAGCCCGATCACGCGGTCGCAGCGGATCGGGTAGTGGACCTTCAGCCGCTGGAGCAGCGCGTCGGGGTCGTCGTCGGGCATGTCGAAATGCGCGAAGTACGCCCACATCTGGAGGGCGTAGATGGCCGCGTCGCGCACTGGCGTGCGGCGAGCGGCGAGCGCGAGCGCGGCGGGGGCGGGCCATGACAGCGCCGACACCGCCGCGGGCCGGAGCCGCAGCCGGTGCCGGACCAGGGGTGTGGCGACGCCCACCGCCACCGCGCCCCACGCGAGCGTTCGCAGGGCGCGCGTACTTCGCAAAGCCGCGCCAGCATAACTGCAAGCCGGGCTGCAGAGACGAGGATGCCCCGGGCGGGCGGCGAACAGCGGCGCAGCATGACCTTCAAGCGCGTGCTCACGTCGGCCGCTCTGTTCGCCTTCCTGATCTTCGCCGCCCCCGCTCGCGCCGACGAGCTGGGCGGCGGCGCCGTCGCTCAGGCGGAGGCGCCCTCCGCGGACGTGGCCGCGGTCCCGGACTCGGTCGTCCCCGCGACGGACGCCGGCCCGGTGACCGGCGCCGCCCCCGCATCGGACGCCGTCCCGGCCCAGGATCAGACGCCCACCACCCCCGGAGGCGAGGAGCAACCGGGGGCCGAGCAGCCGGGCGGCGAGCAGGCGCCCACCGAGCAGCCAGGCCCCGTGAGCCCGCCGTCGGCGGGGGGCGGCGTGGGCGGCGGCGGCCTTCCGCGCACCGGGCTCGAGCTCCTCGCGCTGACCTCGATCGGCCTCGGCCTGCTGCTGGCCGGCGCCGCGCTCTGGCCGACTAGCTCGTGGCCGCCGCCTCGAGATCGCCTGAGCCGTTCGACGACGCTGCGCTAGCGGGCCCGGGCGCCTCGGCCGCCGGTACGGCGGCGAACTCGGTGGTCGCGTCGATCGGACCCGGCATCAGCTCGCTCGCCGGCGGGATCTCGATCCCGAGGACCTTCATCCGCCGCTTCAGCGTGCGGTAGGCGAAGCCGTAGATCTGCCGCGACGTGTAGCCGTAGGAGACGTAGTCGGACGTGTCCGTCACGTACGGCGGCGCGAACACGTAGGCCGCCTTCGGCGCGAGCTCGAGCACGACGCGCTCGACCGTCTCTCGATGGCGTGCGTCCTCGCGTATGGCGTCGCGGAGGAAGCGCACCCCGAAGGCCACGTGGCGGTGCTCGTCGCGCTCGACGAGGCCGAAGCCCTCGCAGAACCCCGGGTACATCGAGTGCTCGAGCATGTAGTCGCGGATGAGCGTCTGGCCCGTCACCGCGAGGAAGCCCTCGACCACCATGTGGTAGGTGGCGATGCCCTCGACGAACAGGTCGAGGTCGTCTGGCCTCGCCTGGATCCGGCGCGCCACGTCGCGCAGGCCGTCGTCGAACACTTCCCGGAATGGCGACAGCAGGATCTGCTCCACCTCGCGCATGCGGCCGCGGAAGTCGTCGGCCGACAGGCACATGACCTCGGCGCCGAAGCGGTCGAAGAAGGCCGCGTGGCGCGCCTCGTCCACGAGCTGGGTCGCCAGGAAGAGCTCGATCTCGCCGGTCGGGGCCGCCTGTAGGAACGGCGCGAGGTCCGCGGTCACGCGCTCCTCGCCCACGTAGAACGAGCCGAGGCTCCAGATCGTGCTCTCCTGGGCCTCGCGCGGCGTGACGACCCACTGCTCCCTGTCGACCGAGAAGTCGAGCTCCGTGGCCTTCCAGTTCTGGCGCTCCCAGAGGGCGTAGAGCTGGCGGTAGTCGAGCAGGCCGTCGCCGTCGTGGTCGCCTCCGGACCCGTACAGGCCGGCGCGCTCGTCCTGGAGGCGGCGCTGCCCCTCCTCGCGCTTCAGCTCGGCGTCGTCCATGCCCTGCGCGCGGGCGATCCAGCGGCCTAGCAGCGTGATCGGGTGCATCTGGCCGTCGATCTTCGTGAGCTGGTCCTGCATCGCGACCGTCGGGCTCAGCCGTCCGGACGCCATGCGCTCGTAGGCGTCGAACGACACCGTCGCGGCGCCGGCCACCTCGCGGCCCTCGGGCAGCTCGCGGCTCACCTCGAGCCGCTCGCCGTCGCGAGCGCTCACGTACCAGGTGCCGCCCCCCTCCCCCGTCACCACATACTCGACCGTAAATGCATGTCCTCTCGTCCAGTCCGGGTCGATGAGGTACGGCAAAGAGCGGTAAAGGATGTCGGGATCGAGCTTTCCGCCCGCTTCGACCACCTCGGCCATGCTGAGCTCGCCCGACGACATCTGACGCAGCTTCAACGCCTTGCGGCGCTTGCCCCGAATGCGCAGCCGCCCACGCATCATGAGGCCGAGTGGGCCGTGCGTGCCGGTCACGAGGTCCACGAGCGTGCGCGCGTCCGCCTGGAGCCGAAAGTCCGCGTCCTCAACGTTGTCTGCCCTGTCCACGCGCGCGCGGCCGCCGGAAACCGACACCCTGTGGGCGCCGAGCCCGTCGAGGTCGAGCACGTAGGACATCGTTCCGCCGATCCGCGAGGCCGCGCCCGGGAGGGTCATCAGGATCAGGCGCGCGGCGAGCTCCGGGTCGTTCGCGGCCATCTTGTGCAGCGCCGCGCGCCGGCGGTCGGACTGGTCCGTCACTGAGCCTTCTCCATGATCCTTACCTCCACGGGTGCCTTGGCGGCGAACATGCGCGCGTCGCGCTCGGTGCCGATGTGCGATCCCCAGTGCATCGGGACCGCCACGCGCGGCTGGATCCGCCGGGCCGCCTCGGCGGCCTCCTGAGCGGTCATCACGTAGACGCCGCTCACCGGCAGCAGCGCCACGTCGACCCCGGTTACGCTGTCCATCTCCGGAATCACGTCGGTGTCGCCGGAATGGTAGAGCCGCTCCCCGCGGACATTTAGCTCGTAGCCCACCCATCCCGCATCACGCGGATGAAACGGCTTGCCGTCGGCGTCGCGCTTCGACGTGTTGTAGGCGGCGACGGCGCCCACGTGGATCCCGCGGACGAGCTCGTCCTCCAGCTCCTCGCCCGGCCCGATGCGGTGGACCTGGCCGCTGACCCGCTCCGCCACCGCCGCAGGCCCGACGAGCCAGGTGTCCCGCTTGGTGAGCCGCTCGACGTCCTGCGGCGAGAAGTGGTCGTAGTGCCCGTGGGTGATGAGGATCAGGTCGGCCGGCGGAGCGTCGTCGGGGACGCGGTAGGGATCGATGTAGACGACCGCGCGCCCGACGCGGATGCGAAAGCCGGAGTGGCCGAGCCATTCGAGGACGTCGAGGAGCATGGCGATGCGAAGGGTAGGCCCCAGGTACCGGCCAACGACGGCATTGAGGAGGTCGACCATCCTGCCTGAGGTACCTATGCGGTACCTAGAACAGGACGGTCGCCGAAAGCCACCCGGCGCGAAAGTGGCCGCTCAGGCCTCGGCGGGCACCCGGTCCGGCGACAGGCTCCGGGCCATCTTCACCGCGGTTCCGGCGCCGTTGGCGTGCGTCAGCTCGACCGAGTCCATGAGCGCCTGCATCAGCGGCAGGCCGTTGCCGCGGAAGCGCAGCGGGCCCGCCGGGCGCTCGATCCAGTGGCCCCTGTCGCGGACCGTGATGACCACGCGGCCCTCTTGCAGCTCCGCGTCCACCCAGAGCCGGCCGTCTCCAAACCCGTAGCCTTGCTCGATCGCGTTCGCGCAGGCCTCGTGGCACGCCATCTGGATGAGCTCCACGACCTCGCCGGCGGCGCCGGCCTCGCGCAGCCAGCGGCCCAGGTCGCGGCGCATCTTCCCGAGCTCGTTCGGGTCCGAGGGGAGCTCGAGGTGGAGCGGTGGCGGCGCGCTCGGCAGCGCACGCAGCGCAAGCACTGCTATGTCGTCGTTGGCGGCGTGGATCGCGAGCATCGCATCCACGAGGCGGTCGCACAGCTCGTCCGGATGGCAGACGCCCTGCGACGCGGCCAGGCGGAGTGCCTCGAGGCCCTGGTCTATCGACACGCCGCGCTCCTCCACGAGACCGTCCGTGTAGAGCACGATCGTCGATCCCGGAGCGAGCTCGGTCACGTTCTCGGTGTGGTTCGGGCTCTCGAAGACGCCCAGGGGCGGGTTCGAGGCGCTCGCGAGGTACTCGGCCTCTCCGTCGGGACCGATCACGAGCGGGGGCACGTGGCCGGCGCTCGCGAACCGCACCGTGCCGTGGTCCGGCTCCATGACGAGGTAGAGCAGCGTCGCCATCTGGCCGCCGTCGAGGCTGCGCACGACGCGGTCGAGCCGGTCGAGCACGCCGGCGGGCGAGTGCCCCTCGAGCGCGTATGCGCGCATGGCGTGACGCAGCTGTCCCATCAGAGCCGCCGCCCCGATCCCGTGGCCCACCACGTCGCCCATCGCGACCCCCACGCGGCCGCCCTCGAGCGGGATGGCGTCGTACCAGTCGCCGCCCACGTCGGCGCCGCCGGGCATGTAGCGCGCCTCGATCTGGATGCCCTCGATGTCGGGCAGCCGGTCGGGCAGGAGGCTGCGCTGGAGCATCTCGACGTTCGACAGCTCGCGCTCGTACGCGCGCGCGTGCTCGATGGCGAGCCCCGCGCGATCCGCCATCAGAATCAGGAGGCTCTCATCCTCGAGCGTGAAGTGGCGCGCGCCGCGCACGCCCACCTCGACTACGCCGGCGACCTTCCCCTTCACGACCAGCGGCGCCGCCATCAGCGACGTCACGCCCGCCGCCTCGATCGAGCTGTCGAGCGCCGTGCCGGGCGGCAGCTCCCGCAGCGTCACCGGTCTGGCGTGATCGACCACCTCCTCGAGCGCGCTACCGACCTCCACCGCCGTGCCCGGCTCGGCGTCCAGCCCCACCGCCGCACCGACCCTGAACAGCTGCTCGTCGTCGTAGTCACGCAGCAGGATGCGCACGACGTCTGCGCGGAACACTTCGCCGACGCGCTCCACGAGCACCTCCAGCAGCTCGTCCAGCTCGAGGTGGGTCAGCGCGGCCTCGGTGACCCGCTGGAGCTTCCCGATCGCCTGGACGACGGCCTCCGCCTCGGCGTGCGCCGCGCGCTCCGCCTCGGCGCGCCGCTGCTCGGTCACGTCCACGACCTGCCAGATGTAGCCCTGCGGGCGGTCGTGGCTGTCGGCCGTCAGGGAGACGCTGACGATCGCGTGCACGACCTCGCCGTCCTGGCGCATGAAGCGCTTCTCGGACTGGTCGAACAGGGGCCGGTCGCGCAGCAGCCTGCGCACGGCGTCGCGCTCTTGCTCGCGGTCCGACGGGTGCACGAGGTCCCAGAGCGGCTGGCGGAGCAGCTGCGTCTGCGAGCGGCCGAGCAGCTCGCAGAGTGCCTCGTTCACCTCCAGCCAGCGTCCGTTGACGGTGCTGAGCCCCATGCCGATCGGGGCCCCCTCGAATGCCGCCCGGAAGCGCTCCTCGGAGGCGCGCAACTCGGCGCTCTTCTGCTGCAGCTCGAGCAGCATCGCCACCTTCGAGCGCAGCATGTCCGGGTCGACCGGCTTCAGCATGTAGTCCACCGCGCCCGCGGAGTAGCCGCGCGTGACCTGCTCGGCGTCCGCGTCGCCGGCCGTGAGGAAGATGACCGCCGTGTCCTCGTGCCGCTCGCGGCGCTTGATCAGCTCGACGGTCTCGAACCCGTCGAGCCCCGGCATTCGAACGTCCATGACGATCACGGAATAGTCGTCCTGGAGTAGCCGCTTGAGCGCCTCCTCGCCGGACGGCGCGGTGACCACCTCGCGGCCGAGCGGCTCCAGCACGGTGCGGAGGGCCACCAGGCTCTCCGGCTGGTCGTCGACCACGAGTATGGCGCCGCTCACCGGTATAGCCAGACCCTCATCAGCGAGAGAAGCTGGTCGACGTCGACCGGCTTCGTGATGTAGTCGGACGCGCCGGAGGCGATGCTCTTCTCGCGGTCGCCCTTCATGGCCTTCGCGGTGAGCGCGACGATCGGCAGACGCTGGAACTCCGACATCTGACGCATCGCGCGCGTGGCCTCGTACCCGTCCATCTCCGGCATCATGATGTCCATCAGGACGAGGGAGATGTCGGGGTTCGCCTTCAGCGCCTCGATCCCCTCGCGGCCGTTCTCCGCGAACACGACCTCCATGCCGCGGCGTTCGAAGACGCTCGTGAGCGCGAACACGTTGCGCACGTCGTCGTCCACGATGAGCACCTTCTTGCCCTCGAAGACGGCGTCGGCCATGTGCAGGCGCTCGAGCATCTGGCGTTTGTCGGCCGGCAGCCGCGCCTCCACTCGGTGGAGGTAGAGCGAGGTCTCGTCGAGCAGGCGCTCCGGCGAGCGCACGTCCTTCACGACGATCGCCTCCGCGTAGCGCTTCAGGCGCGCCTCGTCCTTCGGGGACAGCTCGCGGTGCGTGTGCACGACCACGGGCAGGTCGCGGAACCGCTTCGCGCGCCGCAGGCGGTCGAGCAGCTGGAACCCGCTGCCGTCCTCCAGCTCCAGCGACAGCACGACGCAGTCGAAGTCGCGTGCGTCGAGCTCCTCGAGCGCCTGCTCGCGCGAGCCGACGCCGATGACCTCGACGTCCGGGCCGCCGATGAGGTCGCCGAGCCCGTCGCGCTCGCGCTCGTCGTTCTCCACCAGCAGCACGGCCCGCGTCCGCCGCTCGAGGAAGCCGGTCAGCTCGCCGAGGACTTCGCCCAGCAGTTCGGGCGTCGCCGCCTCGGTCAGGCAGCCGAGCGCGCCCGCGTGCCTCAGGTCGAGCTCGGCGTCCTCGCCCGCGAGCACGTACACGGGCAGGTGGCGCGTCTCGGGGTGCCGCTTCAGGTGATCCAGGACGGCCTCGCCATTCAGCTGGGGCAGGTTCCGGCTCACGATCACCGCGTCCGGCATGAACTCGTGGACGAGCGCCAGCCCGGCGTCGCCGCGCAGCGCGAGCAGGCACCTGAAGCCGTGCTCGTGCGCCACGTCCACGGAGCTCCGCGCCAGCGCGCGGTCCTCGGTCATCACGAGCACCACCCGCTCGCCCGCCGGCAGGTCGGAGCGGTCGTCGGTGAGCGTGTCCGGCAGCGCCACGTTCTCGGTCCGCCGCCGCGATCTGGTGGTCGGAAGCGGGAGCGGGCTCGGCCCGTCGATCGACGCGGCCGCCGCAGCCACCGGGACCGGCGCCGCGCTCGGGAGGTAGAGGGTGAACGTGGACCCCTGGCCCTCGATGCTCTCCACCTGGATCTCGCCGCCGAGCAGCCGGGCGATCTCGCGGCTGATCGAGAGGCCGAGCCCGGTGCCGCCGAAGCGGCGGCTGATCGAGCCCTCCGCCTGCTGGAACGCCTCGAAGATCAGGCGCAGCTTGTCGGGCGGGATGCCGATGCCGGTGTCGATCACGGAGAACCCGACGACGCTCTCCGAGCGCGCCAGCCCGTCGGTGCCGAAGTGCATGTCGGCGGGCGCGCGGCCGACGCTGAGCCGCACCGAGCCGGACTCGGTGAACTTGAACGCGTTCGAGAGCAGGTTCTTCAGCACCTGCTGGAGGCGCTGCTCGTCGGTCGAGATCTGCTCGGGCGCGTCGGGCGCCAGCTCGATCGAGAAGTCGAGCCCCTTCTCCCCCGCCACCGGCGCGAATGCGCGCTCCACGAACTCGCGCACCGAGCGCAGCTCCGTGCGCCCGGCGTGCATGTCCATCTTGCCGGCCTCGACCTTCGACAGGTCGAGGATGTCGTTGATCAGCGCGAGCAGGTCGGAGCCGGCGTTGTGGATCGTCGACGCGGCATCGACCTGCTTGGCGGTGAGGTTCCCGGTCTCGTTGGCGGACAGCACCTTCGAGAGGATCAGCAGCGAGTTGAGCGGCGTGCGCAGCTCGTGCGACATGTTCGCCAGGAACTCGGACTTGTACTTGGAGCTGAGCGAGAGCTGCTCGGCCTTCTCCTCGAGCGAGCTGCGCGCCAGCTCGATCTCGCGGTTCTTGATCTCGATGTCGCGGTTCTGGCGCTCCAGCTGCTCGGCCTTCTCCTGTAGCTCCTCGTTCGTCGCCTGCAGCTCCATCTGCTGGCGCTGCAGCGCCTCGGACTGCTGCTGCAGCTCCTGGGACTGAGACTGCGACTGCTGGAGCAGCTCCTCGGTCCGGACGTTCGCGATGATCGTCGAAAGGACGACGCCGATCGTCTCGGTGAGCTGGTCGAGGAACTGGAGGATGATCTCGCTGAACGGCGTGAACGAGGCCAGCTCGATCACCGCGAGCACCTGCTCCTCGAACAGGACCGGGATCACGATGATGTCGCGCGGCGCCGAGCTGCCGAGGCCGGACACAACCCTCACGTAGTCCGCCGGCGGGTCGACGATCCGGATCGGCTTCTTCTCGTCTGCGGCCTGGCCGACCAGCCCGTCGCCGGGCCGGAAGCGCGGCGTCTCGCCGTCCTTCTTCGTGTAGCCGTAGCTCGCCAGCAGCATCAGCTCGTAGTGCCCGCCGAGCTCGTCGTGGTCGGCGAAGAAGAACGCACCATGCTGGGCGCCCACCGCCGGCGAGAGCTCCGACATGATCAGCTGCGAGACCGTCTCCAGGTTCCGCTGGCCCTGCATGAGGCCCGAGATGCGGGCCAGGTTCGTCTTCAGCCAGTCCTGCTCCTCGTTCTGGCGAGTGGTCTCGCGCAGGTTGGCGATCATCTGGTTGATGTTGTCCGAGAGGTCCGCGACCTCCCCGCTCGCCTCGACGGTGATCGAGCGCGTCAGGTCGCCCTGGGTCACCGCGGTGGACACCTCGGCGATCGCGCGCACCTGAGTCGTCAGGTTCGAGGCGAGCTGGTTCACGTTCTCGGTGAGCCCGCGCCACGTGCCCGACACGCCTTCGACCTGCGCCTGGCCGCCGAGCTTGCCCTCGGTGCCGACCTCCTTCGCGACGCGCGTGACCTCGTCCGCGAACGAGGACAGCTGGTCGACCATCGTGTTGAGCGTGTCCTTCAGCTCCAGGATCTCGCCCTTGGCGTCCACGGTGATCTTCTGGGTGAGGTCGCCGCGCGCAACGGCCTGCGCGACCTGGGAGATGTTGCGGACCTGATCCGTGAGGTTCGAGGCCATCGAGTTCACGTTCTCCGTGAGCCCGCGCCACGTGCCCGACACGCCGGCCACCTCGGCCTGACCGCCGAGCTTGCCCTCGGTGCCGACCTCCTTGGCGACTCGCGTGACCTCGGCCGCGAACGAGTTGAGCTGGTCGACCATCGTGTTGATGGTCTCCTTCAGCTCGGCGATCTCGCCCTTGGCGTCGACCGTGATCTTCTTCGAGAGGTCGCCGTTCGCAACCGCCGTCGTGACCTGAGCGATCGAGCGCACCTGGTCGGTCAGGTTCGAGGCCATGAAGTTCACCGACTCGGTGAGGCTCCGCCACGTGCCGGAGACGTCCTCGACCTCGGCCTGGCCGCCGAGCTTGCCGTCCGTGCCGACCTCCTTCGACACGCGCGTCACTTCGGCCGCGAACGAGTTGAGCTGGTCGACCATCGTGTTGACGGTGTTCTTCAGCTCGAGGATCTCGCCCTTGGCGTCGACCGTGATCTTCTTCGAGAGGTCGCCGTTCGCAACCGCGGTCGTGACCTCGGCGATGTTGCGGACCTGATCGGTCAGGTTCGAGGCCATCGAGTTCACGTTCTCGGTCAGGCCGCGCCAGGTGCCGGACACGTCCTCCACCTCGGCCTGGCCGCCGAGCTTGCCCTCGGTGCCCACCTCGCGCGCCACGCGCGTGACCTCGGCCGCGAACGAGCGCAGCCGGTCGACCATCTTGTTGATGGTGTCCGCGAGCGCGGCCACCTCGCCCTTGGCCTCGACCGAGATCTTCTGCGACAGGTCGCCGTCGGCCACGGCGGTCGAGACCTGTGCGATCGAGCGCACCTGGTCGGTGAGGTTCGAGGCCATGAAGTTCACGGACTCGGTCAGGTCGCGCCAGGTGCCCGAGACGCCCTTCACCTCGGCCTGGCCGCCGAGGATGCCCTCGGTGCCGACCTCGCGCGCGACGCGCGTGACCTCGTCCGCGAACGACGAGAGCTGGTCGACCATGGTGTTGACGGTCTCCTTCAGCTCGGCGATCTCGCCCTGGACGTCGACGGTCACCTTCTGCGACAGGTCGCCCTCGGCCACGGCCGTCGTCACCTGTGCGATGTCGCGCACCTGGCTCGTCAGGTTCGACGCCA
>Ga0137374_10006952_pt1 | contig 13496 bp, 10 predicted proteins | sample SagtaG_20_FD_104811 | JGI IMG/M metagenome (GOLD analysis project Ga0137374, IMG submission 104811) | Vadose zone soil microbial communities from Sagehorn Ranch, Mendocino, California, USA - Sage1_R_100_16 metaG | ecosystem: Environmental > Terrestrial > Soil > Vadose zone | place: USA...
GGCCTGGACGCTGCCGAAATCGCTGGGTCCAAAGCTTGCGAATAACGCTCTCCCGTCGGCGCTACCGTTTCCACGCGCCTGGTCACAGGCGCCGACACTGATGTGGTCGCGGCCGGCAATACGGCGACAAGGTAATAGCGTACTGCCTGAAGCAAGTGTTGCTGATACAGCGGCTGTGCATCAGCTGCTTGCAGCACAGGAATGAGCGATCAGCCATATGCTCCACCCTGACATGATCGTGAATCTCGAAGGCAGCCGCATCCGGCAGATCCGAAAAGAAGCGTCGAGGATCATCGTCGACCTGGATGAAACCGCAGACGGGGCGATCCGCGTGATTTGTGAGTCGACCGAAGTCTCCCACCAGACCTCAGAAATGATGACACTGAATCAGCTACCTCCATGGCATCACGCGCGGATTGTCGCATGGGCCGACATCGTGGCGGACTGCCTGGTTGTGGCCATGGAGAGCGGCGACCGATTTTCGCTGTGGGCACAATCCCTACGACTTGAACGCCAGATATGACACTATTCAATCGAGGAAGCAGGTACGATGAAAAATGAAGGAACTGAACTCCTATCACCCTCTATCTGGCTCAAGCCGTGGCGTCGCCTTGCGCTCGTGCCGACCTTTGGGGATCTGCTATTGGCACTGGTCTATGGTCTGTTCGTCCGCATCAGTATTGGCGCTGCGATGGGTGGGGATATCGGCGCCCTGATTCTCGCCGTTCAGGAACTGAGTATTGTGGTGCTGGTGCTGAGCCGCCGGCGCGCTCACGTCACTGTGGCCGGCGACTCGCCACCCGCCGTCCTGGCCTGGTGCGGGACGATCCTGCCGTTGTTACTCCGCCCGTTGGGGCTGGCGCCCGTTCCGCTCGCCATGCTTGGCAACGCGCTTCAGCTTGTAGGCGGGCTGCTCGTGCTGGCGGCAACGCTACGATTAGGGCGCAGCTTCGGAATTGTCGCCGCCAATCGTGGGATCCAGACCGGCGGACTCTACCGCGTGGTGCGGCATCCGATCTACGCAGCCTATGGCCTGGCGTTCGGCGGCTTCGTGCTCGCCCATCCAACCCTGATCAATGGGATGATTCTCGTGGGCTGGCTGATGGTGCAGGCGCTACGCGTCCGCGCGGAGGAGCGCTTGTTGATGTAGGACACGCGATATGTGGCGTATGCGGCACAGGTGCGTTACCGGCTAATCCCGGGGTGCTGGTAGGAGCGGATACGTCACCGATTTGGGGCATATGAAAAGACCGCCGATCGATGATGATCGGCGGCCTCGTGGTGGGAGCGACGGCTGGGCTTGCACCAGCGCCGCGCCGCCGGAGCGTCGTACACCCCAGTGCGCTGCGTCGCCTTGCGCAGACGGAGTCGGCGCGCTGGGCGCCACACCAGGGTGGCTTTCAATTGGATTGTCCACGCCGCCGTCTGCGATTCTGAGTATACTACAACAACTCGTTTTTTACCAGATCTCCTGCTGGTAGTACCCCACGTTAACGCATGCCAGAGCGTGCTGTCCTCAGACCTGCACGAAACAGGGGCGTCCGTACGACGATTATCGGCGCTCCCCGTCAAGCACGATCTGCACATCGCCGGTGTCGATCCGCTTGCAGACAACTTCGACGCGGCTGATCCGCTTCCTGGTACGCTCCCGATACTCCTCGTACGCACGAGATCACGGTGCAGCGCACTTCCCAGCCTTGCGGCGCTGTGATGCTGGTACTGTCAGGTTAACCAGACAGCTCTCGCTCAGTTATCGCGATGTTGAAGAGCTCATGGCCGCGCGCGGCATCGGGCTGACCTATGAAACGATCCGTCAGTGGTGTGGCAAGTTCGGCCAGCAGTATGCGAACCAGGTGCGGCGGCGGCGGGCGCGGACAGGCGACAAGTGGCATCTCGACGAGGTCTTTCTCAGCATCACCGGCAAGCTGCACTATCTCTGGCGTGCGGGTGATCAGCACGGCAACGTGCTAGATATCCTGGTTCAGAGTCGCCGGGACAAGCGTGCGGCCAAAAAGTTCTTCCGCAAACTGCGCAAGGGGTGTCAGTATGTACCACGCGTGCTGATTACTGACAAGCTGGCGAGCTATGCAGCAGCCAAAAAGGACGTGCTGCCCAGCGTGGAGCACCGACAGCACAAACGCCTCAACAATCGGGCGGAGAACTCCCACCAACCAACGCGCCAGCGAGAGCGAACGATGCGCGGGTTCAAATCCCCTGGCCACGCCCAACGGTTTCTCGCCGCACCGGGGCCCATTCGAGGCCACTTCTGTCCAGGCCGCCATCGACTCTCAGCAGCACAGTATCGGGCGATCAGACGGGAGCGGTTCGCGGTCTGGAACACGGTAACGGGCGTGCAGCCGATAGCATAAGTCGCTGCGCGCGTTGGCTCGTCAGCCAGCACCAGCGGTTTTCTCACATTGCATCAGCACATGCGTTCGCTGCAAGGATTAAGTTGACGATACCTTTGTGGGGACGATCCATGTTCTCCACCAACGCGACATTGATCGGTCGCATCTATATACCTCCGTCGGGCGATAAGATGACTGAAATGCGAATCATACTCTAATTCTATTATACGTGCGCTTGCGATCAGCCACGGATTGTTCTGTCACCAGCCCCAGCGGTACTGCGCCCGGCACAGTTCCCCAGCGGCTATACACACCATTGACCACGGCACAAACCAAGCGGACAGTGCTAGAATGGAGGCGAATGTGCTACCTCGTCTGCATAAAGCAATGGAACACGCTGACGCAGCCTGTGAAGTGACGAGACAGGCCACACCAGCGTGAGATTCTGGAGGAGGTGTGTTAATATGCCTACGCTCCACATTCGGCTTCTGGGCGATTTCCTACTCCAGTTGGATGATACGCCCATCTCAATGGCCGGTTTGCATCGCCTACAGACGCTGCTGAGTTATCTCGTCCTGCATTGCACCACGCCCCAGCCGCGCCGCCAGGTTGCCTTCCTGCTGTGGTCTGACCATACGGAAGGTCAGGCCCATACCAACCTGCGCAATCTCTTATTCCGTCTCCGCAAAGTTGTGCCCAATGCCGATACCTTTCTGTATGCTGATGACCAGATCTTGCGATGGCGACTCGATTCACCATTTACCCTCGATGTCGCTGACTTCGAACAGGCAATCACCCTCGCCGATCAAACGAGCAACAATGATACGAAACGTGCAGCGCTCGAACAGGCTGTGGGCTGCTACCACGGCGACCTGCTGCCCGATTGTTTCGATGATTGGATCCACCCCGAGCGTGAACGATTAAAGCAGGTGTTTCACGGCGCCCTGTATCAGCTGATCAGGTTGCTCGAACGTCAGCGCGATTACCAGACTGCGATCGCGTATACCCAGCGCTTGTTGCAAGAGGATCAGCTCAAAGAGTCGATCCACCGTCGTCTCATCCGTCTGCACGCCTTAAATGACGACCGTGCTAGCGCATTGCGGGTCTACCACGCGTGTGCCGAGGCCCTGCAGCGCGAGCTTGGCGTGGAGCCGACTCATGAGACCCGTGAACTGTATGAACGCCTCATACGACAGGATGCGCATCTTGTCGTTCGACCAGCGGCAAATCTGGGTGGGCTCACATCGCTGGTCGGACGGGATCACGAGTGGAACCAACTCCAGACAGCATGGCAACGATCGGTCATTGGGCGACCCCACATGGTGTTGATTGTCGGGGAAGCAGGCATCGGCAAGACTCGGCTCGGTCAAGAGTTGGTGGTGTGGACACAGCGTCAGGGTATCATCTGTGCCAGTGCCCGCTGCTACGCGGCTGAGGGCGGCTTGGCATATACTGCCATTGCGACTTGGCTGCAAACCAGTGCCATCCGGGCAACACTGCCTATGCTGGGGTCAATCTGGCGTACGGAAGTGGCGCGCCTCGTGTCCGATCTCCTTGCCGAGGAGCCAGATCTTGCGTCTCCGAGTCCGATGACCGAGCCCTGGCAGCGCCAGCGGTTCTTCGAGGCGTTGGCCCGTGCGATTCTTGGGAACAGGCAGCCGCGCCTTCTCGTACTTGACGATCTCCAGTGGTGCGATCAGGAAACCCTGGAATGGCTACATTATCTGCTGCGTTTCGATCCGCAGGCACCATTGCTCATCGTCGCAACAGTCCGCCCTGAGGATCTGAGCCAAACCCATCCGCTGATGACACTGTCGGCCGTGCTACGCCGCGACGAGCGATTCATCGAGATCGCGTTGCCGCCGCTAGACGAATCCGCGACAGCGACACTTGCCGCGCACGTCGCTGGCCGCGAACTTACCACCGATCGCATCGCCGCTCTCTACCAGGAGACCGAGGGGAACCCGCTCTTTGTGGTGGAGATGGTTCGCTCCGGTCTGCTGGAGCAGCAGGAACTAAGGCTCGATCGATCAGAAAGGCTTTCAGCAGCAAATGGCTCACCACTGCCGCCGACAGTCCAGGCCGTTATCACCGCGCGCCTGGCGCGACTCTCACCAGCAGCCCAGGATCTCGTCGGCCTGGCTGCCACGGTTGGCCGAGCATTCACATTCCGCGTGCTCACACATGCGGCGGACGTCGGCGAAGACGCAGTACTACGTGGGCTGGACGAGTTGATCCAGCGACGGATCGTGGTCGAGCAGAAGGCGGGTACATATGATTTCTGCCACGATAAGATTCGCGAAGCGGCCTACTTGCAGCTCAACGCGGTGCGGCGTCAGTTCTTACATCGACGGGTAGCTCAGGCGCTTGAAGTGGTCTACGGGATCGAAGCCGAAAGTAATACGATGTCGGACGATAATCAGCCAGGACCGGCAAGTCATAGCTCCACAATCGACTATCCCGCGCTAGCCCATCATTGGCGGCAGGCGGGCGATGTATCGAAAACGACCAGCTATCTGGCGGAAGCTGGCGAGCAGGCACTACAGACCGGCGCATATTCTGAGGCCATAACCCTGCTCCAGCAGGCTCTCACACTGGACAATTCGCACCATTCGATAGGTCCGTTGCTTACATCCAGCGCTACGACGTCGCCTACTCACGGTACCGTATTACGCCAAGCATGTTTGGAACGGCAGTTGGGAGAGGCATACTTCGGACTTGGCTCGCTTAAGGAGAGCCGCGCCCATCTCGAACAGGCGCTGACGCTCTTGGGTTGGCAGTTGCCTACAGCGCGCAAGCACCTGATTAGAGCGATCTTCCTCCAGGTCGCGCGGCGAACGATACGTCGCATATGGCCTCTCAAGCCAGTCTCTCCCAGCTCTGGCGAGCGTGCGGTTTTGCTGCAGGCAGTGAGCGCACTTATCCGTCTTGGAGAAATCTATTATCTCGCTAACGAGACAGAAGCGGTATTCGCTGCGGTCTGCTCTGCTGTAAACTTTGCGGAGCGGATTGGCTCATCCCCGGAGTTAGCCCGAGCCTACGCAAATACCTGCGTTGCTACTGGCCTCATTCCGCACCACCGACTGGCCAGACTGTACAGTCAGATGGCACAGAATACGGCACAACAGATCAACAATCAGCCTGCATTGCACTGGGTATATGTTGCCACTGGTCTCCATGCCTCAGGAGTTGGCCAGTGGACTGAAGCCCAGCATCTTCTGTACCAAGCAATGCAGATTGGCGAAGGTCTTGGGGCCAGCAGTCAGTGGGGCGAAAGCACCTTCATGCTGGCGCAGAACCTCTATTTTCAGGGGCACTTTGCCAAGTCGGCCGAGCTGTTCGCCACTATTCATGCCGCAGGATGCAGCAACAATTCAATTGCCCAACAAATCTGGGGGCTGCTCGGGCAGGGACAGAATGCGTTGCGGATGGACAACGTAGACCAGGCAAGTTCCTTGCTGGAAGCCGCTGCCACCTTGCTTGCCGACAGAATCGACTACAGCATCCAGGTGGCTGTCCTGGGATTGCTTGCCTTGATATATCTGCGACAGAGCAATTTCGAGCGCGCGCAGCAAACCGCCGAAGCGGCAGAACGCTTGATCGCCGGGATCGAATCGCCTACCGGGCATTACTCCCTTGAAGGCTACGCCGGTGTTGCAGAATGGTATCTGTCACGTGGGGGGCAGCACGACGACCTCACGCATAACGAGCGCGCGGATCTGGAGCGGGCGACATTGCGGGCATGTTCGGCCTTGCGGCGATTCGCCCGTGTGTTCCCAATCGGTGAGCCGCGCCTATGGCTCTGCCAGGGACAGCACGAGTGGCTTGCGGGCAGGCCTGTGCGAGCACAGCGAGCATGGCAGAAGAGTCTCGCCGCCGCCGAGCGACTGGAGATGCCCTACGAGCAAGGGCGCGCCCATTACGAGATCGGGCGGCACGGCAGCGGGCAGGAGCGACACCATCACCTCACCCGCGCGTGCGATATCTTTGCCGATCTTGGAACGTCCTATGAACTAAGCTCCACACAAGCCATGCTGTCTCAATCAGACGGCACGCCTTCACCAACCGACTGACAGACCTCAACCACTAGGTAACCTGAACGACAATCCTGCTCAGGAGCCGCACGCTGTGAGATCATAGCGGGCTGTACTGCCACGGCTCCGCTTTTCGGGTTGCTCCACTTTGCCTGATTAGAACCCAAAGGAGCAACAGCGAAAAGGTCCATCATCAAACGGATCTCGCCCAAAAGATCTTGCCATCTAACGCTGATCTAACGCCCGTGAAACGCCGTGTTCCTATAATGGGCGCACGCTCGTCGTCATTGTATTCGGAGATACGACCGTGACTTCGGAAGGAACATGCTCGCACATGCACCTGTTCACCGTCCGGTTGTGGTCAGAAGCGCTGGGTGATGGTCAGTATGAATGGCGTGGGCAGGTCCAGCACGTGCTCAGCGGTGAGTCACGCTACTTTCGTGAGTGGACCGTGCTGGTGGCATATCTGCAAACCATGCTGGCGACGGCGCTCAGTGAGGGTAGGATTCCACACAGTGGACGAGGAACAGAAGACGACAGTCATCAACAAGCATAACAATTGGCAGCGGTAGCGAAACGAACGCACCATGTCCTGGCAGAAGGCTATCGCGAGTCTGTCAATCTATTTTACACCCTCGCTATCGCAATTACAGACATCTCGTTAGAAAACCTTGTACCAGTGTTGTCCTTACTCTGAAGGAGGTCGGCAGATGATCGCCAGCAGACAGAAGCCGCCTTTCGTACTCTTGTTTGTCACCGTATTGCTCCTGTCAACCTTGCCTGCACAACCTCCGATAGCGAGTGCGACCGCGCCTTCAACACTTGATCTGAATGGTATCAGCGGAACCTATATCCGCGTGCCCAACCACCCAGCCTTGAACCCAAGTGGTGCGATTACGATCGAGGCCTGGGTGCGACGGACCTACAGTGAGCGCTGTGAGACAATCGTCGGCAAAGACTTTCGTACCGGCTACTGGTTGGGGTTCTGCGGTGATGGCTTTGCCGGCACGTCGACCCTGCGCTTCTTCACCAATGGCAGACTCACCGGCAGCGACGGCGGAAAAGTCTGGCTCGCCGGGGAATGGTCCCATGTTGCGGTCACCTTCGACGGTTATATCCGCCGCCACTATGTTGACGGGCTGCTCGCTTACGAGGGCGTCACACCTGGCCCGCTTGCGGTTAATGATGCCAACCTGGGCATCGGCGCTGATTACGACGGGTCTCTGGCGTTCAGTGGCAACCTAGCGGAGGTACGCATCTGGAGTATCGCGCGCAGTAAGGAGGATATTCGCCGAGATATCCACCGCCAGATCAGCGCACCACGCCCTGGCCTTGTGGCTATCTGGCCGCTGGAGGGTAACGCGCGAGACTTATTTGGCAAGCACAACGGCGTGGTGGAGGGGGCCGCGGCCTTCAATGGCCCTGCCGCCCCGCCTACCGATGCTTCTCTCGACCCATATCCGGTCCGGCTCAATCCAGAGTATCTGTGCTTCGGCGACTGGCTTCCGATCTGGGTAGACCTCGGGTCGCCTTTCTCTTCGGGGAGGTATGGAGTCCACGTTCAGGCGACAGACGACGAGCTTGTAGTGTGCGTTGGTGGCGGCTACCTGGGCAATGGGAAGCCGGTCGTGCGTCTCTACTTTGATCCAGACGGTGACGGTGGTGCACTAGCCCAGCCCGATGACTATCGAATTACGGTGGATGTTGAGGGGAACCGTCACGTCAGCGAGCGCGGTGATGGGCATGGGGGCTATGTGACACCTGGCCTGTCGAACTATTCGGTACAGGTCGGGACAGATGAGTTTGACTGGCTCGTCATCACGCGCATCAAACGCAATGTGCTGCCTACTCCCGACTCGGTATTCCGCATGCAGTTCGTAGTCACGAACGTCCTTGGCGGCACTTACGGCTGGCCGATCGAGTTCGATGAGCAGCGCCCGGACGCATGGCCACGCTTCCACGTCGGCCAACTCCCGCCTCCCCCGCGGCCCGATAGCGAGGTTCCCACCGTTCAGGTCACCCACAGCCCGCAGCCTGTGATCCGCATAGGCCAACTCGTGTCATTCCAGGCCATGGCGTATGACGACGTTGATGTTGCCCAGGTGACGATCTCTGTGGATGGCCTTCCACGCAAAAGCTGCGCCTTCAACGGCACAGACGATCGCAGCGCGACCTGTGCGTTGGAGCCACAGGCGTACAGCATTGGCCGCCACACCTACGACGCGAGCACCAGGGATCATCGCGGGCGCGGGAGCAGTACCGCTCGGCAGGAGTTTTTCGTTCAGGTTGACGGTGAGCGGCCAACCATCAGCATCACCCACACCCCACGTTCGCCCAAGCCCGGTCAGGCGGTGACGATTGAGGTGACGGCGCGCGATCCGAGTGGCCTTGAGCGAGTAGCGATTGGCGGTCCCGGCAGCGTAGGCCGAGAGTGCCCCGACCCGGTCGGGAAAACGATTGTGCGCTGCACGCTGACGTTTACCCCGTCGAGTGGACAGAAGATCGTCTACTACGGTGCAAGCGCCAGCGATCGCGAGGGATTATATACCTGGACACCCAGGCTTCCGATACTCATCGGCAATACTGGCAAAGACAGCGACGACGACGGTATTGCCGACGAACTCGAAGACTATCTTTGCACCTCCGAGCTTGATCCCGACACGGACGGCGATGGCTTGAACGACGGGTGGGAGGTGCTAGGGTTGAGCTTTGATGACGGCGATTTCGTCAACCTGCCGGCACTGGGAGCCAATCCCTGCCGCCGCGACGTCTTCCTGCAGCTCGACTACGAGGAGGGCGTTGGCTTGTCGCCGGAACAAACGACATCCATCGTCAATCTCTTTCGCCAGCACGGGATCACCCTGCACATCACCGGCAAGCAGCATCCGGCGCCACCCCCAGGCACGGAGTCTGTGGTCGCGGCTGAGGAAGCTGCGGCGCGGCGCGATGCAGATGGCAGCTACTACTTCCCTCCGAAACTCAACTGGACGCACATATATGGCTATGTGCGGCAGAGGCAAGGGAGCGGCGGTGCGAACTGGCAATACTTCACGATCGACGCGACCGGGCTTCCCAACCTCTCCACGTTGATCCACGAGCTCGGCCACACGCTCGGCCTGGGCCACGGTGGGCGCGACGAGCCAACCCGCATTCAGCGACGCAACGGTGAGCTCGTCTACTATCAAGGGGGGTGGGACAACACCAACCTCAAGCCGAACTATTTTAGTGTGATGAACTATCAATACTCTGGCTCCATCTACTGCTACAAACCTAGCACAGGTGATTGGTGGACAGAAGTCGGCTATGCTGACGCTGAGCTACCCTCGCTACTCGAAAGTCAGCTGAACGAGTCGTCTTCCAGCGCGTTCGCACGCGCGCTGCGCGCTCGCTCATGTGACGGGCGTACCGAGCTCATTCCCGTTGTTGCCTATACCTGCAGCGATCCCGACGAAAGCAATGTGGTCTACATCATGCTCAACAACGGCACGCGCACCGTAGCCCGGAGACGTCAAGGGAGCAGTTGGCAGACCACAAACCTGCCATCCCATAGTCCTGGGATCGACTGGAACTGCGATGGTAAGATCTCGTCGGGTACCGTTGAGGAGAACCTGAACGGCGACGGAATCGGAGACGTGTTTGCAGCAGGCACAATCGACAAGCAGCCGCTGCACGCCTATCGTGATTGGGACGTCCTCCCGGCCGGCCGGTGGTGTGTGGTCGCTCGCAACAGTGCAGGGTATCCGCCAGCCGACTATCGCGCGCTGATCCGTGGCCCCGCTTGCCCAGGTGCTGCCAGCGCCAATCGCGATGTCGTGGGGAGCTTCTCGTACATGCAGAACCACAACGGTGCCCTGCCATCGGCGCATGGACATCCCAACGCGGACTTGCTCATGGAGTTGCCGGGTCTGGAGCTATGCGACGGTCGTGATAACGACGACGATGGAACGATCGATGAGGATTGCCTGGACAGCGACGGGGATGGCATCGTGAATGATCTCGACAACTGCCAGCAGACGGCGAATGCGGACCAGGCTGACCTGGATCAGAACTACCTGGGCGACGCCTGCCAGGATCCACGCATTTCGCGCCTCTCCATCAACACTCAGACAGCCACATCGGTGAAGTTAGCGTGGGATGGTCCTACAACTGACATTCTCGGTTACAACGTATATCGCTTGCGCCGCGACGAAGCGACACCAACCCTTCTTGGTGAACGCTATCCCAGCTCAACTGGCACGAGTTTTACCGATACGATCGCTGAGGGGAAAGGATATCGCTACTATGTGCGCCCAGTCAACCTCAATGGGCAGGAGGGACCTGAAGTGGCGATCGACGTCGGTATTCGCCAGATCTTCCTGCCCATGCTTGTCAAGGCACCGTAAGATCACTTCCCGATGAAGAGATCACACGAAGGTTGTGCTCGCGATCGCTCATCAACTGGTGGATGAACTACATGTCCTCATCGCGCCAGCCTCAATGGTGCAAGACCAATGAGTTTATGCATATGAGCCCGCTGAGCCACATCAGTAGTGATACACGTGTTGGAGGATCGACATGGCATCGATGAATGAAGCACGTCGCAGGTTTCTCTCGATAATAGGTGTTCTGGGTACACAGACGACCATGTTCGCATTCATAGGTTGTGGAGTTGATACCATCACGTCTGCCAAGCTTGACCATCTCAAACAGTCCGCTGGTAATAGTGCGGACTGGGGCGTTGTCGATACCATATCAGCCTTGAAGGAAAAAGCGCCGCAAGATACAACCAATCCAGAATGCTTTATGGTGTTAGGGTATCACACCCCTGGGGATGGCGGCGGCGGGGTTTTCTACTGGGATCACACTGCAGCGGACAACGACGATGGCGGAACGGTCTTGGAGCCTATCAACCACCCAGGCAGCGGGCGATGGAAACGCTTGTTTGCCGGTGGCGTGAGTGTCAGATGGTTCGGCGCAAAGGGCGATGCGATAACTGACGACACCCTTGCTATTCATGCCGCGCTCAGCCACGCCACCGTGGTTCATATCCCCCGAGGTGTCTATCGCTGCACCGACGGCCTGGATATCCCATCAGGCACGACACTCCGTGGCGAAGGGGCGCCACGTCTAGGTCCATTTCCACTGTTCGATGATGATAAGCGTTTCCTTCGTCCTGGCCAGAAGCACCTGCTGCCGGGATCAGTGCTGCTGTTTTCGGGTGCTGGCAGCAAGATGGCATCCACCCAACGGAGTGACCAGTTTCAACAGTTTACATACTGTGTAAAGTCCCCGCACCTCCACCCCACGAGCGTCGAAGGCGTGGGTATCGTGCTTGATGTGAATATACAAGACGAAAACGGTCAGTTGACAACTCCTGTGGGAGATATGCGAGCGCACTATGATGTCGGGTACTTTATTGACAATGCATACGGATGTTATCATCGCGACCTCACGGTGTTTGGGTACTTTCGGGTCGCGGGCATTGTGATCTCCAGCCGAGCGAACGGTCTGTTCAATCCCGACTACAATCGGTTTTTCCATGGTTCCACGATGGGTGAAATTGGAGTTGCTCTGATTGGGGATGACTTAGACACGAATGGAACCAACGGCTTGTCGGGCACGCAATTCTTTAGTTTTGATCTTTTTGCCAATGATCATCACGATCGCTCGGCGGATCAGTGGGGCACCGCGTGCCTGTACATAGACGGAGATACCTTGGCCGCACGCGCAAATCTCAATGGCACCTATCTCTTCGGTGGTCAGCTCCGCACCTATACCACACATCCTATCCAGCTAGATAAGGCGAGCAACGTCGTCTTCCACGGCACCGTATTTGAGACTCCGACGCGGAATACCCCAAATTCGCAACCAACAGCGTTCCTTGCTACCGAGAACACGTATGATGTACATTTTTTTGGATGTCGATTCGCTGACGATGCGGGTCTTACGTCGTTCCGTAGGTGTATGAAAGGGACGTGTACGGTGATTGAGTCAGGTGATGGGGCAATCAGCTCCTCCCTCAACGGTGTTGGGATGCGATTCATCACCGAACCCAGCACCGGCAACCCCGTTATACAGCTTACCGATGACTTCGAGAGCATCAATAATGGATGGACGATGCGTGTGATCCGCAACCAAGAGGGCCAGGCGGAAGATGCACTCGATATTCGTTTCGCCAATTCGAGCAAGCTACGGATCACCAAGGATGGCCAGATCGAGCAGAACGCCATCGTTGGGAGAACCGGCGATGTCTTGACAATCTCGTCGGGAGCCATCCAGATTAGCCAGGCATTTCATAAGGTGAAGACCGCAAACAATCGATCCACAGACGACCTATACACCATCAACGGCGGCATCGAAGGTCAACAGCTCTTGCTGGCACCGTATGCGCGTGATCAACATATTGCCGTACGCGACCGAGCCGGGAACATCCGCCTGGCGAACCGCAGGGACTTCGTCATGACGGATGGTTTTGATCGCATGCTGCTGGTTTTTGACGGCAGATTCTGGATTGAAGTCTCGCGCAGCAGCAATGGCTAGTCACGTGTGTTTGTGGAATTTTCGAACCTTGCGGGACAAATCAAACAGTATGCGATATTGACTGGCATGAATTTGAAAGGCTAGGTCTTAAAATGTATGGCAATAAACAATTGCACTTTTCGCTTCTCATCCTTTCCTTTTTGGCGGCTTTAACTCTGTCACTACCAGGCTTTGCACACGAAATAGCAAACTCGCCGGAACACGATTTGTTTGTCTACGACGACATCGACGACACGATGGAGCGCCGGAACGGGTACATTACCGACGTTTTTCGTGTCGCAGCGGACGGCACGTGGTACTTCTCGCCAGATGGACGGGGCACATGGACGAGACTGAATAAATCGAGCGTGCCGTTGGAGCAACTACGCTTCGGGGACTTCGACGGCGACGGGGTAACCGATGTGTTCCACATTGGGTCAGATGGGATGTGGTACTACTCACCACGTTCGCGCGCAGAATGGATAAAGCTGAAGTGATGCGAGAAAGCCGTTACGAGACATATTTTGAGACACAATTGCGAACTGTCTCACTATGTACACCTTCTTTTGCCCTGCGTGGGGAGGCCAGCGCAACATGATCGCATCTGGGACGCACA
>Ga0137374_10006954_pt1 | contig 13493 bp, 14 predicted proteins | sample SagtaG_20_FD_104811 | JGI IMG/M metagenome (GOLD analysis project Ga0137374, IMG submission 104811) | Vadose zone soil microbial communities from Sagehorn Ranch, Mendocino, California, USA - Sage1_R_100_16 metaG | ecosystem: Environmental > Terrestrial > Soil > Vadose zone | place: USA...
CCCCACCCCCATGGGTGAGAGCCCGATGAGCGAGAGCCCCATGGGCGAGGCCCCGGCACCGGTGCGGGCCGGTCAGCCGGAGGAGCCCAGCCTGGCACGCTCCACTGCGTTGATGGCCATGGGCACACTGCTGTCGCGTATCACCGGGCTGCTGCGGGTCACCGTTCTGGTCGGCACTCTGGGCATCACCGAGCAGCGCCTGGCCGACGTCTACAACGTCGCCAACACCACCCCGAACATCATCTACGAGCTGTTCCTCGGCGGCATCCTGTCGTCGATCTTCGTGCCGGTGTTCGTGGAGGTGCGCCGCACCCGCGGCTTCCGCCAGGCGCGCTTCGTCGCCAACGCGGTGCTGACGGTGGCCTTCGTGGTCCTGAGCCTGCTCGCGATCGTCACCGTGGTCGCCGCGCCCTGGATCATCCGCCTCTACATCCACGCCGGCAGCCCCGCGGAGCGCGCCGAGGCCCAGCGGGTCGGTGGCCAGCTCCTGGCCATGTTCATGCCGCAGATCGTGTTCTACGGGGTCGGCGCGGTGATGACCGGGCTGCTCAACGCCAACCGCCACTTCGGCGTGCCGATGTTCGCGCCGATCCTCAACAACCTCGTGGTGATCGCGGTCGGGCTGACCTTTCACGCCATGGTGGGCGGCCGGGTTCCGGATCTCGGCGACCTCACCGCCGGTGAGGAGCTGCTGCTCGGGCTCGGAACCACCCTCGGGGTGGTCGCCATGACCTTGGTCCAGTGGCCGTTCCTGCGCCGCATCGGCTTCCGCTACTCGTTCGTGTGGAACCTGCGCGACCCCGCCATCCGCAAGATGGCCCGGCTGTCCGCCTTCACCATCGGCTACGTCATCACCAACCAGCTCGGCTACCTGGTGATCCCGATCCTCGCCTACCTGGTGCAGGGCGGCTACACCGCTTACGCCACCAGCCTCACCTTCTTCCAGCTCCCGCATGGCGTGTTCGCGGTCTCGGTCATGACCGCGCTGCTGCCGCCCATGAGCGAGCAGGCGGTCGCCAAGAACTGGGAGGCGTTCCGCGCCACGCTGTCGCGTGGTCTCCGCCTGACCGCCGTGGTGCTGATGCCGGCGACCATCGGCTACCTGGTGCTCGCCGGCCCGATCGTGCGCCTGCTGATGGCCCACGGCGTGGTGAGCCCCAACTCCAACAGCGCCGTGCTGCTCACCAGGACGATGGTCATGTTCGTGCTGGGACTGCTGCCGTTCTCCACCTTCCAGCTCGCGCTGCGCGCCTTCTACGCGCTGCAGAACACCCGCACCACGTTCCTGGTGAACCTGGTCTCCACCAGTGCCAACGTGGTCGCCAACCTGCTGCTGTTCTGGGTCCTGCCACAGCCGTGGAAGGTCCCGGGCCTGGCGCTGGGCCAGACGATCGCCTACACCATCGGCTCGGTCCTGCTGCTGTCGCGCCTGTCCCTGCGGGTCGGCGGGCTGGACTTCAGGCCGATCCTGCGGGTCGCCGCCCGCATGCTGCTCGCCAGCCTGATCATGGGGGTGGTGGTGGCGCTGGTCGCCGGGGTGGTGACGGCGGGCGCGGGGACCGGGACGCTCGGCGACCTCGCGGCGGTCACCGCCGGGGTGACCGCGGGTGTGGTCACCTACCTGGTCGCGGCCCGCCTCCTGGGTATCGAGGAGATCAGCCTGGTGCTCGACATGGTCCGTCGCCGCGCCGGCCGCAAAGGCCGCGCCAGGGGCTGAGCCCTGTCCCGGATTCTACAAAATGCCCTGATCTCTCTAACGACTCGTAATTATTAACTGCCTCGAAGTGCTTGACCTTGTCTTGCCGGAGTGGCAGAACTGATGCCGGCCGCAGCCCCGACACCCAAGGAGCTTCCCCTGCTTCCCCTGCGTCCAGGACGTGCCGCCGTCGCCGCGCTCGTCGCGCTCGGCCTGCTGACGGGCATCGGGTGCCCGGCACAGGCCGCGGTCCGTGCCAGCGTCCTCGCCACCGTCGGCGGGCGACTGGGACCACCCATGCCGCTCGAGTCGCCGGCGCAGCGGATCGCGCGCCTGCGGTCCCAGGCGGCCAAGGTGCAGCACACCATCGACCAGATGAACAACCAGGTCGAGGTCCTGGTCGAGCGCTACAACGCCAACCGCGAGGCGCTCGCCCGCACCCGGACCGCCCAGGCGAGCACCCAGCACCGGATCGACCTGGCCCGGCGCGCGCTGTCCGGCGCCAAGCAGCAGCTCGACCAGCGGGTGTGGGCGATCTACACGGGCGGGTCGCCATTCAGCGCGCTGGTGGGGCTGCTCGGCGCAACCGACCTGCACGAGGTCCTGGCCACCGCCAAGTATCAGGAGGGCGTGGTCCAGTCCGACAGCAGCACGCTCGCCCGGATCGAGCATGCCAAGCGCGCGCTCGACGCCCTGGCCGCCCAGATCGCCGCGCAGCGCCGCGCACAGGAGAGCCTCCAGGTGGAGCTCCAGCGCGACCGCCAGCAGATCGAGCAACAGCTCTCCTCCCAGCGCGCCTACCTTGCCCACCTCGCTGCGGAGGTGCGGCGGGCGGTGGAGGAGGAGCGCCGGCGCCAGGAGGAGCTCCGCCGCCAGGCCCTCGCGCGCCGGCTGGCGGCCCTGCGTGCCGCCAGGCTGCGGGCGGAGCGCGCGGCCGCGGCGCAACGTGCCAGCGCGAGTCATGCATCTGCGAGCGCGACCTCCGCCGGGAGCCCATCGACCGTTGCCGGCCGGGCGGTCGCCTTCGCCATGAGCCAGCTCGGCAAGCCGTACGAGTGGGGAGCGACCGGCCCGGGCAGCTACGACTGCTCGGGCCTCACGCAGACCGCCTACCGCTACGCCGGCCTGGCGATCCCGCGGGTCTCGTCCGACCAGTGGAACGCCGGCCCGCACGTCAGCATGGGCGAGCTTCGAGCAGGGGATCTGGTCTTCTTCGCCACCAGCCTGTCCGACCCGGGCACCATCCATCACGTGGGCATGTACATCGGGCGCGGGCTGATGGTGGAGGCGCCGTTCACCGGCGCGAACGTGCGCGTCAGCTCGATCGGCCGGGCCGACTACATCGGCGCTACCCGGCCGACCGGATAACCGATCGGGCGGGCTGGGATGGCTTTGCCTCGCCGCCTGCTAGACTGCCAGGGTCAAAGACCCCAGGGATCCGGTGTCCCACTGCTATCCATATGAGCATGTCGCAGGTCGGCTCCGGTCTGCCCCGCCTTCTGGCTCAGCGCTACGAGCTCGTCGAGCAACTCGCATCGGGGAGCATGACCAGCGTTTGGCGTGGTCACGACCGCGTCCTCGGTCGGGACGTGGTCGTCAAAGTGCTCCATCCGGAGCTGGCGGCGGACCCGAGATTACGAAGCCGCTTCCACCAGGAGGCGGTGAACGCCGCGCGCCTGACGCACCCCAACATCGTCGCGCTGTACGACACCGGCGAGCAGGAGGGCGTCAACTACATCGTGATGGAGCTGGTGGACGGGCCCACCCTGCGTGAGGTGCTGAGCGCCAACGGCCCGCTCCCGCCGGCCCACGCGGCACGGCTGGCCTGCGAGGTGATCTACGCCCTCGAGTACGCCCACCAGGCCGGCGTCGTGCACCGCAACCTCAAGCCCGCCAACATCCTGCTCAGCGGCGACGGCAGCGTGAAGGTGGCCGACTTCTCGATCGCCAAGGCGGCCGCGGAGGAGGACTCCGTTCACATCCATACCGGCGAGCTGCTGTCGCCCAGCGGCTACCTCGCACCTGAGCTGGCCGACGGGCACGAGCCTGACGGTCGCGCCGACGTCTACGGTCTGGGCGCCTGCCTGTTCGAGATGCTGACCGGGCGCCCGCCCACTGGCTCCCGCGGCCCCGGCACCGCTCCGGCGCTGTCGCCGCGGGCGATCCGCGCGGGGGTGCCGCGGGAGCTGGACTCGGTCGTGCAGCGGGCCATGGCCAGCAGCCCGAGCGACCGCTACCCGAACGCCCAGGCGCTGGCCTCGGCGCTGGCCAGGTCCGCCGCGAACGACCACGCCGGCCCCGCCCCCCTCGCCGTCCTCCCACCGCCACCAGCGCCCACCGAGCTGGTCCCGGCTCCCGGCTTCCTGCGTCACGAGGGCCGCTGGCTGGGATGGACGCTGCTGCTGGTGGGCCTGGTCGCCGCGATGGTCGTCGTGGGCCTGACCCTGAACCGCAGCGGCGTGATCACCCTCCCCGGCAGCCACCAGTCGAGTGGCCCCAAGACCCCCGACAGCAGCCAACCTCAGCGGACCGCGGTCAGGATCGCGAGCGCGCAGGCATTCGACCCGTTCGGCAACCCGCCCGAGGAGAACGACGGCGACGCGGCCAGGGCCGTCGACGGCGACGCCTCGACCGTCTGGAAGACCGAGCACTACAAGTCCGCCCTGTTCGGCGGGCTCAAGACGGGAGTCGGGCTGGTGCTGGACGTCGGCAGCCCCAAGCAGGCGGGCGAGCTCGACCTTCGGCTCCTCTATGGAGGGGCGAACGTCGAGGTCTACGGGGCCGCGGAGACGCCACCGTCCAGCCTCGATGGCTGGACCGCCAACAAGCTGGGCGACAAGAGCGGGGCTGGGCAGAACGTCAAGGTCTCGCTGTCGGGCAACGACAGCTACCGCTACTACCTGATCTGGTTCACCCAGCTGCCGCCGGCTCCGGACGGGAACTTCCAGGACGGCATCGCCGAGGCCAGCTTGAAGTCGTGAACGACGCCAGCGACGAGGACCTGCTGGCCGCCCATCTCCAAGGCGACCGGCAGGCGTTCGGCACGCTCGTGTCCAGGCACGAGCGCCGCATCTACGGCCTCTGCCTGCGGGTCCTCGGCAGCCGCGAGGACGCCGAGGACGCCACCCAGGAGGCGTTCCTGGCGGCACTGCGGCGGGCGGGCAGCTTCCGCCACCAGGCCGCCTTCTCGACCTGGTTGTTCAGGATCGCCATCAACGCCGCCACCGACCAGGCCCGGCGACGAGGTCGCGCCCGCACGGTGCCGCTGGAGGCGGGGGAGGTTGCCGAGGCGGCGCCGTCCGCGGGAGACCCGGGCGGGGCGGTGCCCAGTGCCCTGGCCGTGCAGGCCGCGCTGCGCCGGGTCCCGGAGGACTTCCGCGCCGTCCTGGTGCTCTGCGACCTCTACGGGTTCCCGTACGCGCAGGCGGCCGAGATCCTCGAGATCCCCGTCGGCACCGTCAAGAGCCGCCTGTTCCGCGGCCGGCTCGCGCTCGGCGAGCAACTGGCCGTCAGTGAGGGCAGACCCGGAGCTGGCCGGCGCGACCGGTCAGAGCCCGAGGTCGTGAAGGAGCGGGGAACCCAGGCCGTCGTCGGAGCGTCCGAACCAGCGGAGCCAGAGCATCGGAGAAATGAGGAGTAACGCCAGCGTGCCAGAGCATTCCGTCCATCCTGACCGCGAAGAGCTCACCGCCTGGCAGGCGGGTGCCTTGGCGGGGCCTGCCGGCGCCCGGATCGTGGCGCACATGGCCGGCTGCGCGGAGTGCGCCGGGGTGGTCTCGGCGGTGGAGCGCGGCCGCGCCGCCCTGGCCAGCCTGGAGGAGCCGGAGCTGCCGCCGGGCCTGCACGAGCGGCTCGCCGCCGCGATCGGGCGGGAGGAGGCCACGGTCACCCCCGAGCGGGCGGCCGCCCGGGTCAGCGGCGGGACCGTCCGCACGCGGCGCACGCGAGCGTGGACCCCGCGGGTGGCGGCCTTGAGCGCTGCCGCCGCCCTGGTGCTGCTGGTGGCCGGGCTCGTCCCGGTGCTCCGTCACTTCACCGGCGAGTCCGGGACACGCCAGGCGTCGGGCGACGCGAGCGTCTCGCGGCCTGGTGGCGCGCCCAGCGCCGCCGCGCCCAGCAGCGCGGCCAGCGCGCTCCCGGTGTTCGCGGCACCCGGCGGCTTCTCGGGCAGAGTGCTGCGGGCGGAGGTCGCCGACGACCAGGCGATCCGCTCCGCCTACGCGCAGGCCGGCGCCGGTGCCCCGCCTGCGCCGCACGCCAGCCCGCCAGCGGGATCAGGGTCGGGCACCGTCCCTGGCGCCCAGAGCCTCCAGAACCAGGGGAAGTCTTCCGGCGAGAGTGCCGCGTACGCCGTCGACCAGCAGGCATGCCTGGCACAGGTTCACGCGAAGGCCCCGGGCGACGCGCGCCCGGCGTTCTTCGTCGACACGGTCTACCGGGGGAGACCGGCGACGGTGCTCGTCACCCGGCGCGCCGACGCCCCCGATCAGGCCGAGCTGTGGGCCTTCCCGCGCGGCGACTGCTCCGTGGCGCCATTCGCGAGTGAGCGGGTGCAGATCCCTTCGCCGTAGCCGCGGGCTGAGCGGGGCCGGACCCGCTGGTGAACGCGACGGCTCACCAGATGCCGCTGGCCCTGACGAAGGCGATGCCGCCGCCGAGCAGGAGGAACAGCAGCAACTGCGGGGCGAGCAGCGGGACTCCGAGGATCGCCGCAACCCCGCCGAGCCCAAGGAGCACGGCCGCGGCGGCGGCGGCCCCGAGCCAGGTGTGGACGCGGCGGCGAGCGCCCCAGCGCACCGCCTGGCCGACCAGAAACCCGTACCCGACGGCCAGGAGGATTCCAAAAAGACCGACCTTGAGGACGAGCAGGGCCCCCAGCGCCGCCACACCGAAGCCGGCGCCGAGACCCCGGAGCAGGATGACGTTGTCCGGAGTGCCCCGGGCCCGGCCCGACTGCTTGGCGCAGCGCGGGCACTTCTGGCCGACGACCGTGCTCACCATGCAGCGCGGGCAGATGGGGTCCCCGCAGCTCGAGCAGGTGAGGCGGGTCTCGACCTCAGGATGGTTCACGCAGGCGGGCACCACGTGCGCGGGCTCAGCAGTCATAGCAAGCCCAGCATACCTCGCAGCCCGCCTCAACCTGACCTCCTCCCGGCGTGGAATAGCGTGGGGTCGTAATCCGTTGACATGCTGACAGCCACGCGGCGCATGGCCGTGTTGCGGCCCTCGATCCCAACAAGGAGGCTCTCAGAGCTGATGGCCACATCCCGCACCACCGCTCCGGTGTTGATCGTTGGCTCGGGCCCTGCCGGTCTCACCGCGGCGCTCTACACCGCTCGCGCCAACCTGCACCCGATCGTCATCGAAGGCGCTGTGGCGGGCGGTCAGCTCATGCTCACGACCGAGGTGGAGAACTACCCGGGCTTCCCCACCGGCATCCTCGGCCCAGAGCTGATGGCAAAGATGCGCGAGCAGGCTGCCCACTTCGGAGCCGAGTTCGTCGCGGCCGACGCGGCCAAGGTCGACCTCTCCGGTCCGCCCTTCCGCGCATGGGTCCATGACGAAGGGTACGCGGGCAAGGCGATGATCATCGCGACCGGTGCCAAGGCGAAGATGCTCGGGCTCGACTCCGAGCGCGGCCTGCTCGGTCGCGGGGTCTCGACCTGTGCGACCTGCGACGGCTTCTTCTTCCGTGGCAAGGACCTGGTTGTGGTCGGCGGCGGGGACTCGGCCATGGAGGAGGCCATCTTCCTTACCCGGTTCGCGAACAAAGTGACGGTCGTCCACCGGCGTGACCGGCTGCGCGCCTCCAAGGTCATGCAGGACCGGGCGTTCGCCAATCCCAAGATCGACTTCGCCTGGAGCTCCGCCGTCGAGGACGTGCAGGGAGAGCGGGCAGTCACCGGTGTCCGCCTCCGCAACCTCGTTGACGGGACCGAGTCGGCGCTGGACGTGGCGGGCGTGTTCGTGGCCATCGGCCACCTGCCCAATACCGAGCTGTTCGCGGACCAGCTCCAGCTGGACGACGCCGGCTACATCGTGGTCAAGACGCCGAGCACCGCGACCAGCACGGATGGAGTGTTCGCCGCCGGGGACGTGGTGGACCGGACCTACCGGCAGGCGGTGACCGCCGCCGGCACGGGCTGTGCCGCGGCGATCGACGCCGAGCGCTGGCTCGAGGCACACGGCCACGACTCGGGTGCCACCACCGACAACTGGGAGTAGGCGAGGAGCCGCTCGCCGATCCCTTCCCTCCCCGCCCCGCGGGTCCCCGGCCCCCTTTGGCTCCTGGCCCCGACGCTCAGGCACCTTCGTCGTGGTCACGCCCGGTGCGATCGTGGGGTGCCTCCTCACTGGTCGGACCTTCTCCATCGGCACCGTCGCCGAGCCGGCGCTTGGGCTGGTACGGCTTGACAAGACCAGGCCGGTCCGCCAGATAGTCCGAGAGCGCGAGCGCCACCACAGTTGGCACCGCCAGACCCAGCAACGACGCCAGGACCTGGACCGCGGCAGGGACGGTAGGACCCGCGAGTGCCCGCAGAACGGTCGCGAGCAGGGGCACCCACAGCTCGAAGGCAACGAACGCAGCCATCACGGCGAGGGTGTAGCGAGGGAAGGGACGCACGGTCAATCGCTCCGATGATTACGAGGCAAGCGACTGGGGCAGTATAGGACGGCACGAGGAGCGCCTCAGGCGCCGTATCCACCTGAGATCAGAGGATCCGGAATAGCCGGTACCCGAGTGCCCGTTAACCGTCACGTGGCGGTCTATCGACACCGGGCAGCGCTCGAGTCGATGACTCGCCAGGGCTCACGAGTTCAAGGAGGTGGAGGTGCCGAGGGGAGACCCCCTCAACGGCACCGGACATATGAGCAAAGCCGTCACCGACGCCACGTTCGAGACCGATGTCCTTCGGTCTGATACACCGGTCCTCGTCGACTTCTGGGCTGAGTGGTGTGGCCCCTGCAAGATGATCGCGCCCGTTCTGGAGGAGATCGGCAAGGAGCGGGACGGGAAACTGACGATCGCCAAGCTGAACGTCGACGAGAACCCCGACGTGGCACGGCGCTACGGGGTTCTGAGCATTCCGACCCTGATGCTGTTCGTCAGCGGTGTTGAGAAGAAGCGCGTGATCGGCTTCAGCTCAAAGCGCGACCTCGTCGCGGAGCTCTCCGAGTTCGTCGGCTGAGACAAACGCTCGATACCCCTCACCAGTTGCACTTACGACCAACTGCACTCGCGGGCCCGGCCTCTCAAGGAGCCGGGCTCGTGGAGTTTCTGGTCGAGGGCACCGGCCGGAGGGCCGGCTGCCCCTGGGCCGGGACCCTGAGTGCCTCGAGCGCGGCTTCGCGCGCATCTTTCCAGCGCAGGACCGTACGGAGGTCCATGCGAAGCAGGGGATAGCGAGGGTGCTCACGCACCACCTGGAACCCACACGCCTCCAGGAACTGAACGGGGGCGTGGCAGTTGCGCCCGGTCCAGACGCGATCGGCGAAAGCCTCGATCGCTCGCACCTTGCGCTTTATCAGGTCACGGGCCATCACCTGGAGCAGGACGCGGCCGATGCCCTGGCCCTCGAACTCAGGCGCCACGGCGAGGGTCGCAAGCAGTACGGCGTCCCGGCTCACCGGCCTCGCGGCCTGGGAGCTGGCCTGCTCGAGGAAGCGGGCGGGCGCGTAGAGCGAGTACCCGGCCGGCTCGCCATCCACCAGCAGCACGTGGCCCGCGGGGCCCCACTCGAGCACGATTGACGACAGCCATGCCTCTTTCTGGAGGCCAGCCTCCTCGGATCCGCGCGGGCGCGCTTTAGGACCAAGCTCCCAGAACACGCATTTCCTGCACGGCTCCGGCAACAGGTCGAGCGTATCGAGGTTGAGAGAAACCACCTTGCGGCCCACGACTACCCGGCTCCCCGAACGACGACCCGCGCGCGGCGCGGGATGGCGCAGAGGCCCCAGAGTAGCCCAGCGACTGTGCCGAGAAGGAAGCCCTTCCCGACACGCCGCAGCAACCATGGGGAAGGTCTGGGCACGAGCGGCTCCCTCGTTCGAGCGTCGCCATGGCCACGACGGCAGCAGTTCCCCGTGGCCCGTCTGCCCTGCCAGGGTAGCAAGACGAGACCGCTCCGCGGGCGGCCGAGGCTGAACCCAGGGGCCTGAGAGTGTGCCGCGTCATCGCGGGAGGCCCGCTGACGTATGCTACCGGCCATGCGTGCTGACGATCCCTTCCTCGACCGCTACGCCCACGGCACTCGGGCGATGACCGCCTCAGAGATCCGAGCGCTCTTTGCTGTGGCCTCCCGGCCAGAGGTGGTGAGCCTGGCCGGCGGAATGCCCTTCACCGCCGCGCTGCCATTCGACATCATCGGCGAGGTGGTCGCCGAGGTACTGGCCAGGGAAGGCGCGGCATCGCTGCAGTACCTTGGCGGCCAGGGCGACCCCCGCCTGCGAGAGGCGCTGGTTGAGCTGATGACCTACGAGGGCATCCACGCCTCAGAGGGAGAGATCATCGTCACCGCTGGCTCGCAGCAGGCGCTCGACCTGCTGGCGCGGATGTTCTGCGATCCGGGGGACGTGATCGTCGCCGAGGGACCCTCGTACGTCGGTGCGCTCTCGGCGTTCTCCCAATACCAGGTCGAGGTGCGGCACGTCCGGCTGGACGACGAGGGGCTGGACCCGGAGGCGCTGAGCGAGGCTCTTGACCGCCTGGGCAGAGAAGGCAAGCGAGTCAAGTTCATCTACACCGTGCCGAATTACCACAATCCAGCAGGCGTCACCATGAACGCAGAGCGACGCCTGCGCGTGCTCGACCTGGCCCGACGGCACAACATCCTGATCGTGGAAGACAACCCCTACGGGCGGCTGGGCTTCGAGCGCGATCCGCCGCCGGCGCTTCGCGCTGACGACGCCGAGAACGTCGTGTACCTCGGCTCACTGTCCAAGGTGTTCTGCCCCGGTCTGCGCATCGGCTGGGCGCTGGTGCCGCCCGCGCTACGCGAGCGAATGATCCTGGTAAAGGAGGCAGCCGACCTCTGCTCGTCGAGCTTTGCGCAGTCCGTCGCCTACCGCTACTTCGCACACTATCCCTGGCGAGAGACCCTGAAGGCGTTGCGTGACGTCTATCGGGAGCGCCGAGACGCGATGCTCGATGCCTTGGATGAGGAATTTCCCGCTGGGGCAAGGTGGAGCCGGCCACAAGGCGGATTCTACGTGTGGCTCGAGCTGCCCGAGCAACTGGACGCGCGTGCGATGCTCGCAAAGGCCATCGCCGCACGTGTGGCCTATGTTCCCGGCGGCGCCTTCTATGCTGACGGGCAGGGTGGCTCGCAGGTTCGCCTCTCGTACTGCTTCCCGGCCCCCGACCGTATCCGCGAGGGTGTTCGCCGGCTCGCCGGCGTGGTCGTCGAGGAGCTCGACCTGATCCGCGCGCTCGGCGGGGTCCCGAAGATGGCCAGAGCGGTCGACGACAGCCCGTCGACGGGTTGGGGAGGCGTGCAGTGAGCTTCGAATGCTCAATCGCCGTCATCGCCGGCGGGCTGTCATTCGAGCGGGAGGTCTCCCTGCGCTCGGGCCGAAGGGTCGCCGACGCGCTGCGCGAACGTGGGTACGGCGTCGCCGAGCTCGACGCGGACGATCAGCTTGTGGAGTCCCTGCGTACCGGTGGCTTCGACGCGGCCTTCGTCGCCATGCACGGCCGCTTCGGAGAGGACGGCACGGTGGCCGCGCTGCTCGAGTTGCTCGGTCTCCCGTACACCGGCTCCGCCTTCGACGCCAGCCGGCTCGCCTTCGACAAGCTCGCGGCCAAGGCAGTGCTGGGCAGGGCTGGCATCTCTGTGCCCGCGGCGATACCGGTGGCCGAAGGCGCCCTGCGGGAACTGGGCATGGGCACGTTGCTCGAGCGCGCCATGGACGAGCTTGGCTTGCCGGTGGTCGTCAAGCCCAACCGAGGTGGTTCGGCACTGGGTGTCCGGCTCGTCGACCGTGCCGACCAACTCTCGGCAGCGCTGATGAGCTCTTTCGGGTACGACGACACCGTGCTGCTCGAGCGTTACGTGGCGGGGACCGAGTTGGCCCTCTCCATCGTCGATGGACTTGCGCCGCTCCCAGCTGTCGAGATCCGCCCGAAGGAAGGGTGGTATGACTTTGCCGCCCGGTACACGCACGGCGCGGTCGACTTCCGCGTCCCTGCGGAACTGGAGCCCGACGTTGCGACGGGCTGCCTCGAGATCGCCAAGTCGGCACATATCGCCCTCGGTTGTCGCGATCTGTCGAGAGCAGACGCCGTCCTCGACTCCAATGGCGTCTGCTGGGTGCTCGAGGTGAACACCGGACCTGGTCTCACCAGTACCAGCTTGGTGCCGATGGCAGCGGACGCGGCCGGCATCTCGTTCGCTGACCTCACCGCCCATCTCACCAACCGTGCCATAGCCCGCCGCCCGCGCTGACCCGCACAGAGGTTCACCGCACGGCCGGCGCAATGGCCGACCTCCGGGTTGAACTTGTGCGGGGCCTCGGCTGGCGGTGGCGGCCAGATGGTCCGGCCCACTGCCGCTTCCTACCGAGGACCTGTCAGCTTCTACCGCAGCTCCCGCCGTCGGCACGCAGGTGGCCTGTAAGATCCGGCTGCTCCTGCGTATTTCGGGGTGTGGGTCCCAACCTCGGAGGGAGCGATGTGACCGATGCCGCGCGGCGGTTCACGCTGCTGTATGACCAATACCAGCCACGCGTCTTGGCCTATGCGCTGACCCGTGCGAGCCGCCAGGTCGCCGAAGAAGTTGCCAGTGCGACGTTTCTGGTTGCCTGGGAGCGCATCGGGATCTCCCGAGCCCGGCTCTGCCGTGGCTGCTGGGGGTCGCTCGTAACCTGCTTCGCAAGCACTACGCGCAAGCGGGCCAGCAGGAGCTGACGGTCGCCGCGCTGGCTGCTCTGGCGACGTCAGACCACGAAAAAGGCGATGTCGCCGAGGCGGTCGTGGAACGCGCGGTCATGCTGCGCGCCCTCGCCTGCCTGCCGGCGCAGGACCAGGAGACGCTGACGCTCGTGGCCTGGCACGGCCTGTCCTCACGCGCGGCGGCCGCAGTGGTCGGCTGCTCGCGGGCAGCGTTCCTTGTCCGCCTGCACCGCGCACGCCGTCGCCTGGAGCGTGCCGACGCGGACGCCGATGAGGGCACACCGGGCCCGCCGCGTCTGGCTGCAGCCCGCCTGGGTGAGGCGTCAGCGCACGCCACCGCCTCGTGGACCACCCAGCCCGGCCACGACCCGACGCCCGTCGCAGCGAGAAAGGAACGTCGATGAAGACAAAGCACGACGTCATGACGGCGCTGGCTGCCGCCAAGCCGCAGGTGTTCGAGCCAACCGAACGTCCCGATGAGTCGCTCCGCGCCCGTGACCTTGATCAGATCCTCGGCTGGCCAAGGGGCGCCAGCACTGCGCGCAACTCCGCCCGGTCGTGGCGCACTGTCGTTCCACGGCGGCGGATGGTGGCCGCTGGTCTGGGCGCGATCCTCGTCGCTGCGGCTCTGGTTGCCGCGGTGGTCGCCCCGACGCTTCGCCAGGCTAGCGGCAATGCCATTCGGTTAGCCGGATCTGCGAGCACAAACTCCCTGGTCAGCATGGGGAAATCAGGCCAGAAGGGCCCTTAACCGAATGGCATTGAGGCTAGCGGTGGGCTAGACGCAATGCCATCCGGTTTGCTGCTTTGACGTGGTAGTGTCCGCTCCTTGTCGTTTCGGGAAGGAGCGGACACTACCGGATGGCACCCGCCGCACCCACCCCGCTGCCCTCGCCGCCGCCGATC
>Ga0137374_10006978_pt1 | contig 13472 bp, 11 predicted proteins | sample SagtaG_20_FD_104811 | JGI IMG/M metagenome (GOLD analysis project Ga0137374, IMG submission 104811) | Vadose zone soil microbial communities from Sagehorn Ranch, Mendocino, California, USA - Sage1_R_100_16 metaG | ecosystem: Environmental > Terrestrial > Soil > Vadose zone | place: USA...
GCGCTCATGCCGCCGGCCTTGACGGCGGCGCGGACGCGGAGGCCCGGGCGGTTGTGCTGGGCGCTCATGCCGCCGGCCTTGACGGCGGCGCGGACGTGGAGGCCCGGGCGGTTGTGCTGGGCGCTCATGCCGCCGGCCTTGACGGCGGCGCGGACGCGGAGGCCCGGGCGGTTGTGCTGGGCGCTCATGCCGCCGGCCTTGACGGCGGCACGGACGCGGAGGCCCGGGCGATTGTGCTGGATGCTCATGCCGCCGGCCTTGACGGCGGCACGAATGCGGAGCCCCGGGCGATTGTGCTGGATGCTCATACCGCCAGCCTTGACGGCGGCGCGGACGCGGAGGCCCGGGCGGTTGTGCTGGGCGCTCATGCCGCCGGCCTTGACAGCCGCGCGGACGCGGAGGCCCGGGCGGTTGTGCTGAGGGCTCATGCCGCCGGCCTTGATGCTTGCGCGAACCTTCAGCCCCGACGTGATCGTGTTCTTGGTCATGGTCATTCTCCTGGTGGGTTTTGGGGAACGTCCGGTCGAGAACGGCCGGACGACTCACTTACGCGCAGGTGCCCGGTTTGGGCCACTCCCGCGGCGCGGCCGGGCGAAATCTCCGACGCGTCAAGACGCCCCGGCGGCGAGCGTGAGCCGAATCCGATCGCCCGCGTTCCGGGAAGCAATCGCCCCCATGCACATTTACGTTCCCAACCCCGGACGAATACGCGCTAGAACCGGACCTCCCGGCGAGGTTTTCACCGCATGGTCGAAATCCCCGACACCCTGGTCGAACGACTCAAGGCGCGCCAGGCCGTACTGGTCACCGGTATGGGCTGCAGCGAGCTTGCGGGCGCGCCGGGCTGGAAGGCGTTCGCGGAGTCGCTCGCCGCTCGGCTGGTGTTCTCCGATGCCCAGGCCACCGCGACGCGGTTGATCGGGGCAGGGCGGCTCGGCGACGCGCTCGCGGTGATCCGCGACCTGTTGCCGCCGCCCGCGCTCGAGGAGGCGATTCGCCAGAGCTACCCGGGCGAGGCGCCTGTCCCCGAGGGCCTCAAGGTCGCGGGGCAGTTCCCGTGGCGGGCCATCGTCACCACCGCGTATGACGATCTCTGGGAACGCGCGCTCGATTCGGGCGATCGCCCGGAGCCCCTCCGCATCATGGTCGGGACCGAGGCGACCGCCGCGGCGCGGTTCGGTGGGACGGGCGCGCCGCTCCTGCACCTGTTCGGCCGCGTCGCCTCGCCCAAGAGCCTGTGCCTCGGTCCCGCCGACGCGCGCACGCGGCTGGTCCCGTCCGCCGGGTTGGGGTGGCTCGACCACCTGCGCCGCCGCCGCACGCTGGTGTTCGTCGGCTTCCGCCCGGGCGATCCGGACCTCGAATGGCTGACGTCGTGGCTGGCGGCGCGGCCGGCCGAGGGCGGGCCGCACTTCCTGTTCCTGGACATGTCGGCTGAGGCGGAGCCGGACGTCGAAGAGCTGGTGTGGACCTTGCGCACTGGCCTCGAGATCCTTCCCTGTCTCGAAGGCACCGCCGAGGCGCTCGCGCGCCTCGCGAAGATCGCCGCCTCGATCGCCGCTCAGCTGCCGCCGTCGGACGCCGAGATCGATCTCGATCAGTGGCTCGACCGCTGGGCGCGCGATCCGGCGGACCCGCAGCCGCGCCAGGTGCTGGCGCGCGCCGAAGCCGCTCTTCGGGATGAAGAACGCTGGGATCGCCTGGTCGAGCTCTTGCTCAAGCGCCTCGATCTGCAGGACGATCGTCACCAGCAGGTGGCGGCGCTGGGCGAGGTCGCCAAGATCTTCCGCGAGCGGCTGGGCGCGCCCGAGCGCGCGCTGACCGCCGGGGTGGTGATGCTGCGGCTCTTGCCCACTGACGACGATCTCTGGGAGAAGCTGCGCGGCGACGCGCGCAACGCGGGGGCGTGGAAGCAGCTCTGCGCGGAGGCCACCGGCGTCGCGCGCGAGGCGGGCACGAGCCCGGGCGCGGCGCGGATCTGGCGCGAGATCGCGCGCATCGAACAGGATGAGCTGCAGCACCCGGAGGACGCGCTCGCGAGCTACCAGCGCGCGCTCGCCGCCGACCCCGGGCACCGCGAGACCCGCGACGCGCAGGCGGAGCTTCTCCGACAGCTCGGGCGCTGGCCCGAGCTGGTGGCGGTCCTCCGCGCGGCGGCGGCCGAATCGGACGATCCGGTGCGCGCTGTCGGGCCGCTGCTCGAGGCCGCCGAGGTGATGGAAGCCAGCCTGGGCAACGTCGCGGGCGCGATCGCGGCTTACGAAGGCGCGCTGGTGATCGCGCCCGAGTCGCAGAGCACCGCGCTCGCGCTCGAGCGGCTCTACGAGGGCGAGCGAAGGTGGGCGGACCTCGCGACGTTGATCGATCGCCGCGCCGATCGCGCGCCGTCCGAGGAGGCGAGGGGGCTGCGCCGGCGGCGGGCCGAGATCCTCGCCGATCACCTCGACGCGCTGGATCTCGCGGCCGAGGAGCTGGAGGAGCTGGCGATCGAGGACGACCAAGATCGCGCGACGTTGGTGGCGCTCGAGCTGATCTACCGCCGCGCCGAGCGTCACGACGATTTGCTACGAACGCTGCGCCGGCAGGCGGACGCGGCGCCCAGCCTGGCCGACCGGCTCGCGCTCCTGCGCAAGCTCGCAGAGGAGGGCGAGGTGCGTCCGGGAGGGCTCGAGCGCGCGGCGCAGGCGCTGGAGGAGATCCTGCGGCTTGCGCCCCGCGACGAGGAGGCGTTCATCGCGATCACCCGCATCGACAAGACCGCGGGCCGGCACGCGGCGCTCGTCGACACGCTGGCCAAACGCCTGGAGGTGACCGAGACGGTCGAGGCGCGGCGAGAGCTGCTGTACACGCTGGGTGAGAGTTACGAGCGCGACCTCGACCGGCCGGAAAAGGCGCTCGACGCGTACGCGGCCGCCGAAAAGGCGGGCGACCGCCGTGAGCAGATCTACGAGGCGCTCGCGCGGCTGTCGGAGCGGCTGGAGAGATGGGGGGCCGCGGCGGACGCATTGCTCAAGTGGGCCGACGTCGCGACCGAGGCCGAGCTCCGGGCGGGCGTGCTGCTCGAGGCGTATCGGATCTTCATCGACCGGCTCGACGACCGCCCGAGCGCCGAGGCCGCGCTCGGCCGCGCGCTCGAGATCGTGCCCGAACATCCGCGCGCGCTCGCGACGCTGGCGCGGCTGCGCGCCGCAGCCGGTGACCATCCGCGCGCGGCCGACCTCTATCAGCAGGCGGCGGCGCTGGAGTCCGAGCCGCTCGAACAGGCTCGGCTCTACACCGAAGCGGCGACGACGTTCGCGGACCAGCTGGGCCAGGAGAATCGCGCGGTCGAGCTCTTCACCCGCGCGCTGGCCGCGCAGTCCGACTTCGAGCCCGCGAGCGAGCGGCTGGTCGACATCTACGCGAGCCGGAAGCAGTGGGCCGAGGCCGAGGCGCTGCTCGACGTCCAGGCGCGGCGGGCCGACGCGGCGGACGCCGACCGGCTGGCCGCGATCGAAACCCGGCTCGGCGGCGTCAACGTCCAGGCGGGCAACGTCGACAAGGCACTCGGCTGCTTCGAGAAGGCCTATGCGCTGCGGCCCGAGTCATTGCCGCTCCTGCGGCTCTACGGCGACTTGCGTTTCTCGCGCGGCGAGTGGAAGCAGGCCGCCGAGCTGCTGGGGTCGACGCTCAAGCTGCACTGGCAGGTGCTGCCCGCGGCCGACGTCCTCGACGTCACCCTCCGGCTCGCGCGCGCGCACGCGGAGCTCGGCGAGACCGACGACGCGATCAAGGCGTACCGAGACGCGAAGGCCGCGAGCTCCGAGAACCGGCCCGCGATCGAGGCGCTCTCTAAGCTCTACGCCGACAAGGCCGACTGGCCCGCGTGGGTGACGGAGCGCGAGGAGTTGGCCGCGATCGCCGATGGCGATGAGCGCGCGGGTCTGTGGGACGAGATCGGCGACGCCTGCGCCGATCGGCTCTCCGACGCCGCGCGCGCCGAGGCCGCGTACCGCAAAGCGCTCGACAGCGAGCCCGGCCGCCGCGGCACGCTCGACAAGCTGCTCGCCATCTATACCAAGTCCGGCCGCGCCGAGCAGGCGGTCGACATCCTCACCGGCATCGCCAACGTCGAGACCGATCCGGCGGTGCGCGCCAAGACCCTGCACGCCGCCGCCCAGCTGTACGAGAACGAGCTCAACCGCCCGAACGATGCCGCGGCGTTGCTCGAACGCTGTCTCGACGACGCGCCCGACATGATGTCCGCGTTCAACGATCTCGAGCGCCTCCGCCGCGACGCCGGCGACTGGAATGGCCTCGCGACCAGCTACCGCGCGATGCTCGAACGCTTGCCGGCGAGCGGCTCCCCCACGGTTCGGCTCGAGCTCTGGAACCGGCTCGCCGAGGTGGCGTTCACCCGGCTGCGCGACAAGAAGCTGGCGATGACCGCGCTCGAGGAGGCGACCGCGATCGATCCCACCGACGCCGCCCGCCAGGAGAAGCTCGCGCACCTCTACGATCTCGCGGGCCCCGAGGCGCGCGATCGTGCGATCGCCTCGCACCAGCGCCTGATCGCGCGCGACCCCCACCGCACCGATTCGTATCTGGCGCTCGCCAAGCTTTACGGCGAGGTCGGCGATCTCGACAAGCAGTGGTGCGTCGCCGCGGCGCTCTGGTACCTCAAGAAGACCAACCCCCCGCTCGAGATCCTGTTTCGCCGCTACCGCCCGCCGCAGGCGCGTCCGTCCCGCCAGCCGCTGGGCGAAGAGATGTGGCGCCGGGTGCTCCACCCCGACGAGGACCGCATGCTGGATGAGCTGTTGCTGCTCGCGGCCCCGTATCTCGCCGCGCCCGCGGCCCAAGACCCGGGCGTATTCGGGCTCAAGAAGAAGAACCAGGTCGACCCTGCCACGGACGACAGCCTCCCCACCCGGGTGCTGATCCAACTGGCGGACACGCTGGGCGTGGTCAAACCCGAGGTGTTCCGGCCCGAAGGCGAGACCGGCCAGACGACGTTGTTCTGCATGAAAGATCGCGCCGGCCCGCGTCCCGCGATCGTCCTCGGTCCACCCACCGCCCGCCGCAGCAGCTTCGATCTCGTGTTCGACCTCGGCGTGGTGTTGTCGTTCCTCCGTCCCGAGCGCTTCCTCAAGTACGCGCTGCGCACGCCGGGCGCGCTGCAGATGGGGGTCGAGGTGGTGCTCGCGCTCGCCGGCGTGACCGGGTTCCGCGTCCCCTCGGGCGAGGGCGCGCAGCTCGCCGCCTACCTGCAACGGACGATGCCGCCCGCGGCGGCGGCGCGTCTCATGGAGGCGGGCAAGAAGCTCTCCGAGCGTGGCCAGGTCGACATCGCGCGCTGGGTGGCGGCGACCGACCTGTCGGCGGCGCGCGTGGCGCTGGCGATGTCGGGCGACCTCGGGGCTGCGTTCCGGGTCATCTCGGGCGAGCCCATCCCGACCTCGCCGGTGCCGATCCACCGGCGAATGGCGGACTTGGTGGCGTTCTCCGTCAGCGAGGATTACTTCGCCTGCCGACGCCACCTCGGGCTGACGGTCGGGTAGTGGTCAATTTTCCTCGGAACCCTCAAAGGGTTCCGAACCTCCCGCGATGAGCTCCGCGCGACCAAGCCGCGCTGCGCTCGACGCGCGCTCTAGCGCCGGACGAGACCTGCCGATGACGGTGGCATGAGTCAATCCTGCCGTCTGATGTTCGCCGTGCTCGCGCTCGCGGCGGGCGGATCGCTTCCCGGGTGTAGCCTCCTCAGTTTCGACGTCACCCAGCAGATCCCGGCGCAGACGGTTCCCGGGAGCCCGCTCGGCGCGCTGCTTCCGCAGGCGCTGTTCCAGATCCCGGTCAACGTCGACATCGGGGCGGCGACCAAGGCGATGGGCACGGGCCCCGCGCAATCGGTGACGCTGAAGGCGTTCTCGCTGACCGTGACGTCGCCGGCCGGCGGGACGTTCGAGTTCCTCGATTCGATCTCGATCCGAGTCGCCTCCCCGAACGACTCCAGCCTGCCCGAGGTCGAGATCGCCAACCTCCCGGTCGTGCCCGCGGAGACCGCCATCTCCATCCCGCCCACCGGCGGCGTGAACCTCTTGCCCTACATCAACGCGGGAGCCGACATCACCGCCACCGCGTCGGGCCACATGCCCGCCCAGGACGTCACGTTCAACGGCCAGCTGACGCTCAAAGTCTCCGCTTAGCCCCTCAAACGCAGATCGGTTAGGGTTGGAGGTCCATGGACGTCCAGCTCTTCGACAGCACCCTGCGCGACGGAACCCAGAGCGAAGGCCTTTCGCTCTCGGTCGAGGACAAGCTCAAGATCGCGCGGTTGCTGGACGGATTCGGGATTCACTTCATCGAGGGTGGCTACCCGGGATCGAACCCGAAGGACGTCGAGTTCTTCGAGCGCGCGAAGTCGATGTCGTTCAAGAACGCGAAGTTGACTGCGTTCGGGATGACCAGGCGCGCGGGCGGCAAGTCCGACGGGGATCCCATCCTCGCGGCGATGGTCGCGGCCGAGACGCCCGCGGTCTCGGTGGTGGGCAAGTCGTGGCCGCTGCACGTGACCAAGGTGCTCGGGACGACGCTCGAGGAGAACCTCGCGATGATCGCGGACAGCGTCCGCTTCCTGAAGTCGAAGGGTCGGGAGGTCATCTACGACGCGGAGCACTTCTTCGACGGCTTTCGCGCCGACCGTGGCTACGCGCTCGCGTCGGTCAAGGCGGCGGCCGACGCCGGCGCCGACTGGCTCGCGCTCTGCGACACCAACGGCGGCAGCCTGCCGAGCTTCGTCGCCGAGGTGGTGAAGGTGGTGCGCGCGACGGTGCCGACCAAGCTTGGCATCCACCCCCACAACGACGGCGACGTCGCGGTGGCGAACGCGTTCGCGGCGGTCGAGGCCGGCTGCACCCAGGTGCAGGGCACCATGAACGGGTGGGGCGAGCGTTGCGGCAACGCCAACCTGATCTCGATCATCCCGGGGCTGCAGCTCAAGATGGGCATCCGTTGCGTGCCCGACGACAACCTCGTGCGGCTGACCGAGCTGTCGCGCGCGGTGAGCGAGATCGCCAACATCCGGCCGCGCGCGCACGCGCCGTACGTGGGCCGCTCGGCGTTCGCGCACAAAGGCGGCATGCACGTCGCCGCGGTCGAGAAGGTGACCGAGAGCTACGAGCACGTCGCGCCCGAGCGGATCGGTAACACCCGCCACATCGTGGTGTCCGAGCTGGCGGGGCGGGGCAACGTGCGCATCCGCGCGGGCGAGCTCGGCGTCGACGTCCAGGGCAACGAGCGCGCGCTGCTCGAGCGGATCAAGGAGCTCGAGTCGCAGGGCTACCAGTTCGAGGCCGCCGAAGGCTCGTTCGAGCTGCTCGGCCGCCGCAGCCGTCCCGGCTACGTCGCGCCGTTCGAGGTGCTGGACGTGGTCGTGATCTCCGAGCGCCGCAGCGGCAACACGATGTTCGCCGAGGCGACGGTCAAGCTGCGCATCGGCGGGGAGATCGTGCACACGGTCGCCGAAGGCGCCGGCCCCGTGCACGCGCTCGACGGCGCGTTTCACAAGGCGCTCAACCCGCACTTCGCGCTCGTGCGCGACGTGCACCTCGTCGACTACAAGGTCCGCATCCTCGACCCCGAGGCGGCGACCGGCGCCAAGACGCGCGTGCTCATCGAAGCCGCGCGCGGCCAGGGCGAGGCGCAGGAGCGCTGGAGCACCATCGGCGTCTCGCCCAACATCATCGAGGCCAGCGCCACCGCGCTCGCCGACGCGATGGAGCTGCCGCTCGCGCGTGGCCTCTAACTCGGAACCCTCAAAGGGTTCCGAACCTCCCGCGATGAGCTCCGACCGGCAAAGCCGGTCTACGCTCGACGCGCTGAGCACCCGCTACCGGAAATACAACATTGACAGTTTCGCCTCGCGCGGCGCGCGATCTTTTTACGATCTGCCGTTCGCCGAGAGGCGTACGATCTTCCTGGATCTCGCAGGGAGGTTTCGATGACGAAGGCGCGGGGCAATCCTCAGGGCAAGAGACGGGGGAACGGAGACGACGGGGAGGTGGGCCCGTCGGCAAACGAGACCGTGCGCGGCGAGCTGGAACGCGTGCGCGCACACTACGGCCTGGATCCGGCGACAGGCTCGCCACGCTACCTCGCGGGTGCGTGGACGTCTCCGACCGGCGAGACCGAGGAGAACGAAGCCGAGTTCGTCGACGCGATGGCCGACTGCGTGAGCGCCGGCGTCCCGCTGGCCGCCGCGGTGGCTTCGTGGTCGTCAGGAGCTCTCGCCCGCGTCGACGACGAGATCGACGACGCGGGCGAGCCAGGAAGAGCCGGTTAGCTCTTCTGGTCGCTCTTGTCCTGCTTCTTCGCGTCCTTCTTGGCGGTCGCGGGAGCAGGGTTGTCGCCCTTGGCGTGATCCTTCATGCCGTCACAGGCATAGGCCGACGCCGAGAATGAGAACGCGGTAATCATCGCGGCGATGACGAGCTTCTTCATGAGAGCCTCCGTCCGGGAAGTTAAGCACGAGGCCGCGCGCCACGCCACGCCGTCGTCGATCCGGCCCCGAGCCGGGCGCGGGTCTCAAACATGAAGCCGAATGCCTCTGCGCTGGTGGTGTTTGGAATGGCGGCGATCGCGGTCGGGGTGGCGTTCGTGGCGGCTTGGGCTTATGCGCGGGCGGGGCGCGCGGCGGGCGAGCCCGATCCGGTGCGCCGGCGCCGGTTCTTGCTCGCGCTCGCCGTGCTGGGGGCGTGGATGGCGGTCACCGGTCTCGCCGCGGCGTCGGGCGTGTTGGCGCAATTCGAGCGCCGCCCACCCCCTGTCATGTTCGTGCTGCTGGGGACGGCCGCCGCCGGCCTTGCGATCGGGCTATCGCCGGTGGGGGCCCGGCTGGCGAACGGCCTGTCGTTGGCGGTGCTGGTGGGCATCCAGTCGTTTCGGCTGCCGCTCGAGCTGGTCATGCACCGAGCGGCCCAGGAGGGCGTGATGCCGGTGCAGATGTCGTTTTCGGGTTTGAACTTCGACATCGGCGCGGGCGCGACCGCGATCGTCGTGTCGGCGCTGCTCGCCACCGGCCGCGCGCCCCGCGCGCTCGCGATGGCGTGGAACATGATGGGCGCGGCGCTGCTCGTGACCGTGGTGGTCATAGGCGTGGTTTCGCTGCCGATGTTCGCCGCGTTCGGCAGCGAGCCCGCGCGTCTCAACAGCTGGCTCGCGTACTTCCCGTTCGTGTGGCTGGCGACGGTGATGGTCGCGGCGGCGTTCGCGGGCCACCTCGTGATCGCCCGTAAGATCCTGGCGGACCGCAAGGCGTCGCGCGACCGGGCTCGGCTCGGTCAGGGCACGGCGTCGATCGTCCTCTGAAGCAGGGCGAACGCCTGCTCCTCCGTGCACAGCACCTTGGGCACGTGCAGGCCGACGATCCGGCGGCCGCGCCCGGCCCACAGGATGTTCTGGGTGTCGAGCAAGCCCGGCTCGTTGCCGGTCGCCCGCGCTTGGTAGCCGAGAGCGTCGCGCAGCGCGACCTTCTTCCAGGTCCAGGCCAGCAGCGCGTCGGGGCTGACGGGCGCGGCCGTACCCGAGGGCACCATCGTCCGGCTCACGGTCACCGCGGTCAGCTTGGGGTCGGCCCCCGGCGGCTGTCCCGGCTTCTGGAAATGGAGCCGGCACGCGGTACCGTCGCGGGTCTCCCCGAGGTAGGCGGCGGCGTCGAGCCCACACGCGGCGGCGATGTCGGCGCTCTTGAGCAATCCCGCGGTGGGCTGGATGCAGCAGCCCGCGCCGCTACGCAGCTTCGGGTCCTTGAACACCTTGCCGCACGCGGGCGCTTGCTCGGGTTTGGGATTATCCGCGGGGGGCGGGGGCAGATTTCGCCCGCTCGGGCACCCCGAGACAACCCCGAGCGCCAATCCGCCCACCAGCCACCATGCCGAGCCGGACATGCCGCCTTTACACACGAGACGGCGGAAAAATTCAACCCAGGTCGATCGGAACGTCGATGTCTGGGCCGGCGGGCGCCGCCGGGCGGCGTTCGGCCGCGATCGGATAGATGAGCAGCGGGCGGGTCGGCGACGAGGTCACCGTGACCCGCACCGGCGCGCCGCGGATGGTGAACAGGCTCTTGTCCACCGCGGTGTCCTTGAAGCCGACGATCATCAGCGGGTCTCCGTCACGGAGCACGCGGGCGTCGCCGGTGGGCATCGCGCCTACCGGCAAGTCGAGGGACGAGACCAACATGCGACCCTCGTCGTCGCTGAACACGCGGAGGTTGGGCTCGCCCAGCAGGCGCGCGCCGGAGACCGACACCGGGATGTCGCGACCGTGCTCGTCGACGAGGTCGAAATCGTGTGCGGACTGCAACACCCCCTCGTACTTCTGCACGCACGCGAGCGCGACGCCGATCGCGGGCTCGCCGCCGATCGGGCGCGACAGCGTGAGCTTCCCGCGCGCCCAGCCCACGATCGAGATCGGTTGGCCGTCGGCTTCGTCCCCGAGCGCGTCCCAATCGTCGGCCTGGACGGCCTCGCGGGCCACGGTGTCGCCGACCAGAAGCTGCATGCGTCCGTTCTTGAAGCGAACGATGACCCGACGCATGAACGGGAACAGCAAGGTACCAAGCGCGCCGGCGCCGAGCTTCAAGTGGAACGCGCTCACCAAGAACACCAGCACGTGCCCGAACAACAGCAGCGGGAGCTTGACGATCACGAAGTAGAGCAGCCAGGAGTAGATCGCCCACGCCAGCCAGCCGAAGAGCGCCACCTTGCGCGCGTCCCACGCCGAGAGCCAGGCCGCGGCCGGGTCGTCGCGCAGGCCGACCAGCCGGTGAAGGGGCGGGCGGACCTCCTTCTTCGCAGCCATCCCCCGCACGGATAAAATTGTAAGCCGATCACCGAAAACTTGTCGAGCCGTATCGGCTTGTGCCGGCGCCGCCGGTGCTTATCCTCTACCCGAGATGGGAAAAATCGGGTTGCTCGCGGCGGGAGCGCTGGTGCTGATTCTCGGGATCGCCGGCGTCGGCAGTTACAACAAGCTTGTGCGCCTCGGGCAGTCGGTCGACGGGCAATGGGCACAGGTCGAAAACGCATACCAGCGCCGCGCCGACCTCGTGCCGAACCTGGTCGAGACCGTCAAGGGCGCCGCCAAGTTCGAGCAGGAGACGTTTAAGGCGGTCACCGAGGCGCGCGCGCGCGTGGGCCAGGTGGCGGCGCAGCCGACTGACAAGATCACGAGCGACCCGCAGGCGCTCCAGCGCTTTCAGCAGGCCCAGGACGGGCTGCAATCGGCGCTGTCACGGCTGATGGTGGTGGTCGAGCGCTACCCCGACCTGAAGGCGACAGCCAACTTTCGCGACCTGCAGGTCCAGCTCGAGGGCACCGAGAACCGCGTTACGGTGGAGCGCATGCGATTCAACGAGAGCGCGCAGGCGTTCAACACCGCACGGCAGAGCTTCCCTACCGTGCTGGTTGCGCCGATGTTCGGCAGCCGGTTCGTCGAAAAGGTGTACTTCAAGTCGGCGGCCGGGGCGGCGACCGCGCCCCAGGTGAAGTTCTAGAGCCGCCATGACTCGCAAGACCGGCGCTCGCGTGCTCGCGCTGGTGAAGGTCGCTGCGGCGACGGTCGCGTTGACGGCGGCGGCCGGTGGCCCGGCGCGCGCCGAGACGCCGATCCCCCCCGCGCCCGAGCGGTGGCTCACCGATCGCGCGGGGTTTCTGTCGGCGGCGGCGGTTCCGGAGATCGACGGGCGGCTCGCGGAGCACGAGCGTCGGAGCGGACGCCAGGTCTTGGTCTACATCGATCGCACGACCGGCGGTGCGCCCATCGAGGACTGGGCGGCGCGCGCGTTCGGCGCTTGGCGGGTGGGGCGCAAGGGCCTCGACGACGGGTTGGCGCTGTTCGTGTTCAGCGCCGACCGGCGCGCGCGCATCGAGGTCGGCTACGGCCTCGAGGATCGCGTTTCCGACCTGGTCGCGTCGCGGATCATCAATGAGCGGATCGTGCCGCGGCTTCGCGCCGGTGACAGCGACGGCGCCATTCGCGCGGGCGTGGAGGGGATGATCGCGGCCAGCGGTGGCGAGGGGCAGGGCAGCGGCGCCGTGCCCGCGCGACCGCAGCTGCGCGCGTGGCACATCGTGGTCGGTGGCATCGTGCTGCTGCTGTTCGTGGTCCTCCTGATCACGCATCCGGAGCTCGCGTGGCTGCTGCTCCTGAACATCGGCTCGAGCCGGGGCGGGGGTCTGGGCGGCGGCGGCTGGGGAGGTCGCGGCGGCGGGGGCGGTGGGGGCTTCTCGGGCGGCGGCGGGCGCTCGGGTGGCGGAGGCGCGTCCGGGTCGTGGTGACGCGCTATCACGGTATCGACATCCCGCGGGTCGAGACCGCGATCCGTGCCGCGGAGCGGGGGACGTCGGCGGAGCTGCGGGTCGCGATCTCGCGGTTTTACTTTTGGGGCGACGTGCGGCGCGCGGCCGAGTCCGCGTTCAAGCGGTTGCACATGGAACACACGCGCGCGCGCGACGGCGTGCTGCTGTTCGTGGCGCCGCGCTTGCGCCGGTTCGCGATCGTCGCGGACGTTGGCGCCGCGGCCCAGGTCGAGCCGGTGTTCTGGGAGGACGTGGCGCGCGGCCTCGGCGCCAGGTTCCGGGCGGGCGATCCAACCGGCGGGCTCGAACGCGCGCTGGCCACGATCGGCGCGCGCCTGGCCGAGCCGTTTCCTCCCGATCCGGCCGACCGCAACGAGCTTCCCGACCGCGTGGTCGTCTAGGCCGGCACCCGCTAGCCGCTCTCGCGCGAAGCGCGAGTCTGCGGCTATTTGTGAGACAAGCTCTAGACTAGTCTAGCCGAGCCGCGCCAGGCGCTCGACGGCTGCGATGATGGTTTCGTCGCGCTTCGCGAAGCAGAACCGGGCCAGCTGGGGCGCGACGTCGGGGTCGGCGTAGAAGCCAGAGGTCGGGATCGCGGCGACCCCGATCTCGGTCACCAGGCGGCGGCAGAACGCCGCGTCGCTGGTTTCGCCGCGCGCGCCCACGTCGGTCAGCAAGAAGTACGCGCCGTCGATCGGCAGCGTCGGTAGCCGCGCGCCCGCGAGCACCCCGGCCAGCAGATCGCGACGGCGCCGGTAGTCTGCGCGCAGCTGATCGTAGTAACCGTTGTGGGCGGCCACCGGCAGCACGTCGGCCAGCGCTTCCTGAAACGGCGCCGAGCTCGTAAAGGTGACGAACTGGTGCACCGCGCGCAGCGCAGCCGACAGCGGCGCAGGCGCGATCGCCCAGCCCACCTTCCAGCCGGTCACGCTGAAGGTCTTGCCCATGCTGCGGATCGTGATGGTGCGATCGAACGCGTCGGGCAGCGTCGCGACGGGGACATGCTCGGCGCCGAACGTGATCTCGCTGTACACCTCGTCGCTGATGAGGAGGGCGTCGTTGCGCGCGCAAAGCGCCGCGATCAGCTCCAGCTCCGCGCGCCGGAACACCTTGCCGGTGGGATTGTGGGGCGTA
>Ga0137374_10006981_pt1 | contig 13471 bp, 13 predicted proteins | sample SagtaG_20_FD_104811 | JGI IMG/M metagenome (GOLD analysis project Ga0137374, IMG submission 104811) | Vadose zone soil microbial communities from Sagehorn Ranch, Mendocino, California, USA - Sage1_R_100_16 metaG | ecosystem: Environmental > Terrestrial > Soil > Vadose zone | place: USA...
CGAGCGCGTGCTCGCGGGCGACGGCAAGCTCTACACGCCGGAGGAGGTGGCCGAGGAGACGGGCCTCGAGGTCGACTTCCTGAACGAGGCGGGGCGTGCGCTCGGCGTGCCGGTCCGCGAGCCGGGCGAGCGGGCGGTCACCGAGGAGGAGCGCGACCTGGCGCACAGCGCCAAGGTGCTGCTCGAGGCGGGCCTCTCCGAGGAGGCCTTCCTCGAGCTCACCGCCGTGATGAGCCGCTCCATGGCGAGCATCGCCGCCTCGTTCGTCTCAACCTTCGGCGAGGCGCTCCTGCAGCCCGGCGACACCGAGCGCGCGCTCGGCCTCCGCTACGCCGAGACGGTCCGCAACCTCGGGCCGCTCGCGGCGCCGACGCTCCAGCAGATGCTGAACCTGCGCCTGCGCGAGGAGATGCGCGAGGCGGTCATCGGCCAGGCCGAGCTGCAGAGCGGCCGCCTCGCCGGCGCCCAGCCGGTGACCGCCGCCTTCGTCGACATCGTGGGCTTCACGAAGCTCGGCGAGGACGTGGCTCCCGAGGACCTCGGCGCCGTGGTGCGGAGCTTCGAGCGGGCCGTCGCGGACGCGGTCCACGCCCCGGTCCGGCTCGTGAAGACGATCGGCGACGCCGCGATGCTGGTGGCCCCCGATCCGCGCCCCGTGCTCGACACGGTCATCGGCCTGGTGGACCGCTCGAGGGACGACGGCCCGCTGCTGCGCGGCGGCGTCGCGTCGGGCGAGGGGCTGCCGCGCGCGGGCGACTGGTACGGCCGCCCGGTCAACCTCGCGGCGCGGCTGACGGGCTTCGCACGCCGCGGGACCGTGGTTGCCTCGAAGGAGGTGCGCGACGCGTGCGCGGACGCCTACGACTGGTCGGCGGCGGGCAGCCGCCGCTTCAAGGGCGTGCGCGGAACCGTCGACGTGTACCGGGTGAGGCGCCCGGACGGCAGCGGCTAGACGGCCGACGTCTCGCGCTCGGTGAGGCCGGCGGCCTCGCGCAGCGTGGCGGCCTTGTCCGTCTTCTCCCAGGTGAAGTCGTGGTCCTCGCGGCCGAAGTGGCCGTAGGCCGCCGTCTTCTGGAAGATCGGGCGGTGCAGGTCGAGGTACTGGCGGAACGCGCCCGGGCGGAGGTCGAAGTGCTCGTCGACGAGCTGCGCGATCTGCGACCGAGCCACGCGCTCGGTGCCGAACGTCTCCACCATCACCGACACCGGGTGCGCGACGCCGATCGCGTAGGCCACCTGCACCTCGCACTTGTCGGCGAGGCCGGCCGCCACGACGTTCTTGGCCACGTAGCGCGCCGCGTAGGCGGCCGAGCGGTCGACCTTCGACGGGTCCTTGCCGGAGAACGCGCCGCCGCCGTGCCGCGCCATGCCGCCGTAGGTGTCCACGATGATCTTGCGCCCGGTGAGGCCGGCGTCGCCGACCGGGCCGCCGATCACGAACTTGCCCGTCGGGTTGACGAGGAAGTTGCGGCCGCCGTCGTCGAGCAGCTTCTTCTCGTCGTAGAGCTCGGCTGGGAGGACCGGGTGCACCACGTGCTCCCACAGGTCCGGCTTGATCAGCGTCTCGGCGTCCACGCCGTCCTTGTGCTGGGTCGAGATCAGCACGCGCTCGATCTCGATCGGGCGGCCGTTCTCGTAGCGCACCGTCACCTGGGTCTTGCCGTCCGGGCCGAGGTACGGCATCAGCTCCGCGCGCCTCACCTCGGCGAGCCTGTGGGCGAGCTTGTGCGCGAGCGAGATCGGCAGCGGCATCAGCTCCTTCGTCTCGCGCGTCGCGAAGCCGAACATCATGCCCTGGTCGCCGGCGCCGGCCACGTCGAGCTCGTCATCGTCGGCCGGGTCGGTGCGCGCCTCGTAGGCCCTGTCCACGCCCTGCGCGATGTCGGGCGACTGCTCGTCGATGGCGGTGATGACGGCGCAGCTCTCGCAGTCGAAGCCGTAGCGGCCGCCGCTGTAGCCGATCTTGCGGATCGTCTCGCGCGCGATCTTCGGGATGTCCACGTACACGTCGGTCGTGATCTCGCCGGAGACCACCACGAGCCCGGTGTTCACGAGCGTCTCGCAGGCCACGCGACCGGTCGGGTCGTCGGCCATCACGGCGTCAAGGACGCCGTCCGAGATCTGGTCGGCCATCTTGTCCGGGTGGCCCTCGGTAACCGACTCCGAGGTGAACAGGAACTCGTTGTCTGAAAGCGGCTGCGTCGTCATGAGGCGGCCAAGGGTACAGATGGTGTCATGGACAGTCAGTGGGTAACGATTATCGAGCCCTTCCGCATCCACTCCGTGGAGCCGATCGCGATGACGACGCTCGAGGAGCGCGAGCAGGAGCTCCTGCGGGCGGGCTACAACCTTTTCAACGTGCCGGGGCCACGCGTGCTCGTGGACCTGCTCACGGACTCGGGCACTGGCGCGATGTCCTCGGAGCAGTGGGCCGGGCTCCAGCGCGGCGACGAGAGCTACGCCGGCTCGGCGTTGTGGTTTCGCTTTCGTGAAGCCGTGCGTGATCTGTTCCTGTTTCAGCACGTGATCCCGACCCACCAGGGCCGCGCTGCGGAGAAGATCCTGTTCAGCGCGCTCGGCGGCCCCGGGCGGACGATCCCGAACAACACCCACTTCGACACCACGCGCGCGAACGTGGAGTTCACCGGCGCCGAGGCGCTCGACCTGCCGGTCCCCGAGGGGCTCGTGCCCTCATCCCGCCACCCGTTCAAGGGCAACATGGACGTGGACGCGCTGCGGCGCGTGCTCGCCGAGCGGGACGTGCCCATCGTGTTCGTGACGCTCACGAACAACTCGGGCGGCGGCCAGCCCGTCTCGATGGAGAACCTGCGCGCGGTGCGCGAGGCGTGCGGCGACGTGCCGCTGTTCCTCGACGCCTGCCGCTTCGCCGAGAACGCGTGGTTCGTCAAGCTGCGCGAGCCGGGCTACGAGGACACGCCCGTCCCGGACATCGTCCGCGAGATGGCGGCGCTCGCTGACGGGATGACGATGTCGGCGAAGAAGGACCCGCTCGGCAACATCGGCGGCTGGCTGGCGCTGAACGACGACGCGCTCGCGGAGCAGTGCCGCAACCTGCTGATACTCACCGAGGGCTTCCCCACCTACGGCGGTATGGCGGGGCGCGACATGGACGCGATCGCCCAGGGCCTGCGCGAGGCGGTGGACGAGGACTACCTGCGCTACCGGATACGCTCCACCGAGTACCTCGGCGAGGCGCTCGACCGCGCCGGCATCCCGGTCGTGCTGCCCGTCGGCGGGCACGCCGTGTACATCGACGCGCGGGCGCTGCTCCCGCAGATCCCGCCGCTCGAGTATCCAGGGCAGGCGCTCGCGGTCGCCCTCTACCGCGAGGGCGGCATCCGCGGCTCCGAGATCGGGACGGTCATGTTCGGCCGCCGGGCCGACGGCTCGGAGCAGCCGGCGCCGATGGAGCTCCTCCGCCTCGCGATCCCGCGCCGCACCTACACCCAGTCGCACGTCGACTACGTGATCGAGGTGTGCGGGCACGTCGCGCGCGGCGCGGAGGCGATACGCGGCCTGCGGATGGTGGAGGAGCCGCCCGCGCTGCGTCACTTCACCGCTCGGTTCGAGCCGCTCTAGGAGCGGCCGCCGCTGGTCTTGAAGTCGATGACGAGCGGCACGCCCTCGAGCCGGTAGCGCTCGCGCAGCCTGTTCTCGAGGAAGTAGGCATAGTCGCGCGTGACGAGGCCGCGGTTGTTGACCTGGATCGCGAACCGCGGCGGCTTCGCCTCGTACTGGGCCATGTAGTAGATCCGGAGCCGCCGCCCGCGCACGGCGGGCGGCTCGCGGAGCCCCTGGAGGTCGCCCACGAAGCGGTTCAGCTCGGGCGTCGGGATCCACTGGGCGGAGCGGTCCGCCAGCCAGAGCGCCTCCGCGACGAGGCGCTTGAGCCCGCGCCCGGTGAGCGCTGACACCGCCATGACCTGCGGCCGCTGGCGGAGCTTCCGCGTGACGCGCGCCTTCGCGTCCTCGAGGTCGGTGCGCGTGACGTCCCACTTGTTGATGGCGATCACCGTCGCGCACTTCTGCTTCATGGCGAGCTCGGCCACGCGCAGGTCCTCGGTTGTCACGCCATCGAGGGCGTCGCACACGACGATCGCCACGTCCGCCCGCTCCGCGGCCTGCTCCGAGCGCAGCTGCGCGTAGTAGGCGACCGTGCCGGCCACCTTCGTCCGCCGACGCAGCCCGGCGGTGTCCACGAGCACGACCTCGCGACCCTCGAACTCGATGCGGGTGTCGATCGCGTCGCGCGTGGTGCCCGCCACGTCGGTCACGATCACGCGCTCCTCGCCGAGCAGCCGGTTCACGAGCGACGACTTCCCGACGTTCGGCCGCCCGATCAGCGCGAGTCGCGTGGCGTCCTCGAGCTCCGCCGCGACGCGCGGCAGCCGCTCGACGATCCGGTCGAGCAGGTCGCCGGTGCCGAGGCCCTGGGTGGCGGACACCGGCAGCGGGTCGCCCAGGCCGAGGCCGTAGAACTCGCTCGCCAGGCCGGCCTGGCGGGCGTCGTCAACCTTGTTCGCCGCCACGATCACGGGCACGCGGCCGCCGCGCAGCTCGCGCGCGAGCTCGGCGTCGCCGGGCCGGAGGCCGGCGCGGGCATCGACGACGAGCACCGCGAGGTCGGCGCCCTCGAGCGCCGTCAGCGCCTGACGGAGTATCTCCTCGGACAGCTCGTGCTCGCCCGCGAAGTCGACGCCGCCGGTGTCCACGAGCGTGAAGCCGACCCCGTTCCAGTCGGCAGCGATCTCCTTGCGGTCGCGCGTCACGCCCGCCTGCGCGTGCACCACGGCCTCGCGGGTGCCGGACAGGCGGTTCACCAGCGTCGACTTGCCGACGTTCGGATAGCCGACGACGGCGACCGTCGGCCGCCTCATCGCTGCCGCTCGACCAGCTCCACGACGCGCTCCACCACCTCGTCGACGCTCAGGCCGCTCGTGTCGAGCTCGACCGCGCCCGGCGCGGGCTTCAGCGGCGAGTGCTCGCGGTCCATGTCCTGCGCGTCGCGGAGCGCCTGGTCGCGCATGACCGTGTCGACGTCGGTACCGAGCTCCTCGGCGCGCCGGCGCGCACGCTCCTCCGGCGAGGCCGTGAGGTAGACCTTCACCTCCGCGTCGGGTGCCACGACGGTCCCGATGTCGCGGCCCTCCGCCACCCAGTCGCCGCCGGCGAGCAGCTCGCGCTGCTTCTTCACCAGCGCCTCGCGTACGCGCGGGTCGGTGGCCACGGTGGAGGCGGCCTCGGAGACCTCCGGCGTGCGGATCGCGTCGGTCACGTCCTCTCCGTTGGCGACCACGCGCTCGCCGATCCGGATGTCGAGCTCCTCCGCCCGGTCGGCCGCGGGGCCGCCCTCGCGGCTCGTCATCAGCCCGACAGCCCGGTACATCGCGCCCGAGTCGAGGTAGGTGAAGCCGAGCGCCCGCGCCGCCGCGCGCGCGACGGTGCTCTTGCCCGCGCCGGCGGGTCCGTCGATGGCCACCACCATGGGCGGACAGGCTACGTGGGCTTCGTCGACATCGCCCAGATCGCGACGCCGTACGCGACGAGGGAGATTGCGACGAGCACGAGCGTCGCCGTGCGCAGTCCGCCGCCGCGGGCGCGCCGCGCGGCGATGCCCGCGCACCCGGTTGCTATCAGCAGCAGCAGGAGGCTGCCCTCGGACGTGCTGTAGCCGATGTCGACCCAGGCCGGCGTCGGGTCGATGTCGTCGACGTGCTCCTTCGAGGCGATCCACTGCGCGCCCACCCGCATGACGATCCAGCTCGGGATCACCACGAGCAGGAGCGTGCGGAAACCGAGCCGCAGGTTGTCGGCGGCGACCTGAGTGACCACCAGGACGAGCGAGCCGGCGAGCGCCATGGCGCCCAGCAGATGCACGAACAGCGCGATGTTCCAGTCGTCCGGCCGGATCGCGGCGAGGAGGCTCATGCGCCTGGCTTCCAGACCATCAGGACGAGCAGGCCGAGCACGGTGAGCGTCCTCAGCCAGTGCAGCGTCGCCACCGCGGCGGTCTCGCCGGCCGCCGCCCGCCTCTGCACGGTCTGTCCGAGTCCGGTGGCGACGAACCACAGCACGATCGCGCCGATGATCCAGCCGTCGGTGATGTCGTACTCGTCGAGGTTCAGGACGAGCCAGACGCCGAGCACGATCGTCCCGAGGCCGCCAACGTCCCAGCAGCGGTCCGCGACGAACAGGCTGCGCCCGCTCGTGGCCGCGCCGAGCGCCACCGCGCTGTACATGACCACCGTCACGGCGAGCAGGAACGCGGCGACCAGGTGGAGGAAGAGGAGCGTGTGGTACACCGGCGGCGCAACCTACAGGAGCGCCCGGAGGTCCTTCTCGAAGCCGGGGTAGGAGACGGCCGCGGCCTCCATGCCGACCACCTCGACGCCCTCCGTCGAGGCAAGACCCGCCACCGCCCCCAGCATCGCCATGCGGTGGTCGCCGTTCGCCTCGATCGAGCCGCCGGCGAGCGGCGAGCCGTCGCCGCGCACCACGAAGCCGTCCGGCGTCGCCTCGATGTCCGCGCCGAGGCCGCGCAGCCCGTCCACGACGCCGGCGATCCGGTCGGACTCCTTCAGCCGCAGCTCGCCGGCGCCGCGCACGACCGTCTCGCCCTCCGCGTGCGCGCCGAGGAGGGCGACCAGCGTCAGCTCGTCGATCGCGAGCGGCACCTCGCCGGGCTCCACGACGGTGCCCTCGAGCGGGCCGGAGGCGACGTCGAGCTCGCCGACCGGCTCTTCGTCCGACTCGGTGCCCGGCTCCTCGAGGTCGCCCACGATCACCGCGCCCATGCGCTCGGCGATTCGGAAGAAGCCCGTGCGGGTCCAGTTGAGGCCCACGTCCTTCACGACCACGCGCGAGCCGCCGACGAGGATCGCCGCGGCCACCATGAAGGCCGCCGAGGAGGGGTCACCGGGCACGAGCAGCCGCTCGAGCTCGAGCTCGTCGACCTGCGCCACGGTGATCCGCTCGCCGTCGCGCTCGAACGGCACACGCGCGCGGCGCAGCAGGCGCTCGGTGTGGTCCCGGCTGGGCGCGCCCTCATGGACGGTGGTCGAGCCCGAGGCGAACATGCCGGCGATCAGCACGCACGACTTCACCTGGGCGCTCGCCACCGGCAGCTCGTACTCGATCCCCGTGAGCGGCGCGCCGCGGACGGTGAACGGCGGAAAGCGGCCCTCGCGGGCCTCGACCGTGGCCCCCATCAGGCGCAGCGGCTCGGCCACCCGGTCGACCGGGCGGCGGCGAATCGAGTCGTCGCCGTCAAGCGTCCATACGCCGCCCGGCTGTCCCGCCAGCCAGCCCGGCAGCAGCCGCATGAGCGTGCCCGCGTTCCCCACGTTCAGGAGGCCGCCCGTGGCCTCGAGCGGCGCGTGCAGGCCGACGCCGCGGATCACGAGCCGGCCGTCGGGCTCCTCCTCCACGCCCGCGCCGAGCGTCCTGACCGCGCCCAGCGTCGAGAGCGTGTCCTCGGAGTCGAGGTAGTTCTCCACGGCGACGGGCTCGTCGCACATGCCCGCGAACAGCGCGGCGCGGTGCGAGATCGACTTGTCCGCCGGGGGCGTGTAGTCGCCCCGGAGCGGGCCGGCCGGGTCGAAGCGCGCGGTGGCGGTCACTCGGCGCCGACGGGGAAGCCCAGCCCTCTGATCAGCTCGCGCCCCCGCTCTGCCTGGGCGTCGCCCGCGATCCAGAGGCTCATCGCGCCGGTGCGCATGTCGGACGCGGGCGCGAGCGCCATGTCCGCGATGTTCACCCCGGCCCTGCCCAGCTCGAGAGCCACCTGCGCGACGATACCGGGGCGGTTCGGCACGCTGAGGCGAAGCTCGTGCACGGGGCCCTCGGCCGCGCCGGCCTCGAGCAGCGCGCGCCTGTCCTCGCGCGCGCGGTCGTTCCAGTCCTCCACCTCGCCCGCCTCGAGGCGGCGCTCCACCTCGTCGAGCTCGCGCCTGAAGCCGCGGATCTCCTCCGCGATCGCGGCGCGGTTCGAGCGGTAGATGTCGCTCCAGATGGCCGTGTTCGCGCCGGCGACGCGCGTCATGTCGCGGAAGCTCGGCCCGACCTGGCGGAGCGCCTCGCCGTGGTCCGCGAGCCGCGCCGCGGCCTGCGACGCCAGGACGTTCGCGAGCACGTGCGGGAGGTGGCTGAAGACGGCGACGAGCCGGTCGTGGGTCTCGGCGTCGACCGCGACCGGGCGCGCGCCGAGGTCGACCACGAAGCGGTGCAGCCGCTCGTACAGGAGGCCGCCCGAGTGCTCGTGCGGCGTGAGGTACCAGACCGCGTTCTGAAACAGGTCGGCGCGCGCGTGCTCGACCCCGGCGGTCTCCGCGCCGGCTATCGGGTGGCCGCCCACGAAGCGCGGGTCGGCCGTGCGGCTCACGAGGTCCTGCTTGGTCGAGCCGACGTCGGTCACGAGCGTGTCGTCGCCGGACGCGTCGAGCGCCGCGCGCACCAGCCCGGGCAGGACGCCGACGGGCGCGCACGCGAAGCAGAGCTCGGCGCCCTCCACGGCGTCCTCGAGCGAGCCCGCGGCGCGGTCGATCGCGCCGCGCTCGCGCGCGAGGCGGAGCCGCTCCGGGTCGCGGCCGAAGCCCACCACCTCGGCGCCCTCGACGTGCTCCCGAGCCGCCAGGCCGATCGAGCCGCCGATCAGGCCCACGCCGAGGACGGCGATCCTCATCGCCGCCGTGCGACAAGCGCCGGGCAGTGCCCGGTGCGCAGTCTTGTCATACCGTCGAAAACTGCTTGCCGGCGAGCTCCGCCGCCGCCTCGAGCTTGCGCAGGTACGCGGCGAAGTCGTCCGCGTAGAGCGCCTGGGGGCCGTCGCAGACGGCCTCCTCCGGGCACGGGTGGATCTCGACGATGATCCCGTCGGCGCCGGCCGCGGCCGCGGCGAGCGAGAGCGGCTCGACGAGCGAACGCTTCCCGGCCGCGTGGCTCGGGTCGATCACGATCGGCAGGTGCGTCAGCTCGCGCAGGACCGGCACGGCCATCAGGTCGAGCGTGAAGCGGTAGCTCGGCTCGTAGGTGCGGATGCCGCGCTCGCAGAGCATCACCGCCTCGTTGCCCTCCTTCAGCACGTACTCGGCGGCCATCAGAAGCTCCTCGAGCGTGGCCGAGAGGCCGCGCTTCAGCAGCACCGGCTTCCCGGCGCGGCCCACCTCGGTGAGCAGCGTGTAGTTCTGCATGTTGCGCGCGCCGAGCTGCACCACGTCGGCCACCTCGAGAACGGGCTCGAGGTCGCGCACGTCCAGCAGCTCGGTCACTACCGGCAGGCCGGTCTCGGCCTTCGCCTCCGCGAGCAGGCGCAGGCCGGCCTCCCCGAGGCCCTGGAACGAGTACGGCGACGTGCGCGGCTTGTAGGCACCGCCGCGCAGGAACTGGGCGCCCGCCTCCTTGACGGTGCGGGCCGCGTCCAGCAGCACCTCGCGAGACTCCACCGTGCACGGGCCGGCGATCGTCGCGAAGTGGTCGCCCCCGATCCTTCGCCCGTCGATCTCCAGGACGGTTCGCTGCTCGCGCCGGTACTGGAGCGACGCCAGCTTGTACGGCTTCAGGATCGGCACCAGGTGGTCCACGCCCGGCGCGCCGTCGAGACCCAGGTTGGCCACGTGCTCGCGGTCGCCGATCGCGCCGATCACCGTCACGAGCTCGCCCGCGGAGATGTGCGCCTGGGCGCCTACCGACTCGACGCGTTTGACGACGGCGGCAATCTCCGCCTCCGTCGCCCCCTCTTTCATCACGATCATCATCTGCCCCTACAGCCTCTCAAAGTTGCTTGGTGGTACGGCGAATGCGGACGGCGTCCGGCGGTCCAAGGGAGTTCGGCACGGCGGCGCGCGGCCGCTGCCGGACGCCTAGCTAAATCGGTAGTACCAGCGAGAGAGGGCACGCCGAGCGGAGCACACGGAGGCGCTCGTATGGAAGCTCGACATGGCCGGGCGAGTCACTGCACCGCTTTGTAGCAGGCTCAGACCAATTGGTCCAGCGCGGCCAGAAAACGGTCGTTCTCGTGGCGTGTGCCGTAGGTGACGCGCATCCAGCCCTCCTGGCCGAGCGCGCGGCCCGCGCGGACGATGACGCCGAGCTTGGCGAGACCGTCCACGAGCTCGTCCTCGTCGCGCTCGCCGAGCGAGACCCAGGAGAAGTTCGCCTGGCTGTCGGTGGTTTCGAAGCCGCGCTCCTCGAGCTCGGTCTCCACGTGCACGCGTTCGATCGCCGTCTGCTCCACGCGCCGCTCCACCTCGTCCACGTGGTTGAGGGCCTCGGTCGCCGCCGCCTGCGCGAGGGCATTGACCGAAAACGGCTGCCTGACGCGGTCCACCGCGAGCCGGAACTCCTCAGAGCCGAGCGCGTAGCCGACGCGCAGGCCGCAGAGCCCGTACACCTTCGAGAACGTGCGCAGCACGATCAGGTTCGGGTGGCGCCGGAGAAGGCCGAGCGACTCGTCGGGGTCCTGCAGCGTCGAGAACTCCACGTAGGCCTCGTCGAGGATCACGGCGACGCTGCGGGGCATGGCTTTGAGGAACTCGTCGATCGCCGACGGCGGGAGGCCCGTAGCTGTCGGGTTGTTCGGGTTGCACACGATCACCATCCGCGTAGCGGCGGTGACCTCCTTGGCCATCGCATCGAGGTCGTGCTCGGCGGCGTCGTTCAGCGGCACGGTGATCGCGCGGGCGCCCGTCATGGCGGCCAGGTGGGGATAGATCGAGAACGAGGGCCAGGCGTAGACGACCTCGGCGCCCGGCTCGAGCATCGCCTCGGCGCCGGCGAGCAGCAGCTCGCAGGAGCCGTTGCCGATGGCGATACGACCGGCCGCGACGCCGGTGCGATCCGAAAGACGGCGGCGAAGGATGGCCTTCTCCGGGTCTGGATAGCGGTTGAGGGTGCGCAGCTGGGCCTCGACCGCCTCCAGGACCTGCGGGTGGGGCGCGAACGGGGTCTCGTTCGAGGCCAGCTTCACGAGCTCGCCGTCGAAGGCGTAGGTCGAGGCGGCCGGGTAGACCGGGATCGCCTTGACGCGGTCGTTGAATTCGAGGCCGGTCACTGGGCGCCTCCGAGGTCGCGGCGGAGCGATTCCGCTTCGCGCAGGTAGACGTGGCGCGGCTCGCTTGCCGGGTCCGCGTAGCAGTGAAGGAGGAGCCTGATGACCTTTGGCAGCGCGCCCGGCACGTCGATCTCGCGCGCGCAGAGGAGCGGGACGGACGAGAGGCCGAGGTTCCGCGCCGCCACCGCGGGAAACTCGGCGTCGAGGTCGCTGGTGCACGTGAAGATGCAGCTCACCATGTGCTCCGGGTCGAGCCCGTTGCGCTCCATGACGGCGTGGACGAGCTCCTCCGTGGCGGACAGGATGGCGTCCGGCTCGTTGTCCTCGACCGTGATGGCGCCTCGCAGCGCGCGGAGCTTCATGCGGCGGAGGATTGTGGCAGCCGCGCCGCGCCCTCGGCCAGGTGGTGGGTAATCGTGTCGTTTTCCGCTACGCATACCCACCACCTGGCCGGCGCGAGCGTTTCAGTGCTCCGTCAGTGCCGCTTTTTCGTGTGGACGCGCGGCTCCGTCGCTCGCCGCAGGCGCTCCACCTCGGCCTTCGTCAGGCGGCGGCTCCTGCCGGGCTCCAGGCCGCGCAGCCCGAGCGGGCCGAATGCCACGCGCTCCAGCTCCACGACCCGGTGGCCCACGGCCTCGATCATCCGGCGCACCTGGCGCTTGCGGCCCTCCCGGACCGTGATCTCCACCACGCCGCCGCCGTGCTGGCGCACCTGCGCCGGCGCCGTGCGGCCGTCCTCGAGCTCGACGCCCTCGCGGAGCGCGTCCAGTGCTCGCGGCGAGAGCCGTTTCGGCTGGACTCGCGCCCTGTAGACCTTCTTCACGCCGTAGCGCGGGTGTGTCAGGCGCTCCGCCAGCTCGCCGTCGTTCGTCAGCAGGATCAGGCCGGTGGTGTCGGCGTCGAGCCGGCCGACCGGATAAAGCCGCCGGCGCGAGCGCACGAGCTGGACCACGGTCGGGCGGCCGTGGGTGTCGCGGGCGGTCGAGACCACGCCGGCCGGCTTGTTGAGCGCGTGCACCTCCCGCGGCTCGGGTTCGACCCGGCGCCCGTCGAGCGCGACCGCGTTCGATTCGTCGACGTCCCGTGCCGGATCCGTGACAACCGCGCCGTCGACCGTCACCCGACCGTCGCCGACGATCCCCTCGGCCGCCCGCCGCGAGGCGACCCCGGCATGCGCGAGGAACTTGGCGAGCCGCATGCGGGCAGGCTACGCGCGGGGGCGCAGGGCGGGCGCCGGCCGCCGGGCGCGCAGGGCGGGCGCCGGCCGGGGGCGCTACTCCACCGGCCGCAGGTGCCGCGCGCGGCGGGGCGCGGCTCGCTTGTCGGTGTACATCGCGTCGTCCGCGCGGGAGAGGATCTCGTCGGGGGTCGCGGACTCCTCGAAGAGCGCGATGCCCACGCTCGCGGAGAGCGGGCCCGCGGGCGTCGTCACATCGTCGTGCACGGCGCGGGCGAGGAGGTCGGCCAGCTCGGCTGCCTCGGTCGCTCCGCCGACCGGCATCAGAACCGCGAACTCGTCCCCGCCGAAGCGGGCCACGATGTCGCTCTCGCGGAGCCGGTGGCGCAGGATGACCGCCACGGCGGTCAGGACGCGGTCCCCGGCGCGGTGGCCGAAGCCGTCGTTCACCTGCTTGAAGTCGTCAAGGTCCAGCAGCAGCAGCGCGCCGCCCATCCCGTAGCGGCGCCCGCGCGCGATGTGCCGCTCGAGCTCCTCCTCGAGCCGGCGCCGGTTGAACAGGCCGGTGAGCGCGTCGTGGTCGGCCATGTAGCGGAGCTGCTCCTCCACCGTCACGCGTTCCTCTTCCCAGCTGCGCTCGTCCGTCACGTCGATGCCGGTGCCGACCGCGTGCGTGAGCTCGCCGTCGGGCCCCGTGAGTCCTGTGATGGCCCACTGGATCAGCCTCAGCTTGCCGTCGCGCGTGCGCCAGTGGAGCTCGGCGCGAACCGGCGACTCCCCCGCCATCAGCGCCCGCATCGCGTCGTCCGCCATGCCGTGCTCGGCCGCCGGGATCAGATTGAGCAGCGCCCGCGGCGCGTCGAGCTCGGCGGCCGTGTAGCCGAGCAGCGACTCGCACGCGCGGTTCCAGCGCACGAGGCGGCCCTCGGCGTCGACGACCACGATCAGCGAGGCCACCGCATCGAGCACAGCGTCGACCAGCTGGCGGTCCCCGGAGACGGGGATCGTGTCACGCAGAGAAGGCACCATCGCTGAGCCTTTTCCCCAAACCGGCCGAATCGCATGCCCCGTGCGCCAAACTTTTTCGCGCATGGACCTGAATCTGCTCGAGGAGCGCCTCGACTCGGCCGAGGAGCCGCGCTTCCGCGCGCGCCAGGTCTGGGAGTGGGCGGCGCGCGGAGCGGGGTCGTACGACGAGATGACGAACCTGCCCCGCGAGCTCCGCG
>Ga0137374_10006999_pt1 | contig 13455 bp, 12 predicted proteins | sample SagtaG_20_FD_104811 | JGI IMG/M metagenome (GOLD analysis project Ga0137374, IMG submission 104811) | Vadose zone soil microbial communities from Sagehorn Ranch, Mendocino, California, USA - Sage1_R_100_16 metaG | ecosystem: Environmental > Terrestrial > Soil > Vadose zone | place: USA...
CCATACTCCCCCGCGCGAGATATCCAGGCGGCGCGCCGTACGGCGCTTCAAGTGGTCGATCCTCGGTCCGCTGATCGCGCTGTTCGTACTCGTGCTGCTGCCGGTGCTGTTCCTGCAGCTCTATTTCTCGTTCCACCAATGGACCGTCTATCTCGGTTCCTGGTGGGACGCCGAATTCGTCGGCTTCGAGCTGTTCAAGGAGGTCCTGACCGATCCGCGCTTCGGCTGGGCCGTGGTGCGCTCGCTCGCATTCGCAACCGGCTCGACCGTCGGCTGCTTCGTCGTCGGATTTGCGCTCGCCTACCTCATGCACAAGCCGTTCCACGGCCAGGCGTTCTATTACGTCATCTTCATCCTGCCGATGCTGACCGTCCCGGTCGTGGTCGCCTATACCGGAGAAATGCTGCTGTATCAGAGCGGACCCATCAACGACCTGATCACCCGCGTCAGCGGGATCGAATTCAAGCCGGCGTGGCTGACCAATCCCGACATCGCCCTTCCGACCGTGATGCTCATGGAGATTTGGAACTGGACACCCTTCTCCTTCATCATCCTGCTGGCCGGACTCTCCGCCATCCCGCGTGAGCCGCTGGAGGCCGCCGAGATCCTCGGCGCATCGAAGTGGCGCATGTTCTGGGAAGTGCAGCTGCCGCTGTTGCGCCCGGTCATCCTGTTGGCGCTGGTGCTGCGCTTCCTCGAAGCGATGGCCGAGTTTCCCAAGACCTGGGCGCTGCTCCAGGGCGGGCCCGGGACGGCGACCGAGACGCTGCCGGTCTACATCTTTCTCACCACCTGGCAGTATTTCGAGATCTCCAAGGCAGCCGCGATGTCCTACATCGTCATGCTGCTGATGATCGTGATCGTGCTCGTCGCGATCAGGCTGCTGCGATCCGAGAAGCGGTCGCTCGACGCGATGTACGGTCATGCCGACAGCTAGACGATTTTCCGCTCATTCCCGCGCAAGCGGGAATCCAGAAAGCCTGGCTCCTGGGTCCCCGCTTTCGCGGGGACGAGCGGATACACCGATCGCCAGTGGGGACCTGGCATGACCAAATCGCAACGGCGGCGCGTGACGATGACGGTGCGCTACGCCGTGCTCACCGTCTGGGCGGTGATCGCGTTCTTTCCGATCTTTTGGATGATCGCGACCTCGTTCAAGCCGGACACCCAGTGGTTTGCCTGGCCGCCGGTCTATTTTCCCGACCCGCCGACCTTGGCGAATTACCTGAACGTCTGGTTCGGGGCCGAGCAATACGCCGCCACGCAATACGCCATTTCCTCGCAAAAACCGCTGATCTCGCTCGGCAATTCGGCCGTCATCGCGACCACGTCGACCTTGCTCGCCGTCCTGTTCGGAGCGGTGATCGCCTACGGCGTCTCGCGCCACCGGATCCTGTCCGAGGCGCGCATGTTCCAGCTGCTCATGCTCCGCATGATCCCGCCGATCGTGGTGGTGGCGCCGCTGTCGCTTTATTACTCGGCGGTCGGGCTCATCGACTCGTTCGCCGGCCTGATCCTCATCTATTTCCTCACCAGCCTCCCCTACGCGGTGTGGATGACCAAGAGCTTCATCGACGAGGTGCCGCGCGAGATCGAGCAGGCGGCGGAAATCCTCGGCGCTTCGCGCTGGCGCACGATCTTCGAGATCGTGTTGCCGCTGATCCGCTCGGGCCTCGTCGCCACGTTCCTGTTCATTCTGATCCTGACGTGGAGCGAGTACCTTCTGGCCCTCATCCTCACGAAAACGCAGGTGACCACGGTGCCGGTCGAGCTGTCGAAATACCAGGGCTCGACCGAGGGCCGCGTCTACGGCCGCCAGGCGGCGCTTTCGGTCGGCATCACCATCCCGCTGATGATCGTGGGCCTCATCATCCGCAAGCACCTGGCGCGCGGCTTCAGCTTCGGCATGGTGCGGAGATAGACGTGGCCCGCATCGAGCTCGTCAGTCTCACCAAGACGTTCGGTCCGGTCGTCGCCGTCAAGGACCTCTCGTTTACGATCGAGGACGGCGAGTTCGTGGTGTTCGTCGGGCCCTCGGGCTGCGGCAAGACGACCACGCTGCGCATGATCGCCGGTTTCGAGGATCCGACCGCGGGCGAGATCCGGATCGATGGGAGGGTGGTGAACGACGTCGAGCCGCGCGACCGCGGGCTCGGTATGGTGTTCCAGACCCACGCGCTGTTCCCGCACAAGACCGTGGCGCAGAACATCGAATTCGGGTTGCGCATGAAGAACGTCGCGGCGCCGGAGCGGGTCAAGCGCGTGCGCGAGGTTGCCGACATGGTGCGCATCGCGCATCTGCTCGACAAGATGCCGAGCCAGTGCTCGGGCGGCGAGTCGCAGCGCGTCGCGCTCGCGCGCACCCTGGTGACGAACCCCTCGACGTTCCTGTTGGACGAGCCGCTGTCGAGCCTAGACGCCAAGCTTCGGCGCGAGCTGCGCGCCGAATGCGACCGGCTGCACCAGGCGCTCAAGCGCACCTTCATCTACGTCACCCACGACCAGGAAGAGGCGATGACCTTGGCCGATCGCATCGTGGTGATGCGCGCCGGCGAGATCGAGCAGTTCGGCTCGCCGATGGAGATCTATTCCAATCCGGTGAGCTACTTCGTCGCCGATTTTTTCGGCTCGCCGTCGATGAACCTGATCGCCGGCGAGGTCGTGCCCGCGGGCGGCGCGACGCGGTTTCGCTCGCCGCGCTTCGACATCGCATTGCCGGCGCGCTTCGGCGCGGTGAAGGGGGGCCCGGCTACGCTCGGCATCCGGCCGGAACACGTGGGCGTGCGGCTCGGTGATAAGGGCGACGCCGAGCTGCCCGTCCGCCTGGTCGAGCCGCTCGGCAAGGATACGCTCCTCTATTTCGACGACGGGACCGCGCGCGCCTTCATCGCGGTCAGCGAGGGCCTGGAAATGGCCGAGGTTGCGCCCGGCGCGCGCGTTAAGCTCTCGTTCGATCCGGCACGGCTCTATCTGTTCGGGGAAGATGGGAGGAGGATCGGCGCGAATCCGTAGGGTGGGCAAAGGCGCGGCCGGTGACCTTCATCGGAGCGATGACGATGTTCCGCGCCGTGCCCACCATGGATCATGCGGCAGACCGCGTGGGCACGGCGCGGTCGAACGTCATTCGCTTGGACGTGCAGACACGGGCCGCGCCTTTGCCCACCCTACAAATGCGGCGCTACCCCACCTTCACCGGCCTGCCTTCCTTCGCCGACGTCACGATCGCCTCGAATACGTCGACGCCGTGCAGCACGTCGTCGGGCGGGACCGGATAGGGCGTCTTGTCGCGAACGCACGCCGCGAACGTGGTCAGCTCGGCGAACAGCGTGTCGAAGCCGGGGTTCTGCTTGACTTCCGGCTGCATCGCCGCGAGGTGTCCGAGCTTGGGGTCGGGCGTCGGCGCGAAGCGGAATTCCTCCAGGCTCGGCTTGGCGATCTCGGCGAAGCCCTTCGATCCGTACACCGCGAAGCGATAGTTCGGCACGCTCGTCAGCGAGCCGAAGAACAGTCCCGAATGCCCGCCCTTGAATTCGACCAGCACGGTGGTGGTGTCGTCGACGTGCGGCGCGGCGCGGCGCGCCGTCACGCAGTGCACCGCGCCGATGCGGCCGAACAAATGGATCATGGTATCGACCGTATGGATGCCGATCCCGGTCATGGCGCCGGCCGGCGTCTCGTTCGGGTCGGCGCGCCAGTAGCCGGGCGTGATGCTCGCGCCGGCGCCCGCCGTGTGCTCGCTGATGCAGGTCTCGATCGCGCCGAGCGCGCCGTCCTGCAGGCGGCGCTTGAGCTCGATGATGGACGGATGGAAACGGCGGTTGAACCCGACCGCGAGCACGATGCCGGCTTGGCGCGCGGCGTCCAGCGCGCTTGCGGCGTCGGCGGCCTTGAGCGTGAACGGCTTCTCGCAGAACACCGCCTTGCGCACGGCGGCTGCGCGCCGCACCTGGTCGCCGTGCTGGCTGTGCGGGGTCGCGAGCACGACCGCGTCGATCGAGGAATCGGCAAGGACGGCTTCGTAGTCGTCGAGCAGCGTGATGCCGCGCTCGCGGCAGAATTCTTCCGCCTTGGCACGCGTACCGGTCGCGCCCGCCACGAATTTTATGTCGTTGGTTTTTCCATGAACCGAATTGACGAGCGTCTTGCCCCACCAGCCGAGGCCGACGATTGCGGCGCGCAGCATGTTTCACCCTTCGATTGAACGATCGTCGCGGAAGCGTGCCTACCAACTTCAGCGTTGCGCACCTGTCAACATCCCAATAGCTTTTGCCGGTTGATCGGATCGATTGTCATTACCGGGCTTGTCGGAATGGGGCGCCAAGGTGAGGAGGCCTGCGATCCCCCATGGTTCGAGACGCGCCGCTGCGCGACGCTCCTCACCATGAGGGATCGCAGGAAACGGCTCATTCGCAAGCAGGGCCGTGGGTCCGTCCTCATCCTGAGGAGCCGAGCGAAGCGAGGCGTCTCGAAGGATGGGGGCGGCCACCGCGCTATGCGGACGCGTCTCGAAGGATGTCTTGCCCGCGCCGGTGATGCGACAGTCAGCTAATCAATTGCCAACGGGAGACGGGGAGGACCATGAATTACCGCGAAGTGAGCGAAGTCCGCGACGGCATGCGCATCGACTGGGACGTGCCGATCACGATGGAAGACGGGCTCGTGCTGCGCGCCGACGTGTTCCGGCCGGCGAAGGAGGGAAAGTATCCGGTGCTCCTGAGCTACGGCCCGTACGGCAAGTGGCTGCATTTCGAGGACGGCTACAAGACGGCGTGGGCGCGGATGGCGGAAACCCATCCCGACGTCATCGCCGGGTCCACCAACAAGTACCAGAGCTGGGAAGTGTGCGACCCGGAGAAATGGGTGCCGGACGGCTACGTCTGCGTGCGCGTCGACTCGCGCGGCTGCGGCCGGTCGCCGGGTTACGTCGAGCATTGGTCGCCGCGCGAGGCGAAGGATTTCGCGCAATGCATCGAGTGGGCGGGAACCCGGAAATGGTCCAATGGCAAGGTGGGCCTGAGCGGCATTTCATACTACGCCATGAACCAGTGGCAGGTCGCGTGCCTACAGCCGAAGCATCTCGCCGCGATGTGCGTCTGGGAAGGCGCGGCCGACTTCTATCGCGACTTGAGCCATCACGGCGGCATCTACTGCACCTTCGCGCAGAATTGGTACGACATGCAGATCAAGACCGTGCAATACGGCCTTGGGCCGAGCGGCTATCGCAGCCGGATGAACGGCGACTGGGTGTCGGGTCCGGAGACGCTGACCTCCGAGGAGATGGGCAACAACCGCTACGATCTCGGCGCGACCTATTTCCAGCATGCGCTCGACGACAAGTACTGGCGGGCGATGATGCCGGACTGGTCGAAGGTGAAGGTGCCGCTCTTGTCGAACGCCAACTGGGGCGGCAACGGGCTGCATCCGCGCGGCAACTTCGAAGGCTATGTGCGGTCCGCCGCCAAGCAGAAATGGCTCGAAGTGCACGGCATCGAGCACTGGACCCACTACTACACCGACTACGGCGTGGCGATTCAGAAGAAGTTCTTCGGCCACTTCCTCAAGGGCGAGAAGAACGGCTGGGACAAGGAGCGCAAGGTCCGCCTGCAGGTGCGCCATCCTGGGGAAAAATTCGTCGAGCGCTACGAGGACGACTGGCCGATGCCGCGCACCCAATGGACCAGGTACCATCTCGATCCGGACTATGGCCTCTCGACGAAGCCGTCGGGCGCAGGCGGCAAGGTCACGTTCGACGCGCTCGGCGACGGCGTCACCTTCATGACGCCGCCGCTCGAGAAGGCGACCGAGATCACCGGCCCGATCGCCGCCAAGCTTCACGTCTCCTCGTCGACCAAGGACGCCGATCTGTTCCTGATCGTCCGCGTGTTCTCGCCCAACCTGAAGGAGGTGGTGTTCCAGGGCGCGCTCGATCCGCACACCCCGATCGCGCAGGGGTGGCTGCGCGCCTCGCACCGCAAGCTCGACAAGAAGCTCAGCCGTCCCTACCGCCCCTACCACACCCATGACGAGAAGCGGCCGCTCGAGCGCGGCAAGGTCTACGAGCTCGACATCGAGATCTGGCCGACCTCGATCGTGGTGCCGGCGGGGTACCGGGTCGCGCTGACCGTGCGCGGCCGCGACTACGTCTATCCGGGCGGCAGCGGCGGGCGGCTCTCCAACATGAAGAACGAGTTCACCGGTTGCGGGCCGTTCCTGCACGACGACCCGCGCGACCGGCCGCTCAAGACCTACGGCGGCAAGACCACGCTCCATTTCGACGCGGCCCGCGAGAATTACGTGTTGCTGCCGATCATTCCGCCGAAGTGAGTGGCGATTGTGCGTCGCCCGCATGAAGCGAAGCGAAATGCGGAGAGCAGCCTCGGGGCCGCCCCCGGATTTCGCTCACGCTCAATCCGGGCTACGACTGAACACCTATGAAAAGAGTCGCGGTATTCGGAAACGCCGGCGGCGGAAAATCGACACTTGCCAAACGTTTGGCGGACCTAACGCGGCTGCCGTTGTACCCGCTGGACACGATCCAGTTCAGGGCCGGTGGCGGCGAAGTTCCGCACGAAGAGTACTTGAAGGCGCATGCGGACCTGCTGCGCCAAGACGAGTGGATCATTGACGGCTTTGGCTGTGTTGCTTCTGCCTGGGAGCGGTTCTCTAAAGCCGACACGCTGGTCTACATCGATCTGCCTCTCATCACTCACTACTGGTGGGTGACAAAGCGCCTGATCAAAGGCTTGTTCGTAACTCCGCAGGGCTGGCCGGAAAACAGTCCGATGTGGAGCAGCACTATGAACAGCTACAGGGTGCTTTGGCTTTGCCATCGCCGACTGACGCCCAGGTACAGGCAGCTTGTCGCTGATGTGGCGGCTTCGAAGCGGGTTCACCACGTGAAGTCACCAGCCGAGATGACGGCCTTCCTCAATGCAATCAAGCGCGAGTATGTGCGTGCTTGATTTATCCGCGCCCAACAATGCAATGCGTTCCAGCCGGCTGTCCGCAATTGGCCCGACTTGGGACCCCCCGGGAGGCCCGGCGGGCAGCCTCGGAGCCGGCCCCCGGATTTCGCTGCGCTGAATCCGGGCTACGACTGGTGCAATTTCTCAAAATACCGCGCCTCTGGCGCTGACCGGCCACAGACATTCGACGTGCGCGTTGCGGATGCACACGAACCAGTCGTGGAGGTTCACGGTCGGATCGCAGTGCCCGGGCACCAACCTTATTTTGTCTCCGACCCGGAAGGGGCGGCCGTCGCCCGTGATCTCGAGCCGCCCATGCTCGTCGGATGCGGCGGCGTAGGACACCGCATCGTACCCGACGACCCGCGGCATGCCTGAATCGACGCTGAGCGCCTTGAGACCGGCATCGACGACCGCCCGTTTCGCAACCGGATAGCTCATCACCGTCGTCAAGATGAACAGGGCGTTGTCGAAATCGGACACCGGCTTGCCGGTGCGATCGGCGTTGCGCCCGTAATCGGCGTCCATGAACACGTAGGACCCGACCTGGAGCTCGGTATAGACGCCGCTCGCCATCTCGAATTCGAACGTGCCGGTGCCCGCTCCGGTGACGACGCCGCATTCGAGCCCGTTCCGCCGCAGCAGGTCGGTCGCTTCGGTCACCTTGGCGACCGCGCCTTCGATCGCGCTCCGCCGGTCCTCGAACTTGCGGACATGCTGCGCCGCGCCGTGGTATGCCTGAATGCCGGCAAATCGCAGCGACGGACGGCTTGCGATCGCCGCCGCCAGACGGGCGGCTTCCTCCGCGGTCTCGACGCCGCACCGGTTGCCGCCGACGTTCATCTCGACCAGCACATGGACGGTCGCGCCGAACCGCGCGGCCGCCGCGGCCAGCTCGTCAACGTTGCCTTCATCATCGACGCAGATCGACACTTTCGCGCGGCGCGCAAGTGCGGCCACGCGATCGATCTTGCTCTTGCCGGCAACCTCGTTGCTGATGAAGACGTCGCTTACGCCTCCGTCCACCATGATCTCGGCTTCGGAGACCTTCTGACAGCAGACACCGATCGCGCCGGCTGCAATCTGCATGTGCGCGATCGTCGTGCTCTTGTGGGTCTTGGAATGCGGCCGCAGGCGCACCTTCGTTCCGGCGGCGTGCTCCTGCATGCGGCGGATGTTTCGCTCCAACGCGTCCAAGTCGATCAACAGCGCCGGCGTGTCGACCGCGGACACATGCGAGCCGACCGCGGCCGGAGCGAGAGTCATAGCGTACCTCATCAGTTCGTAGCCCGCATGGAGCGAAGCCGAATGCGGGAGCAGCCTCAAGACCGCCCCGGATTTCGCTGTCGCTTCATCCGGGCTACGGGGGCTACGGGTGCCACCAACGGCCGGCGATGACGACGCCTTCGGATGCGATGCGCTTATCGCCGGTCAGATGCTCGCCGACCACGTCGACGTAGTCGAACGTGCCCTGTCGCACGGACAGGATCGTGGCGTCGCCGATGCTGCCGGGTTTCAGGCTTCCGAGCTCCGGCCGCTTCAATGCCATGGCGGCATTCACGGTCGTCGCGGCGATCACGTCGTTGAGCGGCATGCCCAGGCACAGGAACTTCGAGAGCGTCGTGACCTGATCGAAAGCGGGGCCGTTGATGCACAGCGCGTGGACGTCCGACGATATGGTGTCGGGATAGAAGCCGTTCGCCAGCATGCCGCGTGCGGTCTTGAATGCGAACGACCCTTTGCCGTGGCCAATGTCGAACAGGACACCGCGCCGGCGGGCGCTCAAGACCGCCTCTTTCACCTTGCCCTGAGGATTGACCGGGGCATTGGGGAACGGCCGGAACGCATGGGTCAGCACGTCCCCGGGGCGCAGGCGTTCGAGCACCTCCTCATAGGTCGGCGGCGGAAAATCGATGTGACACATCAGCGGCAAGCCGGCCTCGTTGGCCGCTTGCAAGGCGATGTCGAGCGGGGCGGTGCCGGACGTGCCGCTGGAGTTCCGGCCGACCCGGACCTTGATGCCGATGATCACGTCGCGGTTCTCCTCCGCGACCTGGACGGCCTCGGCCGGGGCCATCAGGCGCAGCTCCTCGCTCTCGCCGACCATGACGGTCTTCGAGTAGGCGTAGATGCCGGCGAAAGAGACGTGCAGGTAGGCGAGGATGCGGACCGCGCTTGCGTCGATGACATGCTTGCGAAAGCCGGCGAAGTTGCCCGGCCCGGCGCTGCCGGTATCGATACAGGTCGTCACACCGCTCTTCCGGCAGAACGCTTCGGCATCGATGCCGAGCGATGTCCCGCCCCAATACACGTGCGTGTGGAGGTCGATCAGACCCGGTGCGACGAGGTGGCCGGATACGTCGCGCACGTCGGTGCCGGCGTCCCCGGCAAGGTCCGGCCCGATCTTGGCGACCTTGCCGGCGGCAAAGGCGATGTCCGCGGTGCGGTCCAGGCTCTGGGACGGGTCGATAATCCGCCCGCCCTTCAGGATCAGATCGAACGTCATCCGGCGCTCAATACGCCAGCCGAGACGTACACTGACCTTGCGAGCAGCACACGAGGATGTCGCGCACGCGCCAGCCGGAGGCGTCCGAGAACTGCACGCGCCGGATTTCGCAGACCGGCGCCAAGATCCCAGGCGACACGATGGTCGTGCCGAGATTGCCCGACCCGAGCGAGGGATCGAACGACTGCGCAAACGCGGGGGAAGCAACCACGCCGGCCAGAGCCGCGGCGATGACGATCTTGCTCATGACATTTTTCCTTGTGCGGGCGGCATTCTAACACCAATCGCGATCGGGCGGGAGAAACACTCACGGGGAGCCTCGCCAGGAAATTGGCGCAGGTCGAAATCGAATGCGCTAACGGTCGGGTGGGCAAAAGCGCAAAATACGGCGCGCGACTTGACCGTGCACGCAGCCGGTACACGCCGAAAGTCCGGAGCGGCCGAGCGAATAGCCTTATCGCACCGCGAGAATGAACAACCGGGGAAATTTCAGCATCACCTTGCCGTCGGAACGTGCCGGATAGGCGTGCCTGATTTCATCGGTGTAGTCTGCGGTGAATTTCTCGCGCATCGCCGCGTCGAGCGGCGCAAGGAATGGTCGCAGCCCCGAGCCCTTGAACCATTCGACCACGCCCGCGTGGTTCTCGATGATGTGATTGTAGTGCGTGTGCCAGATGTCGATACGGCTGCACAGCGGACGCAACAGATCGTAGTAATCCTCCGGCCGCGGCAGGTCGTTGCGCGCCGCCTTGGCCTGCGCGATCGCAGCGGTCCACGGGCCGGATGCCGCGACCTTTTCCATCAGCATGAGCGCGGGCTCGTTGGTGTTGTCCGGCATCTGTACGGCAAGCACGCCGCCCGGCGGCAGCGACTGCAGCAGCCGCGCCAGCACCTCGGGATGCTTCGGCACCCACTGGAACACGGCATTGCCGAACAGGAGATCGGTGCCCTGCCCGGGCGTCCAGGTCGAAAGATCGCCCTCGACGAACGTGCAGCGGGGCAGCCGCTCGCGTGCCTGTCGCAGCATATCCGGCGACGAGTCGACCCCGATGACGTCCGCGTCGGGAAACCGCTCGATCAGCAATTCCGTCGAGTTGCCGGGCCCGCAGACGAGATCGACCACGCGCCCGGGACGATCGAGCGGCACCTGCGCCAGGAGATCCCGCGGCGGGCGGGTACGCTCGTCCTCGAACTTGAGGTACTGGCTGGCGCTCCAGTCTTCGGCGGCTCGGCGGGAGGGGTCGGCCATTTTTCGAATTCGTTCCCGGTCACCGCAATGCCGCGGTCGGTTTCCCCGTACGCGCATCGATGTATGCCTGGTGGGCACGCGTCCCCCCGGATCAAGTCCGGGGGTCGCTCCGCTTTGCCCACCCTACGACGCTGAGCTACCTCAAAACTTCACCCGGTCGGCCCCCTTGAGGCCCAGCATCGTGCGGGCCTCCTGCGGGGTCGCGATCTCGAATCCCAGCTCCTCGGTGATGCGGCGGATCTTCGCCACCTGCTCGGCGTTGCTGGCGGCGAGCTTGCCGGGGCCGATGTAGAGGCTGTCCTCGAGCCCGACTCGGACGTTGCCGCCCAGCATCGTCGCCATGGTGCAGAAGTTCATCTGGTGGCGGCCGCCGGCGAGCACCGACCAGTGGTAATCGTCGCCGAACAGCCGGTCGGCGGTGCGCGTCATGAACAGGAGGTTGTCGAGATCGGGCCCGATGCCGCCGAGGATGCCGAAGATCAGCTGCAGGAACACCGGCGGCTTGAACAGGCCGCGGTCGATGCAGTGGGCGAGATTGTAGAGATGGCCGGTGTCGTAGCACTCGTGCTCGAACTTGACGCCGTGACCCTCGCCCAGCGTCTTGTAGACCTTCTCGATGTCGCGAAACGTGTTGGGGAAAATGTATGCGTCGGACTGCTTGAGGTACTGTTCCTCCCAATCGTATTTCCAGGTCTTGTAGCGCCGCGCCATCGGGTAGAGCGCGAAGTTCATCGAGCCCATGTTGAGCGAGCACATTTCCGGCGACAGCCGGTTGGCGGCCGCGATCCGCTCGTCGACCGTCATCGTCACCGCGCCGCCGGTGGTGATGTTGATGATGGACTCGCAGTTCTGCTTGATGCGCGGCAGGAACTGCATGAACACGTCGGGGTCGGGGGACGGCCGCCCGTCCTTGGGATCGCGCGCGTGCAGATGCAGGATCGCCGCGCCCGCCTCGGCCGCCGCGATCGACTGCTGGGCGATCTGATCGGGCGTGATCGGCAGCGCGTCGGACATGGTCGGGGTGTGGATCGAGCCGGTGATGGCGCAGCTGATGATGACCTTGTTGCTATTCTTGGGCATTACGTTTCTCCGTTTCTAGAGAGGGCAGTCGGGCGCGCGACTTCTAAGGTGACACTTCCTCCAGCACGCGTCCTTTGGTTTCAACCGCGAACAGCGCGGTCACGACGGCGGCGAGCGCTGCCGCGATGGCGAAGGTGAGGAAAACCGTCGGCAGTCCGGCTCCGATCATGAATCCGACGATGGCGGGTCCGATCATCGAGGCAAGGCGCAGCCACGCAGTGGCGATTCCGACCCCGAGCGCCCGCGCGCGGGTCGGATAGAGTTCCGGCGTGTAAAGGTACACGCCGATATTGATCGAGCTGATGAAAAAATAGGAGATGCTGACGTAGATCAGGACATGCTCCGCCGAGGGCGCCGCTTGCAGCCAGAGGCCGGCGAAGGCCAGCGCCGCGCCGGCAAAGGACACCGCGAACCACGGCCGCCGGCCGACCCGGTCGATGGCGAGCGCGCAGATCAGCGTGCCGAGGAGGCCGACCGCCTGGGTGATCAATCCGTAGCGCAGCGATACGTCGAGCGGCAGCCGGAACACCGTGCGGTAGATGGTCGGCAGCCAGATCGCGATGCCGTAATTGGCGAAATAGGCGGTGAACCAGATCACCCAAACGACCAGCGTGCGCTGCAGGTAGCCCGGACCGAACAGATCCGACCAGGAGGCTCCCTTTTCCAAGGTGGAGACCACGGGCTGCGGCGGCGGCAGCGGCTGCCCCGTTGCCTTCTCTGTTTCGCGTTCGATCAGCGAAACGGCGGCTTCGGCCTCGATCAGACGTCCATGCACCGCAAGCCAGCGCGGGGATTCCGGCAGCAGGCGCCGCAGCAATAGCGCCAGGGCCGCCGGCAGCGCCCCGATCACGAACATGTATTGCCAGCCCCAACGCGGCACGACCCACAACCCGACAAGGCTCGCGGCGACAAGGCCGATCGGGAACACCATTTCGTAGAGGAGGACGAAGCGTCCGCGGTGGCGCGCCCGCGAAAGCTCGCTGATGTAGACGGCGGCGACCGGCACCTCGCCGCCGAGCCCGATGCCCTGGATGGTGCGGAAGACGAGGAGCGAATTGTAGTCCCAGGCGAAGGCGCAGACGAGGCTCATGACCGCGAAGGTCGCGATCGACCATACCATTGCGGTCATGCGGCCGAAGCGTTCGGCCACCCACCCGAACAACAGCGCGCCGACCAATTGCCCGAGAAAGCCGGCCGAGATCAGGATCCCGATCTGCGGCGCCGTCAGTTTCCACAGCGGGGCGAGCACCGGCAGGACGGTCGCGATCGCCAGCGCGTCGAAGGCATCGAAGAAGGTGGCGACGCCGACGATGATCCGCGTCTTGACGTGCCACCACGAGGTCGGCAGGCGCTCGATGCGCGCCACGACGTCGTCGATGTGCCGGCCGGTGCCGGCCGCGGTCGTGCTCATCCGTCCTCCCCAGCCGCGGCCATTATGCCGAAGAACGCAGCATGGCCAAGCCGCCGGTGCCGCTTATTCCAACTATGGCAACGCCTCGCGCTTCGATATACTGGTGCCCCGAACCCGAAGTTCGCATGAGAGTGTGGCGCCAGTGTTTGCGAACTTCGGAATCGGGACACTAGTGCCCCGTTTCCGAAGTTCGTGATACATTGCGGCACTCTCTCACACGAACTTCGGAAACAAAGGGGCACTA
>Ga0137374_10007002_pt1 | contig 13450 bp, 8 predicted proteins | sample SagtaG_20_FD_104811 | JGI IMG/M metagenome (GOLD analysis project Ga0137374, IMG submission 104811) | Vadose zone soil microbial communities from Sagehorn Ranch, Mendocino, California, USA - Sage1_R_100_16 metaG | ecosystem: Environmental > Terrestrial > Soil > Vadose zone | place: USA...
CGCGCCGCGTCCACTGCACCGGCCCTCACGTGGGCCGCGCACTGGATCTCGCAGCGCGACCCCGGGGCCCAGATGCTGTCGTTGCACGCCGACTGGGCGGTGCGCGATGACCGCGCGTTCCGTGCGGCCGGGCGGCAGGCGCTCGGCGTGGCGGCCGAGTACGACGTGCTCGTCACGGTGGGCGTGAAGCCAACGCGCAACGAGACGGGCTACGGGTACATCATCCCCGCGAAGCCGCTGGGCGGAGCGCGCACCGTGCGGCGGTTTCTCGAGAAGCCTTCCCCCGCGCGCGCGGCGCTGCTGCGCCGCCAGGGCGCGCTCTGGAACACCGGGCTGTTTGCATGGGGCGTGGCGCGCTTCTTGGGCGAAGCGGGCGCCTACGCGCGCGAGCTCAAGCCCGGCTGGCCGGCGCTCACCGCCGGCGACGTCGCGGGCTTCTTCGCCGCCGTCCGGCCGGCGGCAGTGGACGTGGCCGTGCTGGAGCGCTCCAAGCGGCTAGCGGTCGTGGCCGGGACCTTCGGCTGGGACGATATCGGCTCCTGGGATGCCCTGTTGCGCATCCGCACGCCCGACGCGCACGGCAACGTGGTGGTCGGGAAAGCGACCGTGGCGGACGACGTGCGCCGCTCGGTGATCTGGTCCGAGAGCGAGCACGTCGCCGTCCTCGGTCTGGAAGACATGATCGTCGTGCGGGCGAACGGCCACACGCTCGTGATGCCCACGGGCCGCCCCGAGCGCTTGAAGGAGCTGGTGCAGCGGCTGTGACCCATACACTCTACCTGCTCGATCCGGATCCCGCTCCCGCGTGGGCGCCGTTCGCCGGCGCGCGCCCGTTGTGCGAGCTGCGGGCCGGCGCGCACCTGATCCGCGAGCGGTGGGAGACGTTCGTCGGCGCGGAGACCGCCGCGATCTTCGCCCTGCCCCACCTCGCTGGGTTCGCCGAGGCCGGCGTCCCCCCCGTGACCGCGCGTCGCCCCGTCCCCGGGCCGGCCGTGATCGGCTCATCGACGTTCGCGCCGCGCGGGCTCGCGCCCGCGCTTCCGGACGAGGCCTTCCGCCTCACGAGCGATGGCGTCACGGTGGGCTGGGGAGTCGGGCCGGGAGCCACGTGGGACGGCCCCCAGCCGCACGCCGCGGCGATCGAGGTGCCCGGAGTCGTGCTCCACGGCGTGTACGACCTGGTGCCCGCGCTCGAGCAACTGCTCCCGGACGACCTGGGCGGCTTGCTCGGCGACAGTGACCCGCTCCCCGCGGGGAGCACCGTGCTGGGCGATCCCGCCGCGATCGCCCTGCGCGACGCGGCCGTGGAACCTGGCGTCGTCTTCGATGTACGGAACGGGCCGATCGTGCTCGAGAGCGGCGCCGAGGTCCGCGCCGGGGCGCGGCTCGAGGGCCCGCTGTGGATCGGGGCGAACGCACACGTGCTGGGCGGCCCCGTGCGCGCGTCCGCGATCGGCCCGCGGACGAACGCGCGCGGCGAGCTCTCGAACTGCGTCTTCCTGGGATACGCGAACAAGGCGCACGACGGCTTCGTCGGCCATTGCGTGATCGGCCGCTGGGCGAACCTCGGCGCCGGAACGATCACGTCGAACTTGAAGAACACATACGGTCGGGTGCGCCTCGAGATCGCAGGGACGCGACTCGAGACCGGCCTGCAGTTTCTCGGCAGCCTGATCGGGGACCACGCCAAGACGGCGATCGGCACGCTGCTCGGCACGGGGACCGTGATCGGCACCGGCGCGAGCGTCTTCGAGGGCGTGCGAGCGCCCAAGTACGTTCCCCCGTTCGCCTGGGGTGGCACGGGTGGCGGTCGTATGAGCAGAGACGGGTTCCTCAAGATCGCCGGGCGGGTGCTCCCGCGACGCGACGTGATAGTGGACGACGCTACCCGGGCGATGCTGGAGCGGATTTACGACTGGGCCACGCGCTGAGTTTCGTGCTCGGCCCGTTGCTCCCCGGCGAGGGAACGCGCACATTGTTCAGTTCTACTGGACGCAAGCGCTATGCCGCAATCGGACCAATACCGACGGGTCGGGAAGTTCGAGCTGCACGAGCTCATCGGCGAAGGGGCGATGGGCGCCGTGTGGAAGGCGTACGACTCCGTCATCCGCCGCTACGTAGCGCTCAAGCTGCTGTCGCGCGCCGGCCGCCCGAGCGACGCGCAAGACCGCTTCATGCGCGAGGCACGCGCCGCCGGTGCGCTGCAACACCCGAACATCGTCACGATCTACGACCTGGGTGAGTCAGACGACCAGCTGTTCATCGCGATGGAGCTGGTGGATGGCCGGGACCTGAGCTCGCTGATCGCGCTGAGCGAGCCGCTCGCGCTCGAGCGCAAGCTCGACATGGTGATCGAGGTGCTGCAGGGGCTCTCCTACGCGCACGAGCGCGGCGTCATCCACCGCGACGTCAAGCCCTCCAACGTCCGGATCGCCGCCGACGGCTCGGTGAAGATCATGGACTTCGGGATCGCGCGCCTGCAGTCGGCCGACGTGACGGGCTCGGGCGCGATCGTCGGCACGCCGACCTACATGGCGCCGGAGCAGATCACGAACGGCGCGATCACCCCGGCCACCGATATCTTCGCCGTCGGCTGTCTGCTGTACGAGCTGCTCGCGTACCACAAGCCGTTCGAGGGGGAAACGGTCCACGGCGTGCTGTACCAGGTGCTCACCACCGACCCGAAGCCGCTCCGCACCATGGCGCCGTCGATCCCTGCGGCGCTCGAGCGCGTCGTGGGGAAAGCCCTCAACAAGGTGCCGGAAGAGCGATACGAGACGGCGCGCCAGATGCAATCGGCGCTGTTCAGCATCCGGGCCGCCCTCTCAGGGGCGACCGATACCACCGAGCGGCTCAGCCTGCGGTGGACGCCGCTCCCGTCGGCGGTCCTGCGCCTCGTCACGCACGCACCGATCAAGTGGCGGGCGGCGGCGCTGACGGCGTTGATGGTGACGGCCCTGGTGCTGCTCTACGTGTCGCGCTCCCCCTCCCCCGTAGCCGCGCTTCCCGACGCCGACCTCACGGGTGCCACGCTGGACCAGCTGCTGACGTACCCGATGCCGGCGCATCTCAACGCCGCGCTGGTCGCCCAGCGCGACTCGGCGCTCGCGGCCCGCGACCGGGCGCGGCGTGCCGGCGCGATGAAGAACAACGTGCCGTCCCTGATCCTCGCCGAGACCGTCGTGCAGAACGCCGAGCGCGCCCTGCGCACCGGCGACCTCGCGCGGGCCGCGAGCGGCTATCTCAGCGCAATCCCCCAGTACGCCAAGGCACAGGCCGAAGCCGAAGCGCTGCAGGGAGAGGCCGAGCAGGCCATCGCGCGCGCCACGCCCGTCGTGCACGCGCTGGCGACACGACCTGAAGCGGGGCGCGCTGCGACTTCGCTCGCGCGCGCGGACTCGCTCTACAAGGCGATGGATTACGTGGTCTCCCGGCTGGCGGCGCTCGACGCCGAGCAGGTCGGAGTGGCGGCCGGGGTGGCCCCCCCCTCCCCCCAACCATCCGAGGCGCGCGCGGCGATCGGCGTGCTGCTCCAGGACCTCGAACGCGCGGTTTCGAGCGAACGGGTCGGGAATCTGCAGGTGCTGATGCCGGGCATGGCGGAGCAGGATGTCGCGGCGTGGCAGGCCTTCTTCCAGCGCTACCGGCAGCTCACCGCCCGCTACGGCGTCGAGCGCTGGAGCACGCGGGCCGACACCGCGTACGCCACCGTGCGGACTCTCTATCTGTACGTGCCCGCGGATGGCGGCGCCCAGCGGGAGACGCGCCTGCGCCAGGCGATCCGGTTCATCCGGACCCCGAACGGCTGGCGCATCGCGAACATCCGCGAAGCGCCCTGAGCGGCCTCCCCGTCAGTCCCAGGCGCGCTCGGTGGGGGGCGGCGGCGTCGGGATGGCCACGGAGTCGGCGCGCGCGGTGGCCGGTCCCACGCGGCGCAGCGTCACCGGTTTCTCGAGATCGCCCCCCGACAGCGTGAGCTTATCCGCTTCGAGCTTCAGGCCGTAAACCTGCCACACCCCGTCCCCCAGCGTCAGCCACAGGCTGTCGCCCACCACCCGCCAGCGTGCCACCTGATCGCCGAACTGGGCGGAGCTGTCGGTCCGGACCATGATGTGGCGGATCTCGTCAGCGGTCTTGGCCTGCCACTTTCCTTCCAAGCGCGCGCGGTGACCCGCGACGGGATCCGCCGTCTGGGCGGCGAGGCCGGGAGCGATCCCGAGCAGCACGACGAGGAGGCCGAGAAGTCGAAGCGTCACGAGCAACCGTGCGAGGGGGACGGGCCTGAAAGATACGTACCCCGGAAGGGGGTAGCTCAGGTCCCCGCGGGCTCGCCCCCGGCCCCAGGCACGGCGGCCCGCTCGTCGGTCAGTACCGCGAGCCGTGCCTCCCATTGGCGCATCATCCGCACGAACGATTGCGCCAGCTCGGGATCGAACTCCGTTCCCGCCCGGTCCGCGAGGTACGTCAGGGCCTTGTCCTGCGGCCACGCCTCCCGATAGGGCCGGTTGGTCCGGAGCGCGTCGAACACATCGCACACGTGCACCAGCTTGCTCGCGTGGTGGCAGTCGCGCCGGAAGCGCAGGACCGGATAGCCCCCGCCGTTCAACATGATATGATGCTCGTACGCCACCACCGCCGGCAGCTCGAGCTGCTCCTCTGACTTGAGGATGATGCGCGCGCCTTCCGCCGGATGCTCGTTCATGAGCGCGCGCTCTTCGTCGGTGAAGCGACCCGGCTTGGTGAGCACCTCGAGCGGGATTCTGACCTTGCCGATGTCGTGCAGCAGGCCGGCGATGCCGAAGCCCCGCACGTCACGCGCTCCCAGCCCCAGGTGCTCGGCGAGCGCCATGGCCAGCACCGCCACGTTCATCGAGTGCGTGGTGGTGTATTGGTCGAACTCCTTGAGCTGCAGCAGCGGGATCATGATCTGTCGGCCCCCGTGCATCGCGATCGAGAGCGAGCGCACCACCGCCTCCGCCTCGGTGAGCGGTACCACGCCGTGGGTCTTGACCTCGTCCTGGAACCACCGGACCGTTTCGGCCTCTTCGCCCAGCGAGTAGCTGATCGTTGCCGTCGCGACCGGCTGCGTGGCCTGCTCCGCATCGCCCTTCACTCCGACCGACCCGAAGCGAATGCTCGAGGGACGCATCTGGCGCGCCTCGGAGGTGTCGATCGCGGAAAGCGTGAGGCGGGCGAGCACCTCGTCCAGGAACGCTTCGAAGTCGTCGCGGCTCACGCGGTCGGCGAACTCGAGCCGTTGAATGCCGGCCTGGGCGAGTCGTCGCGACCAATCCCACGCCTTGAGCTCACGGACCGGCAGGTTCCCGAACACGATCTCGTCGCCCAAAAAGGTGAAGAGCGAATTCGGCGCCGTAGCCTGGAGGTCGTGCAGCTCCTGGAACGCGTCGTCGATCGCACGCTCGCGCGCGGGGTGCCCGGCGGCGTAGAGCGTCATCGCCGCGAGCGCGTGCGCGAACGCGGACAGGAAACCGGCGGGGCCGCTCAGGGTCCGCTCTTCCCGCCGGCCGCCCGCGTCGCGGCCTGGAGATCCGGATCGCCCGACGCCGCGGCCCGGTGGAGCACCGCGCGCGCCCGCGGATCGCGTTGCCACCCGCTCGCCAACGCCGCCAGCGCGGCCAGCAGGTCCGGGGACTTGGGCGGCAGCTTCTCGCGTCCCCACAAAGTCCTCCCGCCGGAGGTGAGGCGGAGCAGCGTGTCGAGCGCCGCCGGAGCGCGTGCCCCGCCCAGCGCGCGGATCGCCAGGACGCGCAGGTCGGTGGTCAGCGCGCGGTCGGCGAGGTGGCGCACGAGGACGGGCACCGCTGGGTCGGGGCAGCTTTGAAACGCGATGGCGAGCCCGAGCGCGAGCCGGAGCGTGCGCGGATCCACGTCCTGCAGGCCGGCGAGCAGCGCCGCGTCGCGCTCGCCAGGCAGCTTCAGCTGGACCTTGACCGCCTGCCACCGCACCCGGGGGTCGGCATGCCGCAGGTAGGCCGCGGCCGAGAACCCTGCGGGCAGCGGCGACAGCTCCTCGAGCAGCGCGAGCAGATTGCGGGTCACGTACCAGCGCCGGTCCTCGAGGCGCTGGATCACGACGGGCGCGATCGGCGCGCCCATCTTGGCCAGGTGGGCCAGCAGGCCGCGTCGCGTGCCGCGGGACTCTGCCGTCGCGAGCGCGTCGAGCAGCGGCACCGCCGCCGGCAGGCCCACCCGGGGCACGAGCCGCTCCAAGGTCTTGAAGTCGACGGGCTCGCGCGCCACGAGCCGCCGCACCACCGCCTCCGTGGCGATCCTATCCCACACCGCGGTCGCGGCGGCGTTCGGCGACGGCGTCTCGGCGAGGGCGTCGAGCAGCCGCCCGAGCCGCCCTTCGCCCACGACCCGCTCCACGGCGGCGCCCACGTGCGGGCCGACGGTCTCTACCTCGAGCGCCATCGCCACAATCCGGTCCGGCTCGGTCGGGTAGCCGCTCTCCGCGGGCGCCGCGAACAGCGGCGCGGCCCGGGACATGCGCTGGAGCGCGGCGCCATACGCGCCGGGGTTCGGGTCGGCCAGCGTCCACCCCTGGAGTAGCTGCCGGACCTGGTCGCGCAGGGCGGCGTCGGCCTGCGGCCGCACCTCCGCCACGCCCATCTCCGCGTGCGCGGCGAGCTTCGACAGCATGCGGACCAGCGAATGGGAGATCGTCTGGCTGGAGGACTCTGCCGCGGCCTTGAGAATCTCGATGACCGCGTCGACCGCCATGCCATCGGTCGCATCGGCGACGAACTTGCGCCGCTGCGTGAAGTCACCCCCCATCTCGACGAGCCGCTGCAGCGTATCGGGCTTGAGCGCGTGGATCAGACGGGAGGTCCTGCGGCGCAGGGCGACGGCCTCGGCGCTCCCGGCGGTCTTCAGCTCGTCCGCGATCTGCAGCAGGTAGCCGACGATAACCTGATCGTACGCCGCGGCGTCGGTCCGGGGGTGTTCGTCGATGGCGCGGGCGATGACGGCCGGCTCCGTGGGCGTGGGCTGCGCATCGTCGGCCTGCGTAGCGAGCGCGGCACGCGCCAGCCCCACCCACAGCTGGGCAGCCCGGGCTCCCCGCTCCGACGGGGCATCGCTCTCCTCCACAAGCTCGAGCCGCTCGAAGGTGAGCGGGTGGAGCCGCAGGTGCGCCCAAACGCTCAGCCGTTCGCGCGGACCGAGGCCGAGTGGTTGGCCGCTGCGCTCCGCCTCGACGGCCAGCGTCTTCAGGACGTCGGCCACCTCGGCCGTCTCCACGCCGCGCCGAAACGTGATGGCGCCCAGGTGGTGGCGGTGCAGCCTACCCGCAAGCTCGGCCAGCACCGGGTGCTTGGGGTCGGTCGCCACGCCCTCGATCACGAGCTGGTTGCGCGCCACGCCGAGCGACAACGTCGAGCGGTCTTCGAGCAACTGGCCGGCACGGCGCGCCACGGCCGCAGCGGCGGGCCCGAGCGACGGGTGTTCCGGGGGATACATGGCGTGCTTGTGGAGGGCGATCGAGAGCTCGATCAGAAAATCGCCGAGGTCGCGCGACAACGTCGCGCGCTCCGGGGCACCCGAAGAAGGGGGCGATGCGGGCACGGCTAAAGATACACCGGGGACACGCCCGCCACTCCGCTCGGCGCCGCCCGCACGCGCGCAACGCTACAGCGTGCCGCGGCCGTCCCCCGCCAGATACGGCGCGGACCAGTCAATGAGGAATGTCTCATTGCACTTCGAGCAACGGGCTTCGACCACAGGGTGCACCAATGGTGCGCGATGATTGCAATTGGGGCACACGCCGTATGAGTGGCCCCACGCCGCCGCAGGTCCTGCCGCGTAGCTTGGCCGCTCGACGATCGTCCACCGATCCGGGCGAACGCTGACGAATTCCAGATGCTCACGGACGACTGCGACGGGTTGGCGGGCGACGTCGAGGATGGCCTCACTCGCCTCCTGTCGGATCACCCGATACCACGCGCCTCGCCGCAACCCGAAGTGGAGGTCGCTCTTCAGGCGCGCCCACAGCAACTCCGGCATCACGGCAGCTCCGCCAACGCGTGGTACTTCAAGCGCTCGCCACCCGTAGAGAGTGCGATGCCGCTCGGCGCGCTCGTGCTGGTCACGTCGGCCACGAGTCTCCCATCATAGATTAAGGTGCAACAACTATTCATTATATAACATATAGATGCTATAGTGTGTATAGTTGTCACACACCAAATACCGTGGTGTGGACATTCCATACACCCCACAGTGCGCTGCGTCACAGCGCCACGACGCACTCAGTCGTGACGGCCCGCTCCGGCCTCCGCCGCACGGAGGTGCGCCTCGAGCAACCGGGCGCGCAGGCTCGAGCGATCTTCAAGCAGCGGCGCCAGCTCGTCGTAGAGGCGACGCGCGCCGGGCAGGTCGCCGATCTCGAGCTTCGCCACGACCGCGCCGTCGCGGTACATCTCGCGGGGCACCCAAGCTTCGCCGAGGCCGGCGTCGAGGAGGAGTCGGTCGGCCGCGCGCGCGACCGTCGGAAAGTCCCATCGGGCCGTGGCGTGCATGAAATCCACGGCCGCCACGGCCTGGATCGGCGGGTGTGTCTTCGCGAGGTAGCGATACAGCGCCGCGTAGAACGTCTCGTCGGCCACGCCCTGCGCCGTGCCGTGCACGTCCTGCTCGACCAGGGCGACGTTGTGTACCCAGAGCTGCCAGTCGGGCGGGTCCCCGCCCGCCCCGAGGAAGGTCTCCAGCATGCGCTTTCGCAACAGCGCTGCGCGGTAGTCGGCGTCGCGTGGCAGAGTGTCGTGGGCCGCGTCGCGGCCGAGGCGCAGGTGAGCCGCGCGGGCGGCGGCCTGCGCCGGCGCGACCTCGGGGACCGCTGTCACCGGCTCGAGCGAAGGCGCGACGCGCCGACCCGTCAACGCCGCGAACGGGTCGAACCGCGTGGCGGGGAGCTTCAGGAAACCCTGCGCGGTGTGGCTGAGGTAGCGCTCGCGCTCCGCGCCGAGGTCGAGGGCCGGGTAATAGTCCGAGTTCGGCGGCACGCCGGCCTCGATCAGCGGCGCGAAGGTGGCGCGGTCCGCGAAGCGCAGCGCGTCGAGCGTCTGAGGTGTCAGCGGGACAAAGCCCGCCAGGTCGGCCGCGATCGCCGGCTGACGCACCACCGACCAGTCGGGCGCCGCGAGTGCCGGGCCCGGGCTCGCTACGACCAGGACGTCCAAGCTGGACGTGTAGTACAGCGCGTACGATCCGAAGCTGTGATGCAACGCCGCGAGCACCTGCAGGAGCAGATCGTCGGTGATCTCATAGAGATGGAGCCACTGGCCGAACACGCCGTCTTCGCTCAGGTGGCGGCGGATCTGGCCGTAGAACTCGACCGTGAACAACCCGGAGACGCCGCTCACCCACGGGTTCGAGGGCTCCGACAGGATCAGGTCGTAGCGGCGTCCCCCGGCGGCGAGGTAGGCGCGGGCGTCGTCGATCGCGAAGTGCGCCCGGGGATCCTCGAAGACCCGCCGGTTGACGGGGTAGAACGCGTTGGACCCTTCGATCATCGCGGGCTCGATCTCGATCGTGGTCACACTCGTGAATCGGGGGTCACCGAGCAGCAGGTGCGACGACATCCCCGATCCCTGGCCGATCACGGCAGCGGTCCGAAGGGTGCGGGGGGCGTGCGCGAGGGTGATGAGCGCGAGCAGGGTCTGCGTCGCTCCATCGCGGTTGAGCACCAACGGGCGCGTGCCGGGCGACGGAGGCTCGAACCACGCCCGCTCGAGCGAGGCGTCAATTTTGCCGTTGGTGGCGAGTACCATCGTCCCCGACTGGCGCAGCGTCGCGCTCACCGTCGCGGTGAGTCCGTCGCGGTAGAAGACGACCGCCTGGGACCCCGGCCGTGGGAGCCGGCGCTCGCGGAACACGCCGCTCGTGAGCAGCTCCCGGTCGAACCGCGCCAGCCACGCCGTGCCCGCCATGAGCAGGAATGCGGCCGCGACGGCCGTGAGCCCCAGCGGTTGCCGACGCGACGGGGCGCGGCCGCCGCCGAGCAGCCACACCCCGAGCGCCATATCGAGCGCGGCGCCCGAAAACAGCAGGGACTTGAGTCCGATGAGCGGTAGCAGCATCAGGGCGGCGAGTGCGACGCCCACGATCGAGCCGAACGTGTTGACCCCGTACACCAGGCCGACCGCGGGCTCGCCCTCGCCCCCCCGAAGGAGCGTCCGAGTGATGAGCGGCAGCGTCATCCCCGCGCAGAACGTCGCCGGGAGCATCACCGCGAGGCAGGTGCCATAGCGCGCGACCGTGTAGAGCACGTACCCCTGGGGCGTGAGGTCGAGGGCGGCCAGAAGCGCCGCGCTCCAGTGGAACGAGGCGAGGTAGAGCGGCAGCGTGGCGAGCGCCAGTCCGCCCATGACCCACTGGATGACCCCGAGCGCGCGCAGCGGGTCGCGGAAGCCATCCGCCCGCCGTCGCACCCACAGCGCGCCCAGCGAGAGACCGAGCAGGAACGCCGAGAGCATCAGCTCGAACGCGTGCGTGGCGCTCCCGAGCACGAGCGACAACATGCGCGTCCAGGCGATCTCGTAGATCAGCGAAGCGACCGCAGTGCCGAACGCCACGGCCAAGAGCAGCGTCCGCAACTGCGCCGGCGGCGCGCTCGGGGCGGCCGCGGCGGCCGCGGCGGCCGGGCTCGTTGCGACCGCGCTCGTCCGCCTCGCCAGCTCGACGCCGCCGACCAGGCAGGCGACGAGCAGGTTGGTGACGCCCGCCACGACGAGCGTCCCGTGCAGGCCAACCGCACTCACCAGGGCGAACCCGCCCACCAGCACGCCGACCGCGCCGCCGATGCCGTTGGCGCAGTAGAGCAAGGCGAGCACCCGCCCCGGCGCCTCAGGCGCCCGGCGGATCGCTCCGACGCTGAGCAGCGGGAACGTGGCGCCGAGCAGCACCGACGGCGCGAGGATCAGCGCCGCGGCGATCGCCCAGCGCACCAGAATGAGCGGCGCACCCTGTGGCAGCGCGGGGAGGAGCCGCTCGTACGCCCAACTGGTGACACCCACATACATCGGATGGAACGCGATGCCGAGCAGACCGATGGCCAGCTCGGCGCCCGCGTAGAGCAGCCAGGGACGCCGCTGGCGCTCGGCGTCTCGCGCGGCCGCGACCGCGCCCAGCGCCATGCCCCCGAGAAACGTGACGAGGACGATCGCCTGCGCGTAGGCGGTGTGTCCGAGGAACAGCCCTAGGTAGCGCGACCACGTGGCCTCGTACACGAGGGCGGCGGCGCCGGAGAAGAAGAAGGCGAGGTAAGGAATGGCGCCCACAAAAAAGACCCCGCGCCCCTCCTCAGAGGGGCGCGGGGACACAAGCTCACTCGGCGCCCTCGCGCTCGTCAAGTCGCCCGGCTCAGTACAGGTCCACCCACGCCCGCCGCTTCGCCGCCTTCGGGTACGCCGAACCGTTCATCACGGCGTTGAGGGCGCAGGACGAGTACTTGATCGAGGAGTTCCCGAGCACGGTGTTCTGGTCGAGGTCCACGTTCGCCGCCATCACCGCACCGGTGATATGGGCGCCGTTCCCGTACGTGCTCAGGGTCCCGCGCACGATGATGGCTCCCATAAACTGGACGTTGCCGGTCATGTCCAGGTCGCCGTCCACCAGCAGAATCCCCTGTCCCATACCGCCGGTGACATGCAGGTCCCCCAGCACGTGGATGATCGGGTAATAGCTCTCGCACGCGCCCGCCGGGATCAGACGGCGCGTGTCCCCCCAGTTGGTTTGGACGCTGGTGATGCACACCGAACCCGCCGCCGCCGGAAATAGATTGGTCAGCGTCGTCCCGCCGGTGAGCACGAGATTGGCCGTCGCCGCGAGGTCCTGGTACGTCGAGTTCCCGTACACGAAGTACGTCGCGGTGTCGGCGGCCGCTGGCGTCTGGATAAACTTGGGGCTGCCATCGACGCAGGGCTTCCCCAGGGTGCACCCGGGGAGCTTGAGCCCTGCGGTGGTGTCGGACATCACGATGCCGGCGACGTCCTTCTTCGGCGGGCAGCCGGACCAACCGCTGGGGATACTGTCGTGGCCGTTGACCGACGCATTGCCGCCGACGAGGATGTTGCCACGCCCGGTGAGCGCGCCCGCGAACGGGATGTCGGGCGAATCGAGCCGGAACAGGGTTCCGTAGCGGCGCCGCGCCGAGGCCTGACTCCCCAAGCCCCCCGCGACACCCTCGGAGACCGCCCAGAAGAACGAGCCGGCGAGTCGCGTGATGGTCACGTTGGCGGTGGCTCCGCGGGGCGCGGTATACGCCTTCTTGAGGGTGTCACCCGTCTTGAGTCGGTTGTTATCGGCCAGGTTCCAGTCCACCGGCACGCGGTTCAACCCCAGCTCGGCGGCCGCCGCGGCGCGCGTCGCGCGCACCGTGTTGCCACCGACGCGGTAGTCCTGCGTGGCCACGAACAAGACGCCCCCCATGAGCACACCGATGATCACGATGGCCCCCAGAGACATCATCAGCGCCATCCCCTTTTCTGACTGCCGCGTCCTGTCCATACCGACCTCGTTCCTTTCAGATGCCTGCAACTAGGGTTTTGGTGATGGTCACTTCCGGTTGCGCAAACCCACTTCGATGCGCAGCGAGTCGTGGAACAGGGTGCTACCCGCCCCGCTCAGGTTGAGGAGCGCCCCGGACTGCCCCCGCACGACGAGACTGATGCGCGCCACCTCGCTCCGCTTCGTCGTCACCGCACCGGTCGAGTCGTAGTAGGCGAACTGCACCCCGCTCGTGCCATCCACCGCGTAGGGCTGGAGCGGGCCGGCGATCGCCTGAGTCGCATTGCAGACCGGCACGCGGCCGGTCTTGCAGTCGTAATAGCCCAGATACCACTGGTTGTCCGTGTCGCGGTAGATGCGGTAGTGGACGCGGCGGAGGAACCTGATTGATGCCCCAACGGCGACGTTGACGACCTTGGGCGAGATGGTCAGCTTGTAGCTCGGGTTGCTGGCGGTCAGGTCGGCTAACTGCGCCAGCCCGCTCGCGACGGGGCAGCCGTCGTTCACATTACCCGTTCGCACCGTCACGCCAGTAATCTGTGCCCGTGTCCAGCGGTCGTCCGACTGCGCCGTGATGGTCCCGTCGTCGTACACGGCGACCGAATCACCCACCGACGGCAACGCCCCCGCCCAGCTGGTCATTGCCGACCCCTTCGCGAGCACTCGCGGCACGGTCGACACCCAGCCACCACCGGCGTCAACGGAGCATGCGATCGAGCTGCCGAACACCGATCGAAACTCGAGCGACGAGTCCGTCATCACGTAGATGTCGCTGTCCGCGCTGGCGATCCCCTTGAAGTCCGAGGGGAGCATGGCGGCAGCCTGGCGGATCTGCTGGCGCGTCTGGATCAGGTCGTTCGTGCTGTTGTAGAAGCGCTGCTGCTGCAGCAGCAACTTGACGATGGCGCCCCCCACCAGGCTCATC
>Ga0137374_10007005_pt1 | contig 13447 bp, 15 predicted proteins | sample SagtaG_20_FD_104811 | JGI IMG/M metagenome (GOLD analysis project Ga0137374, IMG submission 104811) | Vadose zone soil microbial communities from Sagehorn Ranch, Mendocino, California, USA - Sage1_R_100_16 metaG | ecosystem: Environmental > Terrestrial > Soil > Vadose zone | place: USA...
CGTGCTCCATGACGGGGCCTCCTGTTCATGGTCAGAAGGTTGCCACGGGATGCTCTCGGATCAGGGCGGCTGGTGAGCAGCCGGGCGAGGCTCGTGCGGAATGATGTCGCGTAGCAGCCCGCGAGGAGGACGAGCACTCCGGCGACGAGCGGTTCCCCGGGGTCGTGGTTCTCCGGCTGGACGGCGGCCTGTTCTTCGCCACCTCCGACGCCCTGGAGGACCGGGTCCGGGAGGTCGCCCTGTCGACGCCGGGCGTCACCGGCATCGTGCTCGACTGTGAGGGCATCGACTTCATCGACTCCCAGGGGTCGGCGAAGATGCGCGAGATCCTCGATCTCACCGAGCACGCCGGGGTAACCCTGCGGCTGGCCCGGGTCAAGCCGGCGGTCCGCGAGCTGCTAGCGCGCGATGGCGTCCTCGACCGCATCGGTGCCGGCAACATCCACGAGAACATCGATCAGGCCGTGGCGGCGCAGCTGGCTGCAGACGAAGGCAGCCCCGCGGACCGGTGATGAGCCCGCATGGGGGTGGACGGTGGTTCTGCGGCGCCAGCCAGCCAGCAAGCATGTCGTCAACCTGGTCGCATTCAAGGCCGCGGATCCGGCAAGCGCCGATGGCCGGGATGAGCTGCTTCTCGACGGCCCAGGTGAGGCCGTCGACGGTGCTCTCGCTTTTGATCTTCCTGCGGTCCAGGCCGTGTTCGAGCCAGCTGCGGAGCACGTCGGCGACGGTCTCCAGCGCGCTGCCGATGGGCGTGCCTTCCTTGATCTTGCGGAGGGCCTCGTCGAGCTTGTCCCTGGCCTCGGCCTTCTCCTTAGCGGTGACCTTGATGCGCCTGCGGCCGTCCTTGGCAGTCGGGTCGGCCCGTCCGCGCTGTACCGCAGCCCCGGCACTACCACCGCGGCACGCCCGCCGCCCATGCTCGTCACGAGGCCTTACCGTACAGCAGCCCGCAAGCCCCGGACAGTTCCACATCGGCCGGCATCACTACCGGAACTGCCTGCCACAGTCCGCACCGCACCGCCGCCAGATCGTCCTGATCTGGATCGTAAAGGCAGCGACCGAACCGATCCCGCGATCGCGTATGGCGGCTCGGCGAGGGTCTGTCAACCTAACGGCTTTGCGCCGTGAGCCGTGACAGCGGTTTCGGGTGGAGGTGAGAGACCTTCGCCGGTGGCCTGTCGCAGCAGGTTGCTGTAGCTGAGGTCAGCCTGATCCGGCAGCCTGCAGAATCCAGCTGTCGTGCATGCACTGATCGTGGTGGCCGCGCCCAGTACGCAACTCCCAGGAAGATGGGTACCGCTAGTCCGCCGCTGCTCTGGCCCTGGTGAAGGCTGGTGATCATGCCGGAGACTGACGTCGTGGCACCTGAAGATCTCAACAAGGCAGAGCGCTCATTGTGGGACGCGCTGCCGGGCGGAAGCCCGAGGTTAGGGCTTGCCTGCCGGGTGCCCCCATCTGGCCAGCTCGTGAGCCGCCGCGAGGAAGCCCTTCTGCAGGTCTGTGTGAGCATGCTCCCCCGGGCCCGCTTGACCGGTTGCGCCGTTGCCGCCTTTCGCTTGTTCTGGCACCCGGGCTGCGGCGTCCATGACCAGCGGGTCCCGCAGCGGCGCCGGCCGTGGCGCAGTGCGGGTCAAGAGTTCTCCGAGATGGGCGGCGTGGGCCACCCGGGCGCCGAGATGCTGCGGATGATACGTGCGGAATCTCCAGGACCTGTTCTTGGTGGCCGGGTTCTCCAGAGCCTCGGGGCAGAAGCGGAGCAGAACCGACTTGATGATCGAGGTGTGATCGAAGACGGTGCTCGACACCGAGCGCGGTTCCACCCAGGGCGACACCATGATCGCCGGTACCCGCACGCCGTAACGGCCGAACATCGCGGGGTCGTCGTCTGGTGCCTGGGGCGGCGGGACGTGATCATAGAAGCCCCCGTGCTCGTCATAGACGATGACCAGGAGCGAACGCTCCCAGGCAGGGCTTGTCGCCAGAGCGTCGTAGACGGCCAGAACGAGGTCCTGGCCGTCCCTGATGTCGGCGGGCGCGTGGTCATCGTTCGGGCGGAAGCCGAGCGGGTTGAAGGAGGTAAAGGCCGGGTCGATCCAGGACACCGACGGCAGGGAGCCGCTTGCGGCGTCTTCGAGGAAGCTTGCCGCCCTCGCGTCGATCCTGATCTCGAGCTTGGTCTTCCAGCTCAGGCCGGTCTTGCTGAAGTAGCCGAAGTGGTGGTGGTGTCCTGCGGTGTAGCGGGCGCCGGCCAGGCGCAGCGTCGGGGTATCAAAGCAGTACCAGCGCCAGGAAACGCCGTGCTCGTCCAGGTGCCGGACGAACGACGGCTTGTGGTATATGGGTGGCACATGGGGAGGCAGGTCATCCCGGCCGCCGGCGGCGCTCCCGCACAGGGCGTACAGGCGGTTGGGCCATGTTGCACCTGGGACCGAGCTGAACCAGCGGTCACAGACCAGGAACTCCTCCGCCAGGTGGTCGTAAACGGGCACGTCCGCGCCGTCGTAGTACCCCACAGCGGGTGACGGGTCACCACCGTGAACCCGGCTATCAGCAATGGTGGCCGCCAGGCTCGCGACGAAGCCGCCCATCCGCCCGCCATCGACCTGCACGTCGACAGCGCTGGCGGTGTGGTCAGGGTCCACGTCCACTTTCGTCGTCGCGAGATGATGAACCGGGTAGCTGCGTCCCTGATACTCGTTAGCGAGCCCGGGACGAAGGCCGTCGATGTCCGCTCGCCCGCCCGTGAGGGACAAATACCCCAGCATGTGGTCGAAGGAGCGGTTCTCCATCAATGGCCACGTTCATGACGGAGCTGCGGAGAGTCATCAGGAGCTGGCCGTACGCAAGCGTGATCAGGACCAGGCGGGTTCCTTGCCCAGCCGCGGTCCCGACACCCGCGGCCGGCAATCGGTGAATCGCAGACCAATGCCGGAGCAGCTTGGCCACGCGCCTATCATCTTCGCTGATCGGCCGGTGGCCCCGGCTGCGCCCAGATGAGCAGCCCGCCTGGCCGGCTGGGGCCATGGCCCGCTCACCGAGGTCGGCGTGCCCGGTGCGCGCTCACTACGAGGGTGCGCCATTAAGGACTCAGGCCGGCTGCCGCCTGGAATTTCAGGAACCTTCGGTGCAGGCCGGTGATCCGCATGATCTTGACCAGCGACGGCCGGGGCGAGGCCAGCTGGAACAGGCACCCGGCCTGCTCCGCGTAACTGGCCATGCGCAGCAGGGCGCCCAGACCCCCGGCGTCGCAGAATTCCAGCGCGGCGAGATTCACGGTCACCGGCCCGCGGTGGCGGTCAATGACCTGCCTGACGTACCTGACTGCCTGATCGGCGGTGGCGATATCCAGCTCGCCGGCGATGTCCACGACGGCTTCGCCGGCCGGGCAGATCCGGTGCCTCAGCCCTAGCGGTGTAGCCCCCCGGGGACCCTCCCTGGCCCCCGCCAGCACGGCTGCTTCCTCGTCGGCGCCTGCATCAACTAGACGAATGTGCATCATTATCCTGCCCCCTGCATGACCTGCTGCCATCGAGACTCCTTCGGGATTGTCCGCGGATGGCAGGGCCGAAGGTCCCCGGGCGCGCGGACACTGGTCCCAACCCGCAGATACTTCGCGAAAGCCCCGAATGGCCGCGCCGACGACCCCTGGCCCTGGGCCCGGCGCAGGCGCTTTGCCAGTTCTGCCTGTGCCAGGCTCGGTCCCGGCGTCCGCGCCGGAGCCTGGTGCAGCGCCCGGCGCTGCGGCTCAGCTTGCGCCAAGTCGGCTCAGGGCGAGCTGCGTGCCCGGCTCTCCATCCGCTGGCCAGCGGTGTGACGCCCTCTGGCCCGACCATGAGCCAAACCGAAACTGCGGTCAGGAGATTCTATTGCGATACTCGTAATTTATTGTGTATGCTGCAATCTATGACGGCACATGATCTCTGCGCGGATGTCGCGGCACTGCTGAATCCTGTCCCTGTTCCCGGCGATGTGCTGCCGGATGAGGCTCTAGACGCGGCTGCTGAGGAGGCGCAGCGTGAGCGGGATGAGCTAGCGGAGTCGCTGCGGGCGGCCTGGTCCGGAGACGGATCCGACCCGCTGCTGAGCGCGCTGGCGGACCTGCGCGCGCGGCGGCTGCGGCTGGAGGAGCAGATGCGGCTGCTGATCGCCTACGGTCGGCGTTTCACCCATCCGCGGCCTTACAAGCTGATCGACCTGGCCGGCGCCGCCGGGATGTCGATTTCCGGGGTGCGGACCGCCTATCAGGCCGGGGAAGTGGAGCAGGTGGCCGGGACTCTCGGCCGCCTGCCCGCGGTCGGCGCGGGATGAGCAGCGATGAGCCGCCAGCCGGCCCAGCCGCGTGGTTACTTCCCGCGCCCGTGGCCAGCCCCGCACATGATCAGCGACTGCGGTCGCCGGACCGCCCGCCCGGGTCACTGGCTGTCGGCGGCCGCGCGGGCAGGTCCGCGCCTACCGCGCCCCGGCAGCTGGCGATTCGTCTGCGGCCCCGGTGCCAGGCCCGGCCCTGCGGAATTCGCTCAGGCGGAGAGTCCTGGCTGGTCCGCTTTAGCTGGCCCGGGGGAGCGGGCGGGACAGGGCCCGCCCGGTAGCTCCCAGCTGCGGGCGGCCCGGTGGCAGCGCAGCGCGCCGTCGGACGCCGGCGGTACGATTCCGGCGCCATGCCTGATCGCCGTCGCGCGAGGCCCACGATCCGCTGCCTGACCGAGGATCTCGGGATCGCTCTGCCGTGGCTGGACACGGATCTGGGTGAGCTTGATGACTCGTGGCTCGGCGAGCTGCGCCGGATCGCCCCGGCCTCGCCCAGGGGCCAAAAACGCGTCCTGGCCATCGGGAGCCCGCTGGTGTACCGGCTGCGCCTGTCGGCGGAACGCGGCGTGACGTGGATGGATGAGGAGCACGGTGTCGTCTGGCTCTGCGCGGTTCACCGCCGGCAGGAAGGCTCCGATGACGATGCCTACACGTGGTTCGCGAAGCTGCACGCCGACGGCATGCTGCTTCCCAGCAGTGATGACCGGCTGCGTGATCGCTCCGAGGCGGTTATCCGGCTGCAGCGGGGCCTGACCGCCGCGCTGCTGCGGCTCGTCGATGATGCCCGGTCACGGAAGGGCTCGGAGCTGAGCGCGGACCTCGGCGGTTACCTGCCGTGCCGGGTGCTCGTCCGGGGCAACGGTCAGATCGAGGAGATCTGGTGCGCGCTCAGCGCCCGGGCCGCTGGCGGCACGCACGTCCGCGATGAACTCCGCGACATCCTGTTCGCAGCCCTGGAGGCCCATTTGCCGGACGCGGTGTTCGAGGTGCGGGGCGACTGGCCCGGGGGCCAGGCGAGCTGGTGGGAGGCGATCAGGCTGGGCTTGCGCTAACCGGCGGGTGGCTCCCCGGCGATCCGCCGGATGTCCTCTGCGGGCATATTCAGCAGATGCGCGGCGATGGCGACGTCACCGCCGGCGAGCATCAGCCGGGCACGTTCAATGCCCTCCTGGATCACGTCCGCGTGCCGGGCCGCGTACTCGGTGACAGCGCGGTCCACGATCTCGGCCTGCGTCACGTCGGTGAGCGCGGCGAGATAGCGGATGCGCTCCTTCGTCTGCCCGCTCACTTTGATCGGCGCCTGGCCAGCCATGAGACTCAAACCCCTTCCCGGTACCTAGGCGATACTAGTACCTGAGTAGAGAACAACGCTAGTAGCCTTGTGGTGGTGGACCAGGTGGGGCCTGAATTTCAGTACCGCCAGAGCGCAGCCTGGCGGGCGATGACGATCCAGTACGAGACGGCGATGCCAGCAGTCGACTTTCCCGCGGCGGCCAGAGCCGCTTTACGACACGCCGGCCGCCGCAGTGGCCTTGATACTCGCGGCGCGCGGCTGATCCGGTTGTTCGCCACCGCTGTCTACCACCTTCCCGCGGCGGATGCTGTGGCACGAATCGCGACGGCACCTGGTCAGGGAAATCGATGACTACCTGTCCGAAATGCATGCCTATGCGCCGCCAGTCCACGGCGGCCTTCGCCAGGCACCAGCGTACCGGCTCGTCGAGCCGCGCGGCCAGGCGCTTGTCACGCAGCTCAGGCCCGGCCACCAGGCGCTCCCCAATTCCGACGCCCTCGGCGAAATCCTCATCCGGGTAGGCAGCTGCGGCCCGTTCGCGTTCTCCGTCGGACAGAGACAGCTCGAGACGCACCTGCTCGGCCGACTCAAGGAGCTGGCGCACCGTCTTGTCGATCTCGGTGGTACCTGGCTGCACCTGTCGCGCGAGCTGATCCGTGCGCAGTGTCGCCAGCACCATGAGCCTGGGGCTGCGCCTGCCCAGTTGCGCAAGTCGGCCGGTATCGAATCCTTCCGAGGGCGCCAGGAAGCGCTCAAGGTCATCCAGCCACACCACGACCTGCCGATCCGGGCAGCACGCATCGAGCAGATCGCCGCGCGCGATTATGTCGAGCGCCCGGCGGCCAGGACGCGGCGCGATGAGAACCGCTTCCGGCAGCACACCCAGCGCCGCTTCGAACGCGGTGCGGGACTTGCCTGCCTTCGACGGGCCGATCACCATGACGAAGTCCGAGCGACCGATAGCGGTCCGCAGCAGCTCGTCACGATCCCTGGGCACATAAGGGTCGAGCCGGTACCCGCGCCTGCCATAAGGGTCCCGGTGATCCGCAACGTGTATGGGTCGACCTCCGCAACGGCGCGCTGCCGACCGGTGTCACCGATACCCAACTCGAGCAGGTCATCGATCTGACGCCAATGCAGCAGGGAGCGCCGCAGCGCAGCGGGACCGCCATCCTGCGTGATCAGCCTGACGAAGTCGGGGTGCTCGGCGAACGACGACAGAGGCACGGCGCGCAGGCGACGATGACTGGTAGCCCCAGGATCGGTCTGGACGACACCGACCAGCAGGTCCGCCGCGAACACCGCCGCACCCGAGATCCCCGCCCAGGGTGACCCCCCGTCGGGCGTGCGGCGGGAGGGTCGGCGACGACGATCTCCAGACGCTCGCGCACCATGCCGCTCAACGGCCGCAGTCGGGCGACCAATTGCTCGGTGTCATCATGCTGGGCACACAATGCGACGAACGCATTCTTCCCCCGGACGAACCAGTTCGGTGCGCACGCGTCGTCACCGTGCCGGGCGAGCGCCGACAGGCACGGCGATGCCCAAATCGCCGACTATGAATGCCTACTAATCTGGTAGGCATCGATCGGACAGCTGCACAGAGATTCCAGTTCTGGGTATCCATCTTTGAGCTGTAGTCCCGAGCTGGGATCGCGCACCTATCCGACCGATTGAGCGCCTGCCGGACAGCTACTCCCGCGGGGCTGCAGTCACGGTTTCGCGAATCCGTCAGCCGAGCCGGCCCGGATCCTGCCCGTGGCGACCCCGGGTGCCATCCGCCTGGTCGAAGAAACTCTTCGATCTGGAGCGCGCCGGGCAGGCCGGAGTTCAGGCGGGTCTTGACCACAGGGCGGTCGATCCCGCGGCGGTAGCTGCCCTGTACGCGCGGCACGACAGCGAGCTAGTTGCGGGCTAGCGGACCTGCCGGGCGCTGGCCAGGGCGATCTCATCCAGGTCGCGGCCCAGGGTGTGCATGCTCGAGCTCGAGGACCACCCTGACCAGCTCCGCGCGGGAGTGGATGCCGAGCTTGGCGAACGCGTGCCGCAAATGGGTGTTAATGGTGTCTGGTGAAAGGAACAGCTGGCGAGCTGCCTCGCGGTTGGTGCAGCCCTGGGCCACGATCTGGACGACCTGCAGTTCTGCGCTGGCCAAGCTTGCCCAGCCGCGGCCAGGCCGGGCGACGACCGCGTGCCGCTTGCGAATTCCGAGGGTGCGGAGCATCCGGCGAACCCGGGCTGTGTCCCGGTGCGCGTTCGCCGCGGCGTAGGCCGAGTAGGCGGCCTCAAGATGGTGCGCAAGGCCTCCGCCCAGGTTCGTTCTGCCTCAAACCGGCCGGACTTCTGGCCCTGCGCGCATGCGCTTGACGGCTGCCGCGGCGGCCGACAGGTCGCCTTGCCGGACCGATGTCTCGGTCAGAATGCTGAGGGCGAGCACCAGGCTCTCGTGGAGTCGAGATCCTCGGCCGCTGCAGCAGCGGACAGCGCCTCAGCCCGTGCCTCGTCGAGATTGCCCTGATCGAGCAGGAGGCCCGCGCGCAGGCACCGCCGACGGGCCGCCGGGCACGGCCTACTACGAGGTACGGCACGTCGAGCCGCGCAGGGCCTTCGTCTTGTTCAGCGACACGCACCTGCCGCGCATCCTGCCTGCCTGGGCATCTACGGCCAGATCACCGACAGCTACCTGCTGACCGAGCCAGAACCAGGCACGACCCGGCTGGTCCGCCGGATGCGGCTGACCTGCGGGCCATGGCCATTCCGGCTCGTCGCGGTGCCGGTCGTGCTGATCTGGGGCGAGGTCATCACCGCGCGCAACCTGCTGCGCGGGATCAAGCGGCGGGCCGAGGGCCCCCAGCACCGGGCCTGACCCTGGCGCCAGGCGATCGCGCAGCAGACCTGCCAGAAACACGCGGGCTGTTACTGCCGGTTCCACAGTGGCTCGCGCAGCGCGCGGCGGAGCACCTTGCCGACCGGGGACATCGGGATCGCGTCGATCACCTGCACGGTCTTCGGGACCTTGTAGCCGGCCAGCTGGGCGCGGACGGCCTGCCGAAGCTCGTCCTCGCTGGCGCTGGCGCCGGGCCGAAGCGTGACGAACGCGGTGACGGATTCGACCCAGGTGTCGTCGGGGGCGCCGACGACGGCGGCGCCGGCAACCGCCGGGTGCGCTAGCAGTGCCTCCTCGACCTCCCTCGGGTAGACGTTGTAGCCGCCGGTGATGATCATGTCGGATGTCCGGTCGACCAGGGTAGCCGCGGTCGTCGATGCGGGCCAGATCGCGGGTGCGGATCCACCCGTCCGCAGTGATCGTCTCCACGGTGATGTCCGGCGCGTCCGCGTAGCGAGACATCCCGAAGGGCGCGCGGACCCGCAGTTCGCCTACCTCGCCGGCGGGTAGTTGGGTGCCTTCTTCGCTGGTGACGGCTACCTCGGCATCGACCGAGGGGTGCCCGCACGAGCCGAGCAGCGACGGGTCGCGATGGTCATCGGCGTCCAGCACGGTGATCGCCAGAGGTGCCTCGGTCTGGCCGTAATACTCCACAAGCCTGTGCCCCCACAGGTCGAGTACCTGCTCGAGCAGGGGCCCGGGCATCGGGCTGGCCCCGTAGATCGCGGTGCGCAGGCTGGAGACGTCGGCGCGCTCGGCGGCGCTGGAGTGGACGAGCATCCCGAGCATGGTAGGCACCAGGTTGATCTCGGTAGCCCGGTATCTGGCGAGCTCATCGAGATACGTCGCCGGGTCGAAGCCGGCCAGCACCGCGGCACAGCCGCCGCGGATCCAGTACGGCAGGATGAATGCTCCGCTCGCGCGCTCAGGTGCGGTCAGGTCCCAGTTTCGCCGCCGTCACATGTCCGGTCCAGACCAGCCAGGCGGCAAGCAGGACGACGCCGTCGGCGAGCAGCATCAGGCCGGTGAAGTCGCCGTAGCCGGCGGCATAGGACCAGACAGTACGCCGCACTGACGAGGGATTGAATCGGGTGATTCCCTATGTATGCGCGGCGGGCTCCGCCTCCCGGGAATTCCCCGGGCTGCCAGGGCGCAGGTTCTGCCCCCGCCAGGCGGCGCCAAGCTCCGCCCGGGAGCGGATGCCGAGCTTACTGTAGACGCGGGCGAGATTCGCCTCGACCGTCTTCGGGCTCATGAACAGCTGCGCGGCGACCTGCCGGTTCGTCAGCCCGGAGGCGGCGAGGTCAGCAACGAGCTTTTCCGATTCGGTCAGGTCGCCGCCCGTTCGCCGCCCGGCGGCGCGGTCAAGCTCGGCGCGCGTGCGCTGCGCCCACAGGGCTGGCGCCGGCGGACTCGAAGATCTCAGCGGTTCGCGCAAGCAGCTCGCAGGTTGATCGCTTCTTTCTGCCGCGGCGCTCGATCTCGCCGGCGACCAGGAGCGTGCGCGCGAGTTCCAGCCGCAGCTCGAGCCGCTCGGCGCGGCGCATCGCGCTGGCGGCCGCCGCCGCGGCGGCGGCGAGGTCACCGCGGGCTGCTAGCAGCAGCGCGCGGCAGCGGTCCGCCTGGGCGAGCGCCCACCCTCGCTGCAGCCGCGTCCCCGCCTGCTCGAACATGGCGGTCAGCCGTTCCGCCCGGTCGAGCTGGCCGAGCGCCGCGAGCGCCTCGATCCCGTCCGCGAGGAACATCACCCGGACCGGCTCAGCCACGCCCTCCCGTTCGACCTCCGCGAGCAGCGGCGCCAGCGCGGTGAGGGCGTCCGCGGGCTCGCGGAGCGAGAGCGCCAGCACCGCGAGCGCCCATCTCGCCCAGATGGCCCCGATCCCGTAGCCCGTCGCGGCGGCGAGCCGGAGAGCCTCCTCGGCCATGCTCCGCGCTGCCTGGGCTTCACCGGCATACGCGACCGGAACGGACCCGAGCGCCAGCGCGGTGCAGCGCACCGACTCCATCCCCGTGCAGGACGCGTACTCCACCGCCTCGTCCGCGTAGGCCACGGCGACGTCAAGCCGGCCGCGCCAGCCCTCCGCCCAGGCGAGGCAGCTGGCGACGTAGGCGAGATCGCTCTCCTCGCCGCGGTCGAGTGTTCGCTGCCGCAGGCCCGCGAGCAGCTGGCACGCGCGTTCCGCGCGGTCCTCGTACAGCATCAGAAGCCCCGCGATCAGGCGCGGGCGCATCTCCATGCTGGTCTGCCGTTGCTGGTCCTCCAGTGCGAGCGCACGGTCAAGCGCGGCTTCGTCGAGGCCCCGTCCCAGCAAGTGGCCGGTCTCATGACGGACACCGCGATCGCCTCGGCCAGGCGCGACTCGTCGCCGACCTGCTCGCTCAGCGTCAGCGCCCGCCGAGCGTGCGGCTCGGAGCCGGTGAAGTTACCGGCCGCGTTTATCGCGTAGGTGAGGTGCAGCTCGAGCATCGCTACCAGGGAGGCGTCACCGCTGCCGTGCTCGAGGGCCTGCTCGAACAGCCGGACCGCTTCGGGGAAGCTCTGCTCGTGATAAAGGATCTCCCCTAGCAGGCGGAACGCGTTGGCGCGCACCCAGCCCGAGGAAACCTGGTTCAGGACGGTGTCGAGCAGCTCGCGGGCGCGGCGCGGCTCACCGGCGTGGTAGTGGTACTCGGCCGCCTGAACCCTGCGCCGCTGCACCTCCGCAACCCGGCCGGGAGGCGTCAGCCGCAGCGCCTGCTCGGTCAGCTCGAACGCGGCGTCCGGTGCGCCCCTGGCGCGGGCGTGCTCGGCCGCGGCATCGAGCGTATTCGCCAGGTCCGCGTCGGCACCGTTCGCAGCGAGCGCGAGGTGCCAGGCCCGCTCTTCGGCATCGTCAAGCACCGCTGCCAGGCGGCGGTGTGCCTGGCGCCGCTCACGGTGGCCTGCTGAGGAGTACACCACCGCCGCGAACAGGGGATGGGTGAAGCGAACGCGTGGCTCGTCCACCTCGATGATCCCCGCGGCCGCGGCCTGCTCGAGTGCCTGCCGCGACCCGTCCCGCGGCCCGTCCATCCCGGCTGTCACCAGCTCGACGGTGGGCGAGCGGAGTGCGGCCGCCGGGAGCAGCGCGTGCCGCGCCCGCTCCGGCAGCGCCGCCACCCGGGCGCCGATGAGCGCGCGCAGGCTGTCGGGAAGCGGCAGAACGGCCTGCCCGGCGTCGTGGTCATCGGGCAGCGAGCGAGCGATCTCGACCGCGAAGAACGGATTACCTCCCGCCGCCTGCCCGATCCGGCCGAGCGCCCGCCGGGTGAGCGGGCGTCCCAGCCTAAACTTGACGACCTCGTGCAGCGCGGCCGTGCCGAGAGGCCTCAGCACGACGCGCGCCACCTGACCCTCGGTCAGCGCCTGCTCGATCTCCAGCCCTGGCTTGCGGTCGGCCCCGATGCGCTCGCAGGCGAGCAGGCCGACCGGCAGCCGCCCGAGCCGCCGGGCGGCGAACGCGAGCACCCGCGCGATCGAGCGGTCGAGCCAGTGCAGATCATCGATCGCGACCAGCACGGGCGCGGTCCGTGCCAGCGCCGTCAGGACGCTGATCGTCGCGGCTCCCACGGCCCGCTGATCAAGGCGCGGACCACCCGGGTCCTCGCGCAGCAGGGCCACCGCAGCGCGACGATCCGCCGCGACCTGATCGACGTCGCTGCCCGCGCCGCCCGGCGCGGCCGCGGCCACCTGATCCTGCACCTGCCCGAATACTGGCACCGTGAGACTGAATGGCGAAACCTGTTCGAGGCAGCCTGCGGCCCGCCGCAGGCCCGGGCGGCCTGACCAGCCCGGACACGATCACTGCACCCCACAGAACAGCGCCACCCGGCATCACGCCACCGCGATCCCCGGCCAGATTCCCGGACAAGCCGCAGAACAGTAAGCGGCAAGACGCCCATGCCCGCGAGAACTGCAAGATCGCGATGTTAAGGCGCACCTCCCGAAAATGATCACTCATAGCCTCGCGGTGGATTGAGGCTTAGACGCCCCGCTTAGGTCGTTACTGTGACCACGGTGTAGCGGTCACGGGAAGCGTCGAAGTCGGTGTCGACTTCCCTCAATCCCGCGAGTTCAAGCCGTGCGCGCAGTTCGCTGATCGTGAAGGGACGGAACGTGATCACATGCTCGTGCGGCTCAATCTGGCCGCCGGTCTCGAAGACGAACACCAGATGGGCGATGTGCTCGTCGCCGAGGCGATCCGGCACCTCCCAGGCATAGAGCACCAGGCATCGCCGCCCCCCGCGGGTCACCACCCGGTCGGCAACCTGGACGATCTGCCGCTCGGCATGGAGTTTCTCCCAGTTACGGGAATCAACCACCACGTATCCCCCGGGACGGGCCATCCGCCGTAGCCCGGTCAGCGCCTCAACCATGGCGTCGCGGCCGGCGGCGTGCACCAGTGCATTCCCGGTGCACAGCACCACGTCAAACCGTTCGCCGGTGGCCGCGGGAAGATCCGGCCACCTACTGCGCAACAGCGGGATCGCCAGCCGCTCTCGCCGGAACCGGGCCGCCGCGCCCCCGGCCATCGCGTCGCTTGCGTCGGCCGCCCACACGGTGAAGCCCCGGCGCGCGAGCACTGCCGCGTCGATGCCCGTGCCGCAGGCCGCGTCCAGCACCGCGCTTGTGCGGCTGATCCGCTGCAGCAGGCGTGCCGCCGCGGGCTGGTTGATCGCGCCTCCGTCAGCAAGCGCGTCGTCGCCGAACAGCCAGTCGTAGTCGGCGGCGAGCATCTCATAGGCGTCGGCCATGAGATCGCAGTCTGCCAGACAGCGCCGGAATACCTGATCTGTATGCATCGCGAGCGTAACCCCACAGACCTGCCGTCCACGCCGAACGGCGGGGCCCGGGTGCGCCCAAGGCCCGTACCGCCCGTGACGAACTGCCGTGGCACCCGGCCGTGGTCAGGAACTTGGCATTCTGGGCTCATGAG
>Ga0137374_10007008_pt1 | contig 13445 bp, 12 predicted proteins | sample SagtaG_20_FD_104811 | JGI IMG/M metagenome (GOLD analysis project Ga0137374, IMG submission 104811) | Vadose zone soil microbial communities from Sagehorn Ranch, Mendocino, California, USA - Sage1_R_100_16 metaG | ecosystem: Environmental > Terrestrial > Soil > Vadose zone | place: USA...
ATGGTTGATACTGTTGATTGTGATAACGATTGCAACTTGTCCCAATTAATATTGATAATACTTTGGGACTGAAGGTAGATTAAAGCAGCTAAGAATCCGCCTACAATTACCGCTAGAATTTTCATAACCTTCTTTATTGCAAATCCAACAAGGAATCCTATGACTCCTCCAGAGCCGATTGAGAATAATGTGGGAGAAAGTGATTCGATACTCATTTCTTTAATGACTCTCGTTCAAATGCCTAAGTTTATAGTTTTTATGGAATGTTACTCTATACTTCAATAATGACCAGATAATTTTGTTTTGAGCCTTAAGTATTTGATTCAATTTGGAATACGAACTGCTTTCGTACCTCTTTTAATTCTACTACTTATTTTCTTCCTCAGTTGTTTTTGACTCTTGCTCTGCATTTATTTTAGTTTGCTCAGCCGTTATTTCTGAATCAACTACCTTTTCCTTTTTCTTAAACCCAAACCATTCTGCTTTGTCAGCTATATCATCCTGTGACAAGGCTTCCCCCAGCCCTGATAAGACTCCAGCCGCATCGGGCCTAGATTTTTTGAAAAGATTTGAAAGTCCTAAAAGAATGCCAACTTCGCCGTGATGCACTCTCCTTTTGAAAATATAGGCTTTACCTGGATTTTTCTGAGAATTCCAGATATTGGTTACAATTCTTCCAATTGAGTTGCCCGCTTGAAGTGCTTCGTCGTAGCTGACCGGTTTATCAGCCTTTTTTGCTGTTTTTGATTTCTTGCGGCGTTTATGCATGGCTATAGCCAATGTTCATTCTACGCTATAATAGTTATCAGTTGTAGTGCTAGACATAGTCTAACTCGCGCCTCTTTTGAACGAATAATGGGCTAACGAGGTCCCACGTTACTGATATGGAAATCTGGCATAGGACCTTATTCCGATTTCCTTATAATTACATCGGTCTATGAATGAGTTCCAGAAGAATAATTGAGAGCGCCAATAAGGCAGTTTTTTAAAGTTTTGAAAAGGAGAAATTGTAAATGCAGGCATGGGCTGGATTCACATTCAGACACCGGCAAGTGCACGAGTCATATTGGATTTGCTAGCGCTTGTCCATGCGATTCGTATGAGCCCGAAGAATTTAGTGCAAGTGTTTGAACTATTTTCTTGACTGGCTCTAGGGTTTAGACCTAGAAGTTCGCTTATTCCTATTATTTAATATCAATTCTCCCTTCAAATTCTTTCATTACGTTCGGACGCTGACTTTCATATATTGCGATAAAATTATTTGCAGGGTCGCGGCAGGTATAGCAAGGACCCAGGGGAATCTCTAATTTGTTTTCCTCTTTCCATCCTCTTGAACGAAGCTCTGATATGGCTCTATCCAAGTCTGAAACACGATAAATTTGCATGGGGCCTTTTTTATCAAAGTGATTTGCGAACAGGAGATACGGCTTAGAACTGGTCAACATGATACGGCCACCCAAACTCCGTAGGCATGAATTTTCCATAATAATTTACCTCCCAAAATATTTTTGTAGTAATTAATTGAAGAACCGATATCTGAGGCAGGAACATAAAGAAAATCAAGAGATTCAAAGATGTTACGGTATATTCCAATTGCAGATAAAACATTAAGCTCCATATTTATGAATTCGTATAGTTTGTTTTTGACGGTCGCAACCTTGCCTAGTTAGATTCGTTATTTTTTAATTGTTGGGAATAGGTAAGAATCAAGATGATCTTGATTACTGGATTAATATAGACTATGAATCTATAAAAATGTGCGAAGCTGTATAGAGAACCTTGCCAAAATTTACTATTATTGACGCACCTTCAATTCTGGGACTGCGTCCTACGGGAGTAGAGCGTCTTCCGGAAGCACTGAAAGCAGCAGGTCTCATAGAGGGATTAAATGCTGATTATGCAGGTTTAGTTTCTCCTTTACCTTACAAAAGAGAAAGAGATAAGGCAACACTGATAATTAACGCTGACTCGATTAGAACATTTTCGCAACAACTTGCAGATAAGGTATTCTCTGTTCTCCAAGGAGAACAATTTCCCATTGTACTTGGAGGTGACTGCAGTATCTTATTTGGAAATCTTTTGGCTTTACGACACCTTGGAAGATATGGATTATTTTTCATCGATGGTCACGCTGATTTTTATCAACCTGAAGCATCTTTAACAGGAGAGGTTGCCGATATGGACCTTGCAATTGCATCAGGTCGAGGCCCAGATGTCCTGACCAATATAGATGGCCTTAAACCTCTTGTGCGAGACGAAGATATTATTTTGTTCGGATATCGTGATAGGGAACAGGCCGCAGGTTATGGAAGCCAAGATGTTCGAAATACCAAAATATATGCTTTTGACTTCACGTATGTAAGACAATCTGGAATCATAGGATGTGCTTCACAGGCTGTTAAATCGCTACTCAAAAAGGAATTGGAAGGGTTCTGGATTCATCTCGATGCTGACGTCTTGGATGATTCGATCATGCCGGCAGTAGATTATCGTCTAGAGGGAGGATTAAGTTTCTCTGACTGAGCGAACTTTTCAAGATTATTATAGGGTCAGGTCACGCGGTTGGAATGGATATTACTATCTTCAATCCTAATTTGGATTTAGATGGCGCAATAGCACGCAAGTTTGTCTCCAGTATAGTTGAAGGTTTATCTTAGGACTTTACCATAATCTTTCTTTTAAGATGATAATTGATTACTTATCAGGATAATGCGGCTTAGTAGATAACACAGATGACATGGTAGCACCTGCGACAGTTACCATGGGCGGCCGGATATATTTTCTAGAATTCTTAAAAATTCCTTGAGCTATATGCTTCTCGGTCAAACCTATTCGATCTCCGACAGGGAGGTGTTCATGACCAACTTCGTCAACCCTAAGTTGCGAGAGCTTACGAGAATAAAGATCGATAATCTAGCATAGTACAGTAATCCAAAAATGCCCTAAGACTCCCCGACTGATAGTAGTGGGTTCAAATCCCAAGCCACAAGTCGAGCCTGTAATTCAAATAATATTACAACATTCTTAATTCTTGATTAACCAAGTTGTCTAACAAAGATATGTGAGACTTAATAACAAATTTAACCATTAGGAAACTAGAAGCTGAAATCAAATCCTGTAGGAAAGCTTCGTCATAAGTAGGACCTATCCCTTCTGATTTCCCCACAGGTATTTATGACTTGGTTATTGAATTATAATGATAATATCAGTTACCGTTATTCATGCTCAAAATCTTAATGACTTTAAATTTCCACCATCCGTTTACTTTCAGATTTATCGTATTAATAAGCACAATCACAACTCACGGAACTGACTTGAGCAGTTATTCAATCAGCAGATAGGATTTATGTAGTGAATGCTAACTGGGTCGCGAAACTTTTACCATAAACTACTTGGAACTTCCTGAACGTTTCCAAGCAGGAGGTGGTGTCAAATAAGTAGCGAGTACCATTAATAACTTGTTCCCTTGCACGCTCTGCGTTAGATGTCGACCGTCCACATAACGAGCATGTATTATTATGGAATTCCATAGCATTCATAAATACAGAATATTGAATAATGAATAAATCAATTGCTCATGTTAAATTGATATTATAAACATAGACTGTAAATATCCTCAAGGAATTGACTTAGACGGACAAAATGCTATTGATAGGTTCTGCAATTTTTCTGAAGGGAAAGTTACCCTAGGACAGCTATCATATAGGTTCCTGGTTGAACAACATAAGGATGATTTGACAAGGGCACATGTATACTTCTACGTCTCTTCTAATAAGAAGGTAGAAAATAGGAGTAAATTTGGCATTGAAATTAAAGGTTCTGGAACATTACTATTTTGTTCCCCTTCAGTTCATAAGAATGGAAAGAGGTATGAATTCTTCAGGAACGAAGTTTTTACACCTGAAATTTCTGAGGAACTACTAGAACATGTAGAACGAATAGTTTCAGGAGAAACAGTCAGGGAGAAATTCCAATTACCCGATGAAGGTAAACTTAAGAAAGGTGTGAGACATAATACATTACTTTATCACGGTGCAAAACTAGCCAGTGACCTTTACAACAGTGCTGATGAAAATTTAATTTTTATGAATTTAATGCATATTAATAAAACAAAATTTGAAGAACCATATGACGAAAAAGAAGTTAAACGAATAGCAAGAGATACATTCAATTTCGTAGATGGTTAGCGCAAAGAAGAAGCAGATATTCTAAATTTTGTTGAGCGTTATGAAAATGAAAATGCCACAGTAAAGAAGGAGAAAGAGAATGACAAGCGAATTTTCCAAGTAAACAAGTATTCTGCAAGTGGTATGATGGACCTACATGAAAGTATAATACTAAATGGTATTCCCTTGTTCATATATTATGATACTGGGTTAGGTAGGGTAATAACAAGAAATGAAATTGAAGAAGCTACAAGGATATTGAAACCACCTAACTCAGAAGAATATATCCATATACCATATAAATTTGAAAACTTAGAAGAGATAAATGCAATAGTAATGCATCATGAATCGCAAATGCCTCTAATCACATAGGACTGTTGTTGCTGACTGTGGCTATCTTGTTCTGCTCGAGAGTTAAAGGACTACCCGCACCGATTACAACTAAATTGTCCTTGAGACATGAAGTATTTACGCATTAACCTATATCACTGTTAATTTGAAAACTGACTATTGTGATAAAAAGTGCGGATTTAGTGTCCGCATCCGACGTTAGAAATTTCTTTGGCCAAAATATTTAGTTCTCTTTTATCACCGAGCTTTCTTTCAACTTCCTTTTTTATTAGCTCTTTATGGTAATCTATACTAATGGGGATAAAGAAATCCACTTTCTTAACACCGAGATAAGATTCTACCTTTCTGACCACTGAATTCAGAGCAAATACATCCTTGCTAAAGAAAAGCCAATAAATCACATCTTCTTCACTGAGCATAGGAGAGTAAATGCAAAAAGAGTCCTTAAAATCCGAATAGCTCTTTTCAAATATCTTTCCATATGATCCTTTTTCGATATTGGCTGAGACAACAGACACGATGTATCCCCTTATAGCTGTAAAGTTAAATTGTAACGTGAACTCAAGTACATGATTTTCGATCAGCTTTTCAAGTCTTCTGGCAACTGTTTTCGATGACCTTGAGATTCTTTCGGCAATATCAGAAATTTCCATCCTGGGACGATCTAGGAGACATCTCATTATCTTAAAGTCAATATACGTGGGTTGTTCTCTAACATTTTGAAATGCAACGGTTTGGTTTTGTATCAGCATATCTTTACCAATCATATCAACGAGTAGTCCAATTTTTTCTTCAGCTTCTTTTCTGATAGCCAGTTTGAATGTTGAAATGTTACCAAGTATATGTCCTGTGTAAAGGATTTCTCCTAGCAAACTTAGATTGCGTCTGATTTGTTTTTCATCCGTGGTTTTGCTGGTAATCCTTAAAACTAAAATGTAAAACTTGCTGTAGCCAAACACTAGCGGATTCACTTTGACAATGAAACTATCTATTATACCGCTAGACTGCATTTTCTTAACCCTGGCCTTTACACTCTTTGCAGTCAGACCGATCTCGCTGCCTAAACTACTGTAAGATACCCTACAGTTTCTTGACAAAGTTTGGAGTATCTTCCCATCCAATTCGTCTAATGTAGTTCTTGTCAATTCCATATACTACTAATATCAGACATAAATAAAAGGATACTTCCAATATCGGGAGTAATGCTACCACCAGGGATAATTATAGGAACGGCATACTATCAGGCATGTCAACAAAAAATATGACAAAAGAACAAGAAAAAATAGCTGTAGTGACTGGAAGCTCCAGTGGAATAGGATTTGAAACATCGTTATTACTTGCAAAGAATGGATTTCGTACATATGCCACGGTAAGGAATCCAGACAAAGCCAAGGCAATAAGGAATATTTCTGACAAAGGAGAATTGCCTATTCGAGTGATCGAGTTGGATGTGAACAGCGACAAATCAGTGGATAATGCCATTGGTAGAATTTATGATGAAAGTAAGAGGATCGATGTACTAGTTAACAATGCTGGCTTTTCACTGATTGGAGCATTGGAGGACCTCTCAATGGATGAAATTAAGGCCCAGTTCGAGACAAATCTGTTCGGTGTCATAAGGGTAATGAAGGCAGTACTTCCTATTATGAGAAAACAACAAGGAGGAACAATAGTAAACGTAAGTTCAACGAGTGGCAAGGTTGGCTTTCCACTCTTTTCTGCATACAATGGTACGAAGTTTGCGCTTGAAGGTGTGTCTGAATCTATGCGTCTTGAAACCGACTTATTAGGCATTAAAATTCTACTCATAGAACCGGGTGCTATCAGAAGCAATTTCGCAAGTAATGCTATATTAGGAAAAAAGGCTTCGGAGCCCAGCTCACCATATGCACCACTAGTCGAGACATTCCAGAAAGCTGCGGGTCGTTTTAGCGATCAAAGTACTTCACCAGAAGAAGTGGCAAAAGTGATATTGAAAGCTGTGACAGTAGATAATCCTGACTTGAGATATCTGGTAGGAAAGGATGCAATACAAATGATTGAAGCAAAAAAAGGAATGTCAGATCAAGAATTTGAGGCTTATGTGAACCAATATCTTCTGGCTCACTAGAGCTCTATTTGATTGCGAAATGGCTTAGATATATTATTAGTGGAGTATGTGAACAGACTCTAAAACGTGACGCAGCACAGACGGATCTATCTGACTGTGATCTCGATTTATTTTGTCTTCAAATTTCATTGCAATTAAAGATTGCAGGATATCTATTCGCCTATTAATTGTAGGGCTATTAGGTTAAGTAGAGTATTAATTTCGGGATCGGGGAACTAGATACCTTAAAACTAAAATGCCCTTAACAAAAGACTATGAATTTGCATGCCAGGCTTGCCGCGAGCCCTTTCAGTTTTTCCTTCCCGAGCGAACCACATTGGCTTCATTCAATAAATGTCTAGAGGTTGATGTGAAGCATCATAATTTGCCCCTTACGTCTCGCTGTCAGAATTGCGGGAATTTGATGGAGATTTAAGATATATCCATACACAAGGTTCTGGCAATGCGGTCGGAATACGAGTAATGCTTAGATGCAATCGATGTGGTTCTGACTTTTACGCGGGTGGCATTATGTCTAGCGAATCGTCGTTCCTAGGTTCGGATTATGGCAAGTCTATAAAAGACTTTTGTATAACATCAGAAACATATTTTCAAAAAGATTACTTCCTCGATCAGGTATACCGACTTTGATATCTTCAGATTAGCAAAATTTACTTACTAACGTCACGTGCGAAGACCATCAAGTCGCCTGTCTGACCTTTTTTATTTTTTAATAACGATTTTATATATTCAAAGGCTCGAGTTCTTTCTGGATCTTAAATATTTGGCTTATTTCATTATGCAACTCTAGGAATTTGAAACCGTTCGGTGTAGTTCTAAATACTTTATTAAGTCTATCATATTCTAAGAATCCCTTTTCTATTAAAGTCGCTGAATATTCGAGGGCTTGGGGATGAGTAAGATAAGAATTAAAAATTAATTTCGTCAAAGTCATTCGTCGACCTGAGCCTGCTGCATTAAGAATTGATGCAAAAATCTCTTCCCTGCTGCGATATCTCATACTATGATATGAGGTAATCACAGTCGCTATTATACCTTCCAGTCTCAATAGTCCGGAACTTTGGAATGGCTAGTGATATTGGGTTTAATAGAAGATCGATGGATTGGAATTAAAATCAAAGAATTAGAGTCGATTGTATCTAGTTATGAGGATATGAATAAGGATGTCATTTGCGAAACTACGCCAAGTTGTAAGTGATTATTAGTCATAGACTTAGTCTTGGATCTTCGCCCTTTACGATTAGGTAATAGCAGTGTTATCAATCCCTACTGTTTTCAGGTTCAGTTCCGAATAATAATAATGTACAACTTGAACCCTACCCTTAAAGACAAAGCAGTCTTTTAACATTAATAATTTAAGATTCTTTGTTCTAGTTAGAATATTGTATGATAATTTGGATGTAACCCCTATTTGCATTAAATGCGGCCATGCCAAAGATTTTCACAAATTTTCAAATATAACACATGAATATCACGAATGTACCTCAGTGACTACGAAACAGTGGGAAGATGATGTTCTTATAGATATAGATACTCCATGTGATTGTAAAAAATATTTGAACAAAGAAAATAGTATTTGAATCAAATTAACTTAACCACTATATCTATCACGTAATGAGTTCAGAAGTTGTCCTAAGTAATCACATTATAAATAATAGAGTATATAGTCCTCTTCTTCCTTATGGCTATTTTTTCAGGCTTGTAAGATATTATGTAATAGTTATGCGAATGAGTAACGTCATCCATTTTGAGACATTTACCGCAAGTCCAAGATAAGTATTCTTTACATATATTGCAAAGTGAAATAGGCGTCAAATGAGTGCCACAGGCCCTACAAGAACGATTATAATACATAGAGAAAGCCGGTCATGACATCTCTATTAGGGTTGTTACCTTTGATCTTATAGAATTTGATAGACTATATTGAAGCATTTTCATTCATTTAATGATCAATTCTAATTTATTCAAGTTAATGTGCTCCCCCTAGAAAAGTAATCGAGTGATGATGAATAGATCTTTTGAATTAACTGTAAATCGTGTGGATAACTAAACCTCATTATGTAAATTATGAGTAATGCACCTTAATAGAACTGCTACTTGTGTTTAAATCCTAATTTCCCATAATAATTATGCTAGTCTATCCAGTAAAACTACACGTCAGAAAAATGAGTCTGGCGATAGTTAACAATTAGGCTTTGGTACTATTACTATGCAGCAGGCAAGGTAAATCTAAACGTTGCACCATTTCCGCCAGGATTATTTTCCGCCTGGATTATTCCGCCATGCGCTTCAATAATACTTTTTGAAATGAATAATCCCAAACCTGTTCCCGTCGTTGATTTTGTAGCAAACTTCGTAAATAGTCTTGGAATGATCTCTGGATCAATTCCGCTACCTGTGTCTTTAACGCTTACATTAACATGGTCTTCCTTCGTTTCCATCATAACGGATACAGTACCACTTCTTGTAAATCTGAGTGCATTATTTAACAGATTAGAAATGACCTGGGCAATCCTTGATTTATCTGCTTCGACAAAGACACTTTCAATTTTTGGTGTATATACTAGATTAATATCATGGATCTGGTTTCCAATTCCATTTTTAATTCCTCTTACTGTATCCAATAACAATTCATTTAGACTAAATATCTCCTTACTAAGATGAAATGATTGGCTTTCTATTCGAGTTACATCTAATATATCTTCAGCTAAGCATTGTAATCGCTCTGCACTTCTAATGACGATATCAAGTATTTCTCGTCCTTCTGCGGTTCTCACATCAGAGCGGAGAGCCTCAGTTAAACTTAGTATAGGTTGAATTGGAGTCCGCAATTCATGTGCGGCAATATTGATGAACTCTTTCTGCATCCTGTCATTAACTTTTAATTGTGTCATTAAATCAGTTTGTGCCCAGAGGTTTTCAAACAATGTAACGTATGATAATATGCCAGATTTGCTATTAGAATAAGTTGACAGGCCAATAGCTTCAAAGAAAGTATCTTTTGAATCATCTTTGAGCTCCATTACAAGTGAAATTTTCTTATCGACCACAAGTACTGTGGAACTACCAGAATTGGGTCCAATGTATCTAACATCTATACTTTTATTTGTTCTTTTTATCCGGTCAGCTAAAGCCAAATCGCTTGAGGAGCTAGCTGGCATCAGAATTCTGGCCCGAACACCGCTTTCCTCTGTTACAGCTCTTAGATCATTAATTATACCTAATTTCTCCTGACGTGCAATCGCATTAGTTGTAGGGAAAATTAACATGACTTCCTTTTCCGCTGTTTTCACTGCATTGATGTAGCGTTCCAGAGCTTTGGCAGGATTCTGTATAACTTCTATCTCATTATCGTTACCTTCCTCCATATCTTTCATCCTTAGCCTTGCGTCTATTCCGTCATCCCAAAGCTGCTCAATAGCCGATGAAAATTGTTTCACATATACGGGCTCGTTGCTTGTTAATAGGCTCTGTATCATCTTTCTTCCCTTGACGTCTTCGAGATTGGCGTGCACTTCTTTATCAGTGACGACAAAGCTTAATGGTAGGGTATTCTTCACATGCCTTACCTGGACACCTGCTTGAACAAAGTTCTTCACCAGAGCAAGGTCATTCTTATCTATAGTTACAATCAATCTTATACCTTTATGTTGAGCATTTCTTTGTTTATCCAATACCTGTTTATATAAATCAAAAAAGTTATCGTAGATTAATTGTAAACGACCTGGTTGTGAACATGCTATTATCTTGCTTGAATTCAGTATCTCTGTTCTAATTATAGCTGCAATCTCCGCGGGGTCTTCTATTAGTCTTGTTTCAACGGGGATTGTTCCTTCTTTAATCGTTTTTAATTTACTCTCTGCGCTTACTCCGTTGTTCCATAAATTTTCAAAGATATAGTTCTGTTGCTCTACTATCTCCTTCTTGTTACTGTAAATTAAATGAGATAAAAATTCTTTAGCACTTGCTTCCCCTAAGTATTCTTTTTCACTTACCACAAAATTACCGATCAATCCTTCAAGATGGCGCACTTCACCATAATTCATTATTTCCTTGCAATACTCTAAGTTGTATTTCGTAATTTCTGTAGCATATCTTATCTTAACTCCTCTAACTTTTGCATCGTGATATCCTTTTTTTATTCGGCTTGACATAGAGAAAGCAGGAATGGTAGAGTCTAAACATAAGTTCCAGCTCTTTTCGCCGTTATACTGCCAGGTAACAATGGCATTTACTACATTTTCCTTACCGTAAATTACTTCTGTTTTTTCGTTTTCTTCTATTTCCTTCATTCTTTGGGATGCAGATATTGCTTTATTCCATAAGGTCTCAAAGACATATTTCTGCTGTTCTACCATTTCTTTTACATTGCTGTAAATAATCTGTGGCAATAGGGTGCACTCCTCAATAACTGTAAATGCTATATATTCTCCTTCAGTAACTATAAAGTTGCCTCTTATTCCGTCAAGATGTCTAACATCCGATATTTTCATCATTTCCCTGCAATGTTGAATATTTTCTCGCGTAACTTCGGTAATTAATCTTAGTTCTACTCCCCTTTGTCTAGCTTCAACCAGTCCCATTTTGTAAGCATTCAGACCAACAGTAATTGATGGACCAGAAGCATTCAGGCACAAGTTTATTCGGGTCATTGCATTAGATTGAAACTGTTGAATTATATTAGTAGTATTCTCGATTCCGTGTATCACCTGAGTTAGTTCCTTCAGAGAAGAATTGTTCAATTAAAATGTACCACCTTTGAATATCACACCTAATTCATGGAGTGTGGTCCAGGATCGAATTTATTTTTATTAATAGTTCACGATTTGCGATTGGTTTTCTAATGAACAAATCCTTATCTAAGGTTGGATATTTTCCTTCTCTAAACCTTTCGTAATAAAGTTCGCTTGCGGTCAGGAAACATATCTTCACATCCCCGTCCAGCTTTTTAATTTTTTGACAAAGCTCAAAACCATCCAATTTTGGCATTCTAGTATCAAGAATTAATAGGTCGTAGAATCTAGGTTTAAATTTTTCTAATGCATCTACAGGGTCATCAAAAGTATCAACATCGAATCCACCTCTTTTTAAAACTACCTTAAATGCCAAATTGATATCGGGCTCATCGTCTACTATCATTATTCTCTTTATTCCATCCTTCCGCTTATTTTCTAGAATCACCAATCGGTCACGATCCTGTCTTCTTTTACGTCAGATAGAATTCTTTTTACAGTGAAGATGAAATAATCTCTTTCAACAGGTTTTTTGAGAATGTTATCAAGTTGTACTTCAGGCAATATACTTACTAGCTCTTCTGACACGTCAAGAGCACTAACAAAAAGTACTTTGATGCTACTATTCATCGCTTTCAACCTGTAATAGAGTTGTAAGCCATTAAGACCAGGCATTCGAATATCCAAAATAATTAGATCGTAGCGAGTGGGATCTGCTAGAGCAAAATGTTTCAATGCTTCCTGGGAATCTTTGAACGCTTCCACGACAATATCTTGAGATCTTAATAGCGCCTGAAAGGTTGTCAGTATATCTTGATCATCATCAACTAACATGACCCGGCCACTTTTCATCCCATGTTGAATGTACCCTGAATTATCAAGAATTGGAATGGAATGGGGATGTTTCTCCACAGGTTTCAATTCAGGGATCTGCATAAAGTCTCCAATAGTAGGTTCATCGTACTTACTTGTAACAGAATAGAGTGGATATGTTTCTTTAAAGCCAACTGAATAATACCCTGCCGGTTTCAAATTGTAGTCGTTCCTAAGGGAGGAAATAGATTTGAGGACCCGATACAAATCACCGCCTATGACCATACTATTTGGTTTTGCCTTTTTGTTTATTTTCGCGCAAAGATTAACAGTAGTACCAAACAAATCATCGTTGAGAGATGCGTATGATTTTGCAATTTGCATTCTACCATAATCAGCACTAATTCTATACTTTACAGCCGGTAAAGCTTCCTCATATAATTTGTCATTGATAACAGAGTTTGCAGCAATCATGGTAAGACAGCATTCAAGTACGTTTCTGAACGCACATTCATTAGATGAATCAGACGTATTTGGAAAGTAATATATCACACTGTCGCCTGAATTTTTGATTACCATCCCTTCGAAATTCCTAGCGATAGTCGCCATAGTATTGATGAATATTGCGTAATACTTCCTAATATGATCCGAATCGGTCATTCGTGCAGTGACTAGAGTTGAATTTACTATGTCGATAATGCAGACACAATAATTCTGGGATCGATCAGAGAACTTAATCTCATCGTATTGGATCATTTGTTATACATACTCCTTTGTTATCATATTTGTCTTACAGACTCGAATCTATATACGAGAATAAAGTAAAGTGCGTAGTTCTATTATTCATTTATGATATCTAAGCTAGAACTGGAATTGAATCTCTTGCTTCAAAGGATAGCTTTGTTGCTGTCTTGATTTATTATTGGTAATCTGAAAGTAAAACTAGCCCCTTTTGAGTCAATATCATTTTCAGCCCAAATACGCCCCCCGTGAGCTTCAATAATGCCTTTGGATATGAAAAGTCCAAGACCAGTGCCAGTCACAGATTTTGTCGCAAACTTTGAAAACAACACAGGGAATATTTCTGCATCAATTCCACTGCCGCTATCTTTAATCTGTATGTAAATAAACTGATCTTTTTCGTTGGCTCTGTTTACATAGACATCAATCCTTCCTTCATGAGTAAATTTGATAGAATTGTTTGAGATTGTTCATAACTTGGGCGAGTCTTCTACGATCGCCGTTTACAAGATTGATATCATCATTAGAGAA
>Ga0137374_10007020_pt1 | contig 13435 bp, 8 predicted proteins | sample SagtaG_20_FD_104811 | JGI IMG/M metagenome (GOLD analysis project Ga0137374, IMG submission 104811) | Vadose zone soil microbial communities from Sagehorn Ranch, Mendocino, California, USA - Sage1_R_100_16 metaG | ecosystem: Environmental > Terrestrial > Soil > Vadose zone | place: USA...
GGATCAATGGGAATTTGGTCGAGCAAGCTGCGTCGAACCGCCACGACGAAGGGGTCATCCGCCAGGCGTGCGTAAACATTATCGCCATCCACCTTTCCAAATGTGACGGTCGCAAAAGGCTCCTCCCCAGCTTTGGTCTCGGCAGTGTTCTCCGAAGCAAATGAGCTGAAGATCAATTGCAGTTGTGGTTTATCGAGGCCGTACTTGGGCAAATCTGAAGCGACGTCTTCGACGAATTTTGTCACCCGCTCATTTTGCAGGGTGTCGATGAAACGCCTGACTTCGGCTGAATTCGCCGGCGCATTGTTGCGGCTGGCGATTGTCCAGTTCTCATCTTTCCGGGCAAGGACAGTCTTGTCTTTGCCCGGAGCATCGATCGTGATCCGATCAAGAATGTTTGTGTCGATTCGAACCAGGTGGCGATCGCGCAGATCGTCTGGTTTTGTGTTGAGGATCTCTTCGATCTTCTTCGGCAAGGTGTAAACGAATCCGCGCGGTGCGAATCGGACATAGATTTGGTCCTTTTCCTTCTCCGGCACGCCGCCGATCTGGAGCAGCTGCCCCTCTTTATTCTCCTGAGTAAACAACGTGATTGCGCCGCGCGGCTCAGCCAATCCATAAGAACGAAGATCTCCGTGGTCGTCCGCCACGAATTGCTGAATTCGAGAAGCAGTAACTTGAGCGATCAGATCGCCAATCTTTTGATCATCGCCTGGTGCGCGCAGCGGCTTGAGAATTTCCCAGTGATCGCCTTTCTTCTGCAGCTCAATTTCGCCAGCGGCTGTTTTTAGAATGACACGCAACACCTGCACGGTGATGAGGCCCGTTAGTTTCCGGTCGCGGAATTCCTCCGGTTTTTTATCGATCTCTTTTTTGATCGATTGTCCAGCGAGATACGTTTCCTTTGAGTCCTCGAAGCGCACATACATCTTGCCTTCTAAGGCGGCGTCTTTTCCGAATAAAATTGCCGGGGGTTTATCCTGGCCTAGCAATTTGAGCCTCAGTCTAGGCTTGTTCAGACCATATTCGCTGAGCTTGCTCTTGTCGGCGTCGATTTCTTTGGCTGAAATCGTTCCCTCCTTCTGCCAGTTCCCCAAATCCAACAATAAATTGTCGATGAGAGAACTGTCTGCCTGGTCCTTGATTGGTGTTTCAAGGTGCCATCGGTTGTCGCTGCGCCGCAATTCAATCTTCTCATCTCCATTAAGAATGACGATGGCATCGATTTTGTCTCGATCGAAATTGACGACATTTTGCGCCTGGCGTCTGGCTTCTTCCGTCCCCGGTTGTTTGAGCTCAAAAAACCTCAAATAAACGAAAACACTGAGCGCGATCGCGGTTAAAACAACGGTCGTTTTCCAGTTCATAAGCTTGCCGGGCGACCGCTGGGATTGCCAACTCTGCGTGGCAAGGTCGCCGCGGCGACCGCTTGCCCTACAACGTGCACTAGGCGGCCGGTGTCCGAGAACATTATGTGAGTCAAACGCGGCGTTGCCACCAAACTACGCTCCCGATTACCGCTGGAATCAACGGCATGAAGATCAAAATGATCCAACGCAAATTGCGCAACGCGTCTTCGTTGAGAGTGAAGATGAGCGGCTTTGAAACCTTCGGCGCGATACCGATTAACTCTTCCCGTCTGAGCAGCCAATTCACGCCGCCAGAAACAAAATCGAGTGCTTGCTGATCTTGTGTGACCGCATTGTCTTGAACGAAGGTCGCATTGCTCACGACGACGAGACGCGACGAATCCACCTGCACGCGCTGGTCGGCACTACCGCCTTTTTCGACTGCTGCGCCGATCGTGAGCGGTGGTGCATTGCTACTTCGCTGCGCGTCGGCCTGCAGCTTTGCCTGATCGTCTGTATTATAATCCGTTTCGGCGAAGTAGCCTTTTTCAGCCTGAATCAGCGGCTCGATTCGGACATTGGCGGCGCGGACCCGGTCGGGCTCAAGAGTAAGCGAAGATGTGCCGCCAAAAAAGAGCGCCTGGACATCAGCCAGCCGTTGTGTGATCGGACTGCCGCGTAGAAAATGCGCTTGCACATCTCGCGTCATCGCCACTTCCTGGATTCCCGTTCGCAAGTAAACCATCAGCCGATCGTCGTTCTTCTTTACGCCCAGTTCGTTGAGAAATCCGTCCAACTTTGGCGTCTTGGCTGCCGGATCGAGAAGCAGCAGTATCCGTCCCTGCTTATCCCAGAAATCGCGCAACAATTTCATTTCGCGATCGGAAAAATCGTATTGCGGCCCGACAATTAGGATCGTCTTCAATTCCGCCGGAATTGCCTCGACATCGAAAAGATTCAATTCCTGGAACGTGATGTTCTCGTTCTCGATGAATGTCTTCAGGATGGAGATCGGGCTGGTCCCGGAGAGCGCCGGTTCCTTATGACCGAGCACGTAACCAAGTGTGTTCTTTTTCCCTTCAACAAGGTCCATCATTGCGCTTGTGATAGCCTGCTCGCCTTTAAATGCAGCGACGCGCGGGCCTTCGCCTAAAGCCATCCCGCTTTGATCGATCTCCGCCATCTCGGACGCCTTGACCGTTTTGTTACGCCCTTCGTAATCGAACACTAAAAGGCTCTCGTCGCTGACGACCTTGTATTTGTCGAAAAGCTCCTTTGCGCGGGAAAGATTGCGCTCGGGATCGATTCGTTCGATGTCGATCTTTCCCCTCGCCGCATATTGATATTCGGTCAGCAAATTCTGCACGTCGGTGGTGATCGGTGTATTGGGTGAAAAGAAAATCGTGACGCGCATCTTGCCCTTCATGGAGTCGAGAAAACGCTTCGTCTTGTCCGAGAGCCCGTATTTTTGGTCGCGGGAAAAATCCCAGCGCGCGTAGTGTTTGAAAGCGATGGAGTTCACCATCACAGCGATGAACAAAACCAGAACAACCTGGGCGAGAACGTTAAGGCCGATCTTGATCCGGCGAATTTTTTTTTGCCTTGGAGCCTGCTGAATTTCTTTAGCCATTTCCTACAATTTTCGTTTGCCGTTGGGATTATCCGGCGCGCCCGGCGGTCGCGCCCTACCGACGCTGGTTAGAGCCTCCATTTGCGAGATTGGAACGCCTGATAGGTAAGTGTCAGCATCACGATGGTCATGCTCAGGTAGAAAACGATCGGCCGCGTATCGATCACACCACGCGAGAAGGTCACCATATGGTCGATCGCGGAAAAGTAGCCGAGCAAATCGCGTGTTGCCGAGCTAACGTCGAGGAGGATGAACTGCACCAGCCCGAGGAAGAATAACAATGTAATTGCGCAGAAAGACGCAATCGCGGCGATGATCTGGTTCCTGGTCAGAACCGAAGTGAGGCAACCGATCGAAAGATAAAACATTCCCAACAACAGAAGCATCAGATACGAACCGAAGTATGCGCCGGCAGAATGAGCGGCCGGCTGGTTCGTCAGTTTGAGAAAGATCGCAAAGTAAAGCAGGGTCGGAATCCACAGGACGAGATAAAAGACCAGCGCGCCAAAAAATTTCGCGAGCACCACCTGCCAGTCGCGCACCGGAGCGGTCATGAGCGGCTCGATCGTGCCGAGCTTAAATTCTTCCGCAAACAAGCGCATCGTGACGAGAGGAAAAATCAGAACGAAAGCGAACCAGAAGAAGATCGAGTTAAAAAATGCTTCCTGCACGGTGTATTGCACCTGCCGCTGATTCATGAAGGAAATCTGAAAATAAAAATCCACCCCACTGATGAGCAGGAAGAAAATCAGGACGACGTAGGCGATCGGCGAGTGGAAATAGCTGCGGACTTCGCGGGAGAGCAGAGTGTAAAATTTACGCATTGGCTTAAATTGTCATCCCGACCCGGGGAGATGGCGAAGGATCTCCCATATCGCGATGAGCCACACAAGTTGCCCGAGCGTGACGCATCGAGCCTATGTGAGGTCCTTCGCTCTGCTCAGGATGACAGCTTGGTTGCTTCGACTGGTTCTTCATCAAATGATGTCGGGATGGGTGAGCTCGACGAAGACATCCTCGAGCGTCGCTCGACGTTGAGTCAGTTCGCGCACGGTCCAATGACGATCGATCGCGAGCCGAAAAATTTCTTCGCGGACGTCAACGCCTGATTCCACCCGTAGTGAGAATATTTTCCAATCGCCGTCCGCATCGACAATTACATCACGGACGCCGGAAATCTTCTTTAGTTCTTCCAGCCCGTTATCAGGCCCCACTTTTGCTTCAACCACTACGCCACCAGCCTGCCTGATCTTGCCGAGCAGATTTTCGGGCGTATCGCACGCCTCGATTCGGCCTTTATGAATGATAATGACCCGGCTGCATGTCATCTCGACTTCCGGCAAAATGTGAGTCGAAAGCAGAATCGTGTGCTGTTTCCCCAAATTTTTGATCAACTCGCGTACCTGACGAATTTGATTTGGATCGAGACCGATGGTCGGCTCGTCGAGAATGAGAAGATCAGGCTCGTGTAACAGGGCGTCCGCGAGGCCGACCCGTTGGCGATAACCCTTGGACAGGGTACCGATCAGTTGCTTCTCCACATCTTTAAGGCCGCAAAGTTCCTTTGCATCGCCCACGCGCTCGGCAAGGCGGCGGTGTGGCACCCCTTTCAGCGCCGCACGATAATCAAGGTATTCGCTCACACGCATGTCGCCGTAGAGGGGCACATTTTCCGGCATGTAGCCCAGGTGGGCCCGTGCCTGAAGCGATTGTGTAAAAACATCGAACCCGGCGATGGTGGCGCGACCCGAAGTAGGCGGCATGAAGCTGGCCAAAATGCGCATAGTAGTTGTTTTGCCGGCGCCATTTGGTCCCAGAAATCCCATGATTTCGCCCTGGCCAACTTCGAAATTCAAATTCTGGATCGCCGGCTGGCCGGCGTAACGCTTCGTCAGATTTTCAACCTTAATCATTGCGCGATATTTCCATGAGACAATCGAACTGCAATTGCGTTGCGATTTTTTTGTCAACGTGCCGCCAAGGTCAAAGTAGCCAACTGATGGTCCTCTCCGCTGGCGCGGATCACACCGACTGTGAATGTCACGTTTGCGCCACTTTGCACCCGGCCAAACAGGTTCTCGATTTGTTTGACAGAGTTCACGTCGGATTGGCCCACGCGGTAAATGATGAGCCCGCGTTCAATGCCCGCTTCATCCGCCGGGCTGTCGGGTTCGACTGCCGTGATCAGAACGCCGCGTCCCTGCACGTAACCAAGCGCACTACTCAATTCCCGGCTCAAATCCTGAAGTTGCATCCCAAATAAGCGTTCCGCATTGGATACCGATACTTCGTTGGTTCGGACTTGGCTTTTTGGCGCTGGCTGTTTCTGTGCAATTTTTTTAAATCGGTTAACGCTGTCGCGAACCACGTCCGCCGGGATGGCGAAGCCCAATCCCTGGGTAGGGACACCCTGCGGAGTGAACGCCATTTTAGCTGAGCTAATACCCACCAGCCGTCCGGAAATATCAATCACTGGCCCACCGCTGTTACCCGGGTTGATGGCCGCATCGGTCTGAACCAAATTTTTGTACTCGATATCATCCACCGTGATATTGCGATTGGCCGCGCTGAGAACGCCGCGGCTGATTGAACTGCCGTAGCCTACAGCGTTACCGACCACGATAACTGTCTCGCCAAGAATATTTGGAGAGATATCGTCGAGGCTAACGAATGGAAAATCAGTTTTGGCGTCGATTTTGATAAATGCCAGGTCAATCTTGTCATCACCGGTAACATAGTGGGCGTTGTAAGTTTTCCCGTCGTTGGTCGTCACGTGAATTTTCAGATCCGCGGCGCGTTCGACCACGTGCTGATTGGTTATGATGTAACCCGCCGGATCAACGATGAAACCGGACCCGAGGCTTTGCAGGGTTTGGCGAATTTCGCGCGGCCGGACCCGATTGTACCCGAAGAATTGCGCGTAAAAATCCTCAAACGGATCGCGCACTGTCCGTCTGACCACGCGCTCCGTGTTGATATTCACCACGGCTGGTAAGACCTTCGCTACCGCCAAAACGGTTGGTTCCGAAGCCGGATCGGCTTGCGCGAGCAAAGACGTCGATGTTGCGAAAATCAGCAGCGCGACAACGAGCGCGCGACGCACAGTTCCGGGTAGCGCGCGCGTCCCGCGTGCTGGTTTCGGCGTCGCGCTGAAACAATCTTTTCTCTGACTTCCGCTCGCAGCGAAGAGGCGCGAGATCGAAGGAAAGTTCGCAGGCGCGAGGACGCGCTCGCCAGCACGCGAGACGCGTGCGCTACCCGGACATGTGAATACGGCTTTCATAGTTGCGCGTCGATTTATCTGGAATCAGACCCTGCAGTTGCGGATATGCTTCGGCGATGCGAAGCAAATCCAGCTCATCTTTTTTCCGCTTCGTGGATCTGCGCTGTTCATCCTGCCACGCCCAGACTTTGCCAAGGACAACATCCTCCAAACTTGCTACCGGAACGCGGATTTCAAGAACTTCGCGTTCAGTCGCGTTAGTGAGAAAATCTTGATAACGAGAATCGGTCGTGAATTGGACGTTGAGTTTGCTGCCGGGCCGTTGCGCATTTGTCAAATGCTCAAATCGCGTGATTTTGAATCCGGCTGCCTCGAGTTCGCGCCCAATTTGAGGAAGATTCTTTGCGGCCACCACCAGATCGACATCCACCGTGTAAACCGGTTCAACATAGCAATTCACCGCCAGCCCGTCGATCAAACACCATGGCTTATTTCGGTTCAACACGGTGACGGCTTCCGCGAAATCGCTCGCACCGCCATTCGTTACCGATTCGTAGATTTCAGCCGCGGTCATATGCGCAGAAGTAACGGAGCGCCAGACGCAGTGTCAACTTGGCGCGCGCATAGCTAACTCGTCAGCGCGAGGCTTCGCACAGCCAGGCGGCTACAGCACTTGCCGCCCAGCGTAATAGTCGCAGATTAAATTTGCTATGCGCTCTTCCATTGCAGCTCGCGCGAATCTCGATCTAATCGAGGAGAACTACACACGTTGGCAACGAGACCCCGAGTCAGTCGATTCGGGATGGGCTGCCTTTTTCCAGGGCTTCGAGCTGGGCGAGCTGCCGGACCACGATGGCGCAGTCACAACCGCTGTCGAAGCTGCCGAGCCTTCGCTGCAATCGCGGGTAGATGGGCTGGTATACGCTTATCGCACACTCGGGCACACCATCGCGCGCGTGAACCCACTCGCCGAGAGGCGACCGGAGAATCCATTGCTGACCCTGCGCGAGCTCGGTTTCAGCGAGAAGGACCTCGGCCTTCGAGTTTCATCGAAGTTCTTCCAGGACAACCGGCAGATGACGCTCCGCGACATGATCGCGGCGCTGGAAAGGATTTATGCAGGGTCGATCGGCTCCGAGTTCATGCACATTCAGAACACCCGTATCCGCAACTGGGTCTTACACCGTCTCGAATCGCGTCCAGCGAAATTGGATGCTCCTCGAGCAGTGCAAACGGCCTTGTTGCGGGTATTGCTGGAAGCGGAATCCTTCGAGACGTTCCTACACGCGCATTACGTGGGGCAGAAGCGCTTCTCGCTCCAGGGCGCCGAATCGCTGATGGTCATTCTCGACGTAATTCTGCACAAATGCCCGGATGCCGGGGTCAGGGAGATTTGCATGGGTATGGCGCACCGCGGCCGTCTCAATGTGCTCGCGAATTTTCTGAAAAAATCGCTAAATGTCGTCTTTACCGAATTCAGCGAAAATTATATCCCGAACCTGGTCGCGGGCGACGGGGACGTGAAATATCATCTCGGTTATCGCACGATGCGGAAGCTTCCTTCTGGCGCGGAAGTCGAGATCAGGCTTTCGGCCAACCCGAGCCACCTCGAAGCGGTCGATCCCGTGGTCGAAGGCACTGCGCGAGCAAGGCAGCGCATCCGCAACGATACCGAACATCGCCGTAAAGTTTTGCCGCTTCTTATTCATGGCGACGCGGCTTTCGCGGGGCAGGGGATCGTCGCCGAAACACTCAACATGTCGCAACTGCCCGGCTACAGCACCGGTGGCACCGTGCACGTGGTCGTAAACAACCAAATTGGGTTTACAACTTTGCCCGAGGAGGGGCGCTCGTCCATGTACGCGACGGACGTCGCGAAAATGATCGAAGCACCAATTTTCCACGTAAACGGTGACGATCCCCTCGCGGTGAAATTCGTAACGGACATGGCGCTCGATTTTCGCCAGGAATTTGGACGCGACGTGGTGATCGATATGTATTGCTACCGCAAATACGGTCACCAGGAAGTCGACGAGCCCTCCTTCACGCAACCCGATCTGTACGCCAGGATCGACAAGCATCCGTCCGTTGCCGAGTTATATAAACGGCAACTGCTTGGGGCTGGAATACTCAGCGAAGACGACGCGGCCTCGCTCGAAACGGAGTTTCAGCTTCGGCTGGACTTGCCCCTCGAAAATGTAAAGGTGCGTGAGAAAGAGAAGACAGACGAGCAGGCGAAGTTCAAAGAATCGACCGCTGTATTCCAGCCGGAATACACAAGCGAATCCGAGCCGACTGCCATTAGCGAGGAAACTTTGGCGACTATTGTAAATGGGCTAACGCGTGTGCCCGATAGCTTCGATGTTCAACCGAAGATAAAACGCATCGTCCTTGAGCATCAGCGCAAAGTGTTTGAGGCTGGCGGCCCCTACGAATGGCATTACGCCGAGGCACTCGCGTTCGGGTCGCTCCTTCTGGAAGGCATCCCAATCAGATTGTCGGGGCAGGACAGCGCCCGGGGGACCTTCAGCACCCGGCATTCCGTGCTCTACGACGCTAAAACAGGTGAACCATACGTTCCTCTCATGCATCTCGCCGAGAAGCAGGCGCGCATTTGCATTTACAACAGTCAGCTTTCCGAAGCTGCCGTGCTCGGCTTCGATTACGGTTACTCGCTCGATTACCCGAAAATGCTTTGCCTGTGGGAAGCCCAGTTCGGCGATTTTGCCAACGGCGCGCAGGTTATCATCGATCAATTTATCATCTCAGCAGAATCGAAATGGCAGCGGCCGAGTGGGATTGTGCTGTTGCTTCCGCATGGATACGAGGGACAGGGGGCGGAACATTCCAGCGGCCGGCTGGAGCGCTTCCTCCAATTGTGCGCCGAAGACAACATCCAGGTTTGTAATCTCACTACTTCGGCGCAGTATTTTCACGCTTTGCGCCGGCAGATGAAACGCGATTTCCTCAAACCGCTCATCATTATGACGCCCAAAAGTCTCTTGCGCGCCCAATTCGCTTCTTCGTCGGCAGAAGAATTCACTCATGGCCGGTTCGAGGAAATTCTCGGCTCGCCCGAGGCCGGCCCTGCCGACAAAGTGAAACGGATCATCTTTTGCTCGGGCAAAGTTTATTACGACCTGCTCAATTATCGGAGTGAGCGCAAGATTAACGATGCTGCGATCATTCGTGTCGAACAGCTTTATCCGCTGGCCGAAAAAAGGCTGCGCGAAATGCGCAAGCCGTTTTCAAAGAATGCGAAGTTCGTCTGGTGCCAGGAAGAACCACAGAACATGGGCGCGTGGAGTTTCATCGAACCGCGATTGCGCACGATGTTTTGCAGCGAAATCGCTTATGCGGGCCGCGACGCCAGCGCCAGTCCAGCCGTTGGCGCGCTCGCCCGCCATAAACGAGAGCAAGCCGCCCTCGTCGCTGACGCATTTTCAGTTTGATTGGTAGGGCGCGACCGTCGGCCCTGCCCGCAGCAGCTTCGCGCAGCGATGCGGGCGTGGGCGCGTCGGCACATATGTTCCATAAGTCCCATGGGTCTCATAAGTCATATGGCCGGATGCGCCGTATTTGTTGACGAACCGTATTTGGTTCGCGACGCTGTTTCGCTCATGCCTATCGAAGTGAAAATTCCCGCAGTCGGCGAATCGATCACCAGCGGTGTCGTCTCCGTCTGGCATAAGAAATCGGGCGAATTCGTGAGTGCAGGGGACGCTCTTTTCACTCTCGAGACCGACAAGGTTTCCACCGAGATCGTGGCCGAACAGGATGGCGTGCTGGAAACGAAGGTACCTGAGGGTCAGGAAGTGAAAATCGGCGAAGTGGTTGCGACAATCGATGAATCAAAGACGCCAGCAGAGGAAAAGAAGGTGGAGAAGCCTCGAGAGAAAAAGACAGCGCCCGAGGAAAAAGAGAAGGGACCCGAAGAAAAAAAGAAGGAACCCGCGGCTGAGAAGAAGAGCGCCGAAGAAGAGGAAAACGAGAGGCCGCCACAGAAAGCAGAACCTCTTTCCCCTGCGGTTCGACGCATTGTCGAAGAAGAAGAAATCGAGTCGGAGAAAATCCCCGGCACTGGCAAAGGAGGTCGCTTGACCAAAGGCGACGTGCTTGCGGCAGTGGAAGAACACAAACCTGTAGGGAAAGCTGTTAGCTTCCCCGGGGTGACAGCACCGCCGTCTTCAGTCGAACAAGATCGACAATCCGCGAATGGCCGGTTTACTCGAAAGAGAATGTCGCCACTGCGTCGCAAGATCGCAGCGCAACTGGTGATGGCGCAGCAGACCGCCGCCATCCTGACCACGTTCAACGAATGCGACATGAGCGCCGTTCAGGAATTGCGCGCAAAATCGCAGGAGAAGTTCACGAAAAAGAACAACGTCAAACTCGGTTTGATGTCGTTCTTTATCAAGGCATGCGTGGAAGCGCTCAAAGCGGTGCCCGTAGTCAACGGCCGTATCGAAGGAGACGATTTCATTCAAAACAATTTTTACGACATCGGCGTCGCGGTCGGCACTGAGCGCGGACTCGTTGTCCCAATCGTGCGCGATGCCGACAAGAAAAGTTTCGCTGATTTAGAGCGTGACATCGCCGATTTCGCCAGCAGAGCGCGCGACGGAAAACTGAAAATCGAAGACCTGCAAGGCGGCACATTCACCATCACAAACGGCGGAGTGTACGGATCGCTTTTCGCCACCCCGATTTTGAATCCGCCGCAAAGCGGTATCCTCGGCATGCACAAAATCATGCCTCGACCAGTGGCGATCGATGGGAAAGTGGAAGTCCGTCCAATGATGTATCTCGCTCTCAGCTATGATCATCGGGCCATTGACGGAAAAGAAGCCGTCACTTTCCTTATCAAAGTGAAGGAGTGCATCGAGGACCCGAAGAAGTTGCCACTCGATTTTTAGAACCAAAAGCGGCAGAACACCGCCGCACTCCAAGACGCAAGCGCATAATGTGCGCTTAACGTGACGGCCACGTTTTGGGCTGCGGCGGTGCTCCGCCGCTTTGATTCTCGACAATTGCCCGTCTTCGGTCGGAATGACAAAATGGACATATGGAAAACTTTGATGTTGTAATTATCGGTTCGGGACCGGGCGGTTACATCGCTGCGATCCGCTCCGGCCAGCTCGGGCTGAAAACGGCCATCGTCGAGAAAGACAAGGAACTCGGCGGCACATGTTTGAACGTAGGCTGCATCCCGAGCAAAGCGCTGCTCACTTCAAGCGATCATGTCACGTTCGCAAAAAAGGAAGCCGCCAAACACGGCATCGTGATCGACGGCGTGCATGTCGATCTTCCGAAGATGCAGCAGCGCAAAGACAAAGTCGTGAAAACGCTTACCGGCGGCGTCCGCGCGCTCATGAAGACGAACAAGGTAACGACTTTTGAGGGGATCGGCACGATTACTGCCCCTGGGAAAGTCTCGATTAAATCATCGAAAGGCGAGACGCAGGAGATCGAAACAAAAAATATCGTAATCGCCACGGGCAGCGCGGCTGTCGAACTGCCGTTCGCAAAGTTCGATGGCAAAACCATCGTTAGCAGTACCGAAGCCCTCACCTTCACGGAAGCGCCGAAAAAACTCCTCGTCATCGGCGCGGGCGCGATTGGGCTGGAGCTGGGTTCGGTTTGGAATCGCCTCGGCTCAGAAGTGACCATGCTGGAATTTTTGCCGCGCATCGCCGTCGGCTTCGATTTGGAGCTCTCCAATCTGCTCCAGCGTTCGCTCACGTCTCAGGGCATCACGTTTCATCTCGAAACAAAAGTGAACGCGGTCAAGATCGATAATGGCCACGCGACTGCCACCGCAACCAAAGGCGGCCAGGAACTAAAGTTCGAAGCCAACAAGGTGCTTGTTTCAGTCGGGCGTCGACCGTTTTCAGAAGGCCTGTGCGCGGAGAAAGTCGGGGTCGAGTTCGACGAGCGAAAACGGATTAAAGTAGATAAAAATTTCCGAACAAATATCGAAGGCATTTACGCGATCGGCGATGTGATTGCCGGCCCGATGCTGGCGCACAAGGCCGAAGATGAAGGGATCGCGTGCGTGGAAATCATCGCGGGCAAATCTGGTCATGTGAACTACGACGCAATTGCCGGCATCATTTATACCAATCCTGAGCTGGCCGGCGTCGGTCTCACCGAAGATCAGGCGAAAGAGAAAGGCCTTGATGTCCGCATCGGCAAATTTCCATTCCGCGCGAATGGGCGCGCGCTGGCGAATGAGGATCCCGAAGGAGTGGTTAAATTCGTGGCCGACGCGAAAACCGATCGCATTCTCGGCGCACATATTTTGCAACACGCCGCTTCCGAATTAATCGCTGAAGCGGTCTCCGTGATTGAGTTTGGCGGCAGCTCGGAAGACCTCGGCCGCACCTGTCACTCGCATCCGACTTTGAGCGAAGCAGTCAAAGAAGCGGCGCTCAACGTTGAAAAGCGCGCCCTGCACATCGTAAACCGCTGACCTCTATCCGGCGTCGCTGACTCGAGTGCCGTGTGATTAGGAAATCATGTTGAACTTGCCGATTCGCGTCGGCGAATCACGAACAGAGTCACCAACGCAGACAGGGCGCAAATGATAGCACCGAGTGCGAGCGCGAAAGGTGTACCCAGCCAATGCGCGAGGGCGCCGGCTTCGAGGCTGCCAAGCGGAATCATCGCCCCGAATATTAGTGACCACACTCCCATGACACGGCCACGCATTTCATCCGGCACAATCGTTTGCAATACAGTGTTCGAGGTCGAGAAAAACAGGAGCATTCCGAAGCCGGCGAAGAGAAGGAATACGAGCGCGAGATAGAAATTTCGGGTCAAAGAAAACGCGAACAGTGCAATCGAAAATAACCAGACGCCGCCAAGTGCAAGTCGTCGCGGTGTGAATAAATGTCCGTATGTCGCAACAACGAGCGCTCCGATGAACGCACCAGTACCACTTGCCGACATCAGCACCCCGTACCCGTTCGCGCCACGACCAAGCACATCCCGCGCAAAGGCCGGCATGAGCACGGCGTAGGACCAACCGAAGACGCCTACTGCGAGAAATAGCAATAGAATCGTGCGCACGCGCTGATGTTTCATTGAATAAGCGATGCCGTTCCAAGCATGCTCGCCGGCAGAGACGGCGTGAACGTGACGCTCGACCCGTGGCAACCGCATCATCAACAAGCCAGCGATCACCGCGACAAACGTCACGCCGTTCAGGAAAAAACAGGTGGCAACACCGAC
>Ga0137374_10007021_pt1 | contig 13434 bp, 8 predicted proteins | sample SagtaG_20_FD_104811 | JGI IMG/M metagenome (GOLD analysis project Ga0137374, IMG submission 104811) | Vadose zone soil microbial communities from Sagehorn Ranch, Mendocino, California, USA - Sage1_R_100_16 metaG | ecosystem: Environmental > Terrestrial > Soil > Vadose zone | place: USA...
CATGGCGCCGACGAGGTGATCATCTCCACCTACCCGCGCGGCGAGTCGAATTGGCTCGAGACGGGCATCGTCGATCGGCTGCGCGACGAGCTCGATGTTCCCGTCACGCACGTGGTCGTCCAAGCTGACCGATGTACTGTCGATTCGAGACGGACAGCTCGGCGGCGCTCACATGTCACACAAAGCGCCTGTGTATCGGCGCGAGAGACGAGCGAAGTGCTAGTCCCGCTGTTCGGCTACGCGCTGGTGGGCGAGTAGGTGGCAGCGTGAGCTACGGCGATCCGATACGACGGCTGCCGCTCTGCGCGAGGCCGTCTTGGGGGTGTAGCTGGGAGGTTGGCCCCGACACCAGCGTCGGGGCCAATCCACACCTCAACTAGGCGGTACGCCCCTGCACCCACCCTCCGGACTGCCGGGGTTGAACACGTGCGGATCCTGAAGCTCCGACGGCGTCAGGCCCGCTACGCCAACCCCGAAGTTCTGAACCTGGAAATCCTCCTGACCTTGGGTGAAGTCATTCAGGCCGTTAAACGAACAGATAGAGGCGGCGACGTAAGAGTGCACGGGGGTGAAATTGGTGTTGTTGTCGGTGCCCGGAGGGCCCTTCACCTCACCAGCGAGAGCGGCACTTGCACCTACACCCGTAAGGGCGGCTGTGCAGACCGCAACCCCGAGCAATGACTTGAAGCGCATTGAGAACCTCCACTTTGGGGCCCTGCGAGTCGCAAAGTCACCAGGCCCAGTTCGGGTAGTTGTGCAATCCCTACCACTGATCGTGCAGCCACGCGAGCCTGCTGCAAGAACGAGCTGCTGCGGGACGTGTGGGGGGAGGGCAGTTAAGACGCGGCGAAACCGGAATAGCCGTGACAGGCAGCGGCGTCACGAGCCCTTCGACTACGGCTGCCCTGCCGGCCGATCCTCAGGAAGGAAGTAGCAAGTAGCGACGCTGCGCTCGGGAGACGACGAGCCCGGTTGGAGGGCTACGCGGTGGTCCGTCGGGGTGCCGCTTACGCTAGATGGGGCATGCCGCAGCGCCCGCGAAGCCACCAGCTCGAAGAGGAGTCCAACCGCACCTTCGAGTCGCATTTGCCGAGCCGCTGGGTCGCCCGGAGGATGCATCCCGACTACGGACTCGACTACACGGTTGAGATCTTCGATGCTGATGAGAAGGGGACGGGGCTCAGCTTTCACGTCCAGTTGAAGGCGACGGACGAGTCGGATCTCGACCGGGCCCTCGGGAGCGTCCGCTTTCCGCGTGAGACCGCCGACTACTACCGCTCCCAGACCCTTCCGGTCCTAATCGTCCGCTACCACGCGCCGTCGAAGCAACTGTTCGGACGTTGGTTTCACGCGTATAACCCACACCTGGCACTGCGTGAAGGTGCTACTTCTGACGCGAACACCATCCGCTTTCAGTTCTACGAAGGCGACCTCTTTACCGAAGAGGCACCGGCTCTGATTGAAGCCGGGCTGCGGGGGTTCTTGAAGTTTCGCTCTCCCGAGCTGGCCCTCCCCCTTCGTGTGGCCGTCACTTCGGATGAAGCTGACGTGACTGCGCCCTACCCGACGGCGTTCGCGTTACGGCGGCTGCTAGCCCCTGTGTCAGACCTAGTCACCTTCGAGGTGCGGGAGCCGGCCGCGGACGACCCGTCCATCTCCGTGGGAAGGCAACGAGCCGTTGTCTCACTCGCTGACGTTGCGAGCGTCACTGTCGACCATGAGGATCCACCCGACAAGCACCCCGACCGGTATGCAGCGGACCTCGCTATGGCTCTGAGCGTGACGCTGGCCTATGTGGGTCAGGCGAACCTCTCGGCTCAGATCGCCTTCGCCGCAGGCGCTACGAGCAGGGTCATCGCCGACCCTGAGGTTTCCATGACGGTGGCTGGCGCGATGTTCCGGAGTCGCAGAGTGCTGGAAGCAATCCGCCTGGCCGACGCACTGGACTCCTCAGACGACGAGGACATTCGAACCGCGGCCTTCGCATTCCTGACAGTCCTTCTAGCAAGGGGTGACCGCCTAACGAACGACGAGCGTGCTCTCGCGCTGTCGATGACCGAACAACGTCTCGAACGGCGTCTCCAGCGTGGCGACGACGAGGGCGCTGCAGCGGAGGCGTACAGCCTTGCGATGCTGAAAAAGCGGCTCAGGGACGCCCCCTCATCGATTGAGTCGTTCCGCATGGCGGCAGACTTAGACGACCGCTACCTCGAACGCGCGTACTACCACAGCGATTTTGCGGGCGTGCTCTTCGAGAACGGTGACTACGAGGAGGCCGCCGAGCGCTACGGCAAGGCGGTCGAGCTGGGCCAGCGCGGCCTCACCATGGCGCTACATGCAGACGCGCTCCTCTTTTCGGGTCGCTACGAAGACGCTCTGCAGAGATTCGATCACTACCTCAGCGAGGATCCCCAGCCCGACGAGGCGCCTGAGTGGAGGTTGAAGCGCCGCATCCTCCCGCTCCTCATAGACACAGTCGGCGGCGAACAGGTCCGGCAACCCGACGCCGCGGTCGCCCTGCTCGAGCCGTGGGACTTTGAGAAAGGTCCCAATATGCCCGTCGAAGAGGCGTGGCGGATTTGCAGCGAAGCCGTAGCCCTTGATGCTTGCTTGGGCGAAGCATGGTTTCGTCTCGCACTCATGGCGATCGGCGGCAAAGAAGACCCTCGGGACGGCGCACCGTTCGCGATTGCGGGGGCCGTGCTACGCCGGACCGGTGTCTCGGCTTGGGTCAACGCCGTCTTGTTCTCCGATCCGACAGACGAGAGCACGATCTCCGACCTCCTATACGCGGGATACCACCTCAATGGAGACGAGCTGGTTCAGCGGATCACCGAAACGGTCCCGGAAGCACCACATTTCAAGGACGTGGCCGGCCGCGTCATCGAGCTTCTCGATGACGCCGTCGTCAGAGTGGACACCGCACGCCAAATGCAGCCCTTCACCATGCGGTACATGGGGGAAGACGGTGAAATGAAAGAACTCGTCTTTGGTCCCGGGGAGGAGACCGACACCTCCGTTCCTCCGACACCGACAAACGTGACCTGGCGACCAGCCAGCACTAAGCCGAAACCCAAACGGCGCAAGCGGCCAGGCAAGACCCATGGCAAGAGGAAGAAGAGCCGCTGAGCCGGACCGGGTTCCGCGGAGACCGGGTTTGTTGGTTCCCCTGGCTCACATCGGCCGACCGTGGGCCTTGTCGGCGTAGGCTGTTGCTTGACGGAGTGGCGCGACCAGGAGGGTTCCATGCACGTGAGGTTGAGCAGGTTCGCCGGCCTGCCGCCCGAACGGATCGACGCAACAATCGAGGAGTTCCGCGAGCAGCAGCTTCCAGACCTCGAAGGGCAGGCAGGCTTCAAGGGAGTGTTGGTGATGCTCAACCGCAGCAGCGGGCAGGCGGCTGCGCTGACCTTATGGGAGACCGAGGCCGATCTGCATGCGAGCGAGAGGGTTGCCGCCCGAGCCCGGGAAGCCGCCGTGGCAAGCGCGCAACCCGCACGCGAACCCGTCGTCGACCGCTACGAGGTGGTCTTCCAGAAGTAGCCGACCTCAGCCCGCAAGGGGGTCGGAAGCCCGCGACACAGGCTCTCCGGCGGAGAGGTGCGCGTGGGCCCACGCCTGCTCGCGCATGAAGCGGCGGCGCTCGAGGAGACGGCGGATCATTTCTCGCTCGGGCGCATTTCGCGGTACCGAGATGATGGCGCCGCGGAGGACGGCACCGGTATACGCAACCGGTCTCCGGTGCTCGTGCTGGGAGGCGCCGCACGCAATGGCTGTGCCTACGGGCCGCCGCCCCGGCCTTGGCGAGCCGTCACGCCGAGCCGCTCTGCGAGCTCGCCGGGGAGTCGATCGCGGTTGCTTGCGGTCAGCCGCAGCGTCTCCACGTCCGGCCGCCGCTTCAGGGCATCGGTGATCGGATGCCGGCTCATCTGAACACTCGCCACGATCGGCACCGGCTGGTCGAAGAGCGCGATCACGGCTTCCCGAAAGCGCTTTGAGGCGAGCTCCATCTTTCCGAGCTCGTCGATCAGGACGACGCACTCCTCACGCGGTCGGTCCACTCCGACGAGCGCCACCCGCTCGAACGCTTGGAGATCGACGCCGTAGCGCCCCACGCGGGGAGGCCCGGCCAGCTTCACGTGAGCAAGGACGCCGCGCTCGCCATCGAAGCTCTCGATCTCGAAGCCGACACGACTACGGCCCTGGCGAAGCTCCTTCGTCAGAAAGCCGCAAAGCGGCATGCCGGCGTCGCGCAGCAGCTGCGACAGATGGCTGAGCGCCGTCGTCTTCCCCGCGCCGGGGCGCCCCTCGACCAGGAGCCGCGCGGGACGCGCCGACACCGCTCAGCACGTGAGATGCAGAGCCGCGGCGGTGCGCCGCTCGTCGAGCTCTCCGTAGCGGCGGACGGCTTCGTCGGTGTGCAGCAGCTCCACGTCGATTCCACGCCGCTCGAGCTCCTCGATGACGGCGCGCGGCGGGCGGAGCCGGCCGTGCGCCCCGGTGCCGAGTATGAGCTTCTCGGGAAGCTCGTCCTCGATCTCACCGAAGTCCTCGATCGCAAGCGAGTGTCCCTCCCGCCTCCACCAGTTCGTCAAGACGCGGTGCGGCAGCACGATAAGGTCCCGGGTTTGCTCCTCGCCGTCCACGACGATCCGCCCGAAGCTGTAGTCCTCCAGCCGGGGCATGCGGAGGACTCTACTCCTGCTTCGTGCGCGGACTTGACCGGCAGCGCGAGTGCTCAGCAACGTCCGTCGATCGCCGCGGCGCACCGTGAGGAGCTTGAGCGGGCCTTAGAAGGGGCGCCGTAAAGCGGCGGCGCCCCTTCTAAATTCGCGTCGGTTTTCGAAGAGGCCTCTAGGCGCGGGTAAAGGCCTCGACCGGCGGCCGATCTACGTCCGCCGGCTGCTCGTCCCGATCATGCTCTACGACAGGTACGGGCGGCTCCGAGCGCTCACGCTCGTCGAACAGGTACCGGAGCTCCTCGTCAAAGCGCTCCTCGCGCCACCGCTCCCGGCGCATCCACCGCTCATGACACATCTTCAACACCTCAGCGGGTCGGGTCTCAAGTGGATGATTGCACCCGCCGACCGTGCCGCAAGCCGGGTTGCGTCGTTTCTGGTATCACGCGCGCGGTCGGCGAGCCCAGGAGGTGAGGGCATGGAGCTGAAAGCAGGAGATCGGGTGGAGGTCGAGTCCGAATCGACCGGGCGGCCACCTCGCAGGGGCGTCATGGAGGAGGTCGTCCATCGCCCACGTCACCTCGCTATCGCATCAAATGGGACGACGGGCACGAGAGCATCTACACGCCCTCGGCGGGCGCTTTGCGTCCGACAGAGCGGGCGAGCCCCGTCTAGCGATCGGGCACTGGTCTCGGAGGCCATACTCCGGCAACGCTCGCGGCAATAAGCGGCAGGGCCGACGTACACGAGCAACCTGGCCACCGCCCCGGCGAGCACGTCCTCGCCTACCAAGAGCGATGCCGAGCCTGTCGAGGCCGCACAAGGCGGACGCCTTCGACGCATCGAACGCAGAGCTCGAGGAGCTGATCGAGGCCAACGACGAGGTCGTCGCCGTTATCCGCTTACGAGGTGAGGCCCGCTGAGCGGAATTCCACTCGAGCGTCGCTTCAGCCACGTCTGGCGGATCGCGGACGGGATGGTCCGGCGGCTGCGCGTCTACGCGAGCAAGCAGGAGGCGCTGGAAGTAGCGGGCGAGGCACGCGAACCGTCGTAGCGTCCGGTGCGTAGAACCTGGAAACGTCCCGCGCGAAGGAGCTCCCATGAAGCGTGCCTGTCTCGTGAGCGTCGTAGCCGTCCTCGCGGTCCCGGCTCCCGCGGTCGCCTTCCATCACACTGGTCTGCCGGCCACCTTCTGCCACGCGCCGGCCGCCGGAAGTCCGTCGAACGACAACGGCATGGCCAAGGAGGCGCTGCTCGCTCACAACCCGGCCCAGGACATACCGCTGCCGCCGGTCGGCACGCCGGGCAACGGGCAGGGCGAGGGTGGCGAGCACTGCCCTAACGCCGAGGGGTAGCCTGCACCCCAAGACCGGGCGTGGCGCAGTCTGTTAGCGCATTCGGCTGTCGCCCCGACTGAACGGAACCGCCGGTTTTCCGGCGGTTCCGTGTATCTGGGTCGGTAGCGTGCGTGCGAGGCGGGGTCCAATCGGGGTCCAATTCCTAACGAGCCGCCGTGCGTCGAGGGACGATCTAGGGATGGCTACCGTCCCCAAGAACTACCGGCGTCCACAGGACCGTCTTGGCGACGGCGCGCTCACTTCGCGCGGTGTCGAGGCGGCGCCGTCGAGATAAGCGTGACGGTAAGCCCACGCCTCATTTGTTTGCCGCTCTGAGGAGCCGCAATCGCGGATGGGCGTTCCCGCCACGCGGGGGAACGTCTGGCCGAGCCGGCGAGCGCCGCGAGTTGCTCCCTTCCTCGCGGAGCCGCCGAAATGCGCCGGCGAGCGCGTTATGCGTGTGGTCGGATCGCGCTGCGGCTATCGGAGGGGTCCGTCGCGCTGAGGTCCGCACGCGACGCGCTGTCGGTGGCGGTTGGCATCTTTAGCTCGGCGTCGTCACGGCAGCGAGGTCGGAAGCGCTGCGCTGCTCGAGCAACGCCAGGACGCGCTCCGCCGACTCCTCCGGAGTCTCGCGGTCGGTGTCGAGCACGAGCTCCGGCGCGAGCGGCTCCTCATAGGGATCCGAGACGCTGGTGAATCCCGGAAGCTCGCCTCGGAGTGCCTTGGCGTAGAGCCCCCGGCGATCGCGGCGCACGCGCGCTTCGAGCGACGCTTTCACGTAGACCTCGACGAAGCGGTCAAGCATCGAGGCTCTCACCTCGTCGCGGCTCTCTCTGTAGGGGGAGATCGCGGCGGCGAGCACGTGGACGCCATTGCGGGATAAGGCGTCCGCGACGAAAGCGATGCGGCGGACATTGGTGTCTCGATCCTCCTTCGAGAACCCGAGGCCTTTGGAGAGGCTCTCGCGAATCGCATCGCCGTCCAGCACTTCGACCCTCTCGCCCCGGGCGCGGAGCTCGCGTTCAACAAGCGCCGCAACCGTCGACTTCCCGGACGACGGTGGGCCCGTGAACCAGACTGCACAACCTTTTCGCCGAGGGGTTTCGGGCCCGCGGCCGTTGCCGCGGGCGAAGCGCCTTGAGCGGGTGTCCGCGGACCAACTGCCGTTGAGCAGGGCGGTGGCCACCCGCCGCCGGGTCTCAGCCGGCTCGATGACGGAGTCGATCACCGCGAGCCGGGCGGCCGTGTCCGCCGAGAGATGTGCCTCGGCGTACCGCCGCGCCAGCACCGCCGCCTCCTGCTCCGGTGCGGTCGCGTCGAGAAGTTGCCTGCGATGGACGATCTCGATGGCGGCGCGCGGACCCATGATCCCGATCTCCGCCGCGGGCCACGCGAAAGCGGCGTCTGCCCCAAGGTCCTTCGAGTTCATCGTGATGAATGCGCCCCCGAAGGCCTTGCGCAGTATCACGGTGACGCGAGCGCAGCTTGTCGCGGCGAAGGCGTGGAGGAGCTCGGCGCCGTGCCTGATGACGCCTGCGCTTTCCTGGCGAGTGCCAGGCATGAACCCGGGCGTGTCAACCAACACGAGCAGGGGAACTCCAAAGGCGTCGCACGTGCGAACGAACTTCGCGCCCTTCTGCGAGGCGTCGACATCGATGACTCCGCCGAGATGCTTCGCCTGGTTTGCGACCACGCCGATCGCGTGCCCCTCCAACCGGGCGAAGCCGACCACGAGGTTGCGCGCCCACCGCGGTGCCACCTCGAGGAAGCGGCCTCCGTCCACCAGAGCGCCGATGACAGTGCGTACGTCGTAGAAGCTGCGCCGGCGGTGAGGCACCCACGCGTCCGGAGGGTCTCCGGCTGGTGGTTCCGCAGGCCGACGATGTGGCCGCTCGGACGCGCTCTGCGGGAGGTAGCCGAGGAGCTCGCGGGTCAGCGCGATGGCGACGTGGTCGTCGTCCGCGACGAAGTCGCAGACCCCGTTGCGCTGCTGGACTCGCACCCCGCCCAGCGCCGACGCGGTCACGTCCTCACCCAGCGCCTGCTTCACGATCCGCGGGCCGGTGAGGAACATGCTCGCTTTCCTGGTCATGACCACGAAGTCGGTCAGGGCCGGCGAGTAGCAGCCGCCCCCCGCGGAGATGCCGGTGATCACCGAGATCTGCGGAACATGGCCGGACGACGCGACGTTCTCGGTGAAGATCCGTCCAAAGCCCCCCAAGGCCGCCGCGCCCTCCTGAAGGCGTGCCCCGGCGGATTCCAGGAACGCGACGACGGGAATCCCGGCGTCGCGACTCTCGCGCAGGGCACGCACCACGACCTCGGCTTCAGCGACGCCCACGGAGCCACCGGCCATGGCCGAGTCCTGCGCGTAGCAGACGATCGGCCGCCCGTCGACACGACCGCGCCTCGCTTCCACCCCGACGTGCTCCGAGCCTGGCACCAGGGGCTCGAGGCTTTCGGGATCGCAAAGACACTCGAGCCGGTCCTCTGGCGTGAGTCGGGGCGAAGGTGCGCGGATCACGGACACCGAATCACCGCCCCGGCACGGACTGCGAGCCTCCCGCCCGAGCCCGGAGGCGGGTCACCGGTGCAGGTGACGCGCTCTTGCGCGGTGCCGAGCAAGCCGCTGTCCACTCGAGGCACGCGGCGAGCGTAGGCACGACTCTCGAAGCCGGTCAACGACGATTGCCTCTTCGGGCAGACGTTGGAGTCGCGGCTTGACTGCTGTCCCGTCTGTGACCTCAAATCGGGGGAGGTGGCCCGCACCTCCCGCCCCGACCGCTCACACGAGTTCGATTTCATCGTCCTGTCTCCGGGCGGCACGCCGGACCCGGCGCTCGCGATCGCCGGCAGCCGAGCCGGTGCGCTAGGAGTGCTCAACCTCGAGTTCTTGACCGAGAGCGCCACGGCGTTCGAGGAACTCGGGAGGTTGTCGAGGTCCCGCGGCCGCTGGGGGGTGCTGCTGCATGACGAGGAGCTCCTCGCCCGGGTCGTCGCCGCCCGGTTCGAAGGACTCGAGGCCGTTCTGCTCTCCAGCCGAGCGCGTGGTCCGCTCGGCGATCTGGTCGAGCGGGCTCACGGTGCGCGCCTCAGGGCCTACGCAGTTGCAACGACGCTCGAGGAGGCGCGCTCCGCCGAGGCGGCCGGTGCCGACGCCGTGATCGCGAAGGGGCATGAGGCCGGCGGCTGGATCGGCGACGAGGGTTCGTTCGTCCTGCTGCAGCAGCTGCTGGAGGCTGTCTCCACGCCGGTGTGGGCGGCGGGCGGGATCGGCTTGCACACGGCGCCCGCGGCCTACGTCGCAGGCGCCGCCGGCGTCGTGCTCGACAGCCAGCTGCTGCTGACGCGCGAGTCGCCGCTGCCGGACAGCGCTCGCTCCCGCATCGCCTCCATGGATGGCAGCGAGACCACCGTCCTCGGCTCGGAGATCGGCGTGCCGCTCCGGGTCTACAGCCGACCGGACCTGGCCGCGGTCAGCGAGCTGCGCGAGCTCGAGGCCGGACTCGCCGTGGCCGACGATGATGCCGCTGCCGCTCGCGAGGCCTGGAGCGCCGAGGTCGAGCGCCGCGTTGGCTGGGAATTCCCCGACACCTGCGTCCTCCCCGTTGGACAGGACGCGGGCTTTGCGGCTTCGCTGGCCGCGCGGTTCGAGACCGTCGGCGGCGTCGTGGCCGCGATGCGGAACGCCATCGCGGGGGCATGCGAGACCGTAAGGCACGAGAACCCCCTCGGCGAGGGCGCGCCCCTGGCCGCGTCGCACGGCACGCGCTATCCGATCGTCCAAGGGCCGATGACCAGGGTCAGCGACAGCGCCGAGTTCGCCGCCGCCGTTGCCGAGGGCGGCGCGCTGCCGTTTCTCGCTCTCGCGCTGATGCGCGGGCCGGAGGTGGACGTCCTCTTGCGAGAGACCCGCCGCCTACTCGGCGAGCGTCCGTGGGGCGTAGGCATCCTCGGGTTCGTTCCCCATGAGCTCCGCGTCGAACAGCTCGAGGTCATCCGCGCGCGCAGGCCTCCATTCGCGCTGATCGCCGGCGGGCGACCGGACCAAGCGCGCGCCCTGGAGGACGAGGGAATCAAGACCTATCTCCATGTTCCGTCACCGGGCCTGCTGAAGCTGTACCTGGCCGACGGCGCCCGCCGCTTCGTGTTCGAGGGGTGGGAATGCGGGGGCCACGTCGGCCCGCGGACCAGCTTCGTGTTGTGGGACACCATGGTCCGCACGCTGCTCGAGGAGCTGCCTGCGGGGAGCTCGGACTGCCATGTCCTGCTCGCCGGCGGGATTCACGACGCGACCTCGGCAGCGATGGCGTCGGCGGCGGCTGCGGCCGCCGCCGCCGCCGGGATCCGAGTCGGGGCGCTGCTCGGGACGGCCTATCTCTTCACCCCCGAGGCGACCGAGTGCGGCGCGATCACGCCGACGTTCCAGGAGGCCGCCGTCGCGGGCGACAGCACCGTGCTGCTGGAGAGCGGGCCGGGTCACGCCACGCGCTGTCTGCCATCTCCCTACTTCCAGCAGTTCGAGGAAGAGAAGCGCCGCCTTCGAGGCGAGGGCCTCTCCGGCGAGGAGCTGCGCGACCGCCTCGAGCGGCTGAACATCGGACGCCTGCGAATCGCGTCGAAGGGAATCGAGCGCGATCCGCCCTCCGGCAGCGGCCCGGACAGGCCGAAGCTGGCCCCGGTCGATCTCGGTGACCAGTGGGATCGCGGCATGTACATGATCGGTCAGGTCGCGGCGCTCCGCGACCGCACCGCGCCACTGGCCGCCCTGCACCGCGACGTGTCCGCGGGCAGCACCGACCTCCTGCGGGCAGTCACCCCGCCGCCGGCGGCGGTGCCGGACGTGCCTCCACCGGCCGACGTGGCGATCATCGGGGCCGCCTGCGTCCTGCCGGGTGCGCGCGACGTCGCGACGTTCTGGAGCAACATCCTCGACAAGGTCGACGCCATCGGCGAGGTGCCCGCGGATCGCTGGGATTGGCGCCGCTACTACGATCCGGATCCCGCCGCGCGGGACAAGGTCTACTCGCGCTGGGGCGGGTTCGTCGAGGACGTCGCATTCGACCCGATCGCGTTCGGTCTGCCGCCGAACTCTTTGCGCTCGATAGAGCCCTTCCAGCTGCTGGCGCTGGCGACCGCGCAGGCGGCCCTGCGCGACGCCGGCTACGCCACTCGGCCGTTCGGGCGCGACCGCACGTCGGTGATCCTGGGGGCCGGCGGCGGTGGGGCGGACCTCGCCGTCGGCTACACCGTCCGGTCGGCGCTGCCCTCTCTCCTCGGGGAGGAGGCACCCGAGCTCAGCCGGCAGCTGAACGAGCGGCTCCCCAAATGGACGGAGGACACCTTCCCAGGCCTGTTGATGAACGTCGCCGCCGGCCGGATAGCGAACCGGCTGGATCTTGGCGGGCCTAACTACACCGTTGACGCGGCGTGCGCGTCCTCGCTCACCGCCATCAGCCTCGGGGTCCGCGAGCTCCAGGCCGCCACGAGCGACATGGTGCTCGCCGGTGGGGTCGACGCGATCCAGAACCCGTTCGCCTACCTCTGCTTCAGCAAGACGCACGCGCTCTCGCCGACGGGACGCTGCCGGCCTTTCGACGCGGCGGCGGACGGGATCGCGATCAGCGAGGGCTTTGCCACCGTCGTGCTCAAGCGCGTGGCTGACGCCGAGCGCGACGGTGATCGCATCTACGCGGTGATCCGCGGCGTCGGCGCCGCGAGCGACGGTCGCGACCGGAGCCTGACCGCGCCGCGTCCGGAGGGGCAGATGCGCGCGCTGCGGCGGGCGTACGCGCAGGCGCGGATCTCGCCGGCCACGGTTGAGCTCGTCGAGGCGCACGGCACGGGAACGGTCGCCGGCGACGGCGCCGAAGTGCAGGCACTGTCGAGCGTCTTTGGCGCGGAAGGCACGGGACGCCAGTGGTGCGCCATCGGCTCGGTCAAGTCGATGATCGGCCACACGAAGGCGACCGCCGGCGTTGCCGGCGTAGTGAAGGCCGCGCTCGCGCTGCATCACCGTGTGCTTCCGCCCACGATCGGGGTCAGCGAGCCGAACCCCAGCGCCAGATTCGACGAGTCACCCTTCTACGTGAACAGCGAGGCCCGCCCGTGGATCCGCGGCGCCGGGCCGCAGCCGCGCCGGGCAGGGGTGAGCGCCTTCGGCTTCGGCGGCACCGATTTCCACGTGGTGCTCGAGGAGTACACCGGCGATCCGCTGAACGCGCGGGGCGGAGCGGTCGACCGTTGGCCCGCCGAGCTGCTCGTCTGGCGCGGCACCAGGAGTGAGATCACCGCCGCCGTCGAGCGGCTCGCCGTCGGCCTCGCCGGCGGAGCGGAGCCCGCGCTCGCGGATATCGCGTTCACGCTGGCGGCGGAGCTGTGCCCGCCCAGCGACGGCGACGCAACGCTCGCCGTCGTCGCGGCTTCGCTCGACGATCTGCGCGGCAAGCTCGACAAGGCGCGGAAGCTGCTCGCCGGCGACGCGACGCGCGTGCATGCGCCGAGCGGCGTGCATTGGGCCGAGCATCGGCTGACGGACGAGGGGCGGGTGGCATTCGTGTTCCCCGGCCAGGGCTCCCAGGAGGTCGACATGGGGCGCGAGCTCGCCCTGGCCTTCCCCGAGGCGTTCGACTGCTTCGAGGGCGCCGACCGGGTGCTGGACGACCGCTACGAGCAACCGCTCAGCCGCTTCATCTTCCCGCCGCCGTCGTTCACCCCTGACGAGCTGCGACGCCGGCAAGCCGAGCTCACCGAGACCAACGTCGCCCAGGCGGCTCTCGGTGCGACGGAGCTCGGGTACCTCCGTGTCCTGCGAGCGCTGGACGTCGAGCCGCAGATGGTCGCCGGGCACAGCTACGGCGAGCTCGTCGCGCTCTGCGCTGCCGGGAGTCTCGCTGAGGACGACCTGCTGCGGCTGTCGGAGGCCCGTGGCCGCCACATGCGCGAGGCGGCCGCGGGAGAGGCGGGCGCCATGGCCGCCATCGACGCGCCACCGGAGGCGCTCCAAGAGCTCCTCGAGAGCGACGACGTCGTGGCCGCAAACCTCAACGCCCCTACGCAGACGGTGCTGTCGGGCCCGCGCAAGGCAATCGAGGACGCCGTGGAGTGGTGCCGCAAGCGCGACATCCGGGCGGCTCTTCTGCCGGTGGCCTGCGCGTTCCATTCTCCGCACGTGGCGCCCGCGGGGCGGCGCTTCGTTTCGGTGCTCGAGGAGACGCCGCTGGCGCCGCCGCGGATCCCCGTGTTCTCCAATACCACCGGGGACGCTCACGGGGAGGACCCTGCGGCGATCGCTGCGGTGCTCGGAGAACACCTTCTCCGCCCCGTCGACTTCGTTCGCGAGATCGAGGCGATGTACCGCGACGGCGCGCGCGTGTTCGTCGAGGTCGGGCCGCGCTCGGTCCTCACCGGGCTGG
>Ga0137374_10007031_pt1 | contig 13417 bp, 10 predicted proteins | sample SagtaG_20_FD_104811 | JGI IMG/M metagenome (GOLD analysis project Ga0137374, IMG submission 104811) | Vadose zone soil microbial communities from Sagehorn Ranch, Mendocino, California, USA - Sage1_R_100_16 metaG | ecosystem: Environmental > Terrestrial > Soil > Vadose zone | place: USA...
CGTCATCCGGGACGAGGGCCTCGTCGAGAACGCCCGCAGCAGGGGCGCCCAGCTCCAGGACGGACTACGCAAGGTCGCCGCCGACAACCCGCTGATTGGCGACGTGCGCGGCCTCGGCCTGATGGTCGGCAGCGAGTTCACCAGGCCGGACGGCACCCCCGATACGGCCACCGCGCAGGCGGCCCAGCGCATCGCCGCCGACCGCGGACTGCTCCTGCTCACCTGCGGCGCCTGGGGCAACGTCGTGCGGATGATCCCGCCGCTCGTCGTCAACAGCGAGCAGGTCGACGAGGCGGTGACGGTCTGGGCCGAATCGGTGCGTGCCGCCCAGGAGGGCTGAGGTGACCTTCACGCCGGGGGAGTTCGGACGGCGGGTCGATGCCGTGCGAACGACGATGCGGGAGCGTGAGCTCGCGGCGTTGTGCGTGGTGAGCCCGGAGAACGTCTACTACCTGTCGGGTCTCAACCATCAAGGTCACTTCGCGTTCACGCTGCTCGTCCTGCCGCTCGAAGGTCAACCGCGGCTTGTGACCCGGGCGATGGAGCGGGTCACCGTCGCCGCGCAAGTACCCCACTGTGTGCACATCACATTCGGCGACGACGAGAACCCGGCGACGGCAGCCGCACGCGCAGTTCGGCAGGTCACCGGATCCGGCGACCGGGTCGGCCTCGAGCGGGCGTCGATGTCCCTCCCGCTCGCCGTCTGGGACGAGATGCGGGAGATGCTGGGCGACCTGGAGTGGACCGACGGATCCGGTCTCGTCGAGGCCCTCCGCGCGGTCAAGTCGCCGGCGGAGATCGAGCTCGTGCGCCGAGCTGCGGCGATCTCCGACCGCGCCGTCCAGGTCGGGATCAGCACTGCAGGCAGCTCCGTCACCGAGCGCGCGGTGGCGGCTGCGGTCTACCACGAGATGCTGCTCGCCGGCAGCGAGCATCCGGGAATCCCGCCACTCATCCGCGGCCACGACATCCTGCTGCAGGAACATGTGATCGGGCCGCGCGACCGCGAACTGGGAGCCGGGGATGGCCTGTTCATGGAGCTCTCCGGCTCCGTCGGGCGCTATCACGCGCCGGTGTCCCGGATGGTGTACGTGGGCCGGGCCCCGGCCGGCACCGAGCGGGCCGCCGAGATCGCGATCGCCGGGCTGGAAGTCGTACGTGCCTCGCTGCGGCCAGGAGCGGTCACCAGCGGCGTGTACGACGCATGGCAGTGCGTCATCGATGAGGGCCTCGGGCACGACCGCTACCGGCGACATCACTGCGGGTATCTGGTGGGGATCGGATTTCCGCCCAGCTGGGTCGGCGGCAGTGCCGTGGTCGGTATCCGAAAAGGCGGCGACCTTGTAGTCCGGGAGGGCATGACCTTCCACGTGCTGTCCTGGATTCTCGACCAGCAGCCTGCCGACTACGTCGTGTCCGACACCGTCCTCGTCACGGCTTCCGGCGGTGAACCGCTCACCACCACCCCACGTGAACCTATCGTCGTTTCCTGAATTGGGGTCATTCGCATGCGTATCACCGGACTCCGGGCAACGCCCATAGCGGTGCCCTTCCGCGAGGACGAGCTCTGGGCCTTCGGTGGCCGCCGCGGGATGGTGAGCATCCTGCTCGAGGTGACCACCGACGAGGGCGTCACCGGTATCGGGGAGGCAGCGGCCTACCCGTCCGCCGACATCGTGCTCGCGGTGATCCACTCGGTGGACCAACTCGTGGTCGGCGAGGACCCGTTCGCCATCGAGCGGATCATGAAGCGGATCAACGTCGTCGGCACGTGGCACCACGTCAAGGCGACCAGCCCCGGCATCGCCGCGGTCGAGATGGCGTGCTGGGACATCGTCGGCAAGGTGTGCGGCCAGCCGCTGGTCAACCTGTTCGGCGGCCGGGTCCGCGACCGGGTCGAGTTCTTCTACTACCTCAGCCGCAAGTCTCCGGCCGAGGTGGCCGCGGACGCGAAGCGCGGGGTGGAGGCCGGCTTCCGGACCTTCTACCTCAAGGTCGGTTCGGACAACCCGAACGACGACATCGAGCGCGTGGCAGCCGTCCGCGAGGGTGCCGGCCCGGACGCGCTCATCCGCGTGGACGCCAATGAGGCCTGGTCGTCGGCAGCGGCGATCCGGATCGCGCGCGACCTCGAACGCTTCGGCCTGGAGTTGCTCGAGCAACCGGTGTCAGGGCGCAACCTGCAGGAGATGGCCTACGTACGAAGCAAGATCGACACGCCTCTGCTCGCCAACGAGGCGTCGTGGACGCGCTACGACCAGCTCGAGGTGATCCGGCACGGCGCCGCCGATGTGCTCGAGGTCGACAACCAGATGGACGGCGGGCTGCTGAACCTCAAACGCTCCGCCGGAATGTGCGAGGTCGCCGGACTTCCCGTCCTCAAGCACAGTCTCGGCGAGCTCGGCGTCGCGGTCTACGCCGCGGTGCACGTCATGGCGTCGACTCCGAACTTCCTCTACGCGAACCAGTCGTACGCATCGTTCCTCACCGACGACGTGGTCGCCGACGCGAGCCCCTTGCCTTACGTCGACGGCTGCCTGGAAGTTCCCCAGCGACCGGGGATCGGTATCGAGCTCGACCCGCAGCGCGTTGCGCGGTACGCGGAGCTGTATGAGCGCGAGGCAGCCGGATTCGCCTTCCACGATCCAGCCGCGATGACGACCACCCCGGTGATACCGAAGATCTGACTCAGGGGTATCCATGGCGGCCGAAGAGGCGGACGAACCTGGCCGCGCAGATCTGCTCCCGCTGCGCCAGGCCTTCCGATGTGCGCTGGAAGAGGATGACCTCCTCGGCCCCGCCGGGCCCTATCGGCTGCACCAGGCGTCCGCCCTGGCGAAGCTGATCGATCAACGGACCAGGCACCTCGGGAAATGCGGCTGACACCAGGACCGCGTCGTACGGCGCTGCCTCCGGCGCGCCTTCGGTGCCGTCGCCCAGCGCCGCCTCGACGAGCGGTTCGCAGGATGGCCCTCCAGCCAGCCGAGGCTGGTATTCATCCGGGTCGCGATGCTGACCCTTGCTCATCTCTCGGCGTTCGGTGGTCGCGTTGCGACCATGAGCGAAGTGAACGCTCTGCACGGCCCGGTGGTTCTCGCCGCCGCGTCGGTCGGACGCATCGGACGGTACGACATCAGCTCGTGAAAGAACGCCGATGGCGCGACCGTCGCCGAGCACGGTGTCATCCGCGGCCGCGGCTGCAGCACCATCGCCGACGAGGCGCGCATCCTCTGGGCCTGGTACTCCCCATGGCACAAAGACGCCCAAGGCAACAACATCCGGACCGTCCGCTGAGGGCCGGTTGTCCACAGGTTGCGAAGTCGTCCGTTCCGGTCCTCTGAAAGTCCGTATGTTCTTGGGCAAAGGAGGTGCTCGATGAGTGCTGGCAAGGCCAAGGACAGCCGTCAGAGTGGATATGGAAGCCGTCGGCGGCGCAAGCAAACGGACAGGTGGCGGCCACATCCCGTGTTGACGCCGCTGACCGCGAGTCAGGCGGAGCGGCTGGTGCGGCTGTCCGAGGATGCGGTCGCGAAGCGCGGATTCTCGATGCGGTACGACGGTGCGGGGGCACTTGTACCGGTTCGAAGCGACGGCGTTCCGGTGCAGGACGGCATGTCCGCCGGCCTCATGAACCTCGCACGGACAGTTGCCGACCTACCACGACAGCAGTGGCGCTCGGCGGTGGCGGCACATTTCGACCAGATGACCTCTCCGGACGGGCCGCCACCCATCCCGGACGATCTGGAGAACGAGCTCTACCTCCGACTTGTGTGCGTCCACGATCGACCCCGGACATGGGCAAAGGTGTGCCCGAGTTCGCGCCAGGCGTGCTCACAGTGCCGGCCACGTACGTCGGACGCGGAGTGGCCATGCATTTCAATATCGACAGCCTCGGCGTGTCGCGGGAGGAAGCCACCAGGATGGGGCTGGCGAACCTACGCAGCCTCCGGGATGAGGTCGAGACCGTGGGCTTTGACGGTGCCGAGCTCACCTTGCTCACCGGCAGCATGTTCAGCGCATCCCGGGCGCTGGTGTTCGACACAGTGCTGCGCGAATCGTTGCAGGTCGAGAACCCTCCGTTCGGCTGCCTTGTCGCCATGCCGGCCCGGGACATGCTGCTCGTGCACGTACTGCGGGATCAGACGATGCTGAAGGCTCTGGAGCAGCTGATGACCATCGCCTCTACCATGTTCAGCACCCGGCCAGGCCCGGTCAGCCCGCACGTGTATTACGTGACCGACAACGAGTGGCACCAGGTCACCGACTACAGCACCGGCGAGTTCCGGCTCCATGCGGTCGACCAACTCGAGGACGCCGCGCAACGCCTCGGGGTGGGCGAAACAGCCGCCTGAATCTTCATCACCTGCACACGCTCGTACATTGGTGACCAAGCTCGCGGGCCGTCCTCCGGATGTCGGCTGCACCTGCTCCTGGACCTCGACGGCGCTCAGCTCGGCCTCCGCGGCCCGGTTCTCCGCCGCCGCTGCGTTGCTCGGGTGAGGACCGCGGGATCCCAGCCGGTCTCGAGCGCCCGCCGCAGTCGAGTCATTCCAGCCTCCGCCGCCTCGACTCGCAGCGCCAACCTGATCACCGCCGACTTCGCCTCATGCTCACCCTCGACTGCAGCCAGAGCCTCGGCGGTCGAGTCGAGAGGTTCTCGCTCCCGGTTGGCCTCGGCGGCTTGCTCGGCCGGAAGACGTGGGTTTGGATCGCGGACATCTGCGATCGCCGAGGTCCTGCGGCACGGCTTGCGATGTGCCGGAGGACGGGCGCCGCGCTGGATCACTTCTCGAGGTCCGCTCCTCGATCGGCAGGTACGTCCTCGACCGTGGCGGACCATCTCTACAGGAGTTTGAGGCCGTCCTCGGAGGCGCTGCCGGGGTCGGCGCTGTACGTGCACATGGTCAAAGCGTCGTTCGCTAGGTAGCTCCATCACCTCGTGCGCCAGTTCCAGGTCTCCAACGTCGGGATGTCGCATGCGCTTCGTCCCGTTCAGGTAGACGTACACGTCGTGGTCGGCCCACAAGGTGCGGAAGGCGTTGCTGCGCGTGGCGAGCTCGACGACGAGGTTGGACAACTCGCGGTCGATCGCTGTGGTTCACCAAGCGAGGGGCCCTTGACGACGATGGCGGTGCGATCCGCAGCGACCGGTTGGAGGACCCGTGGCCTCCGCCGGGCAGGCGACTCGAGCAACGGCTCGGCTCCACACCCGGGCGAATTCGGCGCCTCGGCGGCGTGGCTGGGCGGGGCAGCGAGCCGGGCCCAGTACCGTGGCGTCTGGTTCGGTGAGGAAGGGGCTGCCTGGATGCTGGTGGTACACGGATTCTGGTCTCCGAAACGAGGCATGTGCCTGTGGGCTGAGGACTCCGATCGGACAGTGAAGAGCGCTAGTCAGGCGATGCGTACAGCAAGGCCGCACCCGTTCGCCGCGCCGGCCGATGAGCTGGCCGAACTCCATCCAGGGAAGCCGGCCACGGTCATGTTGCTGCTGCCATCCTTGCTGACCGCTCCAGTGGATTCGCCGGAGTTGGTCCGGATCGCACCACGCCCGGAGCCGACCAAGGGACCCACACTGCTTTCATGGTCGGTGCCGGTGGTCAGCGTCGACCCCGTCACGACGCTTGCGAGCGTCGAAGAACCGGCCGAGCGGGTGCGGTACGGCGCATCGCTGCGCTTCCTTGCCGAGCTGGCGGCCTTCGCTCGTGAGCTCGCCGAGCGTGGACGGTTGCTTCCGACGCTCGCCCGGGATGAGGATGGATGCTCGGCCCGGTGGCGCCCCGTTCTGCAAGGGCCAGACGTCGTGACGATGCAGGCGTTGGTTGCCGCGATGCCCCCGAGCTGCCGGGCTGAGACCGGCGCGCCGACGGATACTCGCGGCCAGAACCCGAGCGCCCTGGTCTCCGATGCCCTGCACGCTCTGGTCGACGCGGCGGTGCGTGGGAGCCTGGCTACCACCGGCCGGTCATTGCTGGACTTGCTCCCGCCACGGCGAGGTCGCCGGCCGAAGCGTGCCCCGATCGCCGAGGCATGGCTGCAGGCGCTGACCACCGCGGACGGACGGTTCGACGCCGAGCCCGGCGACCTGGACGAGCTGGAGCAGGCCCTGGCGCCGTGGGCGGACTTCGGTGTCGGCCAGACCGGGCCGGCGCGGGCCACCTTCCGCCTCACCGAATCCACTGCCGCCGGAGCCGCACTGCTCGACGACGAGCTCGCGATCGAGTCATCGGAGAAAGCCCTGCCAACCCAGTCCACGCAGAGCCAGTGGCGGCTGGAATTTCTCCTGCAATCGGTCGAGGATCCGAGTCTGCAGGTGCCCGCCGACCAGATCTGGGCAGCGGGAGACGGGCTGCGCCGCTGGATGGACCGGCCCGACGAGCTGCTGCTGGCCGAGCTCGGCCGGGCCAGCACCGTGTACCCGGAACTGTCTGACGCGTTGCGCCAGCCACGCCCCTGCGTCCTCGACTTGGACGCCGAGGGTGTGTTCGACTTCTTGTCCACCAAGGCAGCGGTTTTGGACCAGGCCGGGTTCGGTGTGCTGGTACCTTCCTGGTGGAGCAAGCGGCGCAAGCTCAGCCTCGCCGCGTCGGCGCACACTCCGCAGGACCGGGTCGTGGCCGGCGGCAAGTTCAGCCGCGACTCACTGGTTCAGTTCGAGTGGCGGCTGGCCATTGGCGACGATCCACTGACTGAGGACGAACTGGCCACCCTCGCCGCGACCAAGGCCCCGCTGGTGCGGCTGCGCGGAGAGTGGGTCGCGGTCGATCCTGAGCAGGTCAGGCGAGGCCTGGAGTTCCTGAAGCATCAGTCTGCCGTGCCCAGGACGGCCGGCGAGATCATCGCTCTGGCCGCCAGCCACCCCAGCGACCTGGACACCCCACTGCCGGTGACCTCGGTCCAGGCCGACGGATGGCTCGGTGACCTGCTGACCGGCGCCGCCGAGCGATCGCTCCAGCCGGTACTCACACCGGCGGGTTTCCAGGCGAGTCTGCGTCCGTACCAGCAGCGCGGGTTGTCCTGGCTGGCGTTCATGTCCTCGCTCGGGCTCGGCGCCTGTTTGGCCGACGACATGGGTCTTGGCAAGACGGTGCAGTTGCTCGCGCTGGAGGCACATCGCCGCGGTGAGAATCCCGGCACCGGCCCGACATTGCTGCTGTGCCCGATGTCGCTGGTCGGAAACTGGCAGCGCGAGGCCGCAAAGTTCGCGCCTGACCTGCGCATCTACGCCCACCACGGGGCGGACAGGCTTCACGACGAGGATCTCCGCGCGCAGCTGGCCGCAACCGACCTCGTTGTCACCACCTTTGCCACCGCGACCCGCGACATCGATGAGCTGGCCGATTACGACTGGGACAGTCTCGTGCTCGACGAGGCTCAGGCGGTCAAGAACAGCCAGTCCAGGTCCGCGAAGGCGGTACGCAGGCTCCAAGCCGAACACCGGATCGCATTGACCGGCACCCCGATGGAAAACCGGCTGACCGAGCTGTGGTCGGTGATGGACTTCCTCAATCCCGGCATGCTCGGGTCCTCCGATCTGTTCCGGTCCCGGTACGCGATCCCGGTCGAGCGGCACGGGCATACCGAGCCCGCGGAGCGATTGCGCGCGATCACCCGTCCGTACGTCCTGCGCCGGTTGAAGACGGATCCGAAGATCATCGACGACCTACCGGACAAGATCGAGATCAAGCAGTACTGCCATCTCACCACCGAGCAGGCCTCGCTGTACCAGTCGGTGGTGGACGACATGATGGCGAAGATCGAGAGCACAACGGGGATCGAGCGGCGCGGCAACGTGCTGGCGGCGATGACGAAGCTCAAGCAGATCTGTAACCATCCGGCACAGCTGCTGCACGACCAGTCGCCGGTCGGGCGGCGATCCGGCAAGGTGATCCGGCTGGAGGAGATCCTCGACGAGATCCTGGCCGAGGGCGACCGGGTCCTGCTGTTCACGCAGTTCACCGAGTTCGCCGATATGCTCCTCCCCCACCTGGCGACGCGGTTCAACTCGGATGTGCTGTATCTCCACGGAGGCACGCCCAAGAAGCGCCGGGACGACATGGTCGAGCGCTTCCAGTCCGACGGCGGTCCGCCGATGTTCCTGCTGTCACTAAAAGCTGGTGGCACCGGACTGAATCTCACCGCGGCCAGTCATGTCATCCACCTGGACCGGTGGTGGAACCCCGCCGTGGAGAACCAGGCCACCGACCGGGCGTTCCGGATCGGGCAGAAGCGCAACGTACAGGTGCGCAAGTTCATCTGTGCCGGCACCCTCGAGGAGAAGATCGATCAAGTCATCGAAGAGAAGAAGGCACTGGCCGATCTGGTGATCACCGACGGCGAGCGGTGGTTGACTGAACTCTCCACCGGCGCCCTCCGCGAGATCTTCGCCCTGTCCGAAGGAGCCGTGAGTGAGTAACTGGTTCCCGCCACCATCCAAGCCCAGGCCGGTGGAGGGCGGGATCAGGGCCCGCAGCAAGCGCGGCGCGATCGCGCAGACGTGGTGGTCCGAACGGTTCATCGAGGTACTCGAGTCGATCGGCGTCGGCGGCCGGCTGCAGCGCGGACGGACCTACGCCCGGCGGGGCCAGGTGATCGATCTGACCATCGACCCCGGCGCGGTCACCGCCGCGGTTCAGGGCAGCAGATCCCGGCCGTACCGCGTCCGCATCGGGCTCACCGCGTTCGACAAGATCGCCTGGAACCAGGTCAGTCGGGCGCTCGCGGACAACGCCTGGTACGTCGCGAAGCTGCTCGCCGGAGAGCTGCCAGAAGACATCGAGGACGTTTTCGCCTCGGTCGGTCTGTCGCTGTTCCCGGCCGGCGCGAACGAGGTATCGATGGACTGCACCTGCCCGGACTGGGAAGTGCCGTGCAAGCACCTGGCCGCCGTGTTCTACCTGCTGGCCGAGTCCTTCGACGATGACCCGTTCGGCATCCTCGGTTGGCGTGGCCGCGACCGCGAGGATCTCCTGGACACCCTGTCCGCCCTGCGCTCGGGCACGCTGCCGGCCGACCGCGCCGACGCGGCGGTCCCACTTGCCGACTGCCTGGACTCGTTCTTCGTCTCGCAGCCGGAACTCCCGCGACGAGCCCCAGCGCAGGGCGCCAGCGACGCCGTGCTCGACCAGCTACCCGTCGTCGACCTGACCGTCCGCGGTACCGACTTGGTCGAGCTGCTCAGACCGGCGTACCTAAGCCTCGGCGTCGATTCGACGACCGAATAGCATCCGTCTGTGATGCTCCTGATGCCATCCACGGCGTTGGACCCTTCGCACAACCGCCGGAGCGGCCCATGACCACCGGACCCGCAGCCCCGCTCGCGGCCCAAAGCGTCCTGCCATAGATGCTTCGACACCTTCGACCTATAACCGAGATGCCACCGCGGTACAGCGAGTGGGAGCCGATAGAAGAGCCGCAGAGATTCCTTACAGAACTACCGAGCCCTTCCCAGATCCGTCAGTCAGCGCCCATCCACGTGGACAGCTCAACACGCCACATCGTCGAACTCCCAGAGATGCTGCCCTGCGATTCGGCCGAGCTTGTAGCACGCCTCCGGCGGAGTGCCGTACAAATGCCCCTGATGCGCTTGCTACTGATCTTCACGCCCGACGATACGCAGGCCTTCGTACTCGGCGAATCGGCGAAGTCCTTGACGTTGAGCGTGGCCAGTGGCAGGTCGTAGACCAGGCAGCACGCAGCGATCCAACTATCGTTCGTCGGGCGATGCCGCCCACGTCTGGTGGCGTAAGCGGAGATCTCCGCCCTATCTTCGGGGCGACGGCGTCGTTGTACGGCAGCGTGGGGCGAGTGCTGAGCCACGCTCCGAGCCCGGCGACTTTGGAAGGTCCCCAGTTTCGAAGCATCGCTCAACGATTCAGCTGCCCCAAGGTGACAAACGTGATGCAACCTGGGCGCCGAGCAGCTCGCGAAGCAGCGCAGCCGGAAGCGCGTTCTTGATACTCAGGGAGGCAACGTCGGTGTCGAGGATGAGTTCCGGGAAGTAGGCGCCTTGGACGCCGTACATGCCGATCGCGATCGCCACCACCGGGCTGACGACGACCAGCGGTTCGCTGCGGGTGTCCATCAGCCAGAAGGCGGGGAAAGCCCACAGGCCGGTGACAAGTGCGGTGACGCGGTACATCAGCCGGCGTCCCACTCGGTCGGACAGAGCGCCGACAGCTGGGATCGTGACCAGCGCGAATGCGGCCGCGACGGTGACGCCGATGGTTCCAACCGACTTGTCGATCAGCAGCACGTCGGCGATGTAGGCCAGGGCGAACACCTGGTACAGGTACGACGCGCCGTTCTCGCCGAGCCGCAGGCAGAAGGCGACGGCCAATGTCCTGCGCGACTCGCACAGAAGGGTTCGTAGCGGCTGCTCGGTCTTCTCGCCCGCCGCCTCCATCGCCTCGAAGACGGGGCTCTCCTTGACCCTCAGCCTGATGAGCATGCCGACACCGACCACGACAGCGGACAGCAGGAAGGGCACGCGCCAGCCCCAAGACCGCAACGCATTGTCCGGCAACTGCTGGATCACCGTGAAGACGCCGCCGGCCAGCAAGATGCCGACGATGATGCCGGCGAACGGCAGCGCGCCGTAGAAACCACGTTTCTCTCTCGGCGCGAATTCGGCAGCGAGCAACGAAGCCCCCGCCTGCTCTGCGCCGGAGCCGAACCCTGTGCCAGTCTGAGCACAAGTAGCAAGACAGCCGACCACGCGCCGACCGTCTGGTAGGTGGGCAGCATGCCGATCAGGAAGGTCGACACGCCCATCAGCAGGATGGTCGCGACGAGGACCGACTCGCGGCCGATCCGGTCCCCCAGCCGGCCGAAGAACAGGCCACCGAACGACCGCGCGAGGAAGCCGGCCGCATAGGCGCCGAACGTCGCCAGCAGGCCGACGGTGTGGTCGACCTGCGGAAAGAACAGGTCGCTGAAGACCAGCGCGGACGCCGTTCCGTAGATGGAGAAGTCGTACCACTCCATCGCACTGCCCGCGACGCTCGGGCCGATCACGCGGCGTAGATCTCGCGGCGTCGGGTCTGTCACAGACCCCCGTGTGCCATACCACCGTCGTCTGGTCTCGATCCTGTGTCATGAACTCTCCCTCCGAGAAGCGGCAGCAGTTGCTAGATCGATCTAGCAGATCGATCCTCGCCGTCCACGACGCTGTCAACGCCGCGGTTCGCTGACGGACAAGGCTTCTTCGCTTGACATCACCGCGGTATTGACCGACCGGTGATGGAACTGCTAGAACGGTCTAGCACGATAGTGTTGGATCGATCTAGCATCCAGCGACAGGGAGTTCGACGTGAGCCAGGACCAGCAGGTGGACGCACGGCGCCGCATCACCATCAACGATGTCGCCCGCGACTGCGAGGTCTCCAGGGCGACGGTCTCGCTGGTGCTCCGGGACAGCAACCGGGTCTCGGCGGCCACCAAGGAGCGGGTCCGCAAGGTGATGGCCGACATCGGCTACGTCTACGACCGGCGGGCGGCCAACCTGCGGGCCCAGCGTGCGATGACCATCGGCCTGGTGGCCACCGATGTGCGCAACCCGTATTTCGCCGAGCTCACCATGGCGATCGAACGGGAGACCGCGGCCGCCGGCTACACCTTGCTCCTGGGCTACAGTCATGACGACGTCGACAAGCAGGGGCGACTCCTGTCGGCAATGGCTGAAAATCGAGTCGACGGCCTCTTCCTGTTACCGGCGAGCGGCACGACCGCGCGGGACCTAGCCCGCGTTCTCGGTGACTCCGCGCATGTGCTTTTCGCCCGGCGGGTCAGTGGTCACAGTGCCGACTACGTCGGGACGGACAACGTCAAGGCCGGGCAGTTGCTGGCCGACCATCTCGCCGACCAGGGCGTGCGAAGCGCCGCGTTTCTCGGTGGCCCGAAGCGTTCGTCGGCGCGGCGGGAGCGGGAGCGCGGGGTGCTGAAACAGCTGGAGAAGCGCGGGGTGCGGGTGGACGCGACGACGTCGCTGACGAGCGAGGCGAGCACGGTCGGCGGCGTAGCCGCCACCAGTGAGCTGCTGGCGGGTGGTCCGCTCCCGGACGCCATCGTCGCCTACAGCGACGCTGTCGCCTCCGGTGTCATCGCCACCTTGCGTCAGCACGGGATCCAGGCCGGGAAGGACGTCGCCGTCGCCGGCTTCGACGACATCCCGCAGGCCGCTCTGGAGCACCCGGCGCTGACTACGGTCGCCACCTTCCCCGAGCGGATCGGGGAAGAGGCCGCGCGCCTTTTGATGGCCCGCTTGGCGGACCCGTCCGCCGAGCACCGCCGGACGATCCTGCGGCCGGAGCTGCGCGTCCGGGCGTCGACGACCAACTGGCTCGGCCGGGACACCTGATGACTACTCACGGCCTGCGCTGGGGGTTGATCGGTGCCAGCGACATCGCGGCCACCCGAATGATCCCTGCGATGCGAGCTGCCGGCCAGGAGGTACTGGCTTGCGTCAGCTCCTCCGCGGAGCATGCCGCCAGCTACGCGGACCGGAACGGCATCAAGCACGCCACGTCAGACCTCGACAGCATGCTCGCCCGCGACGACATCGACGCGGTGTACATCTCGAGCACCAACGACCGGCACCGCGTCCAGGCCGAGGCCGCCGCCGCAGCCGGCAAGCACGTCCTCTGCGAGAAGCCGATCGCCACGTCTCTCGACGACGCGTTCCGCGTGGTGGACGCCTGCGCTGAGGCCGGGGTGGTGCTGGCCGTCAACCATCACCTGCCCGGCGCCGGCACCCACCGCATGATCCGCGAGCTGGTCCACAGTGGAGCGGTCGGCCGGGTCCTGGCGGTCAGCGTGCGGCACGCGGTACTGCTGCCGGAACGCCTCCGAGGGTGGCGGCTCGGTGACGCCCCCGGAGCGGGCGTCGTCCTGGACATCACCTGCCACGACGCCTCCGTGATCAACCCGCTCCTCGGCAGCCAGGCCGTCGAGGCGGTCGCGCTGTCCGCGCGCCAGGGCTCGTGGGATTGCCGCAGTGAGGACGCCGCGATGTCGATTATCCGGTACGCCGACGACGTCCTGGTCCAGACCCACGACGCGTTCACCTCCCCATATTCACCCACCGCGCTCGAGGTCCACGGCACCGACGGCAGCGTCGTGGCCTCGGACGTCATGACACAGGACCCCATCGGTCACGTCCTGCTCCACGACAAGCTCGGAACACGCGAGATCGACGTTCCCGACCGGCGTCCGCTGTACGAGATCGTTCTGTCGGCGTTCGAGGCCGCGGTCCTGGAAGACGGGCAACCGACCGCAAGCGGGGCGGACGGCTTGCGCGCGTACGCCGTTGCCGAGGCCGTCCTCCAGTCCGCCAGGTCCGGACAACCGATACCGGTCCCAGTGACCTCGACAGCAACGAGCAAACAAAGGAACGCCAATGCGTGAAGTACCTGTGCTGACC
>Ga0137374_10007039_pt1 | contig 13407 bp, 17 predicted proteins | sample SagtaG_20_FD_104811 | JGI IMG/M metagenome (GOLD analysis project Ga0137374, IMG submission 104811) | Vadose zone soil microbial communities from Sagehorn Ranch, Mendocino, California, USA - Sage1_R_100_16 metaG | ecosystem: Environmental > Terrestrial > Soil > Vadose zone | place: USA...
CGACAGGATGTACTCCGCCGAGAGCAGGAACTCCTGGATGCTGGTCGCCATGCCGCGCTTGAGCAGCACGGGCTTGCCCGTCTCGCCCACGCGCCGGAGCAGGGTGAAGTTCTGGACATTGCGGGCGCCGATCTGGAGCATGTCGGCGTACTCGGCGACCAGCTCGACGCTCTCCGTCTCCAGCACCTCGGTGACGACGGGCAGGCCCGTGAGCTTGCGTGCCTCCGCCAGGTACTGGAGCCCCTGCTCCTTGAGCCCTTGGAAAGCGTAGGGTGAGGTGCGCGGCTTGTAAGCGCCGCCGCGCAAGATGCGCGCGCCTGCCACCTTGACGGCCTCGGCCACCTCGCGCATCTGGGACTCGGATTCGACGGAGCACGGCCCCGCCATCACCACCACCGCGGGACCGCCCACGACCACGCTGCTGACGTGCACCTCGCTCGGCTCGGCGCGCACCTCCTTGCTCGCCAGCTTGAACGGCTGCTGGACAGGCATGACGGATTCCACCGTCTCCATGGCCTCGAGCAGCCTCAGGTCCTGGCGGCCGCGCTCCTCCCCCACCGCGGCCACGACGGTCTTGAATTCGCCGCGGATGACGTGGGGGTTGTAGCCCATCTCGCTGACCCGGCGGCAGACCTGGTCGATCTCGGCCTCAGCGACTCCCGACTTCAAGATGATAATCATCTTGTTCTTTCCTCCCACGGGGGCGGGCACCCGGGCTGTCGCCCGCCCGCCCCCCGCCGGACCTGCACGCTCGACTGCCCCGTCACGCCGCGTGAGACGCCGTCTTCCCGGACGGGCACCCGGGCTGTCGCCCGCCCGCCCCCCGCCGGACCTGCACGCTCGACTGCCCCGTCACGCCGCGTGAGACGCCGTCTTCCCATCTGTTCGCTTGTTCGCTCACAGCGTTCGCCCCAGCACCTGGGCGAGCGGGCGCAGTTCATTCATCAGGCTGGCGAAACGATCCGGCTTGAGCGACTGCGGCCCGTCGGACAGCGCCTCCTCGGGCTTGTTGTGCACCTCGATGATGAGACCGTCGGCGCCAGCGGCAAGCCCCGCCTTGGCCATGGCGGAGACGAACTCCCAGTGCCCGGTCCCATGGCTCGGATCGACGAGCACGGGCAGATGGGAGAGCTTTTTCACGACGGGGATCGCGTTGAGATCGAGAGTGAAGCGGGTCGCGGTCTCGAAGGTGCGGATGCCGCGCTCGCAGAGGATGACGTTCGGGTTGCCGCCGGCCAGGACGTACTCCGCGGAGAGGAGCCACTCCTGGATCGAGGTGGAAATGCCGCGCTTGAGCAGCACCGGCTTCCCGCACTCGGCCACGCGCTTCAAGAGGGAGAAATTCTGCACGTTGCGCGCCCCGATCTGCAGGATATCAGCGTACTCGGCGACCACCTCGACCTTGTCGGGCTCCATGACCTCGGTCACGACGGGAAGCCCGGTGGCCTTGCTGGCTTCTCTCAGGAGCTTGAGCCCTTCCTCTTCGAGCCCCTGGAAGGCATAGGGCGAGGTGCGGGGCTTGAAGGCGCCGCCACGAAGGATGTGGGCGCCGCCCTGCTTGACCCCTTCGGCCACCGCCATGAGCTGCGGTCGCGACTCCACCGAGCAGGGCCCGGCCATGACCGCGATCCGCCTGCCCCCGACGGTGACGCCGTTCACCTTGAACTCGGTGTTCTCGGGGTGGGCCTCTCGGCTCGCGAGCTTGAAGGGCTGGAGGATCCGCACCACATTTTCCACGCACTCGAGCGATTGCAGCGCCAGGAGCTGCTCCTTGGCGCGGTCGTCACCGACGACGCCGATGATGGTCCTCACCTCGCCCCGGGAGAGATGGGTCCTGAAGCCGAACTCCCTCACCCGGCGGGAGATGTCCTCGACATCGGCCTCCGTCGACCCGGGCTTCAGCACGATGATCATCTTGTTGTTCCCTCCTCTGGGGGCTACGAATCCGACTTGTCTCTGCCAAGCCCTTGCGTATACGGCCTCGCCTCGTCCTGATCGGCGCTCCGCCCCCGCCACCAGCCCACGAGCCGGTGCCGGTAGTAATAGAGCGGCAGCGCGATAGCGGCGCAGATGGCGGTGATGAGGATCACGTGGCGGTAGTCTCCGGTCGCCACGTGAGCCCCCTGAGCCGAGAGCACCCAGGTCCCGGGGAGGCGGCCGACGCCCGACACCAACGCGAAGACCCAGAGCGGCATGGGGCTGATGCCGAAGAGGTAGCAGACGATGTCCTTGGGCAGGCCGGGGATCACGTAGATGATGAAGCAGAGGATAGCGCCTTCCGCCTCCACGATGAACCCCAGCCTGTTCCATGTCTCCTTGCTGACCAGATTCCTCACGTAGTGCTCCCCGAGCCAGCGGCCGATCCCGAAGGCGATCACCGAGCCCAGGGTGAGCCCGATGGAGGAGTAGATGAGCCCGAGCCACTCGCCGAAGAGATAGCCGCCGAAGAAACCCGTGGCCTCGCCCGGGATGGGCGAGAGGACGACCTGGAGTGCCTGCAGGAGGATGAATATGATGGGCGCCAGGATGCCCCACTCATGGAGCGTCGCCTTGAGGAACTTCTTGTCGACGTAGAGGCGGACGAGGAAGCGATAGGCCGGGGCGTCCGTGTGGACGAGCCAGGCGCAGTAACCCACCAGCGCTGCGCTCATGACGACGCCGGCGACCCACCCGTACTTCTTGATCAGCCGGCGCATTGCCTCATCGCGAACGACTCGTGATCTCGGTCACAGGGGTTCGCACAAAGCGGACCTGGCACTGAGCGAGCAGACCCCGGCAGAAGGCCGTGTAATCGAAGGTGCAGAAGGGCACGGCCGAGAGATCGTAGGTGACCGAGTGCGTGCCTGTGCGGATGGTCAGGTTCTGGTGGACCTGGAGCACGCTCGAGACCACACCCCGGGGCCTGGGGCACCCAGAGGGGCGTCCCGCAGGCGGAGGTCTGGACGGCGCCCACCTCGTTCCGGTCCAGCAGCAGCACGCGGCCCCGCAACTGGCGGGCGACGCCCAGGCCGGCAAAGCTCGCGCCGACCACGACAGCGTCGTACTCCGGGGCCGGCATACCGCCCTCAGCATACCTCCGAAACCCGCCGAATCATACCGGATACCTATGGCTCCGGTGGGGTGCGATAGCGTCGGCGACGTCAGGGGGTCCGCCCAGGCGGCCGCCGAGACAGGCGCTCGCGGATCGTGCCCAGCACCCCCTTGGGGAAGAAGAAGACCACCAGGATGAAGAGGATTCCGAAGTAGAGGAGCCACCGATCGGAAAGCCGCCCGACGATCTCCCACCCGGGAAAGAGCGACGCGCTGAGCCCGCGGAGGTCAGGCAGCAGGGTCCGGGCCGCCAGGAGCAAGGCCGCGCCGATGATCCCGCCATAGAGGGTCCCGATGCCCCCGATGATCACCATCAAGAGCACATCCAGCATGATCGGGATGCCCAGCGTGGACTCCGGGTTCACGTACCGCACCCACATCGCGTAGCCCCCGCCCAGGACCGTGGCCACGACGCTGGCGAAGGAGGACGAGATGATCTGGAACACGAAGGTCCGATAGCCCAGGGCCTCGGCCCGGAGCTCATTGTCGCGGATGGCCTGGAGCGTGCGGCCGAGCGGCGAGTGCACGAAGCGGCTCATCAAGAGGAACAGGGCGACGCACACCGCAAGGAGGGCATAGTAGGTGATCAGCCGTCCCGTCAGGGGGATGCCCAGGAGCCGCCCGCCGTCGAACGCCGCCGCGAAGACGCCGGGGAGCTTGGGAGACAGGCCGTCCTCCCCACCCGTCACCGTGGAGAGCTGAACGGCCAGGATGAGGGCGAACTCGGCGAAGGCGAGCGTGATCATGGCGAAGAACAGGGCCTTCACCCGCAGCGAGAACGCGCCGATGAGGACCGCCACCACAGCCGAGACGACGATCCCGGCTCCGAAGCCGGCGAGGAGATGGCCATAGGTCGGCGCGCCCCACTTCCCGAGCGACAGCGCGACGGCATACGCGCCGAAGCCGAAGAACATGGCGTGGCCGAACGAGACGATGCCAGTGTAGCCGATGACCACGTCGTAGCTCGCGACGAGGGTGGCGAAGAGCGCGACCTTGAGCAGGAGGTCCGTGACCTGGAACGACGGGACGATCACGGGAGCGAGAACGAAGGCCAGGAGCACGCCCAGCCGCAGGTGGAGCGTCGGGTCCTGGAGTCGGTGGCGCCGCGCCTCGAGCCGCTTCGCCTGGACCGGAGTCAGCGCCGGGGGCGTCACTTCGCCGTGCCGTAGAGCCCGGTGGGCCGGAGGAGGAGGACGATGACCATCAGCGCCATCGTCACGCCGATGGCGGCCTTGGGGACCAGATACGCCACGTAGTTGTAGGAGAGGCCGACCATAAGGGCTCCCACCAGGGACCCCGTCACGCTGCCGAGCCCGCCGATGATCACGACGATGAAGGCGAAGATGAGCTGCTCGCCACCCATGCCCGGGCGCACCGACTGGCTGAAGATGGCCCACATCAGCCCGCCCACCCCGGCCAGCGCCGAGCCCGCCGCGAAGACGCCCGTGAAGTAGCGGTGGATGTTGTGCCCCATCACCTGGATCATCTCGCCGTTCTCCACGCCGGCCCGCACGATGAGGCCGATCCGCGTCCGGTTCAGGAGGAGCTGCATCCCCGCGTAGATCGCGAGCCCGAGGCCGATGGCGACCACGGGCACCCGCAGCACGACCACGTCGGCCACGTCCCACGAGCCCTGGATCGTGGCCGGCACCGGCATGACCTGGTCGTTCGGGCCCCACAGGATGCGGATCAGCTCCTCCAGCACGATGCTGGCGCCGAGCGTGATGAGGATCTGGAAGAGGTGCTGGCCGTACACCGGTCTCACGATGATGCGCTCGAGGAGCACGCCGAGCACGACGGTGACTGCCATGGCGACCACGATGGCGGCCGCCAGGAGCAGCGCATTGGCCGCCACCGAGGGCGACGCCGCCCAGCCCCAGCGCCCGTTGAGCAGCGCGGCCACGGCGAAGCCGGCATAGGCCCCCCATGAGAAGAGCGCGCCGTGAGCGAAGTTGAGCACATCCATGAGTCCGAAGATCAAGGTGAGACCCGCGGCCACGAGGAAGATCAGCATGCCCATGGCGAGGCCGGCCACGGTCAGCGTGAGATAGGTCCGCAGGTCCATGAAGCCGAGCGGCAGCAGGAGCAGGGCCAGCGCGACCGCCAGCGGCGCTCTCGCCTTCATATGCCTCGGGCCTTCATATGCCGAGGTACTTCTTCTTCAGCTCGTGGTCGGCGGCGAGTGAGGCCATGGAGCCGTGGCGGACCGTGCGCCCGTCGTCGATCAGGTAGAAGTCGTCCCCGAGGGCGCTCGCCATGGCGAAGTTCTGCTCCACGAGGAGCACCGTGGCGTGCTGCTTCATGGCGCGGAGCGCGTCGATCAGGTGCTCGACGATGATGGGCGCCAGCCCCTTGGACGGCTCGTCGATCAGGAGGAGCCGGTTCGGGTTGACGAAGGCACGCGCAATCGAGAGCATCTGCTTCTGGCCGCCGGACAGCGTGCCCGCGCGAGCGTGGCGGAAGCGGTCGAGATCCGGGAACAGGTCGAGAATCCGCTCGAGTCGCCGCCCGCTCGGCGCGTCCTCGGCGAGCGCGGCGACTCGCAGGTTCTCGTCCACGGTGAGGGTGCCGAAGATGCCCTGCCCCTCGGGCACGTAGCCGATGCCAAGGCGCGCGATCTCGTAGGGCGGCAGGTGGTGGATCGGACGGCCGTCGAAGCGCACGGCGCCGCGCGTGGGGTGGAGCACGCCCATGATGGTGCGCATGGTCGTCGTCTTGCCGGCCCCGTTGCGGCCCAGCAGCACCGTCACGGCGTCGGGCCGGATCCGGAGCGACACGCCCTGCAGGATGTGGTGCTGGCCGATATAGGTGTGGAGGTCGTCCACCTCGAGGAGGCTAGCTCCGGCCAACGCCGCCTCCGAAGTACGCCGCCTGGACCTCGGGGTTGCGGCTGATCGCCTCGGGCGTGTCGTCGGCGATCAGGCGGCCGTCCTTGAGCACCGCGATCCCATCGGACAGCGCCATCACCATATCGATCTTGTGCTCGACCAGCAGGATGGTCTTGTCACGCCGGGCCTTGATTCGCTCGATGAGGCCGATGATGGTCGGCACCTCCTCGAGGGACATCCCCGCCGTGGGCTCATCCAGCAGCAGGACCTCGGGCTCGAGCGCCAGCAGGATCCCCAGCTCGAGCTTGCGTTTCTCGCCATGGGCCAGCTCCCCGGCCGGCGCCTGCCACCTGGATTCCAGCAACACCGCCTCAAGCAGCTCGTAGGCGCGATCCTCGAGAACGGGAAAGCTCCGGAAGTCCCGCCAGGCGTTCAGGCCGAGGCGGCGTCGGGCCTGGACGGCCAGGCGCACGTTCTCGAGCACGGTGAGCGCCGGAAAGATATTGGTGAGCTGGAAGGAGCGGCCGATCCCGAATCTGGTGCGGGCCGCCGCGCTCCAGCCCGTGACATCCCGCCCCTTGAAGACGATGCGCCCCTCGCTCGGCCGGTACTGGCCGCTCAGGAGGTTGAACAGCGTCGTCTTGCCGGCCCCGTTGGGGCCGATGACGGACTTGAGGGTCGAGGGTAGGACGTCGAGCGTGACGCGGTCGACGGCCACGTGCCCGCCGAAGCGGATGCTCACCTCGCGGGTGGAGAGGATGGGCGACGCGGTCGTAGTCACCTCGCCCGGAGAAAGGCGCGGAGCGCAGCCTTCACCTTCGGGTGCTGGCCGAGGAGCACGGTGTAGTGGTTGGTGTGCGGCACGACGACGAGCGTGGACTTGGGGATGGCCGCGGCCATGGCTAGGCCTTCCTCCTGGGTCATGAGGCAGTCCGTGGGCGTGAGGAGGCCGTCGGGGGCGCGGAAGATCAGCGTCGGGCACTTCACCCGGTGGTGCCACACCCATAGCCGCTCGCGCTCGAGGTTCTGGAGCTCCTCCTCGATGGCATGCTTGGCCGCCTTGGAGCGCACCCCTCCCGAGGGCAGCGTCTCCACGTCGTAGCGGAAGTAGCGTTCGAGATACTCGTTCCAGCGCCCCTCGAACATGGGCAGGCTGCGGATGAACTGGAGGAACATGTCCAGCGACGGGAACTCCAGGCCCAGGCGGTTGATCGCGGGCCTGAGCGAGTCCAGCACCTCTGCGCGCACATCGAGCCCGCCGTCGAAGAGCACGAGCTTGGACACGCGCCCCTGGTCATGGACGGCGAACCGGAGCGCGATGTGCGCGCCCAGCGAGTGGCCCATGACGATGGCCTTCTTGAGCCCATAGTGGTCGAGCAGCCGGCCGAGGTCCCGTCCGTGCTGCTCGAGACTGTACCCCTTCTCCGGCTTGTCGCTGTCGCCCCGCCCCCGGAGATCGTAGGCGATCAGGCGATACTCGGGCGACAGCGCATCGGCCATGCTGGCCCAGCAGGTGTGGTTGGCCGTGAGCCCATGGATGCAGACGATGGTCCCGCCCTTGCCGGGCCATTCATTCACCGCCAGCCCCACGCCGTCGACCGCGACCCGCGCCATGGGCATTCCTCCCGCTACCGCTTGTTGAGGATGGGCGGCGCCGTCTCCTGCGGCGTCAGTTCCCGGGTGAGCGCCGGGACCAGCCAGGGAACGTCGGGCTTGGCGACCATCTTGAACGCGTACATGCTCTGCAGCGCCTGGTGGTCCTCCTTGCGGAAGACCATCTTGCCCTTGGGTGTCTGGAACTCCATGCCTTCCATGGCCGGGATGAGCTTCTCGGCGTCGGTGCCGCCGGCCTTCTGGATCCCCGCGACGACTGCCATGGCGGCCGCGAAGCCGCCGCACGTGAAGAAGTCCGGCGGCTCGTTGAAGCGCTTCTGGTGCTCCCGGACGAGCCAGTCGTTGATCGGGTTCTTCGGGATCTCGTGGTAGTAGTAGGCGCCGCCCACCATCCCTTCGAGCCCCTGGGCCTTCATGGCCTTGAGCACGTCGAGGACATTGCTGCCGCTGGCGAGGGTGATCCCGAACTTGTCCAGCCGGTTGGCGAGGAGCTGGGGGAAAGGCCCGCCCTTCCCGGCCCAGATCACGAACACGAACTTGGGCCCCGGCTTGTCCTTGAGCGCCCCGATGATCTTCTGGATCGGCGCGGTGAAGTCGGTGGCCTGGACCGGCGTGTATTCCTCGTGCACGATCTTTCCGCCCAGCTTCTCCACCGCGGCCTTGTACGCGGCGACGCCATCCTTCCCGAAGGCATAGTCCTGCGCGATGGTGGCGATGGAGACGCCGGGCTTGGCGACGGCCAGCGCGTTGGCGATGGCATCCTGGCCCGAGTTCCGCGCCGTGCGGAAGACGTAGCGGTTCCAGTGCTCACCCGTGATGCTGTCGGCGACCGCCGGCTCCACGATCAGCACCTTCTTGAACTCCTGGGCGACCGGCAGGATGGCCAGTGCGGCAGCGCTGGATGTGGTCCCCACCACCAGGTCTGCCTTGTCGTCGGCGTAGAGCTTGGTGACCTTCTGCTTGGAAACATCGGGCTTGAGCTGATCGTCCTCCACGATCACCTCGATCTTCCGGCCGAGGATCTCCATCTTCCCGCCCGTCGCGTACTCGAGGCCGAGCTTGAAGCCGTTGACTTCTTGCTTGGCATAGACCTCGAAGGGGCCGCTCAGCCCCTGGACGAAGCCGATCTTGATCGGCGCCTGGGCCTCGGCCTGACCGGGGCCGAGGGCGAGCAGGCCCGGCAGGAGCGCGGCGCACGATGAGAGCAACGACAGCCAGATCTTCATCGGTGTTCTCCTATGACCTCCGTGGCTCAGTGGTGGTTGGGTCGGCACACTAACAAGTTCCAGGCGTTGACGTCAAGCCGACTTCGCCCCGCGCCGGTCCGCGGGACCGCTCACCTCGGCCTCGTCGTGAAGGATCCTCATCGCCGGCGTTTCCAAATCGTCGAACTGCCCGGCCCTCGCCGCCCAGATGATGTGTCTCCGCCGCCGATCCCACCCTGTGAAACGACAAGGGGGGTGAGGCATCGACGTCCGGGCGTGGAGGCTGCGGCCCAGGTCGGCGCCCGGTCGGAGCGCGGTCATTTCACGATGAGCACCGAGATCGGCGAGCGCCTGGTGACCGCGTCTGCCACACTGCCCAGCAGGAAGCGCTCGATCCCACCAATCCCGCGCGCGCCCAGCACCAGCAGATCAGCCCCGGTCGAGCGCGCGGCCCGCAGGAGCTCCGCGAGCGGCACCCCCGAGCGCACGTCGCACCGCGCGGGCCAGCCCGAGCGTCGGAGCTTCTGCGCGGCCCTGTCGACGTCCCTCCGGGCCGCCCGAACCCGCGACGCCTGCAGCACCGCCACCTGGCGGTCCAGTTGGGCGCGCATCGAGGCGGGGAGCAGTCGCATGGACGGCGCACGCACCGGCTCGACGACACGGACTACCGTCACGCGCCCGCCCGGTGGCGGCGTGAGAAGAGTAACGAAAGACACGGCGCGCCGTGAATGGGCCGACCCGTCAACGCCGATCAGCAGCGAGCGGAACCCGCCTCGGCTGGCCACTGTCTCACGCCGACGGGATCCTGCGCTGATCGCGCGCCCGCGCTCAGGCCCGCGCCACCTTCCGCACGGTCTCCTCGCGCTTCACCGTGATCGCCGTCGCCGGCCGCTTGGACTTCTTGTTCTTCCCCACGCTCTTTCGAATACCCACCGGATATCCTCCCTCCAGAACGGGGTCAGGGACGGACGAGTCACGCGCCTGGATTCTCAACCATCGCGAGGAGCGCCTCGAGCGCATCGGCGGTGGTGAAGATGCCGACGATCTCGTCGCCGTCACGCACCGGCAGCGCGCCGATCCGAAGCTCGAGCAGCAGGCGCGCCGCCACCGTCACTGCCGTCTCCGGCGCGACGGTGACGGGATCCTCGGTCATGATGGACCTGATCGGCCCGGAGAGGAGCCGCGAGCCCGGATGGTCCAGTGCCAGGCGGCTCACGTCACGGTTGGAGACGATGCCGCTGAGCCGGTCGCCGTCGACCACGAGCAGGTGACGGATCTCGCGCCGCTGCATCTGCGCGAGCGCCGACCCGACCGGGCAGTCCTCCGGCACCGTGATCGGCTCCCGCGTCATCCAGTTCCTCACGGCGCCGTGGCGCTCCTCGGCCCGTGGGTGCATGATCACGGCTCGAGGTCAGGCCGGTTCGCGTACCGTCAAGACTGGGCATGGCGCCAGCCTGACGACGCGATCTGTCACGCTCCCGAGAAGCGCGCGGTCGATGCCGCCGCGGCCGTGGGTCCCGATCAGCACCAGATCGGCGCGCTCGTCCGTGGCGAGCGCGACGATCTCGCGGTACGGCACGCCCTTGCGCAGCACCAGCCGAACCTTGAGTCCCTTGGCTCGCGCTGTCCCGGCCCACTCTTCGAGGCGCTCTTCCGCCCACTTCCTGGCGGCCTCATAGACCTTCCGGGTCCTATCCATGCTGAAGGGGCCCTCCTCGAAGAGCGGCGCTTCCACGAGGACATGGACCAGCACCAGCTCCGAGCCAAAGGCGTCGGCCAGGCGCTGGGCCAGCGCCCACGCCTCCTCGGCGGAAGTCGAGAAGTCCGTCGGCACCACGATGCGGTAGAAAACCCCCCCGAGCGTCATGGATCATCTTCCTCCCGAGCCCAATCAGCCCTGGTCCGTGAACAGCTGCTTCCCCCGCGCGCGTGGCCCACCGTCCTCCTGAGCAAGCACGGCGCACGCGCTGAGCCCGACGAGGAATAGCGCCAACGTCGAGCCGATGAACCGCCCACGTATGGGCATGTCTCTTCCGCCTGGCTTCTTGACGGGTCGCATCACCGTGCCTCAGCCTTCTGCTGGCAGTCGAAGCAATGCCGCGCCGCCGGCACAGCGCGAAGCCGAGCCAAGGCGATGGCCCGGCCGCAGCGCTCGCAGAGACCGAAGGTACCGGCTTCGAGCCTGGCCAGGGCGTCTTCGATCTCGTCCAGCTCGTGCTTCTGCCGCCCCTCGAGCCGGGAGAGCATGGCGGCAACCGTCTCTGTCGCCGCGTCTTCCACGGCCGCACCGGCCTGATGGGCCTCGAGGGTGGCGATCTCCGCGTCCGTCGTCGCCAGGGTGCGGAGGAGCGCGTGCCGGGCCTCCCCGAGGCGCCGGCCGAACTCGTCGATGAGCGCCGGATTGAGGATCAATGGTGTCTCTGTCTCGCCCCCGGATGGGGCGGCCGCGCCCCGGCTACTTGTTCGCCGGGGCGTCCGTCGCCTTCCAGCCCAGCAGGCGCCGGGTGGCATCGAGCATGTCGGCGTTCGCGATCGGCTTCGCAAGATAGATCGTCCCGCCGACCACCTGGATCTCCCGCTGCGTCTCGGGCGTCGGATACGCCGTCATGAGAACGACGGGGATGGGAGGATTCTTCTCCCGGGCTCGACGCACCACCGCCACCCCGTCCATTCCCGGCATGTGCAAGTCGGTCACGACGAGGTCCGGCGACGCGGCCTCGATGAGGGTGATCGCTTCGGCTCCTGAGGCGGCGACGAGACACTTGTGGCCGAACCGCCCCAGCAATCGAGCCAGGGTCTCCAAGAGATCGGCATCATCGTCAACGATAAGCACGCAAGAACTCAAGCTTCTGCTCCTCCAGCCTACCTTTCGGACCGTACTGCTTGTCGAGAGGAGCAAACACCGTACCCATTCGCGGCATCCGTCCGGGTCGCCGGGCGAGCGGCGGCCACTTAGCCGGCCGAAGGCTCGGACTGCACAGGGAAGGTGAGCGTGAACGTCGTGCCTCGCCCCGGGTCGGACTCGGCGTGCACAGTCCCTCCGTGCTCGCGGACGATCGTGTAGCTGACAGACAGGCCGAGCCCCGTCCCTGTCGGCTTGGTGGTAAAGAAGGGCTCCGCGATCCTCGCCCGCACCTCGGGAGCCATTCCCACTCCCGTGTCCGCCACGACCAGACGGATCGCGCCGGGCTGATCCAGCGCCGGCCCGGTCTCGATTCGAAGCGTGCCGCCGCCCGGCATCGCGTCCCGCGCATTGAGAAGCAGATTCATCAGCACCTGCTCCAAGGCCGTCGCATCGCCCCACAGGCGCGGGAGACCGGCGTCCAGAGCCGTGACCACGTGGATACCGTCCCGACTCAACTGCTTGGCCGTGAGGAGCAGGGTGTCCTCCACGACTTCGGTCAGGTCCACGGGCTGCCGCTCACGCTGATGCTGCCGCCCGAAGGACAGGAGTCCCTGGGCGATGCGCGCGAGCCGCCTGGCCTGGCGATGCAGCACCTCCAGATCCGCGACCGGCTGCCCGGAGGCCCCCTGGTCTCCGACGTCCATGAGCATCAGCTCGATCCGCGAGAGGATGATGCCGATCGGATTGTTGATCTCGTGGGCGATCCCGGCGGCGAGGCTGCCGAGCGCCGCGAGCTTCTCGACGTGCCGGGACTGGCGCTCCTGGGCAACCCGTTCGGAGATGTCCGTGACGAAGGCCATGCCGACGCCGCCGCCCTCGTCGGGAATGAAGCTGAGGCTGACCTCGATCGGGAACTCCGCCCCGTCCTTGCGCCGGCCCGTCAGGCTCAGCCCGAGCCCCATGGGACGCGTGCGCGGTCGCGCAAAGTAGTCGGCGCGGTGTCGCGAATGGACCGGCCGGGATCGGTCGGGCACGAGCAACTCCACACTCTGCCCCAGGAGTTCCTCCCGCCGGTAGCCGAACATCGATTCGAGCCGAGGATTGGCGAGCACGATCCGGCCGTCTCGATCCACCCCCACGATCCCCTCGGCCGCGGACTCGAAGAACGCCCGGACCGTGGCGTCGCGCTTTCGGAGCTCGGCCCTCGTCTGGCGCTGATCCGTGATGTCCCGCGCCACCGACTCGACCTCGGCGACCTCCCCATGCTCGTCCAGCAGGACTTGGTCGACGCGGAGGTGCCAGCGGGCTTGACCGCCTCGCCCGAGCACGCGATGCTCCAGGATCCCGATGGGATTCGCGGGGCCGAGCGACCCGATATGAGCCCGGAGCCGGTCGCGATCCGCCTCCGGAACCAGCGGTAGAAAGGGGCGCCCGACGAGCTCTTCACGTGCCTTGCCGAAGTACCGGCAGTAGGCCTCGCTCACGAAGGTCAGGGTCCCGTCGGGAAGCAAGCGGGAGACCAGGCGCTGATCCTCGGTGACCGCACGATGTCGCGGGTCGAGCCGCGACGCGTCGTCGGGGCCTCGCTGGCCGGGTGTGGACGCCGCCGGGTCGACGAGCCGTTTCTTCAGCTCTCGGAGCTCGTCGATCAGCTCCTCCCTGGTCTTTTCTTCGTCACGCATACCGCGGCACAACTTGCGACCCGGCGGCCGCCGCGCCCGCGTCGGACGCCTCGATGCTCCGTCCCTCCTGAAGCAGATCACGCGCGCAACGCATACGCGCGAATTTAGCCCGAACGGTCTCGGTGGTCAAGGCATCGAGGCCC
>Ga0137374_10007046_pt1 | contig 13399 bp, 15 predicted proteins | sample SagtaG_20_FD_104811 | JGI IMG/M metagenome (GOLD analysis project Ga0137374, IMG submission 104811) | Vadose zone soil microbial communities from Sagehorn Ranch, Mendocino, California, USA - Sage1_R_100_16 metaG | ecosystem: Environmental > Terrestrial > Soil > Vadose zone | place: USA...
ATGCACCGTATGCCATTTCCAGGCGACGCCGGAGGCCGTCAAGCGCCTGCTGGTGGAGCAGGGGGGCGACTCCACGTGAGCGGTGCCCGCCGGCTCGTGGCGTGGCCGCTGCTCGTGGGCCTGTTGCCTGTGACGGCGCCGGCGCAGGGGTATCGGCTCCGCGTCGATACCCGCGTGCAGGTGGCCGCCTATCGGGGCGTCGTCCTCGACAGCATTGCGCTCGCGGACACGGTAAGCGGTCCGGGGGGTGGCCCGTATACGCCCGACGGCTTCGCCGTGAACTGCGTCGCCAACGATCCGTATTGCCGGTTCTTCCGGCCCGGCCCCATCGTACACGCCGCGCCGGTCACCACCACCGCCGACCTCACGCTCTGGGGCCTCGGCGTCCCCGGCTTGAGCATCCGTGCCACGGGTCGTGTAGCGGGCGACCTGAGCAGCGCGGACAATTGGCCGGGGACCGAGTCGCACGTACAGCTGCTCGAGGGCTACGCGGAGTACTCAGGCGAGCACGTCACGGCGCAGGTCGGCCGACAGGCCCTGCCGACGCGTTTCGGGTTCACGGGCTTCGACGGCGGTCGCGTCGGGTATCGCAGCGGCCCGCAGGGATTGGAGATCTCGGCGTACGGTGGCTGGGGGCTCGCGCGCGGCGCCGCGCTGCCTGTGACGAGCCCGGCACTCAACCCGCTCGACGACTTCCAGCCGCGCGAGCGCGAGCTCGTAGCCGGCGCGTTCGCAGGCTGGGCCAGCGCTCCGCTGGATGCTCGCCTGAGCTACCTGCGCGAGGTGGATCCGAGAGTCGACTACTTCGTTTCCGAGCGGGTGGGGCTCGATGTCGCGGTCCGGCCCCATCCGGGGTGGGCGCTCACGGGCGGCGCCGATTACGACATGGCAGCGGGATGGTGGGGAAGTGCGGAGGCGACGCTCGGCTACATCACGCCCGGTGGGCGCGTCGCGGCGACGGCCGGCGTCCGTCGCTACCGCCCCCATTTCGATCTCTGGACCATCTGGGGCGCCTTCAGCCCGGTCCCGTACCGGGCGCTGCAGGCGTCGCTCTCGGTGGCGCCGGCCGTCGGGTTGAGAGCGCGCGTGCGGGGGGAGCGCTATGAGTTCGACAACTCCGAAACGGCGACGCCGCTCGTGACTTTCGAGACCAGCGGCTGGCGCTTCGCTTGGGGCGCGACGTACACGCCGTGGGCCGGATGGACGTTGGACGGCGGCTATCACTCCGAGTTCGGCCCGGGCGCGTCCTCGCGAGGCTTCGAGGGTGCGGTGACGTACACGCCTGCCGAGCGGATCGCCGTGAGCCTCCAAGCGGCGACACTCGACCGGCCGCTCGAGTTCCGGTTCGACCAATCATCGCTGCGGCTCTACGGCGTGCAGGCGCTGTATCGGCCGTCGCCCCGCGTGTCGTTCCAGCTGGACGCCAGCCGCTACGCCGAGGACCGCAAGCGACCGGACGCCGCAGCATTCGACTGGGATCAGCTGCGGCTGAACGCGCGCGTCGTGTTGCTGTTCGGGAGCGGGGCGGATTTCGCTAACCTGCCCCCGGCGGTGCGCCGGATGCCCGGCGGCAGGATGGCGCGGTGAGGGCCGTGGGGGCGGTGCTCGTACTAGCGGCGCTGTGCGCGACCGCCGCCGTGGCGCAACGACCCGCCGGCGAGCCGGTGGGGACACCCCCGACATCGCCATTCGATCACGCGACGCACCGCAAGCTCTTCCCCGCGTGCGAGACGTGCCATCGGGGCGCGGCCGAGCCGGGCGCCCCGCTCTGGCCGGACCGGGCGTCATGCGCGACGTGTCACGATGGCACCATCCAATCGCGCGTCGTTTGGCGGCCTCCCGCGGAGCCGCTCCGCACCAACCAGCGATTCGACCACTCGCCGGGGGCGGAGGTAAAGTTCATCCCCGCGCAGTGCGTGGACTGCCATGGGGATAAGGGCGGGCCCTGGATGAGCGTCAAGCGCGTGGTACAACAGCGCTGCCTCGATTGCCACGACATCAAGACGGCCCATCTCGCCGCGTCCGACTCCATGTGTGCGGTGTGCCACCTCCCGCTCGCGAAGGCGGCGCGGTTGACGCGGCAGGACGTGGCGGCGTTCCCCAAGCCGCCGTCGCACGACGCCCCTGATTTCGCGCGAGGCTCCGGCCACGGCGCCGCTGCGAAGCGCGGCACGCCCATCGCCGCGAACTGCACCATCTGCCACGCCCGGGACTTCTGCCTCACCTGCCATGTGGACGCGCCGGAGCGAGCGCCGATCCAGGCGCTGCCGGGCGATCCCCGGTCGACGGCCATCGCAGTGCGGCTCGAGCCGCCTCCTTCCCATGCCGACGAGTCATTCCTCACCGGTCACGGCGCGGTGGCGCGGCGCTCGGCCGCGGAATGCGTCACCTGCCACACGCAGGAGAGCTGCGGCACGTGCCACGCCGGTAAGCTGCCGCGCGCGGCGCAGGCGCTCCACACGGCCGCGCCGGGACGGGGGACCGGCGCGCTCGTGAGTCGCCGACGGCCGCCGTGGCACGGGGACAACTTCGCCGCGAGCCACGCCCAGCGTGCGGCGGCGGCTTCTGCAACGTGCGCCGCCTGCCACGTCCGCTCGGACTGCCTCGAGTGCCACCGTCCGGACGCGGCGCGCGCGGCGAGCTACCACCCGCCCGGGTTCCTGGCCCGCCATCCGGCGGCCGCGTATGCGCGCGAGGCGTCCTGCAGCGACTGCCATAACGCGGGCGGCTTCTGCACCACCTGCCACGCGAGCGCCGGCCTCAAGGCCGCCGCCGGCCCGCTGCGCTCCGGCTACCACGACGCCACCCGGTTCTTCATCGCGGGTCACGGCGGCGCGGCGCGTCAGAGCCTCGAGACGTGCGTGAGCTGCCACGCCGAGCGCGATTGCCTGACCTGTCATTCGGCGCTCGGCGGCCGGCGGTTCAACCCGCATGGACCGGGGTTCGATCCCAACCGGCTGATCAAGAAAAACCCGCAGATGTGCACCGCCTGTCACGGCACGGTCATCCCGACGCGCTGAACGGTCGCTGCAATCAAGGAGGGGAACGCGATGGCTGAATCCGGAGACCTGATCAGCGCCGGCCGGCGCAAGTTCCTGAAATGGGCGACGGGGGCGAGCGCCCTCCTGTCGGCGGCGCTCGCGGGAGTGCCCGTGCTGCGCGCCTTCGTGTCGCCCACCTTCCGGCGCCCAACTTCGGAAACCTGGATCAAGCTCGGTGACGTGGAAACGTTCGATCTCGACATCCCCACCAAGGTGGACTTCGTCGAGACCGTGACCGATGCGTGGGTGGAGAACCGCGTGCTCCGCGGCGTCTGGGTTTACACCGAAGACGGTGAGCATTTCACGATCTATAGCGGACGCTGCACCCACCTCGGCTGCGGCTATGCCTTCGAGAAGGTCACCGGCCACTTCAAGTGCCCCTGCCACGAAGGAGTCTTCGACGTCAAGACCGGCGGCGTCCTGGCCGGGCCCCCTCCCCGTGCGCTCGACACACTCGAGTGGAAGATCCAGGACGGATATCTGTATTGCGCGTATCGCGACTTCCGCGTCGGCGTGGAGCAGAAGGTGGCCGTATGAGCGTGGGCTCCGTATTCCGCTGGGTCGACGAGCGCCTCGACCTCCGGGGCGTGAAGCGGGCGCTGCTCGATCGCGAGGTGCCCGATCGGCTGACGTGGTGGCACACGCTCGGCAGCGCCACCCTCACCGTGTTCGTCATCCAGATCGTCACCGGGGTGGTCCTCGGCACCTACTATGCGGCCGCGCCCGATCACGCGTACGACAGCATTCGTTACATCGACCGGCAGGTCGCGAGCGGCTGGCTGCTGCGCGGCATCCATCATTGGGGCGCGAGTGCGATGGTGGTGCTCATCCTCGCCCACATGATCCGCGTCTTCTCCGTCGGGGCGTACAAGTATCCCCGGGAGATCAACTGGCTGCTCGGCGTCGGGCTGCTCGGGCTGGTGCTCGGGTTCAGCTTCACCGGTTACCTGCTGCCGTGGGACCAGAAGGCCTACTGGGCGACGGCGGTGGGCACGAACATCGCGGGCACCACGCCGTGGATCGGCGGGAAGCTCGTGACCCTGTTGCGAGGCGGCGCCGATCTCGGCGCGGCCACGCTGACGCGGTTTTACGCGTTCCACGTCCTCTGGCTGCCGCTGCTGCTGGGCGCGCTGATCCTGCTGCACCTAGTTCTCGTGATCCGCCAGGGCATCGCGCCGCGGCCGATCGCACTCGAGCAGGGCGCGCCGGCGCGGACCAGCGACCCCACGTACGCCGGCTATTACAAGGAAGCGTACGCAAGGACGAAGCGTGGTGGTGTCCGCTTCTGGCCGGACATCATCGGGAAAGACGCCATCGTTTCGTTCGGCATGGTGGCGCTCATCGTGCTGCTGGCGCTCGCCTTCGGCGCGCCGCTCGAGCCGCCGGCCGATCCGACCGACACCGTATACGTGCCGAAACCCGAATGGTACTTCCTGCCGCTCTACCAACTGCTCAAGCTCGTGCCCGGCTCGCTCGAGAGCGTGGTCGCGGTGGGGGTACCCACGGTGTTGGTGGTCGTGCTCCTCGCGTTGCCGTTCCTTGATCGACGTAGCACGCGGAACCTGTTGCACCGTCCTGTCGCCGCAGGCGGGCTCCTCTTGCTGCTCGGCGGCTCGGGCCTCTTGCTCGGCCTCGCGGTGCGCGAGGCGGGCCCCGCGATTCCCCCCGAGGCGGGCCGTCCGCTCACCGACATCGAGCGGGCCGGCCGCGCGTTGTTCCAGTCGCAGCAATGCAGCGGCTGCCACGTGATCCGCGGAAAGGGCGGAGACGAGGGGCCGGACCTCACCGAGGTGGGCTTGCGCCACTCCTCGGCGTGGATGCACAGCTTCATGGAGCTGCCCAGTCGCTTCCACGCCGACTCCCGCATGCCGTCCTACGCTCCGCCCGCCATGACGCACGAGGAGATCGAGGAGATCGCCCGATATTTGACGACGCTGCGGGGCCGGAGGGGGCCGGAGGCGAAGCCGCAATACTACGACACCTTCCCCGAGCCGCCGAAGCCGAAGGAGGGCGAGGCCAAGACGAAGAAGTGAAGCCGGGGTATCACGTGAAGCAGCGACTTCGAACGCCAAGGAGGATTTGATGACCGTGATCGCACGACTGCTCGGCTGCGCCGCGCTGTTCGCCTGTGCCGCCCCCGCCCTCGCCGCTCAGGCGCCCGACGGACAGGGCCTGTACCGCGAGCACTGCAAGGAATGCCACGGCGCCGCCGGCCGCCCGACGAAGCAGGCGTTGGGCAAGTACAAGGACATCAAGACGCTCGACGCCCCGCTGCTGGGCGCTCGGTCGGATGACTCGCTGCTCGCTGTGCTGAAGCACGGGGCGAAGGACGGCAAGGAGATGAAGTCCTTCAAGGAGAAGCTCTCACCGGAAGAGATGGGCGCCGTGGTGAAATACGTGCGAACCAGGTTTGGCGGCAGCGGCGCCAGCGAGCCATAAAGTCTCAGAGTGTTTTCACCGCCTCCTCACTCGCCCGGCGTTACTCTGCGGCGCCACCCGAAAAGAGGAGGACAATATGTTCGGTGTCACGAAGCCCGTGCGGGATCCGATGCTGGATCTCCTGTATCAGCTGGAGCGCCGGATGGGCCGGGTGTTCTACGAGCCGTTCCGTCCGTTCGAGTGGACGCCGCCCGAGGCGACTGCGGCCGCGTGGGTGCCCCTCGTGGACATCTTCGAGGAGCACGACCAGATCCGCCTGGTGGCGGAGATTCCCGGCGTCAAGTCCGATGAGCTGAAGATTGCAGTGGAGGGGAACCTGCTCACGATCAAGGGGACCAAGGAGCAGGTGGCCGAGGAGAAGGCCGAGAAGATCCATCGGTACGAGCGCGCCTATGGGGCGTTCGAGCGGACCTTCACACTGCCGGCCACGGTCGACCCGGAGAAGATCAAGGCGCTGTACGAGAATGGCGTGCTGACGATCACGCTGCCGAAGGTGGAGGCGGCGAAGCCTCACCTGATCAAGGTGGACGTCACCCCGCAGAAGGCGCTGAAGTAGGCGCTCAGGCGGGTGTGAGGATCCCCCCGGCGGCGCCAAAGCTCCGCCGGGGGGAATTCTCTTCGGGGACTCCTACTGGCGACCTACGCGCGGGCGGCAAGCGCGAACGGCCGGCGGCGCTCCAGATCGAGCGGGAAACACGCGCGATCGCACTGGCACGCGCCGTCGGGGAAGCGCTCGCACGAGAGAACGACGAAGGCAGGATTGGCGACGTTGATCGCCACCCGCGCCACGGCAGGTTGGCCGGACTCGGGGCACAGCACGCGGACCGGTACACCGTCCGACGGTTCGCAGCCGACGTGCGGCGACGGCGTCTCGCCGAGCGACCACACCGCAGCCGCGCTTAGCGCAATGGTCGCGCAGAGCAACGCCACCGGCACCAGGACCATGAGACTCACCCGTTCCCCCTTCGAACCCACCCTAACATCGGCTCGCTAAAGCGGGGATGAATCCGCCGTGAAGGCCTGCGCCCGCTGCATGCCTGACGCGCTAAAGTCCACGGGGGAGGTTTCATCGCCGGTTCATCCTGTCCTCATGCGGCCGTCGCTACGTTTCTCGCGGTCACTCAGCGAGGGTGACCGGTGCGGGACAGCCCTTGAGGAGGGGCCGGCGCGAAGGGCGCCGCCGACGTATCGGTTCGGTCCTGAGCCACTGGCCGCACGTCCACCGGCTCGTCCGGTCGAAGGACAACGAAACCAAGTGGCCGGCAGTCAGCAAGGGACCAACGTCGCCCGGTCGGAACGACCCGGCGGAAGCGAACAGTCGGAATCAAGTGTCCTCAGGCCCCCGTGTCGCCACTGAGATTCGGGGGCCGCGGTTTTCTGCACGCGGACCACGACGTTAGTATTCACGCATCTCCCAAGGAGCATGGGCATATGACCTGCAAGACGTGGCTGGCAGCGGTCGCGCTCGCGGCCGCGCCGCTCGCCGCGCAGCACCCAATGACGGGACCGGGCGGCATGGGTCAGATGGCGGGTGACCCGATGATGCGGCAGATGGGGCCGGCCATGATGAAGATGATGCTGTACACACCCCAGCACCTCCTCGCTCGCAAGGATGCCCTCGGCCTCACCGCCGACCAGATCACGCGCCTCACGGCGCTTCGGGACGGCGCGCAGAAGGCCCACGAGGCCGCCGAGGTCGAAGCACAGGCGCACATGAAGGAGTTGGAGCAAGCCGCCAACGCCCCGAAGCCCGACACGAGCGCGCTCAAGGTCCACTTCCAGGCGACCCACAACGCGATGGGTAAGGCTCACTGGGCGATGCTGGCCTCCGCGGCCCAGGCCAGGGCCGTCCTCACCGATACCCAGCTCGCCAAGGTGCAGGCGTGGGCCGATTCGATGCAGGCATGGACCCAGCAGCACCGCCAGATGATGAAGCCGACCCAGCCGCACTAAGTGAGGACGGCGGTGGTGCGCTCTCGCTGAGCGGAGCCAATGAGCCAGGACTCCCCGCGGGCAGCGGCACTAGGACAGGGCGTGGTCCTCGAGGGCGTGACGGTCGGCTACAACGCGCTCGAGGGCGTAATCGCGATCGCCGCCGGTCTCGCCGCCGGCTCCGTGGCGCTCACCGGATTCGGAATCGACTCCGTCATCGAGGTAACGAGCGGAGTCGTGCTCTGGTGGCGGCTCCGGGCGGAGCTCGGGTCGAGCGAGCTGGGCCCCGCGGTCGAAGCGCGCGCGACACGGTGGGCCGGCGCGCTGCTCCTCGCGCTCGCCGCCTACCTGGTGATCGAGTCGGGTCGGCGTCTCGTCACCGGGGATCGGCCCTCGGAAAGCGTCGTGGGCATCGCGCTCATGGTGCTCTCGCTCATCGTCATGCCGTTGCTCGCCCGCGCCAAGCTCCGGACCGCACGGGCCCTGGACAGCCGGGCCCTCCGCGCCGACGCCCACGAGACCCTCGTGTGCGCGTGGCTCTCGTTCACGACGCTGCTGGGCTTGGCCCTCAACGCGGCGCTCGGGTGGTGGTGGGCCGATCCTGTTGCGGCTCTGGCGATGGTCCCGTTGATCACGCGGGAAGGGCTCGAGGCGTGGTCGGCGCAGCCGCATGCCTAGGGCCCCGTCGCCATGACTCGCGACCCGGCCGATCGATTCGGCAGGGTCTCGTACATGACGCCGGCGACGACTACTCCCGAGACGAAGGTCAGCGCCGCGATCACAGTGATTGTGACGGGCAGGCTGAATGCGTCCGCGAGGAGCCCTGCGCTGATCGCGCCCACCGCGTAGCCCCCATCGCGCCACAGGCGGTACACTCCCACGGCGCTCGCCCGCCAGTCGGGGTGTGCGACGTCCGAGACCGCGGCGAGTAGTGTCGGGTAGACGAGCGCGGTGCCGATCCCCAAGAGCGTTGCGCCAGCCATCCACGTCCCGAACGAGGGGCCCACGGCGAAGGTCGCGATGCCCACTGCCTGCACCCACATCCCGCTCGCGATCATCCACTTCCGGCCCCAGCGGTCGCTCAACGCTCCGGTCGCGAGCTGGCCGATGCCCCACACCAGGGGATAGGTCGCGGTCACCACGCCGATGTGGTTGAGGGCGACGCCCCGCGCGGCGAGAAACAGGGGGATGAGTCCCCACACCATGCCGTCGTTCAAGTTGTTGACCATTCCCGCCTGGCTCGCGGCGAACAACGCGCGATCTCGCCAGCTGGTTAGCAGCAGCACGTGGCTGAAACTGGGACGTGATTCCTCGGCACCGAGCTGGCGTGCTTCCGCCCGCGCGTGCCCTTGTGTGTCGCGGACGGCAATGACCGACAGGAGCAGTCCGAGGACGGCGAATACGATTCCAGGATAGAAGGGCGCAGGACGAAGGCCGTGTGCCGCGGCGAGATAGCCGGTGACGAGCGCCGACAGCGACACGGCGACGTAGCCCGCGAACTCATTCAAGCCCATCGCGAGGCCGCGTCGCGCCGGGCCCACGAGATCGATCTTCATGATCACCGTGGTGGACCAGCACAAGCCCTGGTTGACGCCGAGCAGCGCGTTGGCGAACACGATCCAGCCCCAGCTCGGCGCCCAGATGATGAGCAGCGGCACCGGCAGCCCGGCGAGCCAGCCGGCAACGAGCAGCGGCTTGCGGCCCAGTCGGTCGGCGAGCTGCCCGGCGAAGAGATTCGCGAGCGCCTTGACGACGCCGAAACTGACGAGGAAGGAGAGGACGACGGTCTTCGAGACGAGGCCGAAGTCGGCCTCGGCGATCAGCGGGACGACGGTGCGCTCGAGCCCCACCATCGCGCCGACGAAGGCATTGACCACCACGAGCAGCGCGAACTGGCGCCAGTTCGCGCCGATGCCGAGCCGAATGGGCGGCGTCGTCTCAGGCGACGGCGCAGCGATTGGCGCCCGCCTCCAGCTCGCTCGGGTCCTCGGGAAGAGTGCCGGCTTCGTTCAGGGCGACGATGCGGTGATGGTTCGGCGGAGTGGGTGGGATCCGAGCGAGGATCATCGCCACGAACGTCGCCTCGTCCGCGTGCAGCAGCTCGGTTCGCTCGCGGACCTCCCGCAGCTCGGCGGAAACGGGCTGGCCATCGAAGGCCACCGGTGTGCCGGTGTGACAGGGCAGAATCAGGGTGTCGTCGGGAAACTCGAGGAGCCGGCGCAGCGAACCGTGCAGCAGGCGCGCCCGGCTACAGGTCTGGTCCGGTGTCGCCTCCAGGTCGGGACGCCCGACGGCAGCAAGGAACAGGGTGTCGCCCGTGAACAGGGCACGGTCGTCGAGCAGGTAACAGGTGCTCTCGCTGGTGTGGCCCGGCGTGTGGAGCGCCCGGAGGGCAGCGGATCCCACCCGGATGACGTCGCGGTCCTGCACGGGCGCATACTGGAACGACACGCGATCCGTGGTGGGGAGGTAGAGCGTCGCGCCAGTGACCTCGATCAGGGCCCGGGCACGGGACAGATGATCGGCGTGGACGTGCGTCTCAATGACGGAGCGCACGCGCCAGCCGTGCCGCTGCGCCAGCTCCTGATAGATCCGTGGATCGAGCGACGGGTCGATCACGGCCGCCTCGCCCCCCGAGCCGATGAGGTACGAGAGGCAACCCTTGCCCGTCCTTCGCACCTGCACGATCCGCGCGGCGACATCGGGGCAAGGAACGTCGGCGGTGTTCCAGGCCAGGCTCCACGCGCGCATCCCGCCCTCGAGGGAATAGGCATCCAATCCCCGGGCTCGCAGCTGATTGGCGGCCAACAGGCTCGTCTTCCCCTGGGCGCATACGGTCACGACGGGCGCACCGTTCGGCGCCCGGAAGGCCGCGAGGGCCGTCGCTTCCCCACGCCACAGCGCCTCGTACGCGTCGACCTGCACGCTGCCGGGAATCGCCCACTCGGCGCGCTCCGCGGCCGGCCGCACGTCGACTACCGTGACGGGTGCGCCCTGCTCCAACAGATCTCGCAGGGCTTCGCTCGAGATGGTCGGAGCGGTCACGTGACGGGCCTTTGGGCTGTGAACAGGACCGCTTTCACGCCATAGGCTTCTGCGGCGTCGCGCGTCGACTCCTTCCGGAAGCAAAAGCCCGGGACGACCGTCGAGCGCACCCGCTTGAACCCGGCGTCCTCGAGCAACGCGAACATCTCTCCCTCCGGGAGAGCGCCGCCGATTCAGCTGGCCCAGAGCTTCGGGTCGTTGACGACCGACTGCGAGAGCTGCTTGGCGCTCACGATGTCGGTGAGGGAGACACGGCCGCCGGCCCTGAGGACGCGGAACAGCTCGCGGATCACGCGGCGCTTGCGGAACGAGAGGTTGATGACGCCGTTCGAGATCACCACGTCTACGCTCGCGTCGGGCAGCGGAATGTCCTCCATCCGCCCTTCGTGACATTCCATGCGTACGCCCGAGACCGCGGCGTGCTCCCGCGCCTTGAGACACATGGTCGGATTGAGGTCGACACCGATCACCTGGCCGGTCGGCCCCACCTGCCACGCGGCGATGATACTGTCGAGCCCGGCGCCGCTGCCCAAGTCGACGACCACTTCTCCGGCCTGCAGCCGGCTGCGCAGGTGTGGGTTTCCTACGCCCGCGAACGACGCGACGGCCCCCGCCGGCGCGCGATCGAGCCACGCCCGCTCGTACCCAAACATCTCGGCTGCCTGGCGTCCGTGGTAGAAGTGGAACTCACCCTCGGGGTGCTCGGCCACTTCCTGATACATGCGCAGCACCTCGCCTTTGATCACTCCCTCGAGCGGGGCCTGCTCATCGGCGTGAAGCAGTACGGCGTCGGTCACGGCTGCGGCTGCCGCGTGTCGTCCTTCGGGTTCAAATACGTGATGCTCCAGGGCCCGACGCTGTGGAGCTGGAAGACGGCGCCGTCGCTGCCAGCCCAGGCGTAGTGCACCATCTTCTGCGGCATCACGGCGTAGCTGCCCGCCGAAAGCGTCGTGCCGCCCGCGTACGTGGCCTGCTCGCCCATCCCGATGTGCAGCGCCCCCGAAAGCACGGTCACGTGCTCGAGCACGGCGTGCCAGTGCGGCGGCACCCGATAGTTGGGCGGGAACTTCAGGCGCAAGGTGAGCGGGACTGCCTCGGCCGGGTTGCCTTCGAGCAGCGCAAACTGGGCGCCCCGGGGCAGAGATGGCGGGCCGTCGGCCCAGGTGATGCCCGGGGCATGGACGACGATAGGACCGGCTGATGGGGTCGCGGCCGCCTGCGCGCTCGCCCGCGAGGCGAGAGCGGCAGCGCACACGACGGCGACGACGGTGAGCATCACGTGGTGCCTCATGAGGGTCTCCTTGGGCGCTCGGCGCCCAACATGAAGGATTCTTCAAACTGGTGCCGGTTGCACCATAGGACAAATACGAGTTATTAATACGTCCGATAGGTTTTAACCTATGATTGGTGGCGCCTCCTCGGCAGGTACTGACCTTGGCCATCAAGCCCGGCCTTACGGTGCACCGCCTCGAGCTGTTCCTCGCCGTCCTGGACCATGGCGGCGTAGGCCGCGCCGCCCAGGCCTGCCACATCAGCCAGCCCGCGGTCTCGGAGCACCTGCGTGGACTCGAGGCGCACTTCGGCGTTCGGCTCGTCGAGCGCCACGGGCATCGCGTGCAGGCGACGGCCGCCGCGCGCTTGATCGAGCCCTACGCGCGCCAGGCCCTCGCGCTGCTGCGCACCGCCGAGCATGCGGCAGGCGAGGTGCGCGGGCTCCGGGCAGGCTCCCTCACCATTGGCGCCAGCACGACGCCCGGCACCTACCTCGTTCCTGCCGCGCTCGGGCGGTTCCACGCGGCGTATCCCGGGATCACCCTGAGCCTCGAGATCAGCGATACCCGGGAGATCGAGCGTCGGGTGGCGGCGGGGCGAGTCGAGCTGGGAGTGATCGGCGAGGCGCCGCTCGTGCCGGGGCTCGTCGCCGAGCCCTGGGTGCGGGACGAGCTGGTGCTGATCGTGCCGCGCCGACACGCGTTGGCGCGGCGCAGGGCCGTCCCTCCCCGCGCGATCGCCGGTGAGCCGTACATCGCCCGCGAGGAAGGGTCGAGCACCCGCGGCGTGGCGGAGCGCTATCTCGCCCGGCTGGGCGTCCGGCTCACCCCGGCGATGCAGCTCGGGAGCACCGAAGCGATTCGCGAAGCGGTGGCCGCGCGGCTCGGCGTGGCGCTGGTGTCGCGGCATGCGGTGCAGCCACGCGATCGGCGGATCGTCGCGGTGCGGCTCGCGGGCCCCCGCTGGACGCGGGACCTGTTGATTGCGCAGCGCGGGGGGATGCCGCTTGGGCCGGCAGCCGCAGCGTTGCGGGACCTGCTCCTGGCATCTCGCGCTTAGCCCGACGGGAACCGCGCCGCGTTGCTCAAGAGAGGTGAAGCACTGCCCCCGAACGCGGGAACCGACATGCAGGCGCATGCCCATCACGATCACCACGCGCAGCATCACCCACCGCACGGCCGGTTGCAGGGCCACGATCACTCGCACGCCCACATGGTGGACGACTTCCGCCGCCGCTTCTGGGTCTCGCTCGCTCTGACCGTTCCGGTTCTCGCGACGTCGGAAATGCTGCAGCACCTCCTCGGGTTGCGGGGGGTCCTCGCCTTCCCAGGCGACCGCTATATCGAGTTCGCATTCGCCTCGGCCGTCTACTTCTACGGTGGCTGGCCGTTCCTCACCGGGCTGGTCGATGAGCTCCGCAAGAAGCTGCCCGGGATGATGACCCTGGTTGCCCTCGCGATCACGGTGGCCTACGCCTACAGCGCGCTCGTCGTGCTCGGGCTCCCAGGGAGCGTGTTCTTCTGGGAGACGGCGACCCTGATCGACATCATGCTGCTGGGGCACTGGATCGAGATGCGCTCGGTGCTCGGAGCATCGCGGGCCCTCGAGCGGCTCGTACGGCTGCTCCCGGCCGAGGCGCATCGCCTCCGCGCCGATGGCTCGGTCGAAGA
>Ga0137374_10007049_pt1 | contig 13396 bp, 13 predicted proteins | sample SagtaG_20_FD_104811 | JGI IMG/M metagenome (GOLD analysis project Ga0137374, IMG submission 104811) | Vadose zone soil microbial communities from Sagehorn Ranch, Mendocino, California, USA - Sage1_R_100_16 metaG | ecosystem: Environmental > Terrestrial > Soil > Vadose zone | place: USA...
ATTTGAGCGGATCGCGAACCTAACTGACATCCTACAGACGCAGAACCTAAGTGCCGTTGACCGGGCAGTCGCGTTGCAGGAGCTGCAGAAGCTTCAAGACTTGCTAAGGCTGGTGAAGGTCGGAACGGGGGCACTACAGTAGTGGTCGCCTACAGCGGTTTGTCCCAGCGCCTTCTTGAAGCTGTTCCTGAGCTTCGAATCCCTTACGAGCAACAGCTCAAGGTCTCCTCTGGCGAGGACCCTGGCGCGCACATTGTCTTTGGCGATGTCCTAGCACCATACCTGATTCTTCTTCTCGAGTCCGGCCAACGAGAGGACACTGTGAGACGGATCTTCGAGCTCTTGGAGGAGCTCGCTGTCCATCCGGATGTCCACGTGCGAGAGGTAGTAGCCCAGGCTGTGGTTGAACGCTTGGCCGAAGACAAGGCTCTCCTTTCGGTGGCCGGAAAGTACATGGGCCCCCGCACCCTTCAGTTCGTCCGGGAAGCGGGGGACTTTTGGGGATTCAGTCACGCGAAAGACCTGAAGTGAGGTCCCGTCACCCTGCTCGGTGGTTGGGGGAGAGCCGCCACCCGAGGAGTCACCGGCCGGCCGGAAGAGAACCGCCTCCGTTTCGGGACCCTTCCATCGTGACGTGAATCTTGGGCACCTGGAAACAGGAGCGGAGCAGGAGAAGTCCGCTGCTGCTGGATGAGTCGCTACCGGGAACCCGAAGGTAGCTGGATTGGATCGTCGCGTTGAAGGTCAGACTGCTCAGGGCGATTCTCGGGGGACCCTGGCTCGAAAACGGTAGCAAACCGTGATAGAGGGCGAGGAGGCGAAACTGCCGTAAGCTCCTTGAAAATCAATAACCATCGTAGAGCGTAGGACTCGGTAGAAAAGTGGCCCGGCGTAGCTGTTAACCGGAGGGTTGTAGGTTCAAGTCCTACCTGAGGAGCCAACCAACTCCCCCGAAGTCCCGGACTCCGCGGGGTCTTGAGGGGCGTCGTCGCCGTTATTTTAGCTTGTCCAGCTCGGCCAGGAGCTCGTCGTTTGGCACGAGGTCTCCCGGTTTGTCGAGGATCTTCTTGTAACGGACGACGCCCGCTTTGTCGATGATCACGTACGCGCGCTTGGAGTAACGGTAGAGCCGGTTCTTGGGGTCGGTCTCGAGGAAGCCGTAGGCCTCGAGCGTCTGACGCGAGACATCGCTCAACAGCGGGAAGGTCAGCCCCATCTTCTCGGCCCACGCCGCGCTCGCAGGAAGGAAATCCGTGCTGATGCCCACGACCTGGGCATTTCGGCTCTCGAACTTGGGCAGATCAAGCTGGAGAGCCACGACCTCGCGAGTTCAAGTCGGGGTGAATGCTCCGATGAACCCGAAGAGCACGATGTTCTTCTTGCCGATCGATTCGCTCAAGGACCACTTCTCCTGGGTCGTGGCAGGCAGGATGAAATCCGGGGCCTTGTCGCCGACCGAAAGCGCAAGCACGAGGTTAACCGATCCGAGCACCAGGAATGCGGCGAGGAGAAGGATTGCGCCGACACCGGTTCGTCTCATGACTGGTCCTCCCTCCGATTGCGAACGGTCTCACCGTTTCATCAACGATTGAACGAGGTCCACGGCCTGCTTGCCGTCCCACTCGCGCGGCCCGATCGCGCGTGCAACCATCACGCCGTTTCGGTCGACGACTATCGTGACGGGGACCCAGCGGACGCCATGCTCGTGAGCCACGGCCATACGGGGGTCGGTGAGAGTCGCCACCCGGAAGCCGTGCTTGTCGATGAACTGCTTCACATCCTTCTCGCCTCGGCCGTCGAGGGCCACGAAGTAGACGAGCAGGTCGTTGGGGAAGCGCGCTTGAAGTCTCTCAAGGCTCTTCAACTCGCTCACGCAGCTGGCGCACCACGTGGCGCCGAAGCTCACCACCGCGACTCTTCCGGCAAAGTCCTTCGAGCTCACCGTCCGCCCGTATATATCCAACAGCGTGAACGCCGGCTCCGGAGTGTGCTCGGGAACGACGAACATGGACGAATCCTGACCGGAGCAGAGCGAGACGGCGAGGATCGCCAGGCAAACAGCGAGAAGGACAGCCCGTGGCCCCATTGCGGATGCCTCCCTCGAGGTCGAGGGGATTATTTCCGACGCGAGGCTTGGCCGTCAAACCGGCGTGTCACGCTGTGCGACATCAATCGCAGAGCGCAGGACTCAGTAGAAAAGCCGTGCAGCGCAGCTGTCAACCGGAGGGTTGTAGGTTCAAGTCCTACCTGAGGAGCCAACTTCTCCAATCACTTGCGCAAGAAACCGCTGCTCTCGCCGTTCGTTTGTCCCTCATTCGTAGCGCAGCGCGTCGATCGTCTGGAGTGCCGCCGCCTTGTACGCGGGGTAGAAGCCGAAGAACACACCGACCAGGCCGGCAAATAGGAAGGCCAGCAGAATCGACGTCAGCGAGACCAGAACGGGCCACCCTTCCGCGCTCGCCACGGCGTGCGAACCGCCCACACCCAATGCGATGCCGGCGAGGCCTCCCAGAAAGGCGAGTACGACCGCCTCGACGAGGAACTGCATCAGGATGTCGAAGGACCGCGCGCCCACAGCGCGCCGGATGCCGATCTCGCGTGTCCTCTCGGTGACGGAGACGAGCATGATGTTCATGATGCCGATGCCGCCCACCAGAAGCGAGACGGCGGCGACGCTCGCGAGAAGGGCGCCGAGCGTGCGCGAAGTGGCGGTCGCGGCGGCCACGATCTCCTCCTGGCTGCGGACGGTGAAATCGTCGTCCTCCGGATTGCCGATCTTGTGTCGCTGCCGCAGAAGATCGGTTATCTCTCCCTCTGCGGCGTTGAGGCCGCCAGGGTCTCGTGCGACTGCGATGATCGAGGTCAAGCGGTCCTTCTTGTAGAGGCGTTTGAGCTGCGTCGTCACGGGGACGAGGACTACGTCGTCCTGATCGGTCCCTCGCGCGGATTGGCCTTTGCGCGAGAGAGTGCCGATCACTTCCAGCGGGACGCCGGTGATGCGGACGATCTCTCCCATCGGATCGTTGCCTCCGAACAGCTTCTCGATGACCGTCGCTCCGAGGACGCAGACTTTCGCAGCCGCCTTCTCATGCTGCTCGTTGAAGAACTCGCCTTCGGCGAGTGGCCAGGAACGGATCTCTAGATAGCTGGCGGCGACACCCTGGACGCGGGTGTACCAGTTCTGGTTGCTCGCGACGACCTGGAGAGTCTTCTCGAGGACCGGGCTCACGGAATTCACGGAGGCGCACTCGGTCTGGAGGGAGACCGCATCCTCGACGGTGAGTGACTGCGCGGAGCCCGATCCGGAGCGCACGCCGCCGCTCGCCTGCGACCCCGGCGTCACGAGAATGATGTTCTCGCCGAGCGTGGCGATCCGCGCCTCGATCTGGGCCCGCGCTCCCGCCCCGATCGCGACCATCACGATGACGGCGCCCACTCCGATGATCACGCCCAGCATAGTGAGTGTGGTTCGGAGCCGGTTCCGGAAGAGCGCACGCCAGGCGACCGGGACCGAGATGAGGGGGCTCATCGTACCGGTGACTTCCCTTCCGGCGACGCAGCGCTCGGGCCCGGTGATCCAGCGGACTGGGCGCTCACCACGACGACGTCCTTTTCGTCGAGCCCTTCTTTGACCTCGGTGTACGCGCCGTCCGTGATGCCGATCCGGATCTTCTCGGGTTGCGGCACGCCTTTCGCCAGGCGCCAGACGGTGACGCGGCTCTTTTGCCGCTTTCCCCTCTTCTTCTCGGCCGACGCCGTGTCCTCGGCCTTGGGATTCCCGCTCACCAGCGACTTCGGGGGGCGGAATCGCAAGGCGGCGTTCGAGACCGCCAGCACACTCTTCTTCTTCGCCACGACGATGGTCACGTTGGCGGTCATGCCCGGCCTCAGGCGCTGCTCGGGGTTGGCAACCTGAATGATGGTCTGGTATGTGACCACGCCCTGCACGTTCTCCGGGCTGTTCCGGATCAGTTGCACCGTTCCCTTGAAGGTCGACTGAGGAAATGCGTCCACGGTGAACGAGACTTCCTGCCCCTCGGCCACCTGACCCACGTCCGCCTCATCGACGTTTGCGACGATCTGGAGTCTCGCGAGGTCATCGGCGATCGTGAAGAGCGTGGGCGCCGAGAGACTCGCCGCGACGGTCTGCCCCTCTTCGACGCTGCGCGAGATCACGACGCCGTCGATGGGCGAGAGGATCCGCGTATTGGCAAGGTCCACGCGCGCCTGGTTGAGGTTCGCGGAGCCCTGCTTGAGGTCGGCCTCGGCAAGCTGGAGCCTCGTCCGAGCGGCATCGAGGTCGGCCTGCGAGCCGATTTTCCCGGCGAAGAGCTCCCGACTCCGGCGAAAGGCGCGATCGGCATCCATCACGGTTGCTCTCGCCTTTGCGAGCTGCGCCTCGGCCTGATCCGCCCTGGCCTTGAAGGACGAAGGCTCGATCTGCGCGAGGACCTGCCCCTTCTTGACGGGATCGTTGTAGTTGGCCGAGAGGGTCTGAATGCGTCCGGACACCTGGCTGCCGACCAGTACTTTCACGACCGGATCGAGCGTCCCGGTAGCGCTCACGGTGGCGGTGATGTCGCGACGTGCGATCGGAACCGTCACGAACTCGAGCTTCGCATCGTCAGCTTTCCGAACGAAGCGCCAGGCGAGCAGGCCGCCTGCCGCGAGGACGAAGAGGAAAGCGCCCCACCGCAGCGGCGCCCTCATGTCGCGACGTACACGCTCTGGCGGAGGTTCATCAAGCCACTCCGGGCAGCTGGGAGCCGGTCGGCGTCCGTTTGCGCGCGGCCGCCTCGGCAGCCAGCCCGATGAGCTGCTGCGCGGCACATTGCGCGCCGTCGAAGTCGAGGGCAGCTCGCGCCTGCTCCTTCAGCTCCTTGCGCGAGGAGCCGAGCGCCCCTTCGATCTCGCGTTGCAGGACGGGCGGCTCCAGCTGCCCGGGTCGAAGGACTCGCAAGAGGCCGAGCCGGGCAAAGGCGCGTGCCCGCAGAAGCTGCTCGACGCGCGGGACGATGCGGGGAACGCAGACGGTCGGCGTGCCCGTCAGCACGGCTTCCACGATCGTGTTGTATCCGCCCATGGAGACGAGTACGTCAACCCTCTCGAACCAGTCGGAGAGGCCTGGCTGGAAGCTTCGAAACGTGGCGCCGACCTGGCAGGCGTGAGCTCCCAGGGCCCTTCGATCGCGCTCGGGCGTCTCCGGGCCAGCCACCACGACGGCATTCCAATCGGCGCCTGCGGCTGTGCTCAAGAAGCAGTGGAGCACCTGGACCCCGTCATGGCCGCCGCCCGCGGTGGCCAGGACCGTCGGCCGCTCACGCGAGAGCTTCGGCATCGCATCGGTGGCGCGCCACTCACGGCGCGTTCGGTTGACGACGTAACCACAGAAGACCGTTCTCTCGGCCAGCGGGGCGGGGAAGTCGTAGGCAGACACCGGGTCGAAGACCGCCCGGCTCCCGTAAACGAACACGCGGTCGTAATGCCGGGGGATACGGTTCGCAAGGTCCCGGGTTGCCCACTCCTTGAGCACCGTTTGCCGGTTGTCGAGGATGTCCCGAAGTCCCAGGACGGTTCGACCGCCGAGACTGCGCATGGCCTCGAGAGCCGGAAGGAGCTCCTCGCCCACCCCGAAGGGGTGCTTGTCGGCGAGAAGGACATCCGGCTGGAACGACTCCACGGCCGCCTTGAGGAGCGCCGAGCGGAGGGTCACGAGGTCGGCGAGCGAGATCGGGAGGTCGCGCCCTTCGTACGCCTCGTTGCCGACTTTGCGGAGCCCCGGAAGTTTGAGGACGCCGACGTGACGCGGGATGCCGAGGTATCGGATGGACTGAACGCCTGTGGCGATCAGGACCGCGGCATCCGGCTGAAGCTCCGTGACAGCATCGGCTACGGCAAGGTTCCGCCGAGTGTGACCCAGGCCCAGTCCGTCGTGAGAGTAGAAAAGAAAGCGCGTGGGATAGCTCCTCGACCCGCTTCTTCAACCCTTCCCGTTTCGAGACCTTAAGATTCTATGCAATCCGTGTTTACATCCTTTACATTTCGTTTACATTTCGTCCGGGCGGGCCTTCGATGAAGGTGCTTTACATCTGTGCCGATCTGGGTGTCCCTCTCCTCGGGCGGAAGGGCGCAGCCACTCACGTCCGGAACCTGGTTTCCGCCCTGGAACGAGCCGGGCACACCGTCGTTGTGGCCGCGCCGACGAAGACGAAGTCCCCCTGGGAGGAGCCTGCGAGGCCTCCGACATCGCTCCTCGTGCTTCCGCCGGGAACTGCGACGATGGCCGCCGTGGCCTCCTTGAAAGAGGTCGTTGGGAGGCTCGGCGTCGGGAGCTCGGTGCCGGGCGAGATCCGGCGGCTCCTCTACGATCAGGAGCTCTTCCCGAGGCTCCTCCGACGGTTCAAGGACGACGCACCGGATGTCGTCTACGAGCGCGGTTCGATTCTGGCGACCGCCGGCGCGCGGCTCGCCGACGAGCTCGGCCGCCCGTTTCTTCTGGAACTGAATGCGCCTTTGTCGCTGGAGCAGTCGGCCTACCGGGGTGGCGGTTCGAGCGAGCTGGCGGCGGCGGCCGAAAAGTGGGTACTGATGCGGGCGGATGCCGTGCTGCCCGTTTCGGCACCGTTGGCGGAGCATGTGGCCTCCCTAGGGGTACCGGCGGAGCGGATCCACGTCGTGCCGAACGGCGTGGACACGGCGCTCTTTTACCCCGGCCCTCCCCAATCCGGGACGCGCGCGCGGTGGGGGCTCGGCCAGGGGCCGGTCCTCGGCTTCGTCGGCGGGCTGCGGCCCTGGCATGGCGCGGAGCTCCTTCCGCCGCTCTTCGAGAGGCTGTCGGCGCGGTACGAAGGGCTGCAGCTCCTGATCGTCGGTAACGGTCCCCTGCAGGAGATCCTGCGCTCGGAGATCTCGAAGCGAGGCCTCTCGGCGCGGACCGTTTTCACCGGAGCCGTGCCGCAGGAGGATGTCCCGCCGCTCGTTCGCGAGCTCGCCGCCGCGCTGGCGCCCTACCCGCGGCCGGAGCACGCGTTCTATTTTTCGCCGCTGAAGCTCTTCGAGTACATGGCGTGCGGTGCCCCCGTCGTAGCCTCGGCGATCGGTCAGATCGCAGACGTCGTGAAGAATGGCGAAACCGGCCTCCTCTGTCCGCCCGGGAACCTCGACGCGCTGGAGGCAGCTTGCGACCGGCTCCTCTCGGAGCCTCCACTGCGCCGCCGTCTCGGCAAGGCCGCCGCGCGCGAGGTGAGCGAGCGCTACACCTGGGACGCCAACGCCCGCCGCATCGCCGAGATCAGCGCCGGCCTCCTCGGCCACTTCCCGAGACCGGCATGAGCTCCCTTCGCGTCGCTTACGTCCTGAATGTCTTCCCCAGGATCTCGGAGACGTTCATCGCCGGTGAGCTGGCAGAGCTCCGGCGGCGCGGCGTGGAGGTGCGCATCCTCTCGCTCAAGTCTCCGGCTGAAGAGCCATCGCACGACGTGATCGATTGTGCGGGTCTCCTCGGGCAGGTTTTCTACGAGGAGGGACTGTACCGGGAAGCCCTGCGCGAGCTTGACCCGGACCTCCTCCACGCGCACTTCGCGCGCCAGGCCACGGCGAAGGCGCGCGAGATCGCCGCGGAGCTGGACTGCCCCTTCACGTTCACGGCTCATGGCTACGACGTCTACCGGAAGCCTCCGGAGGATTTCGCGGCTCGCGCAGCGGCAGCAGGCGCCGTCGTGACCGTCTCGCAGGCCAACGCGCGATACATCGAGCGAACGTTCGGCGTTCCCGCGGCGCGTCTCTCAGTCATCCCGTGCGGGATCGACACGGATAGATTCCGTCCCTCTTCCGGCCCGAAGCCGGCGCCTCCACGGATCCTCTGCGTCGCGCGCCTCGTGGAGGTGAAGAACCACGAGCTGCTGCTCCAGGCTTGCGCCCTGTTGAAGGACCGCGGCCGGGAGTTCCGGTGCGTCCTCGTCGGCGACGGCGTCTTGCGCGGGAACGTGGAGACGTTGCGCGCGGAGCTCTGCCTGGAAGACGTCGTCGAAATGGTGGGCGCCGTTGGGCAGGCGGAAGCGCTCGCACATTGGCGGGAAGCTTCGATCGGTGTCCTGACGAGCATCAGCGAAGGAATGCCCGTCGCCCTGATGGAGGCCGCGGCCTGCGGGGTCCCGGTCGTGGCCACGGCCGTTGGCGGTGTGCCGGAACTCGTAGAACAGGGCTCGACGGGACTGCTCGTGAATTCCGGGGACGCGCCCGCGCTGGCCGACGCGCTCGAACGCCTCCTCCTAGAGCCCGAGACGGCGCGCCAAATGGGACTGGCCGCCCGGCGTCGTGCCGAAGAGCGCTTCTCCATCCGACGCCAGGTGGACTCGCTTCTGGCGCTCTGGGACGATGTCTTAAACCGGAGAACGGCGTGAGCGTTTCGGTTCTCGATTCGTTTGGCGCCGCGACCGACTCCGCGCTTCCGACGCTATCCCTTGCTCTCGACCCCGATTCGGTTCGGCGCGAGCTCGCGCGCCTGCCGCGGCTCTCGAGAGGCCGCGGCGGCTCGTTCGACCTCTTGGCCATTCGTGTCACGCGCCACAAGCCCGGGAGGCGCTGTCTCGTGGAGTACGACGTGGAGGTGGAGCGCGACGGCGTTCGAGAGGCTTTCACGATCATCGGCAAGCTCCGCGTCCACCGCTTCGGCAAGTCCGGCTACAGGCTGCTTTCCGCGCTCTGGAAGGCGGGCTTCGACGAGACGAGCGAGGACGGTATCCTGGTTCCCGAGCCGATCGGTGTCCTCCCGGCCTTTCACATGTGGATGCAGCGGAAAGTGGCGGGACGTCCCGCCGCGGAGCTGCTCGCGCCCGGCGCGACGGCTCTCGCGAGGCGCATCGCCGAATCGGCGCACAAGATCCACGCTTGCCGCGTGCCGCCCGAGAGTCGGCACGGAATGGAGGACGAGCTCGCGATTCTCCGCGAGTGTCTCGGTCGGATGGGACAGGCCGAGCCTCGCCTGCAGGATCGCCTCAACCGTCTCCTTCAGGCATGCGAACGGCTCGGCAACGCCGTGGCGGCGCCTTCGAACACGGGCATCCACCGCGACTTCTACGCCCATCAGGTGATCGTCGACGGCTCTCGCCTCGCGCTCATCGATTTCGACCTTTATTGCGAGGGCGATCCCGGTCTCGACGCTGGGAACTTCCTCGGGCACGTGACCGAGGAGGCGCTCCGGCGGTGGGGCGACCCTGCGGCGCTCCACGACGTCGAGGAGGCGCTGGAGGAACGGTTCGTCGAGGTCTCGGGGGAAGCAGTCCGCAGCTCGGTCAAGGCCTACGCGGCTTTGACGCTGGTCCGCCACGTTTACATCTCCACGCGTTTTCCCGAGCGGCGTGCGTTCACGAAAGACCTGCTTTCGCTCTCCGAGGAGCGCGTCTCGGCGCGTCTTTCGGCGTGAGATCCTCGGAGGGGATGAGCGTGCACGGGAAGAGTCGGAGCCGCCTGGCCCAAATCGTCCGGCGCCAGCTGGCTCGCTCGAAGTGGGGCCTGGTCTGGGCGGGACTCTGCACGCTCGGCCTCACCGCGACCGAGCTCGCCAGGCCGTGGCCGCTGAAGGTCATCTTCGACAACATCCTGCTCGATAAGCCACTCCCCCACGCGTTGTCGTTCTTCCAGGGAATGCTCCGACTCGGCAAGGTGGGCTCGGTGATCGCCGTGTCGAGCTTGATCGTCGTTATCGCACTCCTGCGCGGCTCCTTCGCGTATTCACAGGTCCACGTCACGGCGCGCCTCGGGAACCACATGGTCTACACGCTGAGGCGCGAGCTGTTCAGCCATTTGCAGCGCTTGTCGCTGTCGTTCCACAGCCGCGCCCGTTCTGGCGAGCTGCTTACGAAGATCGCCAGCGATACGAATGCGCTGAAAGACGTCTTCGCGGAGTCGATCCTCACCGTCTTTTCGCAGCTCGTCACACTGGTGGGGATGTTCGCCTTGATGTTCGTGCTCAACTGGCGCCTGACACTGGTCGTCCTCGCGACGGTACCGCTCCTGGGGGGGAACCTCCTCGTCCTCTACCGGAAGGCGCGCGGCATCGCCCGCCAGCAGCGGAAGAAGGAAGAGACGATCGCCAGCCGGATCAGCGAGGTAATGTCCAGCGTGCCGCTGGTTCAGGCGTTCGGCCGCGAGCGGTACGAAGAGGAGCGCTTCGGCGCCGAGAGCGCGGCGTACCTGGAGCAGAGCATCCGGAACGACCGGATCGAGGGAGCAGCGGCGCGCGCCGTGGAGGTCATCAGCTCGGCGGGCACCTGGATCGTCGTGCTGTTCGGCTCCCTGTTGATCCTCCGGGGCGAGCTGACGATCGGCGTCGTGCTCGTCTTCCTCTCGTACGTCAACGGCCTGTACCGGCCGATCCGCAACCTGGCCAAGCTCTCGACGCAACTTTCGAAAGCCACGGTGAGCGCGGGACGGATCGCGGAGATCCTGGAGAGGGAGCCCGAGATCCGCGACGCTCCGGACGCCATCGAGGCCGGACGCCTGCGCGGCGAGATCGTCTTCGACGGGGTCTCCTTCGGCTACGAAGGAAGTCAGACGCTCCGCGACGTTTCGTTCCGGGTTGCGCCCGGCGAGCGCGTCGCCTTCGTCGGGGCCTCGGGAGCCGGGAAGTCCACGCTGGTCAGCCTCCTGCTCAGGCTCTACGAGCCGAGCAAGGGGAGCATCTCGATCGACGGCGTGGACATCCGGCGCTTCACACGCGAGTCCCTCCGGAGCGAGATCGGGCTCGTCCTCCAGGGCTCCATCCTTTTCGGGACGAGCGTGAAAGAGAACATCGCATACGGCAAGCTCGACGCGACCGAGGACGAGATCGTCGCGGCCGCGAAAGCGGCCAGCGCACACGAGTTCATCGAGCAGCTTGAGGATGGCTACGAGACGATTCTGGGCGAGCGCGGCTCGACCCTCTCCGGCGGCCAGCGGCAGCGGCTCGCCATCGCGCGGGCGTTCGTCCGCACCGCGTCCATCCTCGTCTTGGACGAGCCCATGACCGGTCTCGACGTCGAAGCCGAAGCGAGGTTGAAGGAGGCGGTCGACCACCTCATGGCCGGGAAGACCTGCATTCTGATCACACACGATCTGCAAACCGCGGCCGAGGCGGATCGTGTTCTCGTGCTGGACGAGGGGTGGATCGTGGACTCCGGGTCGCACCGGGACCTCATGGCGCGGAGCCCTTTGTACAAGCACCTCTTCGAGTTGAAGGCCGCGGCGCGGCTGGTCACGACCGAGGTCTGGTAAGACGCGTCAGACCGAGCTCGTGACCCGCTGGACGACGTCCTTCAAAAGGCGGCTGGTCTCGGCGAGTGTGTAGAGCGCCAGGCAGCGTTCCCGGGCCCGGCGCCCCATGGCGCGACTCTCCTCGGGATGGCGGAGGACGTCGGCGATGGCTTCCGACAGCGCCTCTACGTCGCCGGGCAGAGTGAGCCGGCCACAGCCGTCGAGAGCGATCGGCAGGTCCGAGATGGCGCTCGCCACGATGGGCTTGCCGGCCGCCATGGCGTCGAAGACCTTCATCGGCATCTGGTAGATGGCGGCCTCGTTGTCGAGCTGCGGGATCGCGACGGCATCCGCTGCAACGAGGAGCGGCGGGAGCTCGGCGTAGGGAAGGAGAGGAATGCGGTGGAAAGGGAGGGCGTCCCACTCGGACCCCGCGAGATCCGTGGACCGGCAGGCCACCGCGAGCTGTGCTCCGGGGACGCGACGCACGGCGAGCGCCAGCTCCTTCAGACCCTTGTGTCCGCGCGGCGTTCCGGCGAAGAGGACGGTCGGGCCCGTGAAGCCGAAGGCGCGGCGGGCCTCTCGACGGTCGATCCGGGCCGGATCGAAGAGGTCGGTGTCGACGCCGTGCGGGACCAATACTCCGCCAAAGCGGCGGGCGAGCGCGGAGGACGATGCGGTGACGGCCGCAGCGGCGCCCGCGGCCCGCGTCAGTAAGGAGACGTAGAGGATCGACCCGGGGCGGGAGAGGTCCGTCGTGAGAGGGTCTGCGGTCCACTCGGATCGCGGCGTCAGGGCGACCTCCAGGTCGTCTACGTCCAGGATCACCGGCACCTCGCGTTTCTCGGCCGCCACCAATGCGACGCCGAAGGAGGCGAGGTGCGGTTTGGCGGCAATGAGAACGTCGCCGCTCGCTCTTTCCACCAGCTCGACGAACCTCTGGAAGAAATCGGGGAAGCGCCGCTTCTTGACGGAAACGATCGGTATGTCGCGCGGGAGCGTGGGCCAGGGGCCGGCCCGCGCCACCGGCCCGATGAGCGTCACGTCCGAGAATCGGGACGCGGCCTGCGCGAGTCGATGAGCGCGCATCGCCGCGTTGGCGGAGAGATTGTGGGTCAGGACGGTGATTCGCACGCAAGCCGCTGGAGTGCCTCCGCGGTGAGCCGCGGGACGAGGTCGGCCTCGGCGGGCCAGAGCTCCACGAGGCCGTGCGCAATACGGACGAGCCCCGCCGCGACGTGGAAGCCGATGCGGGGAGCGAGCTCCGTCTCCGGTCGGCAGCTCTGGTAGCTCGCCACGGCGCGGTCGAGGACCGACCAGTCGTCGACGCCCGAGCGGAGTCCCTGCACCCAGCACCAGGTCCCGAAGTACGCCACGTCGCGCGCGGGGTCGGCGAGCTGGAGCCGATCCCAGTCGATGAGGGCATGTCGTGCGGGGCCGACGAGGACGTTGCGCGGTGAGAAGTCACCGTGGCAGGGGACGAGCTCAGCGTCCCGCGCGCGGTGTTCTTCCAGAGCCTCGGCCACCCGCGCCAGGCCCGCGCCGAAGTGCGGCGCGAGGGCCATGACGCGCTCGGCCTTGCGCTCGACGGAGCGGACGATTTTCTTGGCGCTCCGTGTCCGCGGCGCTGCCACGCCGGATCGATGCAGGTCCGCCACGAGACACATTGCGGGCTCCAGGTGCTCATTCGCCGCGCCGAGCTCGAGGAGCGTCTGCGCTGCGAGGCGCTCCGTGACGAGGGCGCCCCCATCCGCTTCGCAATCTCGGAGGTATTCAATCGGCCTTGGCAGACCTGGCGGCCGGCGGCGCTCACCGAACGAAGAGCGCCAGAGGACATTCATGTTCTGGAAGGTGGCCTCACCCCGGCCATCCGTGTAGACCTTGACCACGACGTCCGATCCGTCCGCGGCAGCCATGGGAAAAGTCTCCCGGTCGGGGCGCCCCACGGAGAAGCGGGTCGAGCCTCCAGACACGGACACATAGCCGTGGCTGTCCAGAGCCTCGAGCAAGCTCACGGCCTCACCATAGCAGGCTCGCCGCATTCGGAGTTCGCCCCTCGGCGTTTGCGGGTCGCCTGTCCGAGCCATGAGAGATGCATCGAGGTGGGCACCAAAACCAGGCGCGGGTCTTGCACTTCCATGAGATGGATACGTCCCAAAGAAAG
>Ga0137374_10007052_pt1 | contig 13395 bp, 11 predicted proteins | sample SagtaG_20_FD_104811 | JGI IMG/M metagenome (GOLD analysis project Ga0137374, IMG submission 104811) | Vadose zone soil microbial communities from Sagehorn Ranch, Mendocino, California, USA - Sage1_R_100_16 metaG | ecosystem: Environmental > Terrestrial > Soil > Vadose zone | place: USA...
GATTGCCCACAGGCGGGACACTGCTCAGCCAGCACCGTCACGACAACGCCACAGAATGCAACATAGGGTGCTGTTTGTCTTGGGGTTAAAAGGCACGATCAGCGAAGCCGAGCTGCATGTGCTCAAGCAGCGCATGCACCAGGGGCGACTGAACAAAGCCCGCCGGGGCGAATTGGCGGTGCATCTGCCCAGCGGCTATGTTCGGCGACCGTCCGGCGAGGTGGTCTTCGACCCGGACGAACAGGTGCAGCATGTCATCCGGCTGATCTTACGTACGTTCGACGAATTGGGGACGCTCAACGCCGTGCTTCAGTATCTCGTGCGCCACCAGATCCAGATTGGCATCCGTGTTCGGAGTGGCGTGAACAAAGGCGAGCTGGAATGGCATCGCCCAAACCGCATGACGCTCCAGAATCTGCTCAAGCACCCCATCTATGCCGGAGCTTATGCCTATGGTCGGCGTCAGGTCGATCCGCGCCGCCAGCAGGCGGGACGGCCCAGCACCGGATGGGTCGTGGCTGCACCCGCTGACTGGTTCGTCTTGATCAAAGACCTGCTGCCGGCCTACATCACTTGGGAGCAGTACGAACAGCACCTGGCGCGCCTCAACGCCAACCGCTCCCGCGCCGACGAACTGGGCGCGCCCCGCCAGGGGTCGTCCTTACTCACTGGGCTGGTGGTGTGTGGCATCTGTGGCTGTCGCATGACCGTGCGCTATGGCGGGGCGAGCAGGCGGCACACCTATCTGTGTAGTCGCCAGCTAACCGACTATGGTGGGGCGATCTGCCAATATGTGGCTGGTCCGGTTCTCGACCAGTGCATGCAACAGCAGGTGTTCCAGGCCCTCACCCCGACCATGCTGGATGTGGCGTTGGCGGCAGCGCAGCAGCTCGAACGCGAGCGGGCCGATCTCGACCGGCATTGGCAGCAGCGGGTGGAACGCGCGGCCTATGAGTCCGACCGTGCGGGACGCCAGTATCGGCTGGCCGAACCGGAGCATCGCCTGGTGGTGCGCCAGCTCGAGCGGGCCTGGAATGACTGCCTGTCCGCGCAGCAGCAACTCGAAGAAGCGTATCACCGCTTCCGTGTGACCCAACCGCGTCAAGTGACTGAAGCGGAACAAACTGCTATTCGCCAGCTCGCCGCCGACATTCCCGCGTTGTGGGATGCGCCAACCACAACAAATGGGGAGCGGAAGGACATCCTCCGTCAGGTGCTGCGCCGGGTGGTGGTGACCGCGCACGGGGCGACCGAGCAGGTGCAGATCACCCTAGAGTGGACTGGTGGTAGGCAGACGCACCTCGCACTCATTCGACCGGTCGCGTGCTTGGAGCAGCTGAGCTACTATCCGCAGCTCTGCGAGCGCATCCGTGTGCTGGTTGGTGAAGGGCGGAGCGCCAGCGCGATAGCCGAGACGCTGAATGCTGAGGGCTATCGCCCACCCAAGCGCCGGGACACGTTTGGCGAGCAGGGGGTGCGGGATTTGCTCCACCGACTCGGCCTGTCCGAAGCGCCGATGCGGTGCAGGTCACACGCCTCCTTGCCTGAGCATGCCTGGTATGTCCAGCCGTTGGCGCGCCAGCTCGAGATGCCAGTCGTGACGCTCCATCACTGGATAAGGCGTGGCTGGGTGCAAGCATCCCAGCAAGCCGAACCGCCGCGTCGCTGGGTGGTATGGGCCGATACAAACGAACTGGAACGACTGCGGCAGTTGCATCAGCGGCCGGCTGGCGAGGCGAGCAGGCGGCGGTGGGTTGCGGATGACGACACCCTGCCAGATGAGGCGTCCAACAATCCGAGCCTGATTGGGTAACTTGTGGAGGAGGATATGGCACGCAAAGAACACAAACTGACGCCGAAAGTGATCGGGACGATGCTGTATAGTGAATCAGATGGCATCCTGCTTGAGACCTCGGCGTGGTATGATTGGCTGGAGGGCCACACGACGTTCTATCTGGAGTCACCGGATGGCAGCTTTACGGCCCGACAGGAAGCCCGAGTCGGCGGCAGTTTCTGGTATGCCTTTCGCCGGGTGCGGCGGAAACTGTACAAGGTCTACCTCGGACGCTCTATCGATCTCACGCGCGAGCGCCTCCAGCAAGTCGCGTGTCGATTAGCCGAGCGAACGCAGGGGTGATGGCGCTGGTCTGATGGCGCATCGTCTGCGATAGGCTGTCAGACCAGCGAATACACAGCATAAGGAGGAGCCATGCAGGCTGAACAACCGGTGGAACATGTCGTGTATGAGGGTAGTGTGGCTGGTATATCTCGTGCCACCAGCGGCAAGCATATGCGACAAACCGTTCCTGGGCGGGCGGCAGGCTCGATACCACAAACCATGTGACCGCACGAAAGCCGTTGCGCGCCAGTTTGTAGCCACTCACATTCGTTCGGCGCTTGTGTCCCTTCCAGACGCGCACGTGTGGGACGAAGCGTCCGTTGTTCGGCTTGAGTGTCAACTGCTTGAGCATCTTCCAGCCGCGGCGCGTTTCGATCAGCGTGTCGGAGGGTGCCCGAAAGATGTAGTCCCAGTGCAACTCGTCCAAGCGCTCTAGAAACGGCTCGCCAGTATGGATACGATCACCGAGCACGATGTTATGGGCATGCTCGGGTAGATCGGCCGCCAGTTCTGTGAGCAGATCGCGAGCATCCTCAGCCCAGGCATCGTCACGTGCGGAGAGTAACCAGCCGAATGGAATGGCGGTTGCGTCGGTGATCAGATTGACACTAAAGATGTTGAAGTCGCTTTTTTGTGATGATAACGTACACCCTTCCATTTCTCGAACAATTGGGCTACAATAGACTTGGTACTGGTTCTATGGTACGTGGTGGTGGTATGGTTTCATACGAGGGCAAGCCATGTCTTGCCCCTACGAAAACGTTACCCGATGTATTCGATTTTCGTCGTACCACTTACTTTGCAACCACTACCATACCTGTAATAGAATATATGTTTCAATTCCGGGGAGGAGATGATGAGCCAGAATGCCGTGAAGCGTCTTTATCTGATGCAGGTTGGGTCCATGCCGCAATACCAGATTCCGATTGTGTGCTATCTGGTGCAGACGGGTGACGGCAAGCATATTCTGATTGACAGTGGTCTACCGGAGATTATGCCTGAAGGAGAATCAGAGTTCGAGAATGGGCAGGACGTTATCGAGCAGTTGGCGAGCATTGGCTTAAAACCGGACGATATTGATACCGTCATTTCGACGCATTATGATATCGACCATGCCGGAAGACACGCGGCATTCACGAAGGCGCACTATGTTGTGCAGCGTGTGCATCATTTGGATGCGGCGAGCAACCCACGTTTTGCTGCCATTCGACCCCAATGGGATCAGCCAATGGAGCGCATTCGGCTGGTGGACGGGGACACGGAACTGCTGGGGGGGCTGGAGCTGATTGAGACGAGCGGGCATGTGCCGGGACATCAATCGGTGCTGGTGCGGCTGCCCAAAACGGGGGCGATTGTATTGACGATTGACGCTGTCCCCTTCGGCGCGGGCTTTACCCGTGACGCGCAGGACGACGGGAGCAACCCGGACGCCGAAGCGATCCGCGCCAGTACGATGAAACTGCTTGATCTGGTCGAACGGGAGCATATCGGGCTGGTGATTTTCGGTCATGACACGGAGCAGTGGGAAACACTCAAAAAAGCGCCAGAGTTTTACGAGTGAGGATGCAAGCACCTCTATCCCCATCACCCCTACAACAAAGACTGTTTGATGCGAAAAGTATATCGCTTGGTGCGAAAAATTGCAGAATTATATATTTTCATACGAAAAATCGCACAGCAGCGCGTTGCCTACATGCGACCCGCCGAAATACATACGTGTTGGGGCCGAGCAGCTTGGCTTTGATTTCGTCAAGCAGTGCCCAAGTGAAAAAGAAAGGCCATCTGGGACAATGCCCAGATGGCCGTTTGTTGGAGCCTGGAATACCCCCCGTTCTGTCTCACACGGATGCTTGCCTTTAGGCGCGGTAGCCCACCAGCCTTTAGCGGTGGGAGGAAGCGCCTCGCTTCAGCGGCTTTAGCCCACAGCGCTTTACCGCTTCCTATTGCCAAAACCGTCGTTTTGTGGTACACTTGTTCTACGTTGATACACCAAACGGCGATGGTTCGTATGACGCCAGCCCTGGCTGGATGTCTCCCCTGGTGCGGTCACGCATTTCAGGTTTTCGCCGCCGCGCAAAAACGAACGGTGTATCAACATGCCAGCGAGGGCAAGGCGAGAGTAATCTCCTACGTTGTATCGCGCTTGACGTATCCGCCGCTGGTGGGCCGCCGACAACGGTTAGCGCCCGTGTCATCCGGCCTATCGCGCCCGCCCCTGGATCGTGTGTCATCGCGTGTCGTGTGCCGAAAGGGTGAGGCGCAAGCCCAAGCGCCTTTAGGCTTGGGTAGATGACGGACCATCATCTCTCTGCCCACAGGGTGTCCTGCGGACGCCGTTCCTAGCTTGCGCAGCGTTACCGCGCCTCGCTGTCGCGGCGGCGGCCGGACCAAACTCTCTGGTGCAAACGCCTTGCGGCTCCCAGAGTGCGCCTGGCCCACCGGCCTTGCTGCTCTCGCTGGCGCAGTCCCCTAGCCGTCGGCATTGCTGCCGGCGCTGTCAGGCGCTTACCCCGACTGTTTCAGTCCTGACCTGTGCCCGAGGGCCATCGGCCGGATCGTACTTTCTGTTGGCGCTTGCGTCGCCGGGCGCTCGCGCGCCGGCGCCCTCGCTTGCTGTTTCACAAGGCAGCGTTCCAGCTCAAACGAGCTGGGCGAGCAGCGGGGAAGTTCCTCTGGCGCGCTGGCCAGCGATGGTCTACCATGCTCCAACACGAGGTTTCATCGAGAACAAATTGGTCGGGCGGCCCAGACTTGAACTGGGACCTGGTATGTATAAGATACCGGCGCTCACCGTTACGCTCACCGCCCGACGGGCTCCCGCGATCACGGCGGGAGCCGGAGGTCACCGCGGTGCGCGTGGATGCACTCCGCGGCCTTGCGCATGTTGACCTCCGCCCGATCAACCGGAGGTCTGCGAGCTGCTCCAGCGCGGTTGCCGCCTGGCGGATGGCGCTCAGCAACTCGTCTTTCTGGGGTTCGCGCGCAGCCACTGTCTGAGGTAGGCGGCCTGCTCCGCGAGGATGTCGGCGCCGAGCAGGGCGCCGGAGAAGGAGGCGAGGATCTTGGCGAAGCTCAGCGCAGCCATCAGGTGCGGGTAAGCGGCGTGCCCGCTGCCGTCGGTTGTGTCCATCGCGGCCTCGCAGAGAACATCAGGCGGTGTCTTGTCCCGTTAGACGAGCGGGGCCGCGGCCCCGCCGGCGGCTCGAACGCCGGTCTCCGCACGGGAGGTGTCCTGTCCAGTTAAACGAGCAGGGCCGCGGCCCTGCTGGCGGCTCGAACGCCAATCTCCTCCCTCTGGTACCGGCGGCCAGACTCGAACTGGCCTCAGACCGCTGTGTAAAAGCGGCGCATTACCTCTCTGCCACGCCGGCGTGTCACCCCGGCCAGCCTCGAACTGGCACCGATCTGGCGTTCCCGGCGTCCGCCCGGTTATCCGACGAGCCTGCTCGCCGGCGACATCGCGGACGTCGATGCCACAGGCCAGTTCTAGGCCGCCGGGCCACCAGATCTTTTACTCCGCTCTCCGCGGAGCGCTCTGCCGTTTGCGCTACCTAATTCCTTCAAGAGAGCCGCCGCGTTTACGCGCGCGGGTGAATTGAAGCGCGCCGCATGGAGGGAAACCACACTGAAACCAGGCGGCGCGAACGACTGCACTGTTGCCATGCTTGGCTCCCTGATGCGGTAAACACCTTGCGATAGAACATCTTTTCTAGTATAATAGAAGCATGCAACGAACGATTCAGACAACCTATCGTTACCGCCTTGACCCGACTGCCGAGCAAGAAAAGATGCTCAACCAGTTTGCGGGCGCGCGTCGATTTGTTTGGAACTGGGCCTTGAACCGCAAGCGCGATCACTTTCAGCAAACCGGCAAAACACTTTCGTTCGCTGCGCTGTCTGCTGAGTTGACCACCCTGAAGCAGCAGCCCGCAACGGCCTGGTTGCGCGAGATGCACGCCCAATCGTTGCAGCAGGCGCTGCGCGATCTCGACAGCGCCTATCAGCACTTTTTTCGCCGCGCGCGGAAGGGCGAGAAGAAGAAGGGATTTCCCAAATTCAAGTCGCGTAAAACCGACCCGCCGCGCTTTCGCATGCCGCAAGATGTGCGGCTTGATCGATCGTTTGTCGCGGTTCCCAAAATTGGACTGATTCGTGCAATCGTTCACCGACCGCTCTCAGGGGTCACGAAGGGCGCAACCTTCAAGCGCGAAGCGTGCGGGCATTGGTACATCAGTCTGGTTGTGGAGCAGCATATCGCGCCAAAGGTTGATCGTCCGGTTGTCTCTCACATTGGGATCGACGTGGGTTTGAAGTCGTTGGCCGTGCTTTCGACCGGCGACGTGATCGACAACCCGCGCTGGTATCGCACCCAAACCCGGAAGTTGCGCCGCGCACAGAAGGCGCTTTCGCGCAAGGTGAAGGGTAGCCGCAACCGTGGGAAGGCGCGGATCGTGGTGGCGCGGCTGCACCAGAAAACCCGCAACCAACGGAATGACTTCTTGCACAAGCTGAGTACCGATCTGATTCGTCACTTCGACCTCGTATCGATTGAAGATTTGAACGTTCGCGGCCTTGCGAAAACCAAGCTGGCGACGAGCGTTCTGGACGCTTCCTGGGGCATGTTTCGCGCCATGCTCACGTACAAAGCCGATCGGGCGGATAGCCACCTGATCGCGATTGGTCGGTTCTTCCCGTCGTCCAAAACCTGCGGCGCGTGCGGATTGGTCAAGGCCGATCTCACGCTCTCGGATCGTGAATGGCCATGTACGTGTGGCGTCCATCACGACCGCGATCTGAACGCCGCCCGCAATATCGACCGGGAAGGCTTGCGCCGGTTTGAACAGATCGTCGCGGCAGGATGTGTCGAGACACAAAACGCCTGTGGAGACCTGGTAAGCCCAATCGATCAGGTTGGCATAGGTCGTTGAGACAGGAAGCCACCGTCTTTAGGCGCGTGGTACATCACGAGGTGATGTCGAGCGGCGCTCGGTGGTGCCGCCAAAGAACGCGAACCATCGAGCTTACACGGTATTGGTATTTGGCTTCAGATGGCCCTAAACGAGCATTTTTGGTTAGCAAATGATTCCTCCGTCGCTCCCACACCACAATGAGGAACGCGCGCTGTCCGCGACACGTTCAGGGCATTGTTCTGCGGTACAGTGAGGCCCAACAAGAAACTTGATTCAGGCCAACAAGAAACTTGAACCAGTAAGCGGCTCAACTTGCTAAGCTATTGCCCGTTGATTGCCGTCGCCGTGCTGCACACGAGGCAGCGGCGTATGGTATGCTCTACTGATGATCTCTGTGAGGACTGCTATGCAGCGGACAGCATCTATCCCCGTCACACTTCGCGAGGAAATCGAGTACGGGACGCCCGTCACGATCCGCACATATTTTGGCGGAATCGAGATCACGCATCACGAGCGCGGGCCGGAGTACGGCTGGTTCTGGCGCATCAATCGCCCGGAGTTGCCCGCCTACCACCGCGAGTGGCGCGACCACTCCGCGCTCACCGACAGCGTGTGCGAGACTGAGTACGATGCGCTCGCGACGGCGGTGATGTATCTCTTGCGCGTGCTGGCAGCGCATGATCAGACCGCCGATCTGGTCGCTGCCCTGGAAGAGACATTGGAGCAGGCCGGCATTCACCTGCCGCCGATCAACCCGCCGCGCATCCTCGACCTGAACGAGCGCCTGGAGCGGATCTGCGTCGGCATTGGTGCGGCGCGGGCCACTCCGCCCCCTGAGGGGGCCACTGCGCTGGCGACGCTTGCGACACTCGCCGACGACCTGCCGGCGCACCTGGCCGCGCGCCAGGTCGCCGCGCTGGATGTGTTGCGCCAGCATCTCGGGCTCGCCCCGAATCGCTAGCCGCCTCGGCTCCGCTAAAACGGACCTCACAGATAACGCTGTGTCTTTACAGGATGTCCTACACCTGAGGGCGTGAAGCTAAAGAGAATGCGGGACACGGTTTTGAGCGACTTGTTCTCGGAAATAGCGCTGCGCTTACCAGGACATTACCAGCATAATTGTGAAACAATGCAGCCAAGCCACTAATTCTGAAATCTCGGAACAAATTATGCAACAACTCGGACCACAAATTGTGAAATAATCCGCCCTGCCCTGTCTGCGAAGTGGCTTTGTTATGCGGTAAAACAACCGCCCCACGGCAACACATTTCGATAATTGGGCAAATCTGCGCCATCCACCTGATTCGGGGGTCATTTTCGCAACTCGTCGTTGGCTTTCCTACGCCATGCAGACAATGTAAGCGTCGATCGCCATGTCGTGAGAGAATACGGCGATCGGCGCTGTCTGGTACTCCTGGCCAGACTCGAACTGGCAATTAGTCTGATGCACTCCTCAACGGCATTCCCTACCTCCGCCCGGGCCGCTTATGGCGGTGATCCGACTAGGTTCCGGTTGCATTCGCAATATCGCACATCAGGGCGGCTTACACTTCCGGTTTTACGGGTCAGGGCCGCTCTCCTCCGTCTTCGTACGTTGGACGGCGCTCTCCCATTTTTGAGCTACAGGGGCAGGTCGATCCCCCGGCGGGTTTGCCGCGACCTCCAGGGGTTGTGGGTGACCGCGGCGGCTACGTGCGCCTCGCCGCCGCGGAACCGTCGCTCTGCCGCGCGCACCGGCGCGGCGGCGGCTGTCCCGCCCTGGCGCTCTGAACTGAGCTACGAGGGGTGTGGTCCCGCCGGCGAGGATCGAACTCGCACCCTTCCGATTAAGAGTCGGCCGCTCATCCAAATTGAGCTTCGACGGGATGTTGGTGCCGCCAGCATGGATCTGCCCCTGCGACCTCCCGGTTAAAAGCCGGTTGCTCTGACTTGCTGAGCTATGGCGGCATGATGGTACCTCTCACGCGAGTTGCACGCGTACGCGCGTCGCCGCGCACCGGGGTTTGAGGCCGGCGTGTCTGCTATTCCACCAGAGAGGCGTATGGTCCGGCTGGCGCGAGTTGCACGCGCACGGGCTCTCGCCCACAGCGCCCTGGGCGCTGCGTGTCTGCTGTTTCACCACAGCCTGATGCTGGTCTCCGCGGAGGGCTTCGATCCCCCGACCTCCTGCATGTCGCGCAGGCGCTCTGGCCGGCTGAGCTACGCGGAGAGGTGGCACCGCTGGAGGGATTCCAACCCCCGACCACTCGATCCGAAGTCGAGCGCTCTGATGCACTGAGCTACAGCGGCGCATGGAAGGGCGTACCGGTGCTGCCCCGGCTCCTGCGGCTTGAAAGACCACCGTCCTGGCTGTTAGACGAACGCCCCATAAGATACTGGACAGACGCGCGAGCCTCGAACGTGCGAGGTGCCGTCGCCTGTGGACGCAATCCGACGGCGCTTCATCGCGCGTTGTGGTGGGGTCGGGCACCTCTCCGGCACCCGTATCGATCGCCGCCCCCTTTGCCCGCCTCATCGCGGGTCGATTCGTGCCTAGTGGTGGAGCTGCCGGGAATCGCGCCCGGTCTTCCGCGTTGCGAACGCGGCGTCATCCTGGTAGACTACAGCCCCCGACTGGAGCCTCTCACCGGTTTTGAACCGATCCTTGTGCTGTACGAAAGCACCGTGCCGCCATCAACACTTGAGAGGCATGTGGTAGCGCTGGCAGGTGTCGAACCTGCGCCGGCGGCTTATGAGACCGCTGCACTTCCGTTATGCTACAGCGCCATAGAGACATGGCCGGCGCGGCCGGGCGGCATTGCCGCCCGCGTAAAGCAGGGCTACGCGCGCGCTGCGCCGTTCGCCTGGGTTTTTCGCCCCGCACGCCCTCACCGGGCCAGGCCCGACTCGGTCGCCTGTTGATTCGACTCCGCGTCTCTCGCCACGCACCAGGCCGGGGCCGACCATCCCGCGCTCGGTGGTCAGTCATCCCAGCCGGGGGAACTACCCTGCACGCCGTTTAGCGAGGTGCTTTCCGGCGACGACATCCCGGCGATGCGCTGGCGTTCGCCGCCTTCCCGCACGCACGAACCGCTTTAAGCGTTGGAGTCCAGCAGGCTCGCATCGTGACCCCACTCGTTCCCAGGTTCACCGCGGCAGTTTCCCCGGTCGAGCGGCTCTGCCGCCCGAGGGGCCCCTACGACAGGAGGACACCAGCCATCAAAAAGGAACTCCTGTCGTACTGATACAGCCTTGCCACGGCGCGGAGATTGTCCGCCTGAAGGCGGCAGAGGAAGTGCCGGGCCATGTCATACTTGAACGTATGTTCTGCATATGGTATATTCCCCATATGCAGCGCACGATCCGTGTCCTTCTTGAGCCGTCGCCCGTTCAGGCCGATGCCCTGGCGGAAACCAGTCGCCAGTTTACGGCGGTGTTCAATGCTGTGTGCGCGGTAGGCTGGCAGCACGGCCAAAAGAACGGCGTCGAACTGCACCGTGCGCTGTATTACCCGCTCAAGGCCGATTATCCCGCCCTGGTGAGCGACCTGCACGTCCAAGCGCGGGTGAAGGCGACCGAGGCGCTCAAGAGCGCGTTGGCGCTGCGGCGAAAATACGAGCGAGAGCAGATCGAGCGAAAGGTCAGCCAGCCGCACTCGCATACCTGCCCGCCCCGTTACAATGTGCATACCTTCCGCATAGATTGGGAGAGCCGGACGGTCAATCTCTCGACGACCAGCGGCCGGCAGACGATTCGCTTCACCCTGCCTGCGTATGCGGCCAAGTATGCGGGCTGCGCCACCGACACGGCCGATCTGATCTTCAGCGGTGGCTGGTGGTGGCTGCATGTGGTCGTCACTGTTCTCAGCCCGGAAGTGGAGCCGACCAATCAGGTCGTCGGCGTCGATCTGGGCCTCGCTCGTCCCGCTGTCACCTCCACCGGCCGGTTCCTCGGGAAACGGCGCTGGAAGGCGATCGAGGGGCGACTGTTCCACCTTCGGCGGAAGTTGCAACAGAAGGGAACGCGCTCGGCCAAGCGCCACCTGCGGAAAGTGCGGCGGAAGCAGGCTCGGTTCCGGCGCGACTGCGACCACGTTCTGAGCAAGCAGATCGTGGAGTCGGTCGAGATGGGCGGGACGGTCGTGCTGGAAAACCTGAAGGACATCCGGCGGCGCGTGAAGGCCAAGCGCAAGACCGAAACCAAACGCCGGATTCACTCTTGGTCGTTCGCGCAACTGAAGTCGTTTATCGCGTACAAGGCCGAGGAGCGCGGCTTGACGGTGGTCGCGGTCGATCCGCGACATACCTCGCAGGCGTGCAGCCGCTGCGGGCATACGGCCCGCACAAGCCGGCGCTCCCGTGGGTGGTTCTGTTGTCAGGCGTGTGGCTTCTCGCTGCATGCCGACCTCAACGCCGCTCGGAATATCGCGGCCAAGTACCATGCCGGTGGGAGTACAGCCCCTGCCGGCGGGCTGCGTGTCAACCAGCCGATCGTGTCCACGCCACCGCTTCGGCGTCGGGAGTGAGGCGCAAGCTGTCGCGTTGCACGCGACAGTTGTTGACGTCAGTGGTAGCCCTGAGCGGTTCCGACCCGCCTTCTCCGCGTTGAGAGCGCGACGTGCTGCCATTGCACCACGGGGCCATACCTATCAGTGTCCGCGGAGGATGCGGGCGGGCTCGGCCCGCATCCTCGTCAGACGTTGTAGGCGTACTTGCGCCAGACCTCGTGCCGGTCCAGCTCGCCGATGAGCGCGAACGCAATCACCTGCGGCTGGCGCGGCTTCGCCCTGAGCGCCATGCGCGCCTCTTCTGGGGTTCTGTCCCTTTTAGCGTGGTTGCAGTCACTGCATGCAGCCACGACATTCTCCCAGGTAGTCTGCCCGCCACGCGCCTTCGGCACGACGTGGTCGATCGTCAGCTTTGCGCGGCCCGGCTGGGCGCCGCAATACTGGCAGGTCTCGCGGTCGCGGATGAGCACGGCCCGGCGCGAGCACGGCAGGCGCCGCGAGCGCGGGATCGGGACGTAGCGCACCAGGCGGATGACCAGCGGGCACTCCATGCTCGTCCCCTGCGCCCGCAGGCGCTGCTCGGCGGCCTCGACCAGCTCAGCCTTCGATTGGAGTAGCAGGATAACCGCGCGCTTGATGCTGACGACGCGCAAGGGCTCATAGCTGGCATTCAGAACAAGACAGCATGAACTCACCGAGACGAACACCCCCTTCCAAGACGCTGTACATGAACAATGGTGGTCTGCGCGCCTCCTGCCTCTTCGCGTGGCTTCTGGAACCCGATCCGGCTGGCCGAGGCCAGGTGCAGAACCGGCATCAGTCGCGGCGACCTTTTCAGCCGCAGTGGGAGGCAATGGTCAGGGTGGTCAGATTTGAACTGACGGCTTCTTGAACCCCATTCAAGCGCGCTACCAGGCTGCGCTACACCCTGTCTGTTTGCGACATTTCGCGACACCGGCTGTCGCGAAAAAGCTGGCGGAACGGGCAGGCGCTGCCCCTGCAAGACCCCCTCACGAGGCTCGACCGCTTTCCAGGCGGCTGCCGTCACTAGCTCGGCTTGCCGTTCCATATCGTGCCAATCCCGCCACCTTTTGGCGGGGTTGTGTCAGGGGCGCCGGGCCGGCAGACTGCGGGCCCGCTCCCACGGGTGACCGTAGAAAGGGGAGATCCGACTCCGACGCCTCCTTTAACTGGCGGAGCATAGACGAGTCGAACGTCCGTGACACGAAGGCCACGCCCAGGGGTTCGAGCCCTGTTGCCGACCATCCAGCGGTATGCTCCATGTTGGCGGAGAGTGGAAGGATCGAACTCCACGGCGTGTGCCGTCCCCAGTGTTCAAAGCTGGTTGCCGTCCCCTCGGCGGCACTCTCCCTATGGCGGAAGGTGGGCGAGTTGAACGCCCAAGGCTCATCGCTCGACGCGTTAGCACCGCGCTGCCGTCGCCAATCGGCTTGACCTTCCGTATGCTGATCGCACTGCTCCAGCGCGTGGCCGTTCGCCGCCGCGCGTCCCGTGTTCTCCGGCCGGGCCCACTCTGGTGGGCTGAGCAGGATCGGCCCGCGGCCTTTCGGCCGGTGCTGCGGACCTGACGGCCACCCACCCCTCCCCGCTGCGTCGTCGTTTGTACGCCGCCGGAGCTGTGCGATCACTGGAGTCCCCGGCGGGTACTGACCCCGCTTCTACGGTTTTGCAGACCGCCGCCTCACCTACCGGCTCCAGGGACATATGGGGTGCCGAGCCGGATTTGAACCGGCCTTCTCTGCGTTCACAGCGCAGAATGTTAACCACTACACCATCGGCACCATAATGTAAGATTGGCGCCGTCGGCAGGATTCAAACCCGCAACCTTGGGCTTAGAAGGCCCCTGCGCTATTCATTGC
>Ga0137374_10007064_pt1 | contig 13372 bp, 10 predicted proteins | sample SagtaG_20_FD_104811 | JGI IMG/M metagenome (GOLD analysis project Ga0137374, IMG submission 104811) | Vadose zone soil microbial communities from Sagehorn Ranch, Mendocino, California, USA - Sage1_R_100_16 metaG | ecosystem: Environmental > Terrestrial > Soil > Vadose zone | place: USA...
GCGGCAGCAAGAGGACCAGCTGGCGACCGGCCACGACGTCACCGGCCAGCGGTCTGACACGATCATGCTCATGCACATACCGGGCAGCGGCGGGCCCCCCACGCTGGTGAGCCTGCCGCGTGACCTCTTGGTGGTCATCCCGGGATACGGCCAGAACAAGCTCAACGCGGCCTTCGCCTTCGGCGGGCCGAAGCTGCTCGCCAAGACCGTGCAGAATTACACCGGCCTGCGGGTCGATCACTACATGGAGATCGGGTTCGGTGGTCTGGTGCACGTCGTCGACTCGGTCGGCGGCGTGAAAATCTGCGTCAAGCATGCCCTGCATGACACGGCGTCCGGACTCAACCTCCAGGCGGGCTGCCAGACGCTGAGTGGTGGCCAGGCGCTCGGCTACGTGCGTGACCGCCACTCGTTCGGGTCGAGCGACCTGCAGCGGGTTCAGGACCAGCGAGCGTTCCTCAAGGCGCTGCTGAGCAAGGCCACGAGCCCGGCCGTCTTTCTCAACCCGTTCGCTGCCATCCCAACGGCCACGAACGCCACAAACGCCCTCACCGTGGACCAGGGCACGCACCTCTACCAGCTGATCCGGGTCGCGTTCGCGTTGCGGGGCCCGCAGACCACCACGGTACCCACGGCCGGCGGAACCACGACGGCGGACGGCCAGAGCGTGCTGCTGAGCGACCACGCCAAGGCCTCCGAGCTGTTCAACGACCTCGGCAGCGACCGGCCGGTCCCAAAGAGCCTGCTCAGCGGAACATCCGGCGCCTGACAGGGCCAGAGCGTGAGAACCGATTCGAAGACGGGCGGCATAGCGCGTTCTCAGGTGGCTTTCAGCAACCATTCAGGCGGCCGGGTCATGATTGGGTGTATGAGCAAGCCGGCGGGTAACGGACGGAGCCCGGACGCCAAGCTCCTGGTCGTCGAAGACGAGCCGAGCATCTGCGAGTTGCTCGCGGCCAGCCTTCGTTACGCGGGTTTCGAGGTGGTCACCGCCGCGGCGGGATCCGAGGCCGTCGAAAAGGCAGGGCGCCATCGCCCGGATCTTATCGTGCTGGACATCATGCTTCCCGACATGGACGGCTTTGACGTCGTTCGGCGGCTGCGCGGCGGTGGGACGCGCACTCCCGTGGTCTTTCTGACCGCGCGGGACGCGACCGAAGACAAGATCCGAGGGCTCACGCTAGGCGGCGATGACTACGTGACCAAGCCGTTCAGCCTGGAGGAAGTGATCGCCCGCATCCGTGCGGTGCTCCGCCGCACCGGCGGAGTCGGGCATGAGCCGTCGCCTAGGCTGACGTTCGCTGATCTTGAGCTTGACGAGGAAAGCCATGAAGTATGGCGCGGCGGCGCGGCAATCCAGCTGTCCCCCACCGAATTCAAGCTGCTGCGCTACTTCATGACGAATGCGAACCGGGTGTTGTCCAAAACCCAGATCCTCGATCACGTATGGAACTACGACTTCCGGGGGGATACCGGCATCGTGGAGTCTTACGTGTCGGTGCTGCGGCGCAAGGTCGACACTGGCGAGCCGCGTCTCATCCACACCCTGCGCGGCGTCGGTTACGTGCTGCGCGTGCCTCCCGCGACGGGCTAGGCCGGGGACCACGTGCGCGGTCTCGCGAGGCGGTCATGGCGGGCCATTACCCGGCTGTCTGCCCGGGTCCCGCTGCGGGTGAAGCTCATCACCGCAGCGCTCGCGCTCGTGGCCATCGCGCTCGCGATAATAAGTGCGGTCAGCATCGCGGTGTTTCGCGGCTATCTGCTGCGGCAGGCGGACCAGCAACTGCGGCACTACGCCGCCCGCCCTTCGGACAACCAGCTCGGCGACCCCTTCGGCAGCTTCGGCGGCCCAGGCGGATACCTGCTGGAGGTGTTGCGCAAGGACGGGAAGCCGCTGGCGGTGCTCGGCCCGGGTGAGCCGCGACCCTTCGCGCACGCGCCACGGGTAAGCGCCAACGCTGGGCCGGCCATTCCGCTGCAGGCTTCCTGGATCTCCGCACATGCCGGAGAGCTCGTCACCGTCCCGGCCCGATCAGGCGCCAGCAGCTGGCGCGTGATCGTCCGGCCGGTGCACTACACGATTCAGCGGGTTCAGTACGTCTACGGACCGAACAATCTGCGGATCAACCTGACTGACCCAAGCGTGCCAGGAAATCCCGCCACCTTGCTCGTGGGTGTGGACCTCGGCGCGATCGGCCAGTCGATCAGGAGCCTCACACTCATCGACGTCGCGGTGAGCGGCGTCGTGATCGTCATCCTGGCCGGCGTGGGCGTGGCTGTGGTACGCGCCAGCCTGCGGCCTCTCTCCGAGATCGAACAGACGGCAGGGGCGATCGCCGCGGGCGACCTGTCCCGCCGGGTGCCCAACCGCGACCCGCGGACGGAGGTAGGGAGCCTGGCGCGGTCCCTCAACCTGATGCTGGGCCAGATCGAGCAGGCATTCCGCGCGCGCTCAGCGTCAGAGGCGATGGCCCGGCAATCTGAGGAGCGGATGCGCCGCTTCGTCGCCGACGCCAGCCACGAACTGCGTACGCCGCTCAGTGTCATCCGGGGCTTCGCCGAGTACTACCGCCAGCGTGGCGGGCTCAAGGAAGGCGAGCTCGATCGAATGATCGAACGAGTGGAGGACGAGGCCGCCAGGATGGGGCTGCTCATCGAGGACCTGCTCTTGCTCGCCCGGCTCGACCAGCAGCGGCCGCTGCAGCACAATCCAGTCGACCTGCTCGCGCTGGCCGCGGACGCGGTGCAGGACGCGCGTGTGCTGGCACCCAGCCGGGACATACAGCTTGACGTCGGCTCCGGAGGGCCGTTCCTGGTCTTGGGCGACGAGGCGCGGCTACGGCAAGTCATCGGAAATCTGGTGAACAACGCGCTGACCCACACCCCGGACGGCACTCAGGTTGAGATACGGCTCCGTTTCAGCACGCTTGGCACGTCAGACGGGGCCAACAAAGCAGGCCGAGCATCCGACGGAGCCGCGGCCATCGGCGAGGGCGGCAGGCCGGCGGTGATCACCGAGGTGGCTGACCGCGGGCCTGGCCTTACCGCACAGCAAGCCGAGCGGGTGTTCGAGCGCTTTTACCGCGCGGACGCCGCACGGACCCGCAGGACCGGCGGCACCGGCCTCGGCCTTGCCATCGTCGCAGCGCTGACCGCGGCTCACGGCGGCAGCGCGGAGGTGGATACCGTGCCGGGGGCGGGAGCGACGTTCCGGATCACGTTGCCGCTGGCGCCCGACGCCGCAGGTGTCCAGGCTGGACCCGACGCGGAGGAGGCCGCCCCGCCGAGCAGGCTTTTAGGCGCAGCGCCGGGCCCGCCGCCGGGCACAGCGCCAGGTCCGCCGCCGGGCACAGCACAGGACCCGCCGGGCACAGCACAGGACCCGCCGGGCACAACGCCAGGCCCCCCGGAATCGGTACGTTTCGGCCGGTGACCTGATCTCCGTAGGCTGACCTGCATGGAGGAACCACGTTGACCGGCTACCGCTCGCTGTCCTTCTGGCACGAGACCGTGCCCGACCAGCTCGAGCCCGGCCCTGCGCTCGGCGGAGGCATGGACGTGGACGTGGCCATCGTCGGCGGGGGTTTCACCGGGTTGTGGACGGCGTACTATCTGCGCCAGGCCGACGCCGGACTGCGGATCGCCGTCCTGGAACGCGAGATCGCGGGCTTCGGCGCCTCGGGACGCAATGGCGGCTGGTGCTCCGCACTGTTCCCTGCGTCGCTCGGCAAGCTGGCCCGCATGGCCGGGCGCCCGGGGGCGATCGCAATGTACCGGGCCATGCAGCAGACCGTGGACGAGGTCGGCCGGGTGGCAGCGGCCGAAAGCATCGAGTGCCACTGGTCCAAGGGAGGGACCATCCAGCTGGCGCGGTCGGCACCCCAGCTGGAGCGGGCGAGAGCCGAGGTCGCCGAGGCGCGGGAGTTCGGCTTCGGCGCGGAGGACATCCGTTTGCTCGGCGCGGACGAGGCGACCGGCATGCTCGCCGCGACCAACACCGAAGGCGCGACCTACACGCCGCACTGCGCGGCCATCCACCCGGCCAGGCTCGCTCGCGGTCTCGCCGCCGCGGTGCGGCGTGAAGGCGTGCACCTGTATGAGCGGACCGCGGTGCGCTCGATCGAGCCGCACCGGGTGCACGCCACCGGAGGCACCGTGCGGGCGCAGTATGTGATCCGGGCCACCGAAGGATACACACCCGGGCTGGCCGGGCTGCAGCGGGCGATCGCTCCTGTCTACTCACTGATGATCGCGACCGAACCCCTGCCGGGCCGCATATGGGAGCGTATCGGGCTCCAGCACCGCGCGACCTTCGGGGATCTTCGGCACATGATCATCTATGGTCAGCGCACCGCCGATGGCAGGTTCGCGTTCGGTGGCCGTGGCGCGCCGTACCATCTTGGGTCCAGGATCCGCCCCGAGTTCGATCGTCAGCCCGCCGTGTTCGCGGCGCTCCGGCGCGTGCTCGCCGAGATGTTTCCTGTGCTTGGCGACACCGCGGTGACGCACACGTGGGGTGGGCCGCTCGGGGTGCCGCGGGACTGGTGCGCGTCGGTCGGGCTGGACCGGCCGACCGGACTCGGCTGGGCGGGCGGTTACGTCGGCGACGGGGTTGCCACCACGAACCTGGCCGGCCGCACGCTCACCGACCTGATTCTGAACCGCGACAGCGACCTGGTGCGGCTGCCGTGGGTGAATCACCGGTCACGCCGCTGGGAGGTCGAGCCGCTGCGCTGGCTCGGTGCGAACGCAACGTTGCGGGTCCTGGCCCTGGCCGACCGAACCGAGGCCCGGACGGGCCGACCCGCGCGATCCGCCGACGTGGTCAGCCGTCTGATCGGCGGCTGACGGCGAGAACGGCCGATGGACGTTTGGTGTTCGCGGGCCGCAGCCCGAGCCGGCCGCCGCAGGGACAGCGTCAGCGCTGGCCACAGCCTCAGCCAGCAGCGTCGCCCGGCACGACGACGTACTGGCGCAGGAACAGATCCTCGAAGGTCACCGGCCCCCGGGGGCCAGGAACGTGATCGACGTTGATGCCGGTCTCCGGTACGCCGCGCAGCTTGAAGCCGTCAAGCAGGCGCGTGCTCGCGTTCCAGAACGCCCCGGTGCCGCGACAGGTGTCCAGGAACAATCTGGCCGCCTCCGGATCGGTGGTCACAATGCCAGCGCCGAGACCGGATGTCTCGGCGTTGGCGACCTCGGCTGCCTCGGCCGGCCCCGCCGCCGTGTCGATGGTCACTGTGGCCTCGTGCCCGGGGTCAAGCGCCCATTCGTGACCGCGGAGGTGATCGTGCGGCGGCAGCGACGTTTTGATGCCCAGCTTGTCGAGCACCCTGGTGACCTCGGGCAGCATCTCGTCCCACACGGCCGGGCAAATCAGCAGCAGGTTGAGCCGGTTACACACCCCGAGCCGGTCGAGGCTGTCGGCGACGAGCCGCGCCGCGTCGTCCACCCGAGCGGACCGGTCGATGTACAAAACGCCGCCACCGTCGGCATGGGCGAGCGTGCGCACGCCGCAGGCCGCCGCCTCGGCGGCGAGCTTTCGCGTAGTGTCGCCGCTACCACGAAGGATCACCAGCGGGATCAGCCGTGGCCGACGGACAAGCTCGACCGCCGCCTGCCGGTCGGAGGTACGGACGAGCTGAAGCGCACCGGGATCCAGTCCTGCGGCGCTAAGGGCGGGTGAGATCGCGCCGTCGAAAAGTGCGGCCGCTGATCGCAGCGCGGCAGCGCCGGTACGCAGCACGCCCGCATTGCGCGATTTCAGCAGCTGCGACGCGATGTCCACGGTGACGTTTGGCCGAGCCTCGTAGTTCGCGCCGACCACCCCGATCGGCTTGCGCCGTTCCTCCAACCGCAGGCCGCCGGGCAGATCATTGAGCCGAACGGCTGCCGCGGGGAAAGCCACACTGGCCAGCAGCTCAATCTGCGTGGCCATTTGGGTGATCCGCGCCTCGTCCAGGCGGAGCCTGTCGAGCAGGCCGCGGCCAAGGCCTGCCGACTCACCCGCCGCGACGTCGGCGGCGTTGGCCGCGAGCACCGTCGGCGCTCCCGTGGTCAGCAACCGCGCCATTTCGCGCAGCGCGCGGTTGATGACGGCGTCATCGGCCGTCGCCAGGGTGCGCATGCCCTTCTTCGCCGCCTCACCGCAAGTGGCAACCTCGAATCCCGCATCCACCATGTCAACGAGCGTAGCTGGGCCAAGAAACGCCGCGGATCCGCGCATGGCTCGCTCCCACCGTCCGGGCGCACGAGGTGCAGCGGCAGCCGTTGGGTAGCTGCCGGGGTTTTGCCTTCCGGAGCCGCTGGATCGCCGCGTCTGTTTGTCCCTCTGGAACCGGGTGGCACCACCGGCCGTCCAAGGAATATGACCCCCTCACGGCTCGCCGCGCCGACCGTGGCCGCCGCGCTGCTCGGTCTCGGCGTGGCCGGCTGCGGCAGCCAGCTCGGCACGGCTGCCGGGCAGCCGAGCTCGTATCCCACCACCACCGCGCCGAGCCCTGGCCGCAGCACCACCGTGCCACCGATCACGGTGTCGCCCGCACCCGCGGGGATACCTGGTTGGGTACAGCTCAAGCTGACGGGCACGCTCCCGGCCGGTGGGCCATCCAGCGGCGCCGTCCGGTCCCTGTCAGGCGGCGGAACCCCGCTGGCCACCGTTCGGGCACTAGCCAGGGCTCTGCGGCTCACCGGCTCGCCGCAGCGGGCCAATGGAGGCTGGCGGGTGACCGGTCCGGGCGTCCTGCAAGTGAGCAGTGGTCATGGCGAGCACTGGACGTACCTTGGCGAGCCGGTGGTGCGGTGTTCTGGGCCCATCGTGCTGGCCCCGGGTGGCGCCGCGGGGGCTGGCGCCGGGGGGAACGGCGCGCCGCCACCGCCCACCGGGACCAGGGCGTGCCCGATGAAGCCTGGCGCTCTCGAGCCTGCCGAGCCCCTTCCGTCCCTGACGGCACCGCCGTCCCTGACGGCACCGCCGTCCCTGACGGCACCGCCGTCCCTGACGGCACCGCCATCGCCGACGGTTGCCGAGGGGGTGGCGCAACCCGTGCTGCAAGCGGCGGGGGTCGCGGGAGCACCACGTCGAATCGTCACGATCGGTTCGTACCCGTTGGTGTCGGCGGACCCGACCGTGGACGGGCTCGCTACCTCCGGCTTCTCCACCACGGTCGGAGTCGGCCCTGGAGGCCGGATCATCCAGGCGAGTGGCTGGCTGGGCCACCCTGTGCTCGGTGCCACCTATCCGCTGATCGGCGCTCGGCAAGCCTTCGACCGGCTGACGTCGTCCTCGCGCCCGCCGACCGGAGGCCGTCCCCCAGCGGGCAGCCATCCGCTGGAGGTCATGTGCCCGCTCAACGCGGCCGTGATGTGCGGCAGGCCAGGCCCAATCCGGCTGATCGAGGTAACCGGTGCGGTCTACGGCCTGGCCCTGCACTACAGCAGTAGTCAGCCGCTGCTCGTGCCGTCGTGGCTGTTTAGCGTCGCGGACGACAGCCTGCGGATTCCCGGGGTCGCCATAAACCCGCGTTACCTAGGCGGCGCACAGCGGTAGCCGATTATTCACCACGCCCATGCATGAATGGGATTTTCCCGGGCAGAGCGAGGTGCATGGCTCTTTTCATCATTGTTCTGCTGATTGTCGGGCTGATTGCCGGAGCCATCGCTCGCCTGCTTGTTCCTGGCCGCGACCCGATCGGCTTGCTCGGCACAATCGTCCTTGGCGTCGTCGGCTCGTTCGTGGGCGGCTTCATGGAGAACCTGATCCAGTACCACACGCTTTCTGTCCACAACTTCCACCCGACCGGCCTTATCGGTTCCATCATCGGTGCGATTATCCTGCTCCTCCTGCTGCGGGTAAGCGGCCGGGAGCGAGGTCGCTACCGAAGCCGGATCTAATTCCGCGCGGCGGAGGCGGCCGGTGACCATGTGTGCCGCATCCTGTAGATGTGCCACACGAAACCGCGCCGCGCCGCCGCGGGACCCTGCTCCCGATTGACCTCGAAGTCGTCACCGTCACCGACTCGAGCGTCGTTATCACGTGGTTCACCGGATCGGCTACAGAGACCGACGCGTACGGCCGGCCAGCACCCGTGCCCGCCGATACCGAGGTACTGCTCGGCGAACCGGGCCGCCGCGTCCTGCGGACCGTCCTGCAGGACCCCACGCCGACGCCGTACCACTACGCCGAGATCACCGGCCTGGACCCGGACCGGACCTATACATTCGAGGCTCGCTCCGCGGGCGAGCCGGCCGTCCAGACCTCCCTCCAGTTCCCTGGCACACGGGGCTCGATCGACATCCCGGGAACCTTCACCACGTTGGCTACGCCGCCGGGCAGCTACCTGTTCACCGTGGCCGTGGCCGGCGACACCCACATCGGTGAGAACGCGAGCGGAATAATCGCCGCGGGCTGGCCCCAGCCGTTCCGACAGGACCCGGGCCTGTCGCCGTATCCGGAAGTGATGCTCACCGCCATGCTGAGCGAGCTGTGCTGTCCCGCCCGCGAATCCGGCCCGCGGGGGCGACCACCCGAAATCCCGCGCGATGCCAGCCCGGAGCGGTCCGCAACCCCCAGCCAAGCCAATCAGGGCCGGCCAGACCCCGGAACCCCCCGTGAAGCCGACCCGGAGCGGCGACCCCCCGGAATCCCTAGCGGAGCCAGTCACCCCGCCGCTTTGATCATCGTCGGCGACACGACCGCGGAAGCGGCACCGCGCGATGTTGCTCGGGTGCGCGAACTGCTCGATGGCTTGGGCCAACTGGGAACCGACTACATGGTCGTGCGCGGCAACCATGACCGCCCGCATACCGGTACGCGTTACGCGGCAGGCACGCCCGTGCCCAGCGCACCGGATCACTATGACTGCTGGGGAGATGTGTTCCCCCACCCGCGGCAGCAGCTCAGCGCATACGAGTTGGGCGGGCTGCGGATCGTGGGACTGGATACCACCACCCTGGACGCCGCGGGTGGCACCCTCGATGACGCTCAGCTGGCCGAACTGCGCCGGCTGCTCCGGGATGACCCGTATCGGCCCACCTTCGTGTTCGGGCACCACCCGGTAACCTACGAGTCCGACATCACGACCCCGGCCAGCCCAGGCTTCATACTCGAGCAGGCGAAAGCCAGGGAGCTCGAGGCTCTTTACGCGAAAGCGCCAGGTGTTTTCCTGCACGCCGCCGGGCACACCCATCGCAACAAATGGACCTCTGCTCCCGATGCGCCTGGCACCGAGTTCCTTGAAATCGCCGCGGTCAAGGAGTATCCGGGCGGCTATTCGCTGTTGCGCCTGCATACCGGCGGCTACCTGGTTAGCTATTACAAGACCAGGGCTGACCTGGCCCGGCGGTGGAGCCAGCGCACGCGCGGCGAATACTTCGGCATCTTCCCGCACTATGCGTTCGGCACGATTGCTGACCGCAACCACACGGTGGTGCGTGACCTGTCTGGCCTACGCCCGCCGCCACAAGACCGCTGCGCCTGTCGTGACCCAGCGGTGTGACTCTTTGGCTCATGCCCTGGTAAGACAAGGAGACATGCGAATGCGCTTCCACCCGCTGGTGTCACGCCTTCACCTGTTCGCACCCGTCGCCGCGACGGTGTTCGTCCTGGCCGCCTGTGGCAGCGGCAGCAAAGCCACGTCGTCCTCCTCACCGAGCCCCAGCTCAGCACCGAGCACGATGAGCTCTGCCGCCGCGCTGGCCGCCATCAAAACGAACTGGGAGGCCTTCTTCAACGCGAAAACGCCTGTGCCGCGCCGGGTGGCGCTACTGCAGAACGGCCAGATCTTCGCGCCCATCATCCGTGCGCAGGCCGGTTCACCCCTCGCCTCGGCCGCAACCGCCAAGGTGACCAAGGTGGCGCTGGCATCGCCCACCCAAGCCAGCGTGACCTACTCGATCCTCGTCGGCGGCAAGCCAGCGCTCACCAAACAGGCCGGTGTCGCTGTCTACGAAAACGGGACCTGGAAGGTAGGCGATGCGAGCTTCTGCGGGCTGCTTACCATCGAGAACGGTGGAAAGACCTCGTCCTTGCCAGCGGCATGCAAGGCGGGTGCCTAATTGAGAAGGCCGGGACTCGCGAGCCCGTGGGCTGACGCGCACGCCGTGCCACGGCGTGGCAGTCCCTGGATCGCCCTTGCCATCCTATGCACGCTGCTGTTCCTGACCTTCCTCGACAACACCGTGGTCAGCGTCGCGCTTGGCAACATCCAGACCGACCTGCACGCGGGGGTGTCCGCGCTGCAATGGGTGGTGAACGCGTACGCCCTTACCTTCGCAAGCGTGATGCTGGCCTGCGGAATGATCGGTGATGAATTCGGCCGCAAGAAGGTCATGCTCGCTGGCGCCGGGGTCTTCTGCGCCGGCTCGATCCTCTGCGCGCTCGCCCCGACGACCGCCTTACTTATCAGCGGACGCGCGATCATGGGGCTTGGCGCCGCCGCGAGCGAGCCTGGCACGCTCTCGATGCTGCGCCATTTGTATACCGACGAGCGCCGTAGGAACGCGGCCATTGGCGTGTGGGCCGCCGTTTCCGGGCTTGCGCTCGCCCTCGGCCCGGTCATCGGGGGCATCCTCGTCGGCCTCTGGAACTGGCGCGGCATCTTCTGGTTCAACCTCGCCTTCGGCGCGGTCGCACTTGCCGTTGCCGCCGCCATCCTGCCTGAAAGTGCCGATCCAACCGCCAAACGCGTGGACACCGCCGGTACCATCCTCGGCGCGGCAACCCTCGGCACGCTCGTGTTCGCGATCATCGACGGCGAGAGCGCAGGGTACGCATCGCCTGCAGTCGTCGCGCTCTTTGGCATAAGCAGCGTCGCCGCGATCGCTTTCGTCTGGTGGGAGCGGCGGGCCGCACACCCGCTGCTCGACCTCAGGTTCCTCCGCGTCGCCCGTTTCATAACGCCCAACGTCGTGGCGTTCTCCACCTACTTCGGGACATTCGCGATCTTCTTCTTCACCGCGCTCTACCTCGACGAGGTCGTCGGCGACTCCGGGTACCGCATCGCACTTATCTTTCTGCCGATGACCACGCTCATGATCCTCACTTCGCTGCTCGTGGGCCGCTGGGCCGGAACCGTCGGCCCCCGCTGGTCCATCGCGCTCGGCTGCGTGCTCTTCGCGGCCGGACTACTGCTCGCTGACGGTTACCTGAGCCCGCATCCTCATTACGGCCCGCTCGCGGCCGCACTCGCGCTCGCAGGCGTGGGCATTGGCGCCACCGTGGTGCCTGTTACCTCCTCCGTTCTCGCCGCGGTGCCGCCCGAGCGGTCTGGCATGGCGGCGTCGGCCACCAACACCAGCCGCGAGATCGGCGCCGTCGCCGGAGTAGCCGTCCTCGGAGCCTTGGTCAACGCCCAGCTGAGCGCCCATCTGACGACCGAACTGAAGCGACTTGGCATCCCCGCGAACTTCCAGTCGATCGTGGTTAACGCGGTCGAGACCGGCGCGGTGCCGAGCAGTGGCAATACGGCCGGCGCCGGCGGCACGGCCGGGGCCGGCCACGAGTCGCTCGTCCAGAAGGTCATCTACGCCGCATACAGCGCGTTCCATGCCGGGTTGCACGCCGCGCTGTACCTGTCGGCGGCGCTGGTGCTCGCGGCCGCGGTTCTTGCCGCCCTCACGCTGGGCCGGCATTCGCCCAGCGGGGATGCTACTGACCGGGGGGCTACCGACCGGGGTGCTACCGGCCACTGACGCTACGACAGGACCATGCGCGAGCCGCTACCACTCCCAATGAAAGCCAACCACCGCATCCTGCAGAGTTCTCAGGTAGCGATGGACCGAGCGCTGGCTGTCCACGTGCACGGACTCCTGCTCGACGATGCTGCCCTCGATGCCGTCCCAGCTGGCCCACCAGATCGCGGCAGGTACCTTCTCCGGGTGGAACTCCACCCGGATGTCGACGTTGTCCATCCGTGCCCGGGCAGCACGCCGGTAATCACGTGAGGGTGGCACCCGATAATGGAAGATCATCCAGTATTCGAGGGTCAGTGTCTCCCCCAGTGCGAGAGGCTTGGCCAGCACAATGTCGGTTGTGTAGAGCACATCACTGATCTTCGTTAGCGGCCCGCTCACGCCGCTGCATCCCTGGCCTACCTGGAGCCTCAGGCTGTCGGAGTCGAAGCGAAACGGTATGCGGTCAAGGCCGTCCGTAATGGCCTCTATTACATGCAGGGTGCGCTGGCGGGCAGGCAGTCCGCTGGCGCCGAGATAGTGGTGATCATGCAGGGCGAGCGTATGGTGCTGAAGCGGTCCGAGCGCGGCTGAGCGCTCGGGCCGCATGGCACGCGGACCAGCCTGCACGCGCCTGCTGCCCGAGCCCTCCCATAAACGCCACAGCAGCTCCTCGTCGTGGCTGGCGAAGTCGAACGCCTCGATGAACAGGCTGAGCGACGACTTGCTGAGCGTCGTGCCGGAGATGACACGCACCACGGTGTCCTTCAGTTGGCGAGGAAGGACATCGATGTCACGAACAGTACGCGGATGGCTCCAGAGATAGTGCGCCAGCACGTCCGCCACCGCGAGCCTGTTGATCTCGCCCTGCCTGTTGCGCTCGGCGTACTGTAGCCACCGCTGCCGGTAACGCCCCGGCTGAAGCAGCAATTCGCGCAGGTAGGCGGCGACGGCAGCGTTACGCGAGGACGAGGGATCCGAACCGCTCACGAACTCGGCCCACCCCCACGGTAGTGCGAACTAACTGCGACATATGAGAGTTACTCTACGTCATCGGCCTCGCCGGGGGGGCGAGACCGCGGCTTCGTTGCCTGTGCCGCAGAGTCCGTGCGTGTCACAGGCCGACGAACTCAGGCGTGCTCGCCAGAGAGCGGAAGATTTCGCGCGGATGCGGCGCGAGCTCGCGCTTTTCCAGGTCGAGCAGGCCGAGCACGCCCGTCAGCGTGGCCGCCGTAGTCCCATCAACGCGGCGGATCTCTGTGTCCCCCGGGCGGGTTCAGCCACTACCAGCGCCCGCCGCGTCAGGCCCTGGGCTGAGGACCGCGGTGCAATACCTGCACCGCCGCGCTGCAACCGGAACTGTACTAAGGCATTCCGGGCAGTCCCGCTCCGTCGATTCCCTGTTTCGCTCGGTGTACTCGAGGAACCGGTTAACGGGCACTAGTACCAGAAAGTAAATAACGGCGGCGACAACGAAAAACGAGATCAGCGCGTTGATGAAATCACCGTAGGCAAACCTGCTATTCCCGACGGTGAAAGAAAGTCTGGAAAAGTCTGGCTCCCCCCAAGCCGCCGCAATCAGAGGTGTAATGAGATCCCTGACGAGGGCCGCGACGACTGCGGCGAACGCCACACCGATGACGACCGCAACGGCGAGTTCAATCAGGTTCCCGCGCAACAGAAACTTCTTGAATCCTCCCAC
>Ga0137374_10007072_pt1 | contig 13365 bp, 14 predicted proteins | sample SagtaG_20_FD_104811 | JGI IMG/M metagenome (GOLD analysis project Ga0137374, IMG submission 104811) | Vadose zone soil microbial communities from Sagehorn Ranch, Mendocino, California, USA - Sage1_R_100_16 metaG | ecosystem: Environmental > Terrestrial > Soil > Vadose zone | place: USA...
AGGTCCGCCGACGCGAGGTTCAATGCCAGTAGCGCTTCTTCCCCGTAGTGCACCTCGGTGACGGGCGCGAGCATCCCGGCAGCCGCATGCGACGCGCCCCGTCCCGGCTCCTTGTCGACGACGGCGACAGAAAGCTCCGCCTGGGCCGTCCGCCACGCAATGGCGAGACCGATCACCCCACCGCCGACAACAATCGCGTCGCGCTTGTTCACAGCGCCCCTTGTGCTTCGGCGGCATCGAGCGCGATGAGCAGTTCCTCGGTTGCGGCTCGCGGGTCGTCCGCCTCCGACACGGCGCTGATGACCGCGACCCCGAACGCCCCCGCCGCCACCAGCTCTGGCACACGGGCGGTGGTGACGCCGGCCACCGCGATCACCGGGATCGACACCGCCGCCGCGACACGCGCGATCCCCTGCGGGCCGAGCGGCGCGGGAAGTCCGTCCTTCGAGGCAGTGCCGTACGCAGGACCGACACCGAGGTACGCCGCCCCGGCCGCTTCGTGCCGGCGCGCCGTCGCAGGATCGCGCGCCGTCGCCCCGACCACGCCGGCGTCGCCGATGAGATCACGAGCGATGTGGACCGGCAGATCGTCGGCACCGATGTGGACGCCGTCCGCGCCGACGGCCAGTGTGATGTCGACACGGTCGTTCACGATGCACGACGCCCCCCGTGCCGCGCACAACTCCACGACCTGCGCGGCGAGCTCGTACAGCGCACGGTCCGCTAGACCCTTGGCGCGCAGCTGGATCACCGGCGCGCCCGCGTCGAGCGCCGCGGTCACGGCCGGCAGCACCTGCCGGCCCCGTCGAGTATCGGTGATGACGTGGAGACGTCCGAGTGCCACACCAGCTCCTCTCGAGAGAAGAAGCCGGTAGGCCCGAACTGCTCCCTGCGCCGGTATGACCCGGATCAGGTTCAGACGGTCGGGGGCTGCCAGCCCTCCCTCTCAGCCCGGTCACACCGGGCTCCCGTGCACGCGTGAGTCTATGCCTCTCTAGCGCAACGGATGTGTCGGTCGACACGATGATCTGAGGGGCGAGTGCGGCCCAAAAGCACGAGGTTCATCCCTCCGTCACACGCGTTCGGGGTTTCAACGCCGTGGGAGCGCCTTCGATGGTTTAGGTCAGTTGTTGATTGAGGGTGGTCGCGAGCCACTGTTGGTAACGCTCGGCCGTCCACCCCCGATCGCCGACGAGGAGGCGATAGACCTCGGGAGACATCAGCGCGTGGATCAGGTCAGCTGCGTCGCGTTCTCGGAGTCCGGGCTTGAGGGCGCGGGCGCGAGCAAGTGAGCGTGCGATCTGTCCTTGACCTCGATCACGCTGTTCTCGGAGCGTGCTGAGAAGTTCCGCTGCCGCGGGATCGGACCCGGCCGCGCCCACGAGGACTCGGTAGACGTCGTTGGTCCTCTGGTTGATCGCCGTCGTGATACCGGCGAACCCGACCAGGAGCTTGTGCGGGTCGGATTCGGTGAACAGCGAGGCGACGTCTGGCCGTTCCTGCACCGCCAGCGGCTGGTCGTCACCGGCGGTGCACGTGTCGAGCAGGGCTTTGAGGATCCCGAGCTTTGAGGAGAAGAGCCGGTACACGGTCGCAGATGGCACGTCGGAGTAGTCGCTGATTGCCTCGATGGTCGTCGCCGCGTAGCCGCGTTCGAGGAACAGCGTGCGGGCCGCGTCGACCACGGCTCGCCGGGCAAGCCGCGTGCGGGCCTGGCCACGCCCGATCTTGCTTGGTGAGTCGCGCTTGACGCGATCAGCCACGTAACGATAGTATCGCTCTCAATTCGAGAGCGCCATTATCATTCGGTATGGGGCAGCGAAGTCAAGCAGCGGTCTGATGGCGGGACCGCTCTCGAAGAGGCCAAGAGCGCGAAGCCAGCGAAGAAGGCGGTGACCTGATGAAAACAATGACATGCAAGCAGCTGGGTGGGCCGTGTGACCATCGGCTGCAGGGCGACACGGCTGACGTGGTCATCAAGGCGCAAGATCGTCATCTCAGAGAAATGGTCGCAGGCGGCGATGACGCACACGCCGGTGCCCTCAAGGCGATGAAGGGTAGGTGGAAGCACCCCATCTCCGGGATGGGCTGGTATCGGGCTGCCAAGCGCGACTTCGCCAATCTCCCCGAAGACTGATCCGTTCTACGCGCCCCCTCCGACACAACTCTGAGCGACGTGGATCGCGCATCGCGACGCGCCGGGTCCTTAGGTGATCGGCTTGCGGGGCCGCCGCTGAAAAGTCGTACCGCTCTTGCGCGGGCTACGCGAAGAACTGGGTGAGTGCGGTTGCCGTCTCCTCGGGATGCTCTTCGGGGAAGAAGTGGCCACCGTGTACCGGGCCGCCGTCCACACTGTCAGCGAAGTCGCGCCAGAGCGACAGCGGGCCGCCATCGCTGGTGTACCAGGTCGAGAGGGGTCCGCTGCCGCTCCACAGCGCGAGGACGGGGCAGGAGATCCGTCGGCCGGCTTGACGGTCGGCGGCGTCGTGGTCGCGATCGATCGTTGCGGCCGCCCGATATTCCTCACAGATCGCGTGGATGTGGGCACCGTCCCGGAGCGGGGTGAGGTAGGCGGCGCGAACCGACGCGTGGAACGTGTCGGCCGGGGTGCCCCAGTTCTCGCTGAGGGCATCGTCGATGACCGCCTCGGGCGCCGATGCGAGCAGACGCTCCGGCAGCGGCTCAGGCTGGGCGAGTAGCGACCACGGCCAAAAGGCGAGCGCCATGTGGGCGTCCGCTCGGTCCCAGACCGCGTCGATCGGCAGCACGTCGAGCAGCGCGAGCTTGTCCACTCGTGTCGGATGATCCAGCGCCGCCCGGTAGGCGACGCGACCGCCGCGATCATGCCCGGCGATCGCGAAGCGACCAAACCCGAGCGTGTCCATGACCGCCACCATGTCCTGCGCCATGGTGCGCTTGGAGTACGGCGCGTGGTCCTCGGCGGAAGATGGGCATCCGCTATCTCCGTAGCCGCGCAGATCGGCGCACACCACGGTAAAGTCGGCGGCGAGCAACGGCGCAATGTCGCGCCACATGAGCAACGTCTGCGGGAACCCGTGCAGCAGCAAGACGGGGCGTCCCGAGCCGGCTCGGCGCACGTTGATGCTCGCCCCATCAGTGTCGATGATCATCGTCTCGAAGCCATCCATGCATCGCAGTCAAGCACGACGATCTGTTTAGCGAGCCCAGAGGTGCAAGCTCGACGCGTCCATACACGAGGCGATCTGTTCGAGGCGTTCAGCTCCGTATCGGGCTGAACGTCATGAGAAGTCGGCGCGCGGCTCTGGAGTCACCTTGGGTGGTGACGAGTTTGTTGGCTTGCGGGCTGTTCGGGTCGAGGTCGCCGGTCGCGATGGCTGCGAGTGTCTTGGGGCCCATTGTGATGACAGCGTCGGGGTTCGCGGCGGGCCCATGGCGAGGCTGCAGGTGGCCGCCGTGGGAACGGACGTGGAGGACTTCGTCGTCGAGGCGGAACTCGTACGTGGCATCGGCTCCTCGGGGCGCGGGTGTTGTCACCGCCAGCGCCAGGACGATCCACGCACCTCGGATCTCGTCGGTCGTGGCGGGTTGGCCGAGCAGGGTCATACCCCAGTCGGCCATGGCGGCTACGACGGCGGCCAGACCCCTGGCGTGGTCGGTGAGCTCGTAGACCGTGGACGCAGCCGGCGCCGGGAGGCTCCGCTTGGCGACGAGTTCCGCCGCCTCGAGGTCCCTGAGACGGGCGGCGAGCACGTTGGCGCTGACACCGGGAAGGCCCGTCATCAGGTCGGTGAAGCGCCGAGGGCCGAGGAGGAGCTCGCGGACGATGAGCAACGTCCATCGTTCTCCGACGAACTCGAGCGCTCGGGCGACGGGGCAGTACTGCCCGTAGCTGCGAGCCATTCGGCAACGGTAGCTGCGACTCTTGCCGTAGGAGCGGATAGTTGCTTTTCCATATCGACTAGTTAGACTTCCGCATCATGAACCGACGAGGCGCACGGATCGCCACAGGAATGGTCGCCACGCTCGTACTCGGGTGGGCGGCGGTGGCCGCCACGGGAGGCGGCGCCGAGGGTGCGAGCGCCTCCGACGACGGCGGGTTCCGGGATCGCTTCGTCCAGCGAGGGCCGTACCGCCTGCACGTGCGCGAACGCTCCGGCGCCGGCCCCGCGATCGTGCTCATGCACGGCTTCCCCGACAATCACCATTTGTACGACCGGCTCGTCCCGCACCTTAGGCATCGCCACGTCGTCGTCTTCGACTTCCTCGGCTGGGGCGAGTCCGACAAGCCGCGCGACTACGACTACACATTCGCGAACCAGGAGGGCGACCTCGACGCCGTGGTCTCGGGTCTCGGCCTCGACCGGGTCGTCCTGGTACCGCACGACGCGTCGGGTCCGGCGGCGATCAACTGGGCGCTGGATCACCCGGATCGTGTGGCGGCCATGGTCGCTCTTAACACCTTCTACAGCGTCCTGCCCGACGCGCCGCCGAACCCGCCCGAAGCGATCCGCCTGTTCTCGGATCCGGCGTTTGCCCGACTCACCGAGCACTTCGCCGAATCTCCTCGCGAGTTCCGGTGGCTCTACGACTTCCAGGTCGGCGGCTTCATCCGGAATGCGGATGTAAGAAAGAAGTTCGTCCCCCTCCTGTACCGGCAGTTCGAGAGTCGGCCCAGTACGCTGCGGCCGTTCCTGGCGCTGAACGCGGACCTGATCCCTGCTGTCGCCGCGAATACGCAGCGGGTGCCGGAGCTCCAGTCATTCTCGGCCCCGGTTCGGACAGCGTTCGGGGAAGGTGACGAGTACCTGTCGCCGGCGCAGGGTCGCAGCCTGGCGGCGCTGTTCCCGCGCTCGGAGGCGCTCACCGTGCCCGGTGCGAACCACTTCCCGCAGCTCGACGCGCCGACCGAGGTCGCCAGGCTGATCCTCACCGTCCCGCAATGACCCTTTGGACGGACGACCTGCAGATCATGCCCCCTGCGACATAGGAAGCACTCACCGTGATGAAGATCAATTACGAGGCTGAACGGGTCACCCATGACAGCGCCCGTGATTTCACCACGACGCGGATGCGTTTCGACACGCTCGTGCCCGCCTGGGACAACGACACCAGCGTGGAACTCGTTCTGGCGGAGGCCGCGTGGTCTGAGGTCGAAGCGGCCGTCAGCGCTCGTGCCGGGCCCACTGAACTCGTTGCGCTCACCCGCCTCGACCAAGGCAGGCTGCTGAGCCTCAGCGGCGAACCCCTCGAAGCAACCCTCTACCTCGTCGGCAACCCGATCCTCGCCCGTCAGGTGTTGCATCACGATCCCGCCGCGGCCCTGTACGCACCGTTCCGCGTCGCCGTCTATCGCGACACCGCCGGCGTTCACATCGCCTACGACACGCCCTCCAGCGTCTTCGCGTCGATTGGCTCGCCCGAAATCAACGCGATCGCCGCCGAGCTCGACGACAAGATCCGGACCGCAGTGGAGGAGTCGTGTCGATAACGGTCCCGAGCCCAGGCGGCCCGCTCCACGTCGTCGACCATCCCGGCAACGCGCCAGCACTCGTCTTGATGCACGGCTTCCCTGACGACTCACGCATCTACAACCGTCTCGTTCCATTGCTCGCCCCACAGCGTGTCATCGCGTTCGACTTCCTCGGGTACGGCCGCTCAGCTCGCACCGAAACGGGCACCGGATCGGCCCTGGACCACAACCAAGACCTCGCCGCCGTGGTCGATTCGTTGGCGCTCGACGAGTTCACCCTGGTCGGCCAAGACGCGTCCGGCCCCGTCGCGATCGACTACGCCATCAAGGAGGCCGACCGAGTCAACAACGTCGTCCTGCTCAACACCTACTACGGGCATGCTCCGATGTTGCGACTGCCCGAGATGATTCGGCTGTTCGCCGACCCGCACTTCGCGCCGCTCGCAGACGCAATGACGGCTGACCCGAATCAGCGCCTATGGCTACTCCAGCACACGGCCCGACAGTTCGGGACCGAGGAGCTCGATCCGAACGGAATCGAAGCCACCTCGATCGTTCCCCAGTTCTTCGGCGAGGCCGACACTCCCGACGCACTCGCGGCGATTCGAATCTGGACCGGAGCCCTCTTCGCCGACCTCGAGAACCAGAACGAGCGCATTGCGCGGGGACAGCTCGCCACCTTGCGCGTGCCCGTAACGCTGTTGTTCGGTGCACTCGACCCCTACCTCAGCCCCGATCTGGCCCGCCATCTCGCGGACCTCCTTCCGCGAGCCGAGGTCCGCATCGTCGAGGGTGCATCTCATTGGCCCCAGTGGGACCAACCGGACGCGGTAGCCCGGCACGTCAGAGAGTTGGCGACATGACCAAGCTCGACCGGGTCCTACACGTTGGCCAATGATCCGCTTGGCACGTTAGGAGAAGTTGCCGACGGTCGGTCACGCCGCTCGCCACGACGCGAACACGCCGACGCGCGAGCCAACCCGAAGAGTCAGCTTCGTCACTGTGGCCAGGAGGAAGAAGACAGGGGCCAGTTCACGAGGCTGATCAGGTCGAACGGTCGGAACCCGAAACGGAGGAGCAAGCGATGCGAGTCGTGGTGAGCGAGTTCATGAGCCTGGATGGTGTGGTGCAGGCACCGGGCGGCGCCGAGGAGGACACCGACGAGGGCTTCGCCCATGGCGGATGGTCGAGGCCGTACTTCGACCCCGAGGTGATGGGGGCGGCGATCGGCGCGGGCATGAGCACGGTCGACGCCTTGGTGTTCGGTCGGCGCACCTGGCAGGGGATGGCGGCCGCGTGGCCGGAGCAGACCGGTGACCCGTTCGCGGACCAGATGAACGCGATCAAGAAGTACGTGGCGTCACGGACGCTGACGCAAGACGACCTTACGTGGAACAACTCGACGTTGCTGTCGCGCGAGAACGCCGTCGCCGACATCGCCGCGCTGCGCGGCCAGGACGGCGGTGACCTGTCCATCATGGGGAGCGCCACCCTGGCGAAGACGCTGCTCGCTGAAGGGCTGGTCGACGTGCTCACCCTGATGATCGAGCCGATCCTGCTCGGCGGCGGCAAGCGGATCTTCCCCGAGGACGGCACGGCCCGGCCGATGCAGCTCGTCAATTCCATAACGGCCGGAACGGGCGTGCAGATCTGCACTTACCATCCGGCGTAGCCCCTGTTTCCTCGAGCGACGAATTCCCCGGTGACGGTTGAGCGGGGGCCGCCTCGTGTTGCTGGCGGTGACGTCGGTTGTATCGCTCGTCCGAGGCCCACCGGAACCCCCTGACATGGCCGGCGCTGCGAGCGACCCGTACCAATGATGCTGGAGGCCATCATGCAATCTGCCCGACCGTTACCAACTGTCATCGGACCGACCGAGAACGCACTGCGAGCGCTGCTCGAGCAGACCATCGAACCGGCCGGCATCAGAAGCTACGCCGAGTGGGTGGTGCTCAACCTGGCGTCGACGTCCGACGGGACCACGCAGCTCCTTGACCACGTCGTCTCCGCGCTGAAACGACCTGCTGCCGAGGCCACAGACGTGGTGCGCGCGCTGCAGCAGCGGGGCTACCTCGACGATGCCACGGGGAGACTCACGCCGGCTGCCGAGGCCGCCCTGGCTCGAGGTCGGGCGTCGGTGGCCGACGTCACCGACCACGTGACCGAGGGCATCTCGAGCGACGATCTCGACGTCACCGTCACGGTGCTCGACCTGGTTCGACAGCGAGTCGAGGAAAGGCTCGTGCCGCGCAGCTGACTCCACGGAACGGTCGCAGGAGCCGACGATGCCCGGGCAAGGTCGCGTACTCCCTTTTGGGGATGTCGGCTAGCGCAACGGATGTGTCGGTCGACCCGTTTAGCTTGAGGGGCCAGTCCACGTAACGGGGTGGGGTTGAAGTCCCCCTCGGCCACAAGCGGGTCCCAAAGTGCGGGGGCCGGCTCAGCGTCGCGCCACGTCGGAGGATCGCGGGCGGATCTCGTCAATCCGCCCGGCCCGTGCGCCCTGACAGCGGTGTTCGTTGTGGGGTAACGACCGTAGGGCGTGGTTGGAGTTCAGGGGGCCTCCGCCACCAGCGTCGTTGCCAGCGAACGCCACTTGTCGATGGGCAACTCGTCGGGCGAGCCCGAAATTACGTTGACGGCGACATGGTCGGCGCCGGCGCGCTGATGCTGCGCGATCCGCTCCGCCACCGCGTCGATGTCGCCGCATGCGATCAGACCTTCGACGAGGCGATCAGCTCGTTGTGCGATTTCGTCGTCGCTGAAACCCATCCTGCGGAAGTTCGCCTGATAGGCGGGCAGCGTCCCCATGAAGCCGAGCGGTCCGCGTGCGATCTGGCGCGCACGCGTCACGTCGGCTTCGAGGACGACGAGTTGCTCGACCACGAGCGATGTCTCATCGCCGAGGCGGGTGCGCGCATCGGCGGTGTAGTCGGGGGTGACCAGCACGGGCAGCGCGCCGGCCGCGCGTCCGTGGACGAAGTCGAGCATGCGCGGTCCGAGCGCCGCGAGTACGCGTCGTGGAGGCGGCACCGCATCGAGCTCGTCGAGATAGGTGGCCAAGGTGTCCAACGGCTTCGCGCCGTGGGCGCCGCCCAGGCCGACGATGAACCGTCCGGGATCGGTCGTTTCCAGCTGCGCGTAGAGGGCGGCAACATCCGCGGATGGGAATCGGTCCACGGAGAGGATCGCGCTCCCAACGCCTATCTCGCGCGTGGCGCGTACGACGTCGGCCAGCTGTTGCAGGTCCTCGAGTGGGCCGCCGGTTACCCAGATCGCCGCGTACCCCAGCGCTTCCAGCTCAGCAACCGCACCGAGGAATGCGTCGCCGCGCCCAGGGTTCACCACCACACCAATGCGACCGAGCTCGAGCCGTGCCACCGGCACCTCTCTTCACGTCTGGTCGGACACCCTCCAACCGTCCCAGTAACGCAGCCGCCGACGCGATTCTTCCTGCACGTCTGGTTCGGGATTTGGACTCATCAGCTCTCGCGTCCGGGGTGTCCACCGGTGTTGGGTCAGTGGACCACGCGGTAGGTCACGTGGGTGACCTGCGTGGCTGCGCGTGACGAGATCTGCTCGAGCCTCAGGGGTGGCACGCCGTCGAAGATGCGGGTGCCGGCGCCGAGTGTGAACGGGGTGATGTGGAGACGCAGCTCATCGAGCGGTCCGGCCGCCAGGTACTGGTTGATGGTCGAGGCGCCGCCAGCGATGGCGACATTGGCGTCGCCCGGCGCGGCGCTCGCCTGCTCCAGCGCGGCTTCGATGCCGTCGGTCACGAAGTGGACGTACCCCAAGCGCCGAGGTGGTGTTCGGCGCTGGGGTCAACGTCTTCAGGTGCGACGTTCGGCACGCGTGTTGGGGCTCCGTGGAGCACGACCTGTGCCGGGGCTGGTAGGACATGCTCGTGGCAGCACGGGGCCGGGTCGGACGGACGATCCAGGAGTCGGAGCCGAGCTTCGCGCCGGTCCCGCGGCCGCCTACCGGCGCACCGCATGTGGTGATGGTCGTGCTCGACGATCTCGGCTTCGCCCAGCTCGGCTGTTTCGGCTCGAGTATCGCCACGCCCGCGATCGACCGGCTGGCTGGCAACGGGCTGCGCTACAACCGTTTCCACGTCACCGCCCTGTGCTCGCCGACGCGCGCGTGCCTGTTGACCGGACGCAACCACCATGCGGTCGGGATGGGTTTCCTCACCGACATCCCGACGGGGTTCCCGGGGTACGACGGCCGCATCCCCACATCGGCGGGCACGCTGGCGCGGATCTTGCGCGACGCCGGCTACAACACGTTCGCGGTCGGCAAGTGGCACCTGGCCCCGCGATGGGAGCAGAGCGCGTCGGGTCCGTTCGAACGCTGGCCTCTGGGGTTGGGGTTCGAGCGCTACTACGGCTTTCTCGCCGGCGATACGAACCAGTGGACGCCCGAGCTCGTGTGCGACAACCACTTCGTCGAGCCGCCACGCGGGCCCGCTGAGGGGTACCACCTCACGGAGGACCTCGCCGACCGCGCCATCCGGTACGTGCAGGATCAGCAGCAGGCGACGCCGGGCAAGCCGATCTTCTTGTACTTCGCGACGGGCGCGACCCACGCGCCGCATCAGGCGCCGGTGGCGTGGATCGACCGGTACCGCGGGCAATTCGACGGCGGGTGGGAGGCGTGGCGCGCCGAGGTCTTCGCGCGCCAGCGCCAGCTCGGCGTGGTGCCCACTGGCACGACGCTGCCCGACCGCCCTGACTGGGTGCGAGCGTGGGACTCGCTGTCAGCCGACGAGCGCCGCCTCTTTGCCCGCCAGATGGAGGTGTTCGCGGGGTTCCTGAGCCACACCGATCACCAGATCGGGCGGCTGGTCGCGTCGCTCGACGCGCTCGGTGTGCTCGACGACACGCTGCTCGTGCTGCTGTCGGACAACGGCACCAGCGCGGAGGGTGGCCCGACCGGGTCGGTGAACGAGCACCGGTTCACGCACGACCTGCTCGACGACCCCGACGAGCAGTTCGCTCGCATTGACGACCTCGGCGGGTTCCGGGCGTACAACCACTACGCGTGGGGCTGGGCCTGGGCCGGCAACACGCCGCTGCGGCTCTGGAAGCGCTACACGTGGCTCGGCGGCGTTCGCACCCCGCTCGTCGTGCACTGGCCGGCGCGCCTCACCGCTCGCAACGAGATCCGGCCGCAGTTCTGCCACGCCGTTGATGTTATGCCGACGATCCTCGACACGGCCGGCGTCGCGGCGTCCGACGTCATCGACGGCGTGGTGCAACTACCAGTCGAGGGTCGCAGCCTCGTACCCACCTTCGACGACGCCGACGCGCCCAGCCCGCGGTCAACGCAGTACTTCGAGATGCTCGGCAGCCGCGCCATCTATCACGACGGATGGAAGGCGACCACCGACCACGTCGGCAGCCAGCTCCGCGTGGAGCGCGACCTCGTGCCCGGCAGCCACGACTTCGACGACGATCATTGGGCATTGTTCGATCTCCATCACGACTTCTCCGAGGCGCACGATCTCGCCGCCGACCATCCCGAGCGTGTGCGGGCCCTGGTCGAGCTGTGGTGGGCAGAGGCGGGGCGCAACCACGTGCTGCCGCTCGACGACAGCTTCATCGGACGAGCGGTCGCGATGGTGCCGCCGCCCACGCCGCCGCAGTTCCGGACCGTCTACCGCCCGGGCGCGGGCCCGATCTCGGAAGAGGCGCTGCCGTCGCTCGGCGCCGGCTTCGAGCTCCTGGCCCACGTCGAAACGGGCGACGGCGGCGAAGGGATCGTGTGCGCCCTCGGCGACTGGAACAACGGCTGGGCCTGCTACCTCCTCGAGGGACGGCTGGTACTCACGTTCAGCCTGTTCGGTGCGCCATACCGGTTCGAGTCAGCACCGGCGGTGCCGGCCGGCCGACACGCGCTCGCCGTCGAGTACCGCCGCCAGCAGCCCGCCGGCGGACCGGTCGTGCTGCGCGTCGACGGCGAGATCGTCGCCGAGGGCAGCCTGCCGGTGAACCTGCCGTTCCGGTGGCAGATCGGAGGCGCCGGCCTGCTCGTCGGCCGCGACCGGGGCTTCCCGGTATGCGACGACTACGAGCCGCCGTTCCCGTTCACAGGGACGCTGCGCGAGGTCGTCTTCGAGATCCCCTCGCTCGCGCCTCGAGTGCCGGACGACGAGATCGCGACCGCACTCCGGCACGAGTGACTACAGAACCGTTAGGCGCTAGTAGTGGGCCGAGTCGTCGGATCCATCGACCAACCAGGTTCATATTGATCGGAGTGGTCGACGCGGGCCGCGACCCGCTTAGCTTGAGGGGCTAGTCCCCGCAGCAGTCGTCTCCGAGATCCTCACGGAATAGAAGATCGCCGACAACGTTGTTTGAGCCGCGCCCGTTTCTTCGGCGTCCAATGTGCGCGGGAAAGATCAAATTTCGACGTTGACGAACAGGGCTCTCACACTGTCGGCACTCTTGCTGCTGCTGTTCGCGCCGGCAATGCTCCAGACCGCTCCGGGCGAGGCGGTGTCGAGGACCGCCCTACGTCCTGGTTCGCTCACGGTGTTGCCCGACGACGGGCGCGAGCCCTACTTCCGAGCAATCGACGCCGCCAAGCACGACATCCGTATCGAGATCTGCGTGCTCGAAGACCCGCAGATACTCGAGCACATCCAGGCGGCTCTCCGGCGACGCGTTCGGGTGCGCGTCATCGTCGACCGCGGCAAGTACGACGAGCTCCCCGCCGTGAGTGCCAATCTCACCCAGTACCTCACGGCTGCAGGGGGCGAGCTTCATCTGAGTAATCCGGTGTTCCCCAGGAGCTTCCCGAAGATCATCCTCATTGATTCCCGCCTGGTGATGTACGGCTCTGCCTGCCTCGACGAGACTACGTTCACCCAGTACCGGGACTTCGCCCAGACCACCACCGACCGGCATGCCATGCGCGCGCTCGACCGGCTGTTCGACAACGACTGGGCCTACTCCGCTGCCGTCGGGCAGGAGCCGCCGCCGTTCAATCCGACCCCTCCGATCGCTCGAGATGATCGAATCATCGCGCCCGTCAACGCCTCCGATCGGCTCGTGCGGCTGTATCAGGACGCGCGACGAACCCTGGTCGTCTACACCGAGGCCGTCGGAAACCTCACGCTGGAGGGCGAACTCATTGCCGCCGCCAAACGGGGAGTCAGCGTTCGCCTCATCGCGCCGGCCACCGTGAATGGCGCCATACCGGCTGACCAGGCGCTGCAAGACACGTCACTGGCGGCACTCGCGGCCGACGGCGTGCACGTCCACGTCAGCGGCCCGGATCAGAGTGCCGCACAGCCGTACATGCACGCGCGGGCTGCAGTCGTCGACGGTGAGATCGCCTACCTCGGCTCGATCAGCCTCTCCCCGGACTCGAGCACGGTCAACCGGGAGGTGGGCATGATCCTTCGCCAGAGGGCCACAGTTCTCAAGCTCGAGGCACAGTTCGACGCGGACTACCGCTCGCGGACCAGGAATCTGTAGTCGCGGTGCTCGGTGCTCGAAGGCACCATCACATTTCCCGACTCCGTCGGCCACGGAACCGAACACACGTGAGTCCGCACCCAAACAAGCCACCGTTCGCGAACTTCCATCCCCAACCGAGACAATGTGGTCGGCCCCAGTGATCGTTGGCATGACGTCGGGCAACGGCGCGCGAGCAACACGGTGACTCGAGAGCAAAACTTGCTGGGCGAGCTCCCCGGTGTCGGCGCGGCGCAGCTGAAGCAGGGTCCGCAGCGCCCCCGGCAGGATTCGAACCTGCGACGCACGGTTTAGGAATGAGGGTGGGGGAGTACCGCTGAGTCCGTCAAGTGCCGTTTGCGCTGGTCACGTCACTGTTCGCGTCCGCTGATTCCGACCCCGTCCGCACCGAACGATCGAAAAGATGGGCAAACGGATGGGCAAACC
>Ga0137374_10007083_pt1 | contig 13354 bp, 11 predicted proteins | sample SagtaG_20_FD_104811 | JGI IMG/M metagenome (GOLD analysis project Ga0137374, IMG submission 104811) | Vadose zone soil microbial communities from Sagehorn Ranch, Mendocino, California, USA - Sage1_R_100_16 metaG | ecosystem: Environmental > Terrestrial > Soil > Vadose zone | place: USA...
CCGGCGGGCATCGCTCGACGGCACGCTCGAGCGCGCCGGAGTCGAGATCAACCAGATGGATGCGCTCGAAGCAGCCGAGCAAAGCATCGAGGTCGAGCCCATTGCAATTGCCCGCACCGAGCACGCAGAGCGTCGACCCACGATGCCCGGAAGGGGCGCGCGCTTTGACGAGCGACGTCAACCGCTCGCGGTGCTCTTCGTACAAATCCCAATACTCCTCCGTTTGCCGATTGCTGCGGGTGTGAATCTCGGTCAAGACCGGGTCGAACGCGCTCGCTTTTCGGCGAAAGAGAATCGCGTACGCCAGCATCACGGCGTCCTCGACCGTCCACAGCCACGGTTGCGTGATCTCCGGGTATTCGAGGAGAGAGGTGCTGTGCGGCTCGTGAAGGAGTGTCAGCAAAGATTGTGGATTACGCAGCAGAACGGATCCATTGCGAAGACGCTCTTCGAAATCGGGAGGGAGCGAGTCCCAGGTTGGAACAGGCGCCGGCGCCGCACGCGTCGAATAGAGTGCATCTCCCACGAGCACGCCGCTTCCGCCGGGGCGGGTCAAAAGGGCAATCGTACGCAGGTGAATGTGGCCCACCCCGCGCATGAATTCTTCCCACTCGGCTGGGCGCCGCGCGAGAACCCGATAGAAAGGAACACACAACTGGCTCATCACGCCACTCGAGAGCACGACGCGGAAGGTACGACCGACCGTCTGCGCAATGGCTTCGGCCGCGCCGCTCATCGCCTGCTCGAGAGCACTCGGATCGTCGCCCCACGATTCGAGCGAGCCGAGAAGACCGGTCAGATCGATGCCCTCGTGCACCACGATGGTCCCGCTCTCCGCCGCCGCGGAACGCGCGACCCCGCGACGAAGGGCGGCACCATCGAGATCGACCAAGTGCACTTCGCCGAACTCGCTCGCCAAAAGACCGAGATCGAGGTCGTCGCAATTGCCGGCGCCGAGCACGCAGATGCCCCCCTCGCCCGCGAGATGGCCGACGAGACGAGAGAGCGTAAGGCGGTGCGGCTCGAAATCCTGCCAGTTGCGATCGTTGGCACGGTTGTGCGCTTGGAGCTCGGACCGAACTCGATCGAGGTAGGAACCGACCTCGACGCCCGCGTGCGTCCGGGCGAAGTGCGCGCCCAGGCACTCTCGCGAGCAAGCGAAAAAGTCGACCTCCCGCGCGCCGCATCGATCGCAACGCCAGCGCGTCGGAGCCGCGCATCCGCACGTTTCGACCGCCGGATCCATCCCGCTAACATTACTGCGTCAGATCCTCGCTACCAGATCGTTTCATCGGAGTAGCCCTAAGCCCACTAAACTACTGACCGGACAGGCCGAACCGGCTAGCGGCGAAGCTCCGCAGGCGGGCCAAAGGCCACGCCGAGTAACTCAAGAAGAGGCGAGGCCTGGCGGCCATTCCAGTCTGGCGGCCCAACTCCGACGGCCTCGCCGTAACTTACCTGCAAGATCTGACGCAGTAATGCTAATTGCTTGCCGAAGGGGGCTATTTGTCAACGATTGGCGGCCCAGCGGAGCAACGTCGCGACACTATTTTCTGAATGAGCTATAGGCGAGCAGGTCACCGATCGCGCATGAAAATATCTTGGAAAATCCTTGCTCTGGCGGCACTGACATTTTCGGGTTGCGGAGATGCCGGACCACCGGGTTCGACGAACGCCGCCGCCAGCAGCGGCGCAGCAGGCGCGGCGAGCGGCACGCCCACCAGTACGTCGACAACGGGCGGAGCTGGCGGGAGCGACAGCACGGCAAGCACCACCGGCGGCGGGGGTGTTCTCAACGATGGGGGTGATACGAGCGACGGTTCCAGGGGCGCGGGTGGCACCGCGATCGATGGCTCGCTGCTCGACCAGGCCGTCGGTCGCGACGGAGGCCCGGCCCTCACCCGCATGGTTCTGTTCGCCGGCGGCGGCATGGGCGGCGATGGAGTCCAGGCAACCCAATCCAGGGTTGCCCAGCCTTTCGCGGTCGCACGCGACCCTCTGACCGGCGACTATTACATCGCCGAATACCAGGGTAACCGCGTCCGCCGCGTCGATCCCGCCGGAATCATCACGACGGTCGTCGGGCAAGGCGCTGCGGGCGAAGCCGGAAGGACGACGCTCAACGAACCTCATCACCTGATCTTTCCGCCGGCCGGCGGCGACTTGTTCATTGGCGATACCTTCAACAGCCGCATCCTGCGCCTCGACGTGAAGATGGGGGCCATCGCCCCGTTCGCCGCCAACGCCGGATTCGGAAAAACGTTCTGCCTTGCCTTCGATCCCAGGGGAGAGCGGCTGTACGTCGCCGATACCGACAATCATCGCGTGCGCGCGGTCGACCTCAAGACCTCGATGGTGACCAACGTCGCCGGCAACGGCTCGACGGGCAAGCCCATGGACGGCGCAATGGCCCTTCAGGCTCCGCTCGTCGACCCGCGCGCTATCGCGATCGATTCGAAGGGAATTCTCTATATCCTCGAGCGCAACGGAAATGCGCTGCGGATGGTGGACGCGCAGGGCAAGATCTTCACGATCGCGGGAACAGGCCAGGTGGGCAACAGCGGCGACGGGGGTGACCCGCTGGCCGCCACCATGAACGGTCCCAAGCACGTGGCCACCGATCTCGAGGACAATGTTCTCATCAGCGACACCGAGAACCACGTGATCCGCAAGATCTTCGTGACTCAGAAGAAGATCGTCCGGTTGGCGGGTACCGGCACCCAGGGCTTCGCGGGCGTGCCCGGCGCGCCGACCTCGGTGCAGCTCGCTCGGCCCCACGGCGCGTTCGTCGCTCCCGACGGGACCATCTTCATCTCCGACTCGTTCAACAATCGCGTATTGAAGCTCGAGTAGTCGCCTCCCACCCATGGACGGGAGCTCCGAGCGCCCGCGACATGGAAACGAAAAGTTTTTTCACAATCGATGCAAGGTCAAGCTGAGCTGACTGCGCACGAGGCCGAGCAAGCTGTCGAGCTCCGATGGCGACAAGTTGAGGCGATCGCCGAGGATTCGGCGGCTGTTGGCCAACAGTTCGCGCTCCGCCGAGGCGATCCAACGCTGTACGCTCCGCACCGACACCCGGTGCATGGCGGCAATCGCAGACGGCGTAAGCCCCTCGATGAAATGAAGCCGAAGAACATTGCCCGAGCGGGCATCGAGCAACGCGAACGCCGCTTCGACCGCTCGCTCGAACTCCGGACCGTACCGTTGTTTCACGGGACTCGGGTGTCGCAGTGCAGGCACTTGTCGGTGAAGGGGTTGGCGATGAAGCCATGGCTCCGGACGGCGAATCGATCGCCACACCTTGGACAGCGGAAGCGCCGAGGCCGACCAAATAGGTCGCGGCGAGCCCGATGCCCACCAAGACTGCCAGGGCCGACACCGATACGATCTCGATGAGCACCAGCGTTGACGCGAGCATGCTGACCAAAGCGAACGTACCCCCAAGGCCGCGCCAATCCCAACGCGCGACCTCAGACGCATGCGCTGGAGGGTTTTCCACTCCGCTTCCATGCCTGCCGGGACGTGCCCGCCCCGTCCGATGCCGAGAGGCACGCGCCCGGTCCGAAGGGCACGAACCGCGCCGACCCACGCCCACCACGCGTCTTGAAGCGCGCGGTCAATGATGTGTGATCGAAACGGCCGAAGCGCGGGCGACGTAATCGCGTCCGCCCGCTGCGTCTTGCTGCAGGGCAGAAGCGCCATCGGAGTCACCCAGACCGCGCCGCCTCCCCGCTACGCGGGGCCCCTAGGCGCGGGGCTCGGAGAGGGAGCCCCTCCTAGCTCCCGTCCCTAATTTTCGATCTTCGGCGCTGGAAGGACATGGGCTGGCTGCCCGGTCCGAGAGGGTCCCCGACTGGCGACCGTCACCTGGGCATCGTGATCGCGAGATCACGGTGTCCTTCCAGCGCCGATATGGGGCGAGTCGCTATCACCACACCGATGCCGGGGGGGTGCGAGAGGTGCCCGCTGGCCACTGCCGCTACGGGCAGGTCACCGAGTCGAAAAGGAGCCCGTTGCCCGTTGCATTCAGCTTGACTCTGGCACACACCGACCCATTCCTCATGACGATACCCTTACCACTCGTGTATGCCCAAAAGTCGGTGTTGGCTACGTAGATTCGGGCATCACTCCAGATGCCCGTGTTCTCGGCACCTGATTCATTGTGGGCCCAAATGGGAGTGCTTCCGGCGGGAGCAATCCCTTTTACCCCAACCCCAAGCGACGAATTGCCGGTCTGACCAATAACGCCTGCCCCCACATTTGAGCTGGAGCCACTTGTGCCCCAAACTCCGTTACCGGTTCCAGACGAGTATCCTGATACCGCTGCCATGCCATTATTGGCACTGTTTTGCACAGCGAAGCAGTCTGTCGAGCCGCCGCAAGTGCCCACATATGGCATTGACCATGTCGGCCCATCTGCTAGCGCGCCGACCGATAGCGATAACATCAGGATCGTGGCCATCAGGAATGCAATGATCTTATTCATTGAACGCTCCTTTCCAATGTGCCGATGCGTACTCCCAGCCAATCCTTAAGCTAGAACGTAGGCGCACGTCAATCCACGAGGCGAGCGCCTCCGCACCGCGCGCTTCCCGGAACACCCCAGCACGCCGCGAGCCGAGCCGATCCCGGAACGAAGCGCGCGCCGCCGACATCAACGCCATCCCAACGACGTTTACTCGTAAACACCTCGTTTGAACGGAACGCGCTCGGCGCGCGGCGCCGATCCCGGAACGGGTGACGCCACTGACGCGGACGTCGAGCCACGTCATCTGCATCAACAACAACACTGCGGCTACTAGGCTCCGTTTCCATCGACCTGATCGCTGCTCTGCCGACTTGCGACCTCGGTGCCGCCCCCTCGCCATCACACCGTGAAGTACTCCGGCGTGCTCGCCTCCGCCTGCCGATGGCGCTCGCGCATCGCGCCGCCGCCGCCGCCCGAGACGGTCGAGAAGAACACGCCCGACGACGAGCCGAAGCCGCGGCGGTGGGGCGGCTACCGCTTTTGGGCGGAGCTTCTCGCACGCACGTTCGCCGTCGATGTTCTGTGCTGTCCGACGTGCGGCGGCCGCATGAAGCTGTTGGCGATCGTGACCGATCCCAAGAGCATCACGCGCTACCTCGCGAAGACAGGCGAGCCGACCTCCGTGCCCGCGCCGTCACCGAACCGCGGTCCGCCGTATTGGAAAAGCTCGGTCCTGCGGCGGCGGGCGGGCGGCGACGGGCAGTAGCGGACGGGAACATCGAACGCGGCGAGCGTCGGCGGGTGGGGGCCGCGCGGAGCCCGAAAACCGACCGAAATCCGCTGCCCTTCGCCACCCCGAACCAGCCGCGCGAAGCGCCAAACGCCGTGACTGCCGCCACGGGCAGGGTATCTTGCCGGCGATCAATGCGCGGCGAGGAGGCTTGTTTCACTTACGCCCTCACTTACGCCCACCCAAACACGTCGCTGTCGATCTCGAGGACAACGTCCTCATTTCGGACACCGAAAACCACGTGATCCGCAAGATCTTCGTGGCGCAAAAAAAAATCATCAGGTTGGTCGGTACCGGAGCGCAGGGCGCGGCGGGCGTCCCCGGCGCACCCACTTCGGTGCAGCTCGCCCGCCCTCACGGCGCGTTCGTCGCACCCGAACGGCACCGTTTTCATTTCCGACCCGGCAGTGCGTCGGACCGCGAATAAATAGGCGGAAATTTGCGATACATAGAGCCGCTCGAACGCCGCGATGGCACGCACGTGGGCCCTCGAGCAGGCGCACGCGAGGTAGAGGTCGGCGGCGTGCAACGCGTTGAGCTTACCGACCGGGTCATCGGTTGCGCCCATCCGCGCGCCTACATGGCGAAGGACGGTCTCGTCCGAAATGTCGATATCCGGCCAAGGAGCACGCGCGCGACGCAGGAAATCAGTAATGGCCTCTTCGAGCTCGGGCGTAGCGACCAGTTCGAGGTGGGCTTCCTTTGCGTAGGCAACGAGTTGGTCGGCGAATCCCACTGCCTTTTTGTTGCTCCGAGCAAGGCTATGTTGCAAGCTCAAACGGACCGTGTGGGCTGCCAGTAGCAATTGCTTACCGGACGAAGCGGTATTCGCTTTCGTTCATGGAGAGCTTTCTGGCGAGGCCGCGAAAACCTTCGAAGAGCATCTCAACTGCTGCGTCGACTGTCGCACCGTGGTGGCGGAGACCGCGCGCTTTCTGTTTCAAGACGCGCAACCCGACGTGACATCCGACACGCTGTCGTGCCCGCCGGCCCGGGACGAAACGCCATCCGAATATTGTTTGCTCAGCTCGGGTGCGCGCGTGTCGCGTTACGTGATCGGCGGCTTGATTGGGGTGGGGGCGGCGGGCGTCGTCTACAGCGCGCACGATCCTCAGCTCAGGCGAAAGATCGCGCTGAAGCTCATGCGTCCCGATCACTCGCAGCAGCCGTATGTGGATCAGGTCAAGCCGCGCCTTCTGCGTGAAGCGCGGGCGATGGCTCAGCTGTCCCACCCCAACGTCGTCACCGTATTCGATGTGGGCACGTTCGAAGATCAAGTCTTCATCGTGATGGAGTTGGTCGAAGGCGAGACGCTGGCCCACTGGCTCGAGCAAAAAACGCGGCCGTGGCAGGAGGTCGTGTGGGCTTTCGCCGAGGCGGGGCGTGGTCTCGCCGCTGCCCATGCCGTTCAGATCGTGCATCGCGATTTCAAGCCTGCCAACGTGCTCGTCGGAAGCGACGGTCGCGTGCGGGTCACCGATTTCGGACTCGCGCATCCCATGGGAATCGACGGCGCGCCCGTAGCGAGCACCGCTGCGGTGATTCCGGCCACAGCTCAACATAGCAGTGCGACGCTCACGACATGGACGGCGACGGAAGGAGGAGGATTGGCGGGCACTCCCGTCTTCATGGCTCCCGAACAATTCTTGCGCCGGCGTCCCGGGGCGCGCACCGACCAGTTCAGCTTTTGCGTGGCGCTCTACATGGCGCTTTACGGACACCACCCATTCAATGATCACGAACGGCGAACGCTCGCGACGCTCGCGCGCGACGTCGTCGCGGGACGGCTTCGCCCTCCTCCGGGCGATACCGACGTGCCGACCGCCGTGTTCGATGCTTTGGCACGCGGCCTGCGCGCCGATCCGGAAGAACGCTTTGCCTCCATGCAGGATCTGCTCGACGCGCTGACGAGCGATCGCGCCAAACCCGAGCGGCGCCAGCCGAGTCGACATCGTCGCGCGCTCGGGGCAGCTGCTTTGGTCGCTGCTGTTGCCATCATCGTGTCCGCCGTCGCCGCCGGCCGTCGCCCGGAATCGCGAACGGCGGACCATGCGCGACCTCTCGAGACTGTGCCAACCTCACCGTTCGCCTTGCCTGCCGCAGCGGCAATCGATCCACCCATTTCCAAGCCGGATTCGATGCGCGACTCGACACAAGAGCGGGGCGCGAACGGCGAGCTAACGCCCAAGGCCGTGCCGCACCGGTCGGCGCCGCGTCCCGATCGCAAGGTTCGCACGATGTCGCCGAGGCCCGAGCGTACGCGCTACGAGGACGGCCTCAAGGACCCGTTTTGATGTCGAGGTTCACGTTTTCGGGATGCGGTGTCGTTCTGGCCGCCTTGGCGGTAAGTGTCTCGGCGGGCGCCGAAGACACTGCCACTGCCCGCGCGCGTTACCAGGAGGGAGCGCGCCTTTACAATGCCGGCCAATACGAGCAGGCACTGCGCGCCTTCGAAGAGGCCTACGCACTCTCCGGGGCAAAACCCTTGCTCTTCAACATCGCCCAAGCGCATCGACTCGCGGGGCCCTCGCACTGCGAGCAAGCTTTGCGCGCCTACGAGAGCTACCTGCGCGAGGACATCACCGCATCCAACCGCAGCGAAGTCGAAGAGCGCATCGTCGAGATGCAGAGCTGTGTCGAACACACCCGCCAGGCCGAGAGCCAGCGTGCGACGGCGTCCGAACGCGCGGCGAAACCCACGCCCGCCCCACCAACGGAGCCACCCAAACGGCCGAACGGTCCCATCATCGTCGGCGTGGCCGGCGGGGGGCTGCTCTTGGTTGGTGCGGGCCTCTATGCGGCGGCGCGCATCAAATTCAATCACGAACGAACGAATTGCCCGTGTCCAGAAGGCACGTTCTCGACGTGGGAGGGCGTGACGACGGCAAGCTACATCTTGCTCGCGACAGGCGGAGCCGCCGCGATCGCCGGCGTTTCCTGGTGGCTCACGACACCGGTACCCCGCTCGTATGCGCTGACTGCCACGCCCGCCGGTCTCTATCTCTCTGGAAGCTTCTGATGCGCGCCACGAGCGGAGCCCTTTTGGCAACGCTCCTGTCGAGCGGCTGCATCAATTGGTCATCACTCTACCGGGGCGTCTGCGGCAACGGCCGGACCGAAAGCGACGAAGAGTGTGACGACGGCAACCAGGACGACGCCGATGCCTGCTTGTCGACCTGCCGCTTCGCGCGGTGCGGCGACGGTTTCGTGCGCAAGTCGGTCGAACAATGCGACCCTGCCGAGACGGATGGCTCGGCCGAAGCTGGAAGCTGCAGTCCGAATTGTCTTTCGTGCGACGCCAGCAACGAATTTCTGTGGGCGCTCAACGCGAGCGACGATGCCGCCGCCAACAACGGCAATGGGCACTGCTACAGTTTCCGTGAGCCAGCGGCGGCCTTTGCCGAAGCCAGTGCGAGCTGCAGTGCGGCGGGTGCGAGCCTCCTCACGTACCCCGGATATTTCGATGCGGGGCACATCTACCGTGGGTTACTCAAAGATCACGTGGCCACGACGTTCATCGGGCTCTATCGACATCGAGGAAATTTCCTTTGGATGAGCGGCGAGGGTCCACCGACGCGGCCGTATTGGGCGCAAGGCGAGCCCGCGCCATCGCCGAGCGACTGCGTCGTGCAAGGACCTCCGCCGAGGACGTCTTCCGAATATCCTCTCAGCTGGACTTCCGTCGTTTGCACGGAGGCTCACGAGTTCGTCTGCGAAAGTCGCGCCCCCTTAGTGCGGCCCGAGAACAACCACGCCTATCGGGTTCTCTACGAACGAACGACATGGGATCACGCCAAAACCACCTGCGAACGGCTCGGCGGCCACCTGGTGACCATCAACGATCAAGACGAACAAACCTTCGTGACGTCACAGGGAATCCGAGCCGACGTCTGGATAGGAGCGAACGACGTGGACGTCCAGTTCTCCTACGTTTGGGTCACCAAGGAACCTTTCGGCTACTCGAAACTTGCGCCCTGGGACGGCCCGGACGCGACCAACCGCTGCCTACTCTTAAACGCCGACAGCTATTGGTACACGCGGCGCTGCTCCGATGACAACGCGTTCATGTGCGAGATCGAGTAAGGGTTCAGGATCCAAGGCGCAATTTTGAAGGCGTGGCGGCACGGTGTCGCGTCATCGGTGCCGAATCCGCTGCGAACGGTGACGCGAGTAAGGAACGCGAGCGTCCTGAGATAGGAGCCCTCTGCACGAGGGGTGTCCCGAGGGAGAGTCATGAACGTGTCGAAATGGGTCGCCTTGCTTCTGCTTCTTTTGGCGAGTTGCTCCGACGACGACGGGGTCCTACCCGCGAACACCGGCGGACAGGGCCCCGCGAGCGCGACCGGCGGCAGTACGTCGACGCCGACGACCTCCGGCTCGGTCGGCGGGGCAGCTGGAGGGGGTGGGACGGGCTCCGGCGGTGAGAGTGGCTCGGTGGGCATGGCGGGATCCGGTGGAGGCGGCAGCGCAGGCGCCGATGGCTCGGACAGCGGCAGCGCGGATGCCTCCGCCGACGCCGGCCGAATTTGCGACCGCGGCGGAGGAACCGATTGGGGCAAGGCCGTCGTCGACTCCACCATGAAGCGCTTTTCCGATCCCTCGTCCATGGGGGGCTGGGGCTACCAGCCGGCGCTCTTTCTGCACGGCGCGTATCTCGTCTACCGACGGACGCACGACGCACGATACCTCAGCTACATCAAACGGTGGATCGACGCGCACGTCGATGCGAACGGCGGCATCGACGACACCCTGAGCTGGCTCGACGACATCATGCCCGGAAACGTCGTCCTCGACGTCTACCAAGAAACGAAGGACGACAAGTACAAGGCGGCCGCCGACAGGCTTCGAAAACGCTTCGATACCTTCCCGAGAACGTCGGACGGCGGTTTCTGGCACAACACCGGTTACGCCGGGCAGACGTGGGGCGATGGGGTGTTCATGTCGTGCCCGTTTTTGGCTCGCTACGGGCAGATCTTCGGCGATGCCGCTTACACTAACGACGAGACGTCCAAGCAACTCGTGGTCTACCACGACCATTTGAAGCACCCCACCAACGGCACGCACTACCATGCCTGGGACGAGCAAGGCGACGCGAGTTGGACCACTCCCGCCATCCTACATTCGGCGGAGTCCTGGTGCCGAGCGGTCGGATGGTACGGAATGGGCGCCATCGAGGTGCTCGAGGTGTTGCCGGCCAATCACCCGAGCCGCGCCCCCATCGTCACGATCTTGCAAGGTCTCGTCGAGGGGTTCAAAAAAAACCAGGATCCCGCCACCGGTCGCTGGTTTCAGGTCATCGACAAAGGTTCCGATCCCGGCAACTGGCTCGAGACCTCGTGCTCGGCGATGCTCAGCTACACGATCGCGAGGGCGATTCAGCGCGGGTACGTCGCGGCGACCTACGCCGACGTGGCGGCAAAGGCCTATCAGGGGATCATGCAGAAGGTCTCTCTCGGCTCCGACGGCCTCACCAACATCACCGATATCTCGATAGGAACCAGCGTCGGCAATCTGGCCTATTATTTCGGCCGCCCGCGAGCGACCAACGACTTTCACGGCCTGGGGGCTTTTCTGATCATGCTCGAGCAGTTTGCGGCGAGCTGTCCGTAATATTACTGCGTCGGATCTTGGCGATGACAGATCACGATCAGCAATGGCCGCGCGTCGCCCACGGAAATGACGGCGAGGCCGTCGGAAGCCGCGCGTCAGACCGGAATCGCCGCTAGGCCTCGCCTCTTCGGCGTCGCTTACAGCCAGTTCCGCCTGTCCGGTCAGTCCTTAAGTGGGTCTACGGCTACTCCGATGCGACGATCTGGTAGTGAGGATCTGACGCAGTGATGGTACAGGCATCGGCGCGCGCTGAAAAACAAGGGCGTGCACGAGATACGTTCGGGTCTTTCCGAAGCGCCAGAGCCAGGGCCCGACCGGGCGCGGCGGCCCGGCGAGAAGAGGGGTAATGACCGCGTCGTCCTCCAGCACCCGCCGCAGAAATGCCGGGCCGGTGCCGGAGGCGCAACGGTGCGTGCGCTCGAGGTCCGTGGCCAGCGCCGGCAGATCGCGGTCGGCCCAAGGGTCTTGCCCACCCGCCACCTCGGTCGACGCCATGTCGGTGACGAGCATTCCGGTACCTCCCGGGGCGACCAGGAGCGCCACCGACCGCACGTGCGCGAGCGCGAGGGCACAGCTCAAGATGGGCAAGTGCGGATGGCGCGGCTGCAGGGCGACGGCCCAGCCGTGCAACATCTGGCTGAGCAAGCAGGCCGAGAGCACCGCGTCGAAAGGGCCCGGCAGCGCGGCGAGCACCCGCTCCACGCTGGCCATTGGAAGGGCGGCGAGCTGCTCCCTGTCGGGAAAGGACGCGGTGAAACCCTCGAGACGATCGAGCGCGCCGCTCAGATCGACGGGCGCGTGCAGAACGAGCTTGCGCGCCACGTCGGTCGGCTGCCGCACGTGTGCGCGCTGCACGGCATCGGGGTCCAGGTCGATCAGGTGGATCTCGCCAAAGCGCCCGCCGAGAACGTCGAGGTCGACATCGTTGCCATTGCCGGCTCCGAGAACGGCCAGCGATCGGCCGCCGGCATCGAGCGCGAGCTCCGTCACGCGATGGCGATGCTCGGCGAAATAGCTCCAGCGATCGGCCGACGATCGATTGCATCGGCGTTGCAGGTCGAGCAAGGACTGGGGGATACCCTGCGCCATACGTCACGTCCTGATCGCGGAGACCTCTTGGTTCGCGAGGAGGGCGTCCTTGCCGATCTCTTTGAGGCCACAGCCGTAAAGGTTCGCGACGGTGAGCAGAACCTTGCTCGGGTTATCCATGGGAGCGCGGTAGTGGAGGTTGCCCTTGAGGGCTCCGCCCGCGAGCCCGCCGATCATGATCGGCCACTCCTCGCGCTGGTGCGTCTTGCCCCACGCTACGCAGGTCGAGGTGAGAACGCAGCTGTTGTCGAGCAGCGTGCGATCGCCCTCTTTGATGCGGTCCATTTGTTCGAGAAGATAAGCGAAGCACTGCATCTCGTAGACGACGCCCTTGTGAACGTTCGGCTGATCCCCGCCCTCCATGTGGCAGAGCGTATTGTGAAAGTCGTTCTCGATGCCGCCGGTACCGAGATGGCGAAAATGGATGTGGGCCGCCGGATAGCTGAACATGAAAGCGAAGACGTTGGTGATCTCGCAGGAGAGGGCCAGCACCACCAAATCGGCCATCGCGCGGTTGACATCGGGCGGAGCTTCGCCTTTCGCGTCGGGCTCGACGGAGGGCGCGGCGGACGGCTTTGTGCATGCAGCACCGATCGGCGGCGCCGTCGGCCAGAGGCGCTTCTCGAGCGCACGGATCCCGTCCAGGTGATCTTCGAGCCGCTTCTTGTCTTCGGTGCCGACGCGCGCCGACAGCTCGGCGGCATCTTGCTTCACGGCGTCGAGAACGCTCTGTCGGACCGTCGGATAGCGCGTGTCGGGCATCGAGGCGCCCCCGTCGCCGGTGGCCGCGGGCGCCGACCCGACCGTGCCGAAGAGCCGCGTGAAAACCGACTTGGGATCGAACTCCGGAAAGTTCGGTTGGTTGGGTCCCCGGAACGAGCTGCAGAAATACATGTCGCCGTGCGTCGAGGGGGTCGCTCGGGTGACGCCCACCTCGAGCGACCGCAGGGGCGAGCCCTTGCCGACGACATCCGCGATCAACTGATCGATGGTGGGAAGCTGCACGGTGCCGCCCACCCCCTCCTTGGCGCCGGTCAGCGCCCCGGTGGTGCCGTAGGAGTGCGCCGATTGGCGACCGGTTTTCAGCTGCATCCCGCTTACCACCGTGAACTTGCGCTTCACGTTCACGAGCGGAGCGACCTGCTCGCTCAAAGGAAAGTCGCTCCCCTCGGCTTTCGGAATCCAGCGATCGGGGATGACACCGTTGCCGAAGAACCAGGTTCCGAACGTGCGGCGCAAAGGCGCGCCGGTCTGGGCATAGACATCGCCATTGCCGCCCAACATCGCGCCCAGGCGCGGCAGCGGAATCGTGGCGATTGCGCCGCCTGCGAGGGCACCGCGCAGCGCGGCCCGGCGGCTCAACGTCGTCTTGGGCATGCGATCTCCGTCTGTGC
>Ga0137374_10007099_pt1 | contig 13338 bp, 9 predicted proteins | sample SagtaG_20_FD_104811 | JGI IMG/M metagenome (GOLD analysis project Ga0137374, IMG submission 104811) | Vadose zone soil microbial communities from Sagehorn Ranch, Mendocino, California, USA - Sage1_R_100_16 metaG | ecosystem: Environmental > Terrestrial > Soil > Vadose zone | place: USA...
AACGTCGAAGCCGGCTCGCTGCTGCTAGTCGACGAAAACAGCGGCGATCTGCATTTCGTCATGACGATCGAAGGTGGCGAGGCCAAGCTGGCGGGCGTGAAGGTGCCCATGGGTCACGGCGTCGTGGGCGCCGTGGCGCAAAGCCGGCAATGGGAGATCGTTCCCGATGCGCCAAGCGATCCGCGCTGGTACCCAAAGATTAGCGACGATCTCGGTTTCGTTACCCGTTCGATTCTGTGTGTACCAATGCTCGCCAAGGGCCGGGTGATTGGGGTGATCGAGCTCTTGAATAAGCTCGATGGCCAGTTTACGCCCGACGAGGCCGAGCGTCTGATGCGCATGGCGGCATTTATTGGCGTCGCAATCGAAAATGCCCGCCTGTTCCAGGAAGTCGCCAATGGCCGCGATCGGCTGGCGGCCATCCTCAACTCCACCGCCGACGGTATTCTTATGACCAATATGCATGGCGTGGTGCTGACCGCTAACCCGATGGCGGCCGAGCTCTTCGGCGCCAGCGAGCGCCAGCTAACCGACCGCTCGCTCGACGATCTGCTGCGCGATCTCCACAGCCGCGCTCGTGAGGTTGTCACGCGGTCGTGGGCCGGCGAGAGCACGAGCAACGAAGACGAGGCGCCAATTCATGTCAGCGATATCGAGCTCGGTGGGGCGCAGCATCGTTTCATCCGCCACCTGAGCATGCCGGTGCGCGATACCGACGGCGAGGTCTATGGCCAGCTTGCCGTGCTGCGCGACATCACCCAAGAGCGCGAGCTTCAGCAGATGCGCGACGACTGGACCAGCATGCTCGTCCATGACCTACGCGCGCCGCTGACGTCGATCATGAACGGCGTGATGATGGTGAAACGCGGCATTGGCGGCCCGGTAAACGATTCACAGACGGAGTTGCTCGATATCGCCTATCAAGGCAGCCAGGCTATGCTCGATCTCGTCAATAACCTGCTCGATATCGCCAAGATGGAGGAAGGCCGGCTGAACCTCGACCCCGAGCCGGTCGCACCATACACAATCATCGATCAAGCGATTGATCGGCTGCGGGTTTCGGCGCGCGGTAAGCACGTGAAGATCGAGCAGCGTATCGCGCTCAATCTGCCCCTGGTCGAAGCCGACGACGACAAGCTGGTACGCGTGCTGCAAAATTTGATTGACAATGCGATCAAGTTTTCGTCTTCTGGCGGCGAGGTCACAATCGGTGCGCACTACTACTCAGCCGAACAACCTCTGCCTGCGGAGGTGCCGTCACATCCGCCTTTCAGCGACGGCGCCTGGCTGATCTTCTGGGTACAAGATCGCGGGATGGGAATTCCCGCGGCCTATCATGAGCGAATCTTCGAGAAATTTGGGCAAGTGCGTGGGCGCAAGGTACGTGGCACAGGGCTCGGTCTGACATTCTGCAAACTGGCAGTTGAGGGACATCACGGGCGGATCTGGCTCGAGAGCGAGGAAGGCGCGGGTAGCATTTTCGCTTTTGCATTGCCGCTGGCCCATAACGATGAATCGTGAAATACTTTACAGTTTTGTCATCTATATCGTATCTTGATTCAGCTCCACGGTTCATATATAATGTTTGCAATCTTCCGGGGACCTACTATTCTGTATAAAATATCATGGCAGCGCCCAAGGTAGGTACCAATGCGCCGGCTCCTACAGTTGATCCAATCACATATTCGTTACAAGATTGTCATGCCTTATTTGGCGCTGACGATCTTTGTGACCATGGCCGGCGCAGCGATTGTGCTGTTCCTCGTCGCCGCGAATGCCCAAGATGTGCTGACCAATCGTCTGGCGAACAATGCGCGCGCAATCAGCGACGCACTGGTTCGGCGGGAACAAGGGCATGTCGACTTCTTGCGTATCGTAGCGCTCTCGGGCGCGAGTGTCGAGAACGACACTCCCTCGGTCGCAGCGGCGTTTGCGACCGGCAATACCGGGGTCGTCTCGAAAACGCTGAACGTTTTCTACTTGGGCGGGATCACCAATATCAATCTCGAGCTCGATCGCATGATTGCGTTTGATCGGCGCGGCACCTCGTTGATTGACTGGCAGCGCATTGCCGACGATCCGCTGGCGCCGCCATTTCGCTACGACAGCACCGACCTGTCGCCAATCCCGGCGGTCAAACGGATTATCAGCAATTCGCTCGTCGACGGTGAAGATAAGTTTTCTGGACTGATCCAGTTCGGCAGCGATCCGCAGCCATATTTCTATACCGCAGCGCCGGTCAGGCAAAATGATCAGGTCGTCGGCGGCTTGCTGATCGCGATCAAAATCGACCGCCTGCTGGTCGCGCTCCAACGCAACGCCGATGTTCCGATCACCACGTTCTACAATCTTCAGGGCGAGGCGCTGGGGACGACGTTTGTGCCCCGCAGCGAGCTGGCCAGCTTGAACATGCGCCCTGAGATCATCGAGGCGCTGGCAAACAACCGCGCCCAATCGGTGATCAATTCCGAGAACAGCCCTACTACCCCAACGTTCTTTGCAAACACGATCCAAAAGCGCGAATATGAGTTGGCCTACAGTCCGCTGTTCATCCAGAATAAGATTGCTGGCTTCTTCTCGGTGGCGCTGCCGACCGATTTTCAGGTCAACTCGGTCACGATCAATCGCACGGCGATCGCCCTGATCGCGCTGGTATTAGCGCTCGGATCGATCTTACTTGGGTACCGGATCGCTCGCAGTATTACCAGGCCGCTCTCGGCGCTCGTCGATACCGCCGAGGCTGTGACCGCCGGCGACCTGGAACGCCGCACGGCGATCCAGTCAACCGATGAGTTTGGGCGGCTTGCACTGGCTTTCAATCAGATGACCGAACATCTCTTGCGGCTGTATCGAACGAGTCGCGAGCTTGGCACCACGATTGAAGTGCAACCGGTACTCGACGTCGCAGCGCGCACGGTCGAGGCGTTCGCACCCGGCACCGAGGTGCTGGCGCTGCTCGACGATCGCGGCACCTGGCACTATCGCCTGCGGGCTGGCGCGCCCGGCCAACTCGCAGTGCTGCAGAACCTGCGCGTATCGCCCAGCGATCCGCTGCTGCACGATCTGGGGCAAGGGCGCGCCCCACGGCTGCTCGACGTTGCCGACGAGCCGCGCCTCGAAGCTTTGGGGCTGGGCGATGTGGTGGGCTTTAAGAGCTTGCTGCTCACGCCGCTGGTGGTGCAAGAGGTGATTGCCGGCGTGCTGATCTTTGGGCATGCGCGGCATCAGGCATTCACCGGCGCGATTGAGCCAACCCTGATGGCCACCGCCAATATGGCTGCGAGCGTGCTCTACAACGCCGTGCTGTTCGATCGTGTCCACGAAGAGTCGAGCGAGCGCGAAGCGATCCTCAAGTCGATCGCCGATGGTGTGGTCGTCTGCGATCAACAGCGCAATATTATGCTGGTCAATCGCACTGCCGAGCAGATGCTCAACTTGCGCGATTGGCATATCGTACGCCGGAACTTCAATGAGATTCCGCTCAACCGGGTGACGCATGTCAAAGATATGTTCGGCAACGACGTGTCTAATCTGGATCATTACGAACTCGGCGACCGGGTGATGCGGATCAGCAGTGCCCCAGTGATTGGCGAAAACGACAAAGTGCTTGGCGAAGTGATCGTGTTGCACGATATTTCGGCCGAAGCGGCCGTCGATCGCGCAAAGACCAAATTTATCGAGCGCGTTTCACACGAGTTGCGTACGCCGCTCACGCCGATCTGCGGCAACACCGAACTGCTGCTGCGCGGCTATCTTGGCGAGCTTAGCTCCGATCAGCGCGATACGCTTGAGGTCATTCGCATGCGCGCTGAGCAGATGCGCGACTTGGTCAACAACTTCGTTATGATCGCCAGCATTGAGGCGAATACGCTGATCACCGAGCCTGAGCCTCAGGATGTGTGGGTTGCGATCGAAAGCGCGCTGGCGCCCATGCGCAACGCATTCACAAAGAAAGGCATCGAGCTACTGATCGATCTGCCAGAGGCGCTGCCCCCGGTGTTGGCCGATCGCCAACAACTGCATGTGATACTGACACAGCTGCTCGATAATGCTCGCCGCTATACGCAAGAAGGCAGCGTCACCGTGCGCGCTCAACATCGCGACAATCTGGTGCAGGTCGATGTCGTAGATACTGGGCCCGGCATCTCATTAGAAGAATTTCAGCAGCTCTTTACCCGTTTCCATCGTGTCGAAGGTAATAATTCACCTGAACGCGGCGGCGGCCTTGGCTTGGCGATCGCCCGGCAATTGATCGAGCGACAAAATGGCCAAGTCTGGGCGACGAGCGCTCCTGGCGAGGGCAGTACATTCAGCATTACACTTATGGTAGCAGATGAGCATGCAGACGCCATCCCAGGACAAAACAACTCCGAACGATCGGCGTGACCCGCTCCGCTGGCTTATTCCAGCGGCGCTGCTATTGCTGCTTCTGGCAATTTGCTGTATTGGGCAGGTTGTCGTTGTTTTGTTGTCCCCTCGCGATCAAACCTCGAACCTGAATTTGCTTTCGAAAGATTTCGCCGACTATACGCCTTGGAAGATCCTGATACCAATACCGCCAATTGCGCCGCGCGCCGCCGCCGCTCAAGCGGCCGAGCGCTCGACCGCCGCCGCGCAGAGCAGCCAGAGCCCAACTCCTGCCATCCTTGCGACTATCCCAACTGAAGAAGTGGTCATCATTGCCGCGCCGCAAAACGCACCAACTATCACCCCCGGCAGTGTGATTGTCAGCCCAATTCCAACCGTCACTCCGCGGCCAAGATTACAAGGCCCGACCAGCACGCCGATCGTTGCTACGCCGACGCAAAATATCGTCGTTAGTATCAATACGCCAACGAACACTAGCACCAGCGTAGCTACGTCGACGCCGACCAATACACCAGCCAATACCGTCCGCCCAACTTCAACCAGCACGCCTGCGCCGATCGCCACCGCCACTGCGACAAATCGGCCGCCGACGAATACGCCGACCAAAGTGCCACCACAGTCGACTAACACGCCGACGCGTCTACCGCCAACACCGCTGCCGACCGCTACAAACGCGCCGCCGACCGCTACAAACGCGCCGCCGCCGGTCACGCGCACGCCGACGCCGACGCGTAACCCGACGAATACGCCAACCAACACATCAATCCCTACGGATACGCCGACGCGGACCAATACGTCAGTGCCGACGAACACGCCCACGCCACCACCAACCAACACGCCGACCAACACGCCGACCGACACGCCAACGTCGACCAACACGCCGACGCCGACTAACACGCCGACGCCGACCAACACGCCAACGCCGACACCGCTGCCAAGCTGCGTGGCAGGCGCTAATCCGCTCACCATCGTGAAGACCGCTGATAATGGCGCTCCGCGCTCTAATCAGGATATCACATATAGTATCTGTATCATCAACAATGGTGCGCCGATAACAATCCAAGAGGTGGATGATCTTTTTGATGATCAGTGGTTCTACACAAACTGCAACGCATTCAATACAGGTGGCAACCCAATCGCGTCGATTAGTTGCCAGCATGCACTTGGAAATGGGGGCACCCTACGCTGGATTGCCAACTATACCATTGGCACTGGGCAGTCTCTTACGCTGACCGTTACCGGAAATTACCAAGTGACTACGACAACACAATTCTGTAATAGAGCCGCCTGGTCTTCGCCGTCGGCTACGTCGAAATATACGATCATCGACTCCAACGGCCAGTCTATTCCAGGGGGCAACGATGCCTGCGTCGATGTCAGCCCTTAGATCAATGTCTAAAGTCTAACGAATGCCAGGGATGCCCCACAGCAGCAGATACATCAGGGTGCCCAGACAAAGAAACGTGCCGTATGAGATATACTGCGGCACATTAGAGCGGCCGGCGCGACGCAGTACCAATAGTATTGCGGAAAAAATGCCGGCCAGAAGCATGCCGTAGAACAGTGCCGACAGCAGATCGAGCAGGCCGACCGCCGCGCCAATGAAGATCCCCAGGTACACATCCCCAAGGCCAAACGGCGAAGCGGCGCGCGGAAACAATAGACGCGCCAGCGCGAAAAAGATCGCGAACACAAACCCAGCGACGAGCGCGCCCAGCAGTGCGTTCAAGAAATTATGATGTGGTATCAGCGAGGCTGTCGACAGCACAATCAAGGCGGCGCCAAGAATCACAAAGGTATAGATTGAGCGATGCAGCCAGTCGACCGCACCGGTGAGAATCAGTATCGCCATGACAAACGCCAGATAAAAGAATGAGGCGCTGAAGCCATAGAGGACATAAAAGCGCGCCAGCGCAATACCTGCTATTAGTTCGTTGAGCGGAAATAACCAACTCAGCGTGCGACCGCAGCAGCGCCCGCGCCCCGCCTGTGCCAGCCAGCCCACCAACGGCAGCAGCTGCCACACGGCGAGCGGGCGCCCACAGCGCGTGCAGCGCGGCCAGCCACCCATCTTGCGCTCGCGCGGCAGGCGAATCACAACAATATTTAAGAGCGTGCCGAGCACCAGGCCAGCAAGAAATATCACCACAATCATCAGGTCCATAGATCCTCGCCCTTACTGCTTCATGGCGGCGCGCATCACGTCGAGCGGCGCGGGTCGACCGGTCCAGCGCTCAAAAGCTAAAGCGGCTTGCCGCACTAGCATGCCGGCGCCGTCGAGCGGACGCGCTCCGCGTTCGGCGGCGTCGCGCAGCAGCCGAGTGGATCGATAGACCAAATCGAAGATCAGCGCACCGGGCGGTAGGAGTTCAGCCGGTAATGGCGTTTCATCGCCATGCCAGCCCACCGAGGTCGCGTTAACCACCAACCCAGCGCTAGCTAATGTGTCGGCTAGCTCGGCATCGCCGGGCGTTAGCGCGAACAGCAGCGGGCCCGCATTGGCAGCGGCTAATACATCGTCGAGCAAAGCCTCGGCCTTCTCCAGCGAACGGTTCACCACGCACAGCCGCGCAATTCCAGCCCCGACCAGCGCCACGGCGGCAGCGCGCGCGGCACCGCTGGCCCCCAGAATCACCGCGGTCTGCCCTGCGGGTTCGTAACCACCGTCTTCGCGCAGCGACGCCAGGAAGGCTGGCGCATCGGTGTTCGCGCCGGTGAGCGTGCCATCGGCCTCGCGAATAATTGTGTTTGCCGCGCCGATCGCTCGAACCTCAGAATCGAGCCGATCGAGCAATTCCAACACCGCTACTTTATGCGGCAGGGTGACATTCGCGCCGAGGATGTGCTCGGCGCGCAGCGACGCAACGCGCTCGGCAAGATCGGCCGCAGTAGTAGGCCATAGTTCATAACGAGCAAGCAATCCCAGCTCCGCGAATGCGGCATTGTGGATTGCGGGCGAGCGACTATGCGCCACCGGGTCGCCGATCACCCCAGCGAGCTTGATTTGATTGGAATACATGAATTATGGTTTTGGGCAGGCCAGAAATTCCTGCTCGTAGCGGTTGAACTCTTCAAACGTTGCCGCGAATTTATGCGTCCCAGGCTTCTCACAAGATGCGACAAAATACAAATAGTTGCCAGCCTGATCGGGCTGCGCCGCAGCCTTCAAGGCATCGAAGCCGGGATTGCTGATTGGACCGGGCGGCAGGCCGGGGTTCGCGCGGGTATTGTAGGCATAAAGCTGCGTATTGGCGCCCTGGCGTTCAATCTCGTCGGCGCTGAGTGTGTCGAGCTTGGGCCACCAATTGCCTTTCTGGCCAATCACATACTGCACGGTTGGATCAGAGCCTAACTTGCCGCCGCCAAACTGCCCAATATTCTCTGGCTTCAGTCGATTCCAGAAAACCGACGCAATGAGCGGCATCTCGGCTTTATCGGTAGCCTCGCGCTGAACGATCGACGCCATCGTGACGATCTTGTGGACGTCGACGTCGGGCACTTGGACCGTTTTCTCAAACTCGGCGTACTGCTCATCAAAGCGATTGAGCATCGTTTCAATCACATCCGTCACAGTAGCGGTCGTGGCAATGCGATACGTGTCGGGAAACAGATAGCCCTCCAACGATGCGTTCTCGGGCAGGCTGTTGAGCCGGAAATGGGTCGCTTTGAATGCCGAGCCGTTGCGCGCCATTGCCAGGAACTGATCCCCAGTAACACTGGGCAGGCCGGCAGCAGCGACTTGCTCGGCGACCTGCTCCAGGCGCAAGCCCTCGATCACCGTGAGCTGAACTTCTTCGATCTTGATGCCGGTTTGGAGCGCCGCGATGATCTGCCCCATGGTCATGTTCGGACGCAGCATATAGCGACCGGCGCGCAGCTTACCATCAAAACCTTGCGAGCGCACCAGAAAAGTAAACAGCTGCGGCAGCCGGATCAGCCCTTCGCTCCGCAGATTGGTGGCGATTGCCGTGGTCGAATCGCCAGGTTCAACCGTGAATACGACCGGTTGCTCGTCGTTGCTCACCGGTCGGCCAATTTCCCGGAGCAGAATCGAGCCAACACAGGCGATCATTAATGCTACCAGCGCCACCCCAAGAAAGAGCGCACGCAACGTCTTGGACAAGCACAACCTCCCATAGTGGCCATAATAGCTAGTACAGCTTGGGGAAATCGATTTTAGGTTAGTCGCCAGTAAGCAGGATGCAGGATGCAGTATACCGCCGACTGCCCGGGTACCCACACCCAGAGGGTACCCGGTGGCATACTGCCGACTATCAAACGGTTAGCTATTTGTGCCGAGCCGGTTATGGCGCAGCAGTAGGCGAAGGATTCGACTGGTCGCCTGGCGGGCTAGCCGGCTCGGCGGTCGGCAGCGCCACATCCTCGACTGGTACGGTGCCGTCGGGCTGCGAAAGCAGCGAACGATTGACCCAGCCATCGCCATTTGGGCTCGATATTTTTGAATTGGCGAAGTGGCGCTCGCCAAGTTGAATGCGATACCATTGCCCATCGGCGGTGACCGCTAAGAAAATCACCTCGTCGCCCTCGCTGATCCGGCCAATCACCGCACCCTGGCCAACCTGCGGCAGGGCACGCACATTCGCCGTGGCTCGCACCGTCCCAGTGATCTGAGTCTGTGCCGAGATAGTGGGCACGGGTGTGGCTTCAGCCTGAGCCTGTGCGGTCGGCAGCCTCAGGTCGAGCGCTTGGGGCGCAGTAGTCGGTGCTGGAGCCGCCAGGACACTTGAATCAACCGCCTCGAAGCCAACTTGTTTGAGTTGGGTGCGCAGATCGCCGATCACTTTCCATGCCACGATCAGCGCGACTAACATCAGCACGCAGGCGACCGCCGTCTTGATCAAATCGGCGCCGCGCAGCAACATGTTCTGGCTTTGCATATGGTTGAGCGCGCTGCGTGCTGCTCCAGCCACCGGCTCGCCCCAGCTGGTCTTGCCGCGATCCTCGCGGGCGACGCGGCGTAGCTCCAACAGTGCGCGGGCATCGCCCACCACCGCGAGCGCGCGCACCGCGCTCCAACGCACATTGCTATTTGGGTGTCGCAGGGCATCGAGCAGCGGGCCAGCCGCGCGCCCATCGCCGATCTGGCCAAGCGCCTCGGCCGCGCGATAGGCCGTCAGCCAGGGGCGATTGGGCGACAACGCCTCGTTGAGTGCTGGTACAGCCACATCGCCGAGCGCGACCAAATCGTCGCACGCACTTTGATGCAATACATGCGTAGGGTCGCCCAATGCGGCGATCAGCGTCGCAATACGCTCGCGCACCGCTTGCTGTGCCGCGCGCGACTCAGCGCGGCGAGCACTCGTCGGCAAGGCGGAAGTCCGAGAGAGTTGTCGGGTGACATTCGGGGACGCATGCGCTACTTGCCCAAGCTTTGTTTCATCAGCCGAAGCTTCTCGCTCGGCGTGCTGATCGCCGTCGAGTGACGCGTGCGCGCCGTTTGTTTGAGATTCGGTCCCAATATCCTGATCTTCCATGCGCTTCCTAAACAGCCTGCGGTGCCAACCGCTCGGGCCAACGCTGAATTATTGAGTCGATAATCACCGCCGCAGCCTGCTCCTTGGCCTGGCGCGGCAGCGTTTCGACGCCGTGGGCATCCAATAGGGTGATTTGAATCTCCTCCTGGCCAATACTTGCGACTGCCTCGTTGGCAATGATCATATCCAAACCCTTGCGTTCAAGTTTCGATCGCGCATATTCAACCAGATTCTGGGTTTCGGCGGCAAACCCAACCTTCACCAGATCGCGGCGATCCACTAGGCCGGCCAATATATCAGGATTACGGACCAGGCGAATAGTGAGCTCTTCGTCGTCGCCTTTTTTAATTTTCTCGCTCGACAGCTCGGCCGGCCGGAAATCGGCGACAGCGGCATTCATTATGAGTAGATCCGCGCCTTCGATCGCGGCGTGTACGGCATCGCGCAGCTCCAGCGCCGTCTCGATGCGCACGACCTCGACGGCCGCCGGTGCTGCAAGTGCGGTGGGGCCGGCGATCAGCAGCACCTGTGCGCCACGATCGCGCGCCGCGCTAGCCAAAGCAAAGCCCATGCGCCCCGACGCACGGTTGCCGACGAAGCGCACCGGGTCGAGCGGCTCGTGCGTACCGCCGGCGCTAACGACCACGCGCCGGCCGCGCAATCGGCCGCTGGTACGGCCAAGCAACGCCCGCAACTCGCCTTCGATCGTAGCGGCCTCGGGCATTCGGCCCTTGCCGACCATCGGCTCGGCTAATCGGCCGACTTCCGGCTCCAGGATAACCATGCCGCGCTGCCGGAGCGTGGCGATGTTCGCTTGAGTCGCGGCGTGTTCATACATGTTTGTATTCATTGCCGGAACGCATAGCACCGGCGCCTTGGTTGCAAGGACTGTCGTGGTGAGCAAATCGTCGCTCATTCCGCCGGCCAGCCGCGCCAGCGTGTTGGCGGTAGCCGGCGCGATCACCACCAGATCGGCGCGCTGTCCCAGTGAAACGTGGCCAACCACGCCATCTTCTGGCAGATCCCACAGGTTCGTGAGCACGGGCCGGCCCGTAAGTGCCTGAAAAGTCGCCGCGCCCACGAATCGCTGCGCCGACTCGGTCATGATCACATCGACAAGCGCACGTGCCAGGGTCAGATTGCGTGCAAGCTCGGCGACCTTGTAGGCAGCAATGCTGCCACTGACGCCTAAAATGATCTTTTTGCCCGCTAGCACGATAATCGCTCACAATGGCAAGAAGCATACCAACATCGCGGCATTGTAGCATTGGGAACAGTCGGAGTCAATTCGCGTCTTTATCACAAGCGGTAGGTTTTATGATCCCACAAAGTTAAGGAAAAACAATTGTAGATTATCGTATTTTTCCTCACAAGTATTCGGTGGTCCACTATCATAGCATTTAGTCTTCGTTTCCAATGGACCTTGAAGCCTGATTCGAAAGGATGTCATTCACATGGCTAAGACGCGTCTGTCAGATCGTATTTCGCGCCGGCTGTTCATTAAAGGCGCCTCACTTGGAGTTGGTATTCCAGTCGTTGGTGGGTTGCTGGCGGCATGTAGCGGTACAGCACCAAGTGCTGCGCAAGAGCCGACCGCGATGCCGGCTAATATGGATATGACGGCCGCGCCATCGGGCGGGATGACCGCCGACGAAATGGATGCGCACCACGAGGCTGGCATCAAGGCCTTCCTGGCCGGGAAAGAAACCACCACCAAAGGCAACCAGCCGCTGAAGCCAAAGATGGATGGCGACGTGAAGGCCTTTGAGCTGACCAGCAGTGTGATCCAATGGGAATACATGAAGGGTCAGAAGGTTGAGGCATGGGCCTACAACGAGCAAATTCCCGGCCCCGAGCTGCGCGTGACCGAGGGCGACAAGGTCCGTGTGATTATCAAGAACCAGCTGCCCGAGAGCACGGCAGTTCACTTCCATGGCGTGATGCTGGCAAACAACATGGATGGCGTGCCGTTCGTCACTCAACCGCCGATCAAGCCCGGCGCGAGCTTCACCTACGAATTTACGGCCAAGAATCCCGGCTCGCATATGTATCACTCGCACCACAATTCGACCAAGCAGGTCGGCAAGGGCCAATTGGGCGCGTTCATCATCGAGCCGAAGGATAAGAGCAAAGACCCGGCCTTCGATGTCGAGTATACCATGGTCCTGAATGACCAACTAGGTGGCTTCACGCTGAACGGCAAGGGCTTCCCGGCGACGGAGCCGGTAGTGGCGAAGAAAGGTCAGAAGCTGCGCATTCGCTATATGAACGAAGGCCAGATGATTCACCCATTCCACTTGCACGGCCTGCCGCAGCTTGTGTTCGCCAAGGACGGCTGGAACCTGCCGCAGCCGTGGTATTGCGACACACTCAACGTGGCGCCGGGCGAGCGCTGGGACGTGATCGTCGACTGCACCGAGCCTGGCGCATGGGCGTTCCACTGCCATATTTTATCGCACGCCGAGGGCGACAGCGGCATGTTTGGGATGGTTACCGCGCTGGTGATCCAGGAATAAGAGACTTCATAAACCATCTCTCCTTGACATAGTGCGTAGTGCGTAGGGACGCGATATATCGCGTCCCTACGCACAAGTGTTGTCAGGATTTCATCGTTGGGCGGCGGCACGGATCCCTCAAGCGCGACAAAGCCGATCCGGTCGATAAACGCCAGCGGCAAAATCAGCGTATACCCTTCGGCCCCCGGCGCGCACAAAACGGCGGGCGTACCCAGAGCAAGCGGCCAATGTAACCAGTGCACTCCAGCACGTGTTTCGCTTTGGTCGAGTAGACGCTCAAACTCGGCTGCGCTGAGCGTAGCGCCGGGGATCAGCATGGCGCACGCGTTCAACCTTCACAGGCCACCGCTCGATAGCACGTATTATTGTGGATCCACAGACTACCGGATACGTAATCGCCAGCGCCGCTGATCATCTGGAGCGCCAGCTCATACAGCTCGCCCGCTGGTAGATCCGGCCGCAATGCGTCGAGAACGTTCAACAGCGCTTCAGCTTGTGCGAGCTGGCGTTCCAACCTGACGATCTCATCCATGGTTTTTCTCTCAGGCAGAGTGGTAGTCAGGCCACTAACTTTATTATACACGCTTGCGTTACCAGCTAACGTGCATTTCGTTGGTAGCCTTATAGTATAGAGCTCATTATAAAGGCAAATAACGGGTCTGAGATCACCCTGTGAAAGATGCCGCGTGGCTGACAAAAATGACAGATGGCTTAATCAAGAGTTAACAATGGCTTGTGACTGCTTTAACAGAGCTCGACTATGATGCCGGTATCACAAGTGAATAAACGCACCGTACATCGAAGTGTTTTCTTTCGCTTGCCACTGTGGCAAGCGAATGTATGTGAAATAAGATGGAGGAACTGCCGATCATGATCTCAGCCGTCAAAAGCCGAGGAGTCTTGTTGCTACTCTTGGCGCTCGTCGTCCCAATCCTGGCCGCCTGTGGCGGCGCTGGAAC
>Ga0137374_10007106_pt1 | contig 13325 bp, 16 predicted proteins | sample SagtaG_20_FD_104811 | JGI IMG/M metagenome (GOLD analysis project Ga0137374, IMG submission 104811) | Vadose zone soil microbial communities from Sagehorn Ranch, Mendocino, California, USA - Sage1_R_100_16 metaG | ecosystem: Environmental > Terrestrial > Soil > Vadose zone | place: USA...
GCTCTCGCTTTTCCCCGAGGTCCGTGACGCCCTCGCCACGCTCAAGGTTTCAAAACTCAAACTTGCGATTCTCTCGAACGGCTCGCCGGCGATGTTGCGCCCGCTGGTGGCGGCCGCCGGACTGGGCAGCCAGATCAGGACCATCATCAGCGTCGATGCGCGAAAAATCTACAAACCGGCACCTGCGGTATACCGACTCGCGGTGGAGAGACTGCGAGCGCCGAAGACGGCGATCGGTTTCGTTTCGAGCAACTGCTGGGACGCATGCGGAGCGAAGTCTTTCGGTTTCCGTACGTTCTGGATCAACCGTACCGGCGCGCCCGTCGATGAGCTGGGCGCGACCCCCGATCATGTCATCGCGAGCCTTGCCGAGCTTCCGGCGCTGATCCGGCGTCCGCTATCATAGTTCGCGTGCCTTTCCCTCCGCTCGATTTCTGCTCCAAGTGCGGCGCCAAGCTGGCGCTGCGCGTGCCGCCCGGCGATTCGCTCCCGCGCTCCGTATGCGACAACTGCGGGACCATTCACTACCGCAATCCGCTCGTGGTGGTCGGCACGATCCCCCAGTGGGAAGACCAAGTGCTCCTTTGCAAGCGCGCGATCGAGCCGCGTCGCGGACTGTGGACGCTCCCCGCGGGATTCATGGAGCTCGGCGAGACCATCGCGCAGGCAGCGCTGCGGGAAACCCTGGAGGAAGCGAAGGCGCGCGTCGAGCTGGGCGAGGTGTTTGCGCTTCTGTCGGTGCCGCACGTGGACCAGGTGCACGTGTTCTACCGCGCCCGGCTGCTCGATTGCGATTTCGCCCCTGGCGAGGAGACCCTGGAAGTAGGGCTATTCCGCAAAGGTGAGATTCCCTGGAACGAAATCGCTTTCCGCACGATTTCCACAACTCTGCGCCACCTCTACGCCGACCGCAAGGCGGGCGCGTTCGGCTTTCACGCCGGCGAAATCCTGCCGCCGAAGTAAGCTCGCAGCGTACCGACTTACAGGCTGTAACCCTTCTCGTTGTGCAGCACGGTGTCGAGGCCTTCGTTCTCCTCCTCCGGCTGCACGCGCATTCCGGCCAGCGCGTCGCTCAGCTTGAGCAGGATCCAGGTGACCACGCCCGACCACGCCGCGACCGCGAACACGCCGGTCAGCTGCACCAGCACCTGGCCGCCCATCGTCACCTTCTCGGGATAGCCCACGCCGCCGAAATAGGCCGCGGCGAGCACGCCGGTGAGCGTCGTTCCGAGCGCGCCGCCGACCCCGTGTACGGGGAACACGTCGAGCGAGTCGTCCACATTGAGCGAGCGCTTCATGAAATTGGTGGCGAAGAAGCATGCAATGCCCGCCGCACCACCGATGACAAGGGCGCCGATCGGCCCGACGAAGCCCGAGGCCGGTGTGATCGTGCCGAGCCCGGCGACCATGCCGGTCACGATGCCGAGGACTGAGGGTTTGCCGAAGCGCAGCCATTCGCACACCATCCAGGCGAACGCTCCCGTCGCCGCGCCGATGTGCGTCACCAGCATCGCCATGCCCGCGGCGCCGTCGGCCGCGAGCGCGCTGCCCGCATTGAACCCGAACCAGCCCACCCAAAGCATGCAAGCACCCGTCACTGTCATGGCAAGATTGTGCGGCGGCATCGGCGTTTCGGGAAAACCCCTGCGCGGGCCGAGCACCAGCGCACACACCAGCGCCGCCATGCCCGCGTTCAGGTGCACGACGGTGCCACCGGCGAAATCCATGATCCCCATTTTCGCGAGCCAGCCGTCGCCCCACACCCAGTGCGCGACCGGCGCGTAGACGAAGACGAGCCACAGCAGGCTGAAGAGCAGCATCCCGGAAAACTTCACGCGCTCGGCGTAGGCGCCGAGGACCAGCGCCGGTGTGATGATCGCGAAGGTGAGCTGGAACATCGAGAACACGGTCTCCGGAATGCTTCCCCTCACCGCCTTGAAATCGACGCCGGACATGAAGGACTTGGCGAACCCGCCGTACCAGGCGTTGTTCGCGCCGCCGTCGCCGAAGGCGATGCTGTAGACGAAGAACACCCATGCGAGCGTCACCACGCAGGTGATCGCGAAGCATTGCATGAGAACGGAGAGGACGTTGCGCGAGCGCACCAGCCCCGCGTAGAAGAGCGCGAGTCCTGGGAGCGTCATGAACAGGACGAGCACCGACGCCGTGAGCATCCACGCGGTGTTCGCCGCGTCCAGCTTCGGCGGCTCGGCCGCCAGAGCCAACCGCGAGTAAAACAAGAACAGGGATATAACGAGGGAAAAACGCCAGCGGATTCTTGTCATCGTGTCCTCCTCCTAATGCAGTCTTGTGTTTTTAAATGCAGCTTCCAAACGACCCGCATTTTGCCCTAAATTGGTGCTTGGCCCAAACGTGTTGACACGGACGACCGCGACCGCTTAGCGTTGCGACGGATTCGCCCATGTACAGACGCCATTTCATGCTCGCCTGCGCCGCTTCGGCGCTCACCGCTTCGCTGCCGGCGGCGCCCGCCGACGCGAGTCCGCGCTTCTACGCCCGCGCCCGGCTTGTCGACCCGGCGGACCGGCCTCTCAGGGCGCGCGCGCTGCCCGCAGACCGCAATTTCATCTTTCACTACCCGTTTGCCGCGACACCCTGCTTTCTGCTGAACCTGGGCAGGCCGACCAAGCCTTTCGCGCGGCTGAAGACCGCGGACGAGCAAACCTATGAGTGGCCGGGCGGCGTGGGCGCGGACCACAGCATCGTCGCCTATTCGGCGATCTGCGCGCATCGGCTCACCTACCCCACCCGCGAGATCAGCTTCATCAGCTACCGCGGCGAGAAATCGGCCGGGAGCAGGTTCGCGCATGTCATCCACTGCTGCTCGGAGCACAGCCAGTACGATCCCGCCGAAGGCGCGAAGGTGCTCGCCGGCCCCGCACCGCAGCCCCTCGCCGCGATCCTTCTCGAGCACGACCGGGAAAACGACGGCCTGTACGCCGTAGGGACCCTGGGTGGAGAGCTGTTCAACGAGTTCTTCAGCAAGTACGAATTCCGCCTCGCCCTGGATCACGCTGGGCATGCCCGTACGGTGGTCGAGAGCCGCTGCGTCGTGAGCGAGCTGGCGCAGTACTGCAGGCAGCAGGTGAAGTGCTGAAAGCGGGATGATTCCCTGGCTGGAGCGCGACACGCCCTTCCCGCCGATCCAGTCTGCGCTCAGGGATCCGAACGGGTTGCTCGCGGCAGGCGGCGACCTGTCCTGCGAGCGCCTGCTCGAAGCCTATCGCCACGGCATCTTTCCCTGGTTTTCCGAAGGCGATCCGATCCTGTGGTGGAGCCCGGACCCGCGCATGATCCTGTTTCCCGCGGAGCTCAGGATTTCGCGCTCACTCGAGAAAACCCTGCGCAATCGTTCGTATGAAGCGCGCTTCGATTCCGCCTTCGACGAAGTCGTGGCCGGCTGCGCCGCGCCCCGCAAGGGCGAGCCCGGCACCTGGATCAGCGGCGCGATGAGCGAGGCCTACCGGGGCCTGCACCGGCTCGGATACGCGCATTCGGTCGAAACCTGGATCGACGGGGATCTCAGCGGAGGTCTCTACGGTGTGGCGATCGGCCGGGTGTTTTTCGGCGAGTCGATGTTCTCCCGCGCCCGCGATGCCTCGAAGATCGCGCTCGCCGCGCTGGTTGCACACCTCGAGTCGGCGGGCTTCGGGCTCATCGACTGCCAGATGCGCACGCGGCACCTGGAGACGCTGGGCGCGCGCGAGATTCCCCGGCGCCGGTTTTCCAGGTTGCTCGAAGAGTTGATACACTATCCGCACTCGCCGGGCAGCTGGTCCGGCGCATCTGTCGCGCAGGTGCGATGTCGAAGCTGAACGATCTGCCGCACGCCGTACTGCAGTTCTACGTGACTGCGCCCTACCCCTGCAGCTATCTGCCGGGCAGGATGGCGCGCTCGCAGGTCGCGACTCCCAGCCATCTGATCGGCACCGAGCTCTACGCGGACCTGGTGCGGCTCGGCTTTCGCCGCAGCGGCATCTTTACCTACCGGCCCTATTGCGATCACTGCCGCGCCTGCGTTCCGGTGCGCGTCCCGGTCGCGGAGTTTCGCGCCTCGCGCAGCCAGCGGCGGGCCCTGGCAAAGCACGCGGGGCTGCAGCACGCGGTGACGGCGCTGCGCTTTCGCGTCGAGCACTACTCGCTCTATCTTCGCTATCAGGCGAGCCGGCACTCCGGCGGCGGCATGGACCAGGACAGCCGCGACCAGTACTCGCATTTCCTGCTGCAGAGCCGGGTGAGCACGCGGCTGGTGGAATTCCGCGACAAAGGCAAGCTCATGATGGTGTCGATCGTCGACCAGCTGGGCGACGGGCTTTCCTCGGTCTACACTTTCTACGATCCCGACTCCGCCGGCGCGAGTTTCGGGACCTACAACATCCTGTGGCAGATCGGGCAGTGCCGCCGCGCCGCCCTGCCCTATCTGTATCTCGGCTACTGGATCAAGGACAGCCGCAAGATGTCCTACAAGGCGCACTTCAGTCCGATCGAGGGTTTCATCGACGGCACCTGGCGAGCGCTCGCGCCCGAAGAGATACATTCCTAGACCGGGAGCCCGGTCGCGCCGCGGTAAAATGGCGCATGCTCTATCGCGTCGTCCGGCCGCTGCTGTTCGCGCTCGACCCGGAGACGGCGCACGGTCTCAGTCTCGGCTGCCTCGATGTCCTGGCGCGGCTCGGCGCCGCGTCGCTCGCCGCTTCCGCCGCGCCGCGCATGCCGGTGCGGGTGATGGGGCTGGATTTTCCCAATCCGGTGGGGCTTGCAGCGGGGCTGGACAAGGACGGAAGACACATCGATGGGCTCGCCGCTCTCGGATTCGGCTTCGTCGAAGTCGGTGCCGTGACGCCGCGGCCGCAACCGGGCAACCCCAGGCCGCGCCTGTTCCGCCTGCCCGAAGCCGAGGCGCTCATCAACCGCCTCGGGTTCAACAACGACGGCGTGGAGGTCCTGACGGAAAACATCCGTCGCTCGCGCTATCGCGGCATTCTCGGGGTCAATGTCGGAAGAAATTTCGATACGCCGAACGAGCGCGCAGCCGACGACTACCTGGCCTGTCTGCGCGAGGTGTATTCCTTCGCGAGTTTCGTCACCGCGAACGTCTCCTCGCCCAATACGAAAGATCTGCGGGCATTGCAGCGCCCCGATGAGCTCGATGCGCTCCTCGCCGCCCTCGCCGCGGAGCGCGACCGGCTGGCAAAGCAGCACGGAAGACGCGTTCCTCTGGCGGTGAAGGTCGCACCGGACCTGGACGAGTCCGGAATCGAGGCGATCGCCGACCTCGTCGCCGCCCGCGGCATCGACGCCGTCATCGCGACCAATACGACCGCGTCGCGCGAAGGGGTCGGGCACCTTCGCGCGAGCCGCGAGCCGGGCGGCCTTTCCGGTGCGCCGCTCAAGTCGCCCGCCACCGCGGTGGTGGCGAAGCTGCGGCGCGCGCTTCCCGCGAGGGTCGCGATCATCGGGGTGGGCGGAATCGCGAGCGCGGCCGACGCTCGCGAAAAGCTCGATGCCGGCGCGGACCTCGTCCAGCTTTATACCGCTCTGGTCTACCGGGGACCGGGACTCGTCGGCGAAATCGTGCGCGGCCTGGCGTCCCCGGAGCGCTCGCGATGAGCGGACTCGTCCAGCGGATCGATGCGCTGCTGCCGCAGACGCAGTGCACCAAGTGCGGCTACCCCGCGTGCAGGCCGTATGCGGAAGCGATCGCGAGAGGCGAGGCCGAAATCAATCAATGCCCGCCTGGAGGCGACGCCACCATCGGCGAGCTGGCGGCGCTGCTCGGTCGCAAGATCCGGCCCCTCAATCCCAAGAACGGCATCGAGCAGCCGCGCCGCGTCGCGCTGATCGACGAGGCGCGCTGCATCGGCTGCACTCTGTGCATCCAGGCCTGCCCGGTCGATGCCATCGTCGGAGCGCCGCAGCTGATGCACACGGTCGTGACCGAGCTTTGCTCCGGTTGCGACCTGTGCGTCGCGCCCTGCCCGGTGGACTGCATTGCAATGGTGACCGCGACGGGCGCCGATGCGACCTGGGACCGGGCCCGGGCGCACGCCGCCCGCGAGCGCTTCGAGCGGCGCCGGTCGCGGCACGAGCGCGAGCGCCGGGAACGCGCCGAGCGCCTGGCACAGCGCGCTCTCCAGGCGAAAGAAGATCCCGACACGGAGAAAAAGCGCGCGATCATCCAGGCCGCGATCGAGCGCGCGCGGGCGCGAAGGCGGGCGGTGTGAATCCGCAAAAACGCCGGAAGATCTTCGAGCGGCTGCGCTCGGCCAACCCCCATCCGACGACCGAGCTCGCGCACCGGACGCCCTTCGAGCTGCTGGTGTCGGTGGTGCTGTCGGCGCAGGCCACCGACAAGAGCGTGAATTCTGCGACAGAAAAGCTCTATCGCGTGGCCAACACCCCGCAGGCCGTGCTCGCCTTGGGCATGGAGGGATTGATCGAACACATCCGCACGATCGGCCTGTACCGTTCCAAGGCGAAGCACATCCTCGAAACCTGCCGGCTGCTCCTCGAGCGTCACGGCGGGAACGTACCCGAATCGCGCGAAGCGCTCGAGGCGCTCCCCGGAGTCGGCAGGAAAACCGCCAGCGTGATCCTCAACACCGCCTTCGGCCATCCGGCCATCGCGGTGGATACGCACATCTTTCGCCTCGCCAACCGCACCGGCCTCGCGCCGGGCAAGGACGTGCGCGAAGTCGAAGACAGGTTGCTGAAATTCGTCCCCGAGGAATTCCGCAAGGACGCGCACCACTGGCTGATCCTGCACGGGCGCTACGTATGCAAGGCGAGAAAACCCGACTGCCCGACTTGCATCATCCGGGACCTGTGCGAGTTCCGAAAAAAAACCAAAGCCTGAAGCTCGCGAAGCTTCAGCGAACGACGTGCAGCGAGCCCTTCTGGCGCGAATAAAACGCCGCGAGATCGGCCATGTCCTGCGAGTTGAGGCTGCCGACCTGAGCGCTCATGATCGGGTTCTTGCGCGCGCCCGACTGGTAGTCGCGCAGCGCCTTCAGCAGGTAGTCGTAGTGCTGCCCGGCGAGCCGCGGAAAATCCGGCCCCGCGGGGCTGTTTCCGTCGGGCCCGTGGCAGGCGGCGCAGGGCTGGGACTTCTGTTTTCCGGAGGCCGCATCGCCCGCGGCGAAGGCTTGCGCGCTGAAACACGCGAGCGCGAGGGCGAGGAGCTTCCTCATCTGCCCGCCTTTCCCGTGCCGCCATAGTAGGCGGCGAGGTCGGCCATGTCCTGGCCGGAGAGGCTTTTCGCGATTCCCTGCATGCTCGGATGGCCGCGGTCGCCCGCCCGGTAAGCTTGCAGCGCCTTGACGATATAGTCGGGAGACTGTCCCGCGATCATGGGCACCGAGTAGACCTCGGGGAACGCGGTCTTGTACATCGGGATGCCGTGGCAGCCGATGCACATCGAGTTCTTTCCCTTCGCGGCTTCGGCGTTTCCGACGGTTTGCGCGTGCGCCGGCAGGTATGCCAGGAGCAGAAGGACCGGCGATATTCTCACTCTTCGTTTCCGAAAGGCGTCTGGTACTGCGAGAAGGTCGGCCGATTCTATACGATGCGCTCCGCGAGGGTCAAAAACGGGTCAAACAGCGCTCCACTCCTTGTGCCACCGCCGCCGCGATTCGCTTGCGAACTTCCTCCGACTGCACTTTCAGTTCTTCGTCGCGGTTGACGATGACGCCCGCCTCGAGAAGGACAGCGGGCGTTCTCGCGGTCTTGAGCACGATCAGGTTATCGTAGTAGTGCACGCCGTTCCTCCGGTCGGCAAACGGCTTGTTCTCCCCCGGGATCGGATCGGCGTGATAGAGCGAAGGCGAGAAACCGGCATGGCGCAGCGCCTCGCCGATCGCCGAGGCGCAGGTGAGGCTTCGTTTGACCGCTGCGTTCTTGCGCGAAACGAACAGGGAAAATCCGGAATACCGGTCGCTGAACGCTCGCTCGACGCGGTCGTGCTCCCAGGTCTCGAGGAAATGCGGCTGCACCGAATCGTGGTGCACCGAAAGGAGAAAATCCGCGTCCGCCGCGGCGGCGGTGCGCTGCGTGAGCCGCGACATCAAGCCGTCGGCGCCGATCAGCAGGGTTGCCAATCCACGGCCGCGCACGGCGGACTCGATTTCCGCCGCAAGCTCGCGGTTGAAGTCCAGCTCGGGACGCCCGCGCGCGCTGGTCGCGCCCGGCTCCTCGATGAAATGTCCCACGTCGATGGCGACGACGGCCAGCGCCCGGGCGGAAGCGGCAACACACAGCAGCAGCGGAAACAATGCACGCACCGCGCGATTGTATACAATGAGGCGCAACCCGATCCGAGGATGGACCGATGCGATTCAAAGGCTCTGAAGCTTACGTCTCCACCGACGACCTCACGCTCGCCGTGAACGCGGCGATCACGCTGCAACGCCCCTTGCTGGTAAAAGGCGAGCCGGGCACCGGCAAGACCATGCTCGCCGTGGAGGTTGCAAAGGCGCTCGGGCTGCCGCTCCTCGAATGGCACATCAAATCCACGACCAAGGCACAGCAGGGCCTGTACGAGTACGACGCGGTGAGCCGCCTGCGCGATTCCCAGCTGGGCGACCCGCGCGTGCACGAGATCCGCAACTACATAATGCGCGGAATGCTGTGGCAGGCGTTCACTTCCGAGACGCCGATCGTGCTCCTCATCGACGAGATCGACAAGGCCGACATCGAGTTTCCCAACGATCTTCTGCGCGAGCTCGACCGCATGGAGTTTTTCGTCTACGAAACGAAGGAGCTCGTCAAGGCACAGCAGCGCCCGATAGTGTTCATCACCTCGAACAACGAAAAGGAGCTGCCCGACGCCTTTCTGCGTCGTTGTTTCTTTCACTACATCCGCTTCCCCGACAAGGAAACGATGGAGAGAATCGTCGAGGTGCATTTCCCGGGGCTCAAGAGATCGCTGCTTCGCGAAGCCCTCGAAGTGTTCTTCGAGGTGCGCGAAGTGCCCGGCCTCAAGAAAAAGCCCTCGACCTCCGAGCTGCTCGACTGGCTGAAGCTCCTGCTCGCCGAGGACATTTCGCCCGAGGCCCTGAGGGCCAAGGACCGCAAGACCATCATCCCGCCGCTGCACGGCGCGCTGCTCAAGAACGAGCAGGACGTCCACCTGTTCGAACGTCTCATCTTCATGTCGCGGCAAAGGTCCTGAGGTTTCGTGCCGTGCTTTCCGGATTCTTCGTCAAGCTCAAGGACCACAAGATCCCGGTTTCGATCAAGGAGTGGCTGACCTTGCTCGAAGCGATGCAAAAAGACGTGATCTCGCCTTCGATCGACGAGTTCTACTACCTGTCGCGCACCACGCTGGTGAAGGACGAGCAGAATTTCGACAAGTTCGACCGCGCCTTCGGCGAGTATTTCAGGGGCATCGAGTCGGTCGCCGGAGTCGAGCTCGACGTGCCGCTCGAATGGCTGCTCAAGCAGGTCGAGCTGAATCTTTCGCCCGAGGAGAAAGCGATGATCGAGGCGCTGGGCGGCTGGGACAAGCTCATGGAGGCCCTGAAAAAACGGCTCGAGGAGCAAAAAGGCCGGCACCAGGGCGGCAACAAGTGGATCGGCACCGCCGGCACCTCGCCTTTCGGCGCCTACGGCTATAACCCGGAGGGCGTGCGCATCGGCCAGGACGGGTCGCGCCACCGCAGCGCAGTGAAGGTGTGGGACCAGCGCGAATACCGCAACCTGGACGACTCGGTGGAACTGGGCACGCGCAACATCAAGGTGGCGTTGCGGCGCCTGCGCAAGTTCGCCCGCGAAGGCGCGCCGGAAGAGCTCGACCTCGACGCCACCATCGACAGGACCGCGCGCAACGCCGGGGTTCTCGACCTCAGCATGCGCCCCGAGCGCCACAACGCCGTCAAGGTGCTGATGTTCCTCGACATCGGCGGCTCGATGGACGACCACGTGAAGCTGTGCGAGGAGCTCTTTTCGGCGGCGAAGACCGAGTTCAAGCATCTGGAGTATTTTTATTTCCACAACTGTCTCTACGACTATGTGTGGAAGGACAACCGCCGCAGGCACTCCGAGCGGACCCGGACCTTCGACATCATGCACAAGTACGGGCACGACTATAAGCTCGTCTTCGTCGGGGATGCGACCATGAGCCCCTACGAGATCCTGCAGCCGGGCGGCTCGATCGAATACTCCAACGACGAAGCCGGCGCGGTGTGGCTGAAGCGCATGCTCGACGTATATCCTCGGGCGGTCTGGCTCAATCCCGAACCGGAGGAGATCTGGCCCTACCGCCAGTCGATCGGCATCCTCAAGGAAATCATGGGAGGGCGCATGTATCCCACCACCATCCTGGGCCTCGAGCGCGCCATGCGCGCCCTGGTGAAATGACGATGCGAGCGCTCGCCGTAGCCCTCGTTCTCCTCGCTTTGCTGATCGCCGCGCTCGACGCCGCCGCCGCGCGCCAGGGCAAGCGGCAGCTTTGGGGAGCGATCGCCTACGACATCAAGACGGGCTCCTACGGCTACGCCGTCGACCGGAAGACCAAGCGCGACGCCGAAACGGATGCCTTCCGCCAGTGCGGCTCGAACTGCGGCCTGATCCGGACCTTTCGGGACGCGTGCGCGGCGGTCGCGGCCAAGCCGACCCGCACGTCTTCCGACACCGGCGCATCCCGGGAGATCGCCGAAGCCAAGGCGCTCAGGAAATGCGGCGACAACTGCAAGATCGCCGTGTGGGCGTGCACGTCCGAGAAATGAGCTACGCCTGTCCCGGCGGCGGCGCGACTTTCAAGACTTCCTCCAGGGTAGTCAAGCCCATCGCGACTTTCATCGCGCCGCTGATCCTGAGCGGCTTCATGCCTTCCTTGTAGGCCTGGTCCCTGATTTTGGCGACGTCCGCTTCGGCATTGACCAGCCGCTTCACCTCCGCGGAAAGGAGCAGGATCTCGTACAGGCCGATGCGGCCGGTGTAGCCGGTGTTGCGGCATTCGAGGCAACCCACCGGCCGGTAGATGTACGCCGGACGCTTGGCCTTCCAGGGCGCGACGAACTCCTCCCAGCCGGGATCGCCATCGCGCTCGGCTTCGTAGGCGACTTTTTCCTTGCAGTGCCTGCACAGCGTGCGCACCAGGCGCTGCGCCATGACCCCGAGGATGGTCGAGTTGAGCAGGTAGGACGGCACCCCGAGCTCGAGCAGCCGCGTGATCGCGCTGGCGGAGTCGTTGGTGTGCAGCGTGGAGAGAACCAGGTGTCCGGTGAGCGCGGCCTGCACCGCCATCTCCGCGGTCTGGATGTCGCGGATCTCGCCGACCATGATGATGTCCGGGTCCTGGCGCATGAGCGCGCGCACGCCCTCGGCGAAACCGAGCTCGATCGACTGCTGCACCTGCATCTGGTTGAAGGCGGGCTCGATCATCTCGATCGGGTCCTCGATGGTGCACACGTTCACCTCGGGCGTGGCGAGCGTCTTCAGCGTCGAATAGAGCGTGGTGGTCTTGCCAGAGCCGGTCGGCCCCGTCACCAGGATGATGCCGTTCGGCTGGGCGGTCATCTGCTTCCAGCGCGTCTTGTCGTCCTCGGAGAATCCGAGCTCCGCGAAGTCCTTGACGATCACCTCCGGGTCGAAAACGCGCATCACGAGCTTCTCCCCGAACGCGGTCGGCAGCGTGGAAAGGCGCAGCTCCACGTCCTGGCCGTCGGCGGTGCGCGTCTTGATGCGGCCGTCCTGCGGGCGGCGCTTTTCCACCACGTCCATGCGCCCGAGGATCTTGATGCGCGAGGTCATCGCCGCCATCACCGCCATGGGGATCTGGTATACCGGGTGCAGCACACCGTCGATGCGGAAACGCACCTCGCCCGCGTCGCGGCGCGGCTCCATGTGGATGTCGCTTGCGCGCTGGTCGAACGCGTATTGCCACAGCCAGTCCACCACGTGGACGATGTGCTGGTCGTTCGCGTCGAGCTGCTGGTTGGTCCTGCCGATCTCGACGAGCTGCTCGAAATTGCCGATGCCGCTGCGCTGCTCGCCTTTCTGGGCCGCGCCTTTCACCGATTTCGCGAGGTTGTAGAACTCGACCTGGTAGCGGCTGATGTCCAGGGGATTGGCGATGACGCGGCGGATCTCCAGCCGCAGCATCTGCCTCAGCTCCTTTTCCCAGTCCTTGACGTAGGGCTCGCAGGTCGCGATCACCGTCTCGCGCGTGTTCGCTTCGACCGGGAGAATCCTGAAGCGCGCCGCGTAGTGACTGGACATCACCTCGGTGACTGCGGAGAAATTGATCTTGAGCGGATCGATGTGGAAGTACTCCATCCCGGTCTGGCGGGCGAGCCACTCGGTGAGCCATTCGAGGGAGAGCGCCTTCTGCGGAGGCTTGCGGGAGCGCCACTTCTGGTCGGCTATCACGACAAGCGGGTGGTGGTCGCCGCGATGCAGCCTCCGGTCGGCGAGGAGCTTGTCCGCGTCCGCCTTGGGCACGAGGTCTTCGGCGACGAGGGCCTGGAGCACCTCGGAGAGCGTGAGGCGGTGGTCCCGGCTCGTTTGTGCGGCAATCTGCATGGCCGGGAATATAGCCAGCCGCCGTGGAACGGGCAAGCATTTTGACTTTGCCGCCCGACTGCGCGATGCTAACCGCCCCAAAAACTCGAAACTGCGGAGGCCGAAATGACCATCAAAGTCGGCGACACTCTTCCCGACGGCAAGCTGTCCGAATCCACCGAATACGACGCGGCCGCGGGATGCCCGATCAACCCGCACGACATCAGCGTCGCGGAAGCGGCCAAGGGCAAGAGGATCGTCATCTTCGCCGTGCCGGGCGCGTATACGCCGACCTGCTCGGCGAAGCACGTCCCGAGCTACGTGAAAAACTACGACAAGCTCAAGGGGAAGAAGGTTGACGAGATCTGGTGCGTCGCGACGAACGACGCCTTCGTGATGGCCGCCTGGGGCCGCGACCAGAAGGCGGGCGGCAAGATCCGCATGCTCGGCGACGGCAGCGGCGAGTGGACCAGGAAGCTCGGTCTCGAGCTCGACCTCATGGCGCGCAACATGGGCGTGCGCTCGCAGCGCTACTCGATGCTGGTCGAGAACGGAGTGGTGAAGAAGTTGAACGTCGAGGCGGCGGGGAAGTACGAAGTGAGCGGCGCCGAGGTGATGCTGGCGCAACTCTAAGCCCGCGAGTGGCGGGCGAGCTGTGCCGGATCGGCGCTAACCCGCCGAGGCCATGGGACTGCTGGTTCGTCGTCTGGTTCCGCACGGAGTCGGCCGCGTTCTCGCGTGGCCTGACACCGCATTGTTGGCCGGAGCGGTGATGCTCACCGCGGGCACTCCGTTCACCGCCA
>Ga0137374_10007110_pt1 | contig 13322 bp, 11 predicted proteins | sample SagtaG_20_FD_104811 | JGI IMG/M metagenome (GOLD analysis project Ga0137374, IMG submission 104811) | Vadose zone soil microbial communities from Sagehorn Ranch, Mendocino, California, USA - Sage1_R_100_16 metaG | ecosystem: Environmental > Terrestrial > Soil > Vadose zone | place: USA...
TCGAGCGCGGCGTCCTTCTCGATGTGCTTGCGGTACTCGTCGAGGGTCGTCGCGCCGACCGCGCGCAGCTCGCCGCGCGCGAGCATCGGCTTCAGCATGTTCGACGCGTCGACGGCCCCCTCGGCGGCGCCCGCGCCGACGATCGTGTGCAGCTCGTCCATGAACACGATGATCTGGCCCCCGGCCTCGGCGATCTCCTTCAGCACCGCCTTCAGCCGGTCCTCGAACTCGCCGCGGTACTTGGCGCCCGCGACCAGCGCGCCGATGTCGAGCGCGATCACGCGCCTGTCGCGCAGCGACTCGGGCACGTCGCCCGACACGATGCGCTGCGCGAGGCCCTCGACGATGGCCGTCTTGCCGACGCCCGGCTCGCCGATCAGCACCGGGTTGTTCTTGGTGCGGCGCGAGAGGACCTGGATGACGCGGCGGACCTCGTCATCGCGGCCGATGACGGGGTCGAGCTTGCCGCTCTCGGCCGCCTCGGTGAGGTCGCGGCCGAAGCGCTCGAGCGCCTGGTAGCGGTCCTCGGGGTTCTGGTCGGTCACGCGGTGCGGGCCGCGCACCTGCTCGACCGCCTCGGCGAGCTGCTCGCGCGAGGCGCCCGCGTCGATGGCGGGCTCGGCCGCCAGCGCGAGCAGGAGGTGCTCGGTGGAGACGTACTCGTCGCCGAGGCCGCGCGCCTCCTCGTCCGCGTTCTGCAGGAGCCGAATCAGATCCTGGCCGAGCGCGGGGGCGCTCGCCTCGCCGCTGACCGTGGGGAGAGCGTCGAGCGCCTCGTTCACGCGGCGCCGGACGCGCTCGGGATCGGCGCCCGCGCGCCGCAACACCGGCACGACGATGCCGCCGTCCTGCTCGAGCAGCGCGACGAGGAGGTGGTGGGGGACCACCTCCGGGTTGTGGCGGGCGCCGGCAAGCCGCTGGGCAGCGGCAAGGGCCTCCTGAGACTTGATGGTGAAGCGATCAGCCTGCATAGAAAATCTAAGTCAGTGTATAGCAAGGGGTCAGACCCCGTCTGCCTTTCGCGGGAGCGCCGGGCGCGGGCGAGAGGCAGCGGTGAAGGGGCGTGCTCAGGCCTACCGTCCTGACTAGGTGACCGTATAGGTACCCCAGCCAGGACGGTCCACCTCCTCAGTGCCAGTCGTTCGCCGGAGCAAGCCCGGCACGTCGGCGGAGAGCGACCGCGCCCGAGCTCAGCCGCGCGCGCCCGCCGCTCCAGCCGCCGCCGGCGCGGGGCCCGCGCGCGTTCCGACGGGGTCCTGCGAGAGCCGGTTCGCCAGATAGACCGGGATGATCGACAGCAGGATCAGCAGCAGGCCAACCACGTTGACGATCGGCAGCTGGTTCGGCCGCGCGTAGTTCGTGAAGATCCAGATCGGGAGCGTCTCGTCCTGCCCGATCGTGAAGGTCGTGACGATGATCTCGTCCAGCGACAGCGCGAAGGCGAGCAGGCCCCCCGCCACGAGCGCCGTCCGCAGCGTCGGGAAGGTGACGAAGCGGAACGTCGTCCAGCCGTTGGCGCCCAGGTCCATCGACGCCTCCTCCAGCGACGTCCCGCTCCGCCGCAGCCGCGCGACCGCGTTGTTGAAGACGACCACGATGCAGAACGTGGCGTGGCCGACGATCACCGTGAAGATCGACAGGTCGATCCCGAGCACCTGCGTGAAGGTCGCATTGAGCGCCATGCCGGTGACGATCCCCGGCAGCGCGATCGGGAGGACGATCAGGAACGAGATCGTCTCGCGGCCGAAGAAGCGGTAGCGCGACACCGCCATCGCGGCGAGCGTGCCGAGGAGAAGCGCGATCGCGCTCGCGCCGAGCGCCGCCCTGATCGAGGTCCAGAACGCGTCGCGCACGCCCGGGTTATTCACGGCGCGGTCGAACCACTCGAGCGTGAAGCCGTCGATCGGCCACGCCTGCGAGCGCGACTCGTTGAAGGCGTAGATCCCGATCACGATCAGCGGGATGTAGATGAACGCGAGCGCGACCGCGGTCCCGATCCTGAGCACCCAGCGCACGCCGGGGGAGATGTGCATCAGCCCCGCCCCGTCACAGAGACTCGAACGCGCCCAGGCGGCGCGCGATCAGGAGGTACACGATCATGATCGCCACCGGCACCGTCGCGAACGCGGCGGCCAGCGGCAGGTTGTTCGCGATGCCGACGTTGCTGTAGACGACGTTCCCGATGAACTGCGTGCTCGAGACCAGCGTCGGCGCGATGTAGTCGCCCAGCGTGAGCGAGAAGGTGAAGATCGAGCCGGCCACGACGGCGGGGAGCGCCAGCGGCATCACCACCCGGCGGAACGTCATCCACGGCCGCCCGCCGAGGTCGCCCGAGGCGTCGAGCATCGAGTTCGGGATCCGCTCGAGCCCCGCGTAGATGGGCAGCACCATGAACGGAAGCCACAGGTACGAGAAGACGAGCCAGGTGGCCACGTTCCCGAACCCGGGGCCGCTCAGCCCGAACGGGTCGAGCGCCCAGTTCACGATCCCGTCGTGCTGGAGCATGATCCGCCACGTGTAGACCTTCACGAGGTAGCTCGACCAGAGCGGCATCAGCACCGCCACGACCAGCAGGGCGCGCACGCGCGGCGACGCCACCTTCGCCATGTAGAACGCGATCGGGAAGGCGAGGATCGCGTCGGTGATGGTCACGAGCGACGCGATCAGCACCGTGCGGAGCACGATGTTCCGGTAGACCGGGGTCTCGGCGAGCTCCTTGAAGTTCTGGAAGCCCGCCTCGTGCACGATCTTGCCGCTGAACTCGTCGAGCTGCCACAGCGACGCGACGAACAGAACCGCGAGCGACCCCAGGTACGCGATCAGGAGCCAGCCGACCGGCCCCGCCAGCAGCAACGAGAGCTGAAGGCGGGGCCGGCGCCAGAGGTATCTGGCCACGGCGGCCAGCTCAGATCCCTAGCCCTTGATCTCCGTCCAGGCCTTGACCCACTCGGAGTAGTCCTTGCAGACGTCCCCGCGGTCGTCGCCGCACTCCTTCCGCGGCGTCGTCCAGTAGGCGACCTTGTCGAAGTACGCCTCGTCGTCGGCGTGGAAGATCTTGCAGTGATCCTTGTTCTCGGTCAGCGCGCAGGACTTCCGGTTCGCCGGTGCCTCCCCGAACCACTCGGCCACCGCGGCGTTCGCCTTGGGGCTGATGATGTGGTTCATCCACTTGTACATGCAGTTCGGGTGCTTGGCGTCCTTGGCGATCATCCAGGTGTCGGACCACCCGGTTGAGCCCTCCTTGGGCAGGATGGCCTCGATCGGCGGCGACTTCTTGTCCGCCTCCACGAGGTTGGCGATCACCTGCCACGTGGTTCCGACGACGGTGTCTCCGGACGTGAAGGACGCCTGCTCCTTCGTGTAGTCGGACCAGTACTCGCCGATCACGTCACGCTGCTGCTTCAGCAGGTCGACGGCCGCCTGGAACTGCTTGTCGTCGAGCTCGTAGACGTTGTCGATCCCGAGGTCCGGCTGGGTGGCCTTCAGGTAGAGCGCCGCGTCCGCGAGGTAGATCGGGCTGTCGTACGCGGTGACCTTCCCCTTGTAGGGCTTGCTGTCGTCGCCGCCCCAGACGACCGACCACGAGTCGGGCGCGGGCTTCACGACGTCCTTGTTGAACATCAGGAGGTTCGCGCCGCGGCCGTGCGGGATGCCATAGTTCACGCCGTCGACGGTGTTGTGCGGCTTGTCCTTCAGCCCGTCGAACACATCGGCGTAGTTCGGGACCAGATCGGTGTTGACCGGTGCGACGTCGCCGCCGGCGATCAGCCGGAGCGTCGCGTCGCCCGACGCGGACACGCCGTCGTACTTGCCGGTGCGCATCAGCGTGACCATCTCGTCCGAGGTGTTGCCGATCTTCACGTTGACGTTGCAGCCCGTCTCCTTCTCGAAGTCGGACACCCAGTCCACGTTCGGGTCGGTCGAGCCGTCCTCGACGTAGCCGGCCCAGGCGATCAGGTTCACCTGGCCCTCGCCCTTGCCGACCTTCTTCAGGGCCTCGCTACCGCCGCCTCCGCCTCCACCGCCGTTGTCGTCGTCGCCGCCGCAGCCGGCTGCGGCGAGCCCGGCCAGCGCGAGTGTCAGCACGGCGAGCATCAGCCACCATCGCCGGGGATGTGCACTCAACTTGGTCCCTCCTCTGGGGTTGCTTCCTGCGAATCCGGGATCGCGTAGGCGTACTCGCCGTGCCAGCCGACGCGAACGCGGCGACCCCTCTGTTCGAGCGCCTCCTGCGAGGACATCTCGAGGTTCTGGCGGACGATATGCAGCTCGCCGCCCTCGTCCAGCTCGACCACGAAGCGGGTGACCATCCCGACGTACGCGACATCGCTGATGCGGCCCTCCTCCACGTGGAGCCCGTTCGCGCTCTCGGCGCCGTCCAGGATCCGTACCTTCTCGGGCCGGATCGTGAAGCGCCGCCCGTCGCGTTCGACGATGTTCGAGACGCCCACGAAGCCCGCCACGAACTCGTTCGCCGGGTGCTCGTAGACGTCCGCGGGCGGGCCGACCTGCTCGATTCGCCCGTCTGCGAACACGGCCAGGCGGTCGCTCATCGTGAGCGCCTCCTCCTGGTCGTGGGTCACGTACACGAACGTGATGCCGACGTCGCCCCGGATCGAGCGCAGCTCCTGCTGCATCTGCTGGCGCAGCTTCAAGTCGAGCGCGCCGAGCGGTTCGTCGAGGAGCAGCACGCGCGGCCGCTTCACGAGCGCGCGCGCCAGTGCGACGCGCTGGCGCTGGCCGCCCGACAGCTGGGCCGGCCGGCGCCTCTCGTAGCCCCCGAGGCGCACCATCTCGAGCGCCTCCGCGGCGCGGCGGCGGCGCTCCTCCTTGCCGGTTTTGGCGATACGCAGGCCGTATTCGACGTTCTCGCCCACGCTCATGTGGGGAAAGAGCGCGTAGTCCTGGAAGACGGTGTTCACGTCGCGCTCGTAGGGAGGGAGGTCGGTTACGTCGCGCCCCGCCAGCTCTACCCTTCCTTCGTCGGGCCGCTCGAACCCCGCGATCATTCGCAGGCAGGTGGTCTTTCCCGAACCGGACGGGCCCAGGAGAGTGAAGAACTCGTCCTCACGTATGTCCAGGTCGACCCGGTCGACCGCCACGACGTCTCCGTACGTCTTGCGAGCTCCGTCGAGGCGCACGGCAACGTCCCCGTTATGGGTCATCCCGGCCTCTTGTACACCCTGGAGCGCCCGCTGTGCGAGTAGTTCGCGTTAATTTGCGCCTCCTCGTCGCCCTCGGTGTGCTCGCTATATCCGGCCCGGCGCACGCCGCGCCCATCTCGGCGCACGCGATGGTGCACACCTGCTGCAGCCCGATGGGCCTGAAGGAGCGCGTCTTCAGCGAGGCGAAGGAGCTCGGCTCCGCGTACATCCGAGTCGACGTCGAGATGAACGCGATCTTCGAGGACCCAACCGGGGCCAAGGCCGGCACGCCGAACTGGAGCGGCCTCGACGAGGTGATGGAGCTCTCGAAGAAGTACGACCTGCCGGTGCTCGGGATCCTGCTCGCGCCGCCGCGGTTCACCTCGGCGTGCCCGGAGCGGTGGCCCGACTCGGCCAAGTGCGCCGCGGCCGACACGGACGAGTTCGGGGCGCTGGCCGGCGCCGTCGCCGAGCACGCCGCGGACACGATCCACCACTGGGAGATCATCAACGAGCCCGACGGCCACTGGGCCTTCGAGGGCACGCCCGAGCAGTACGCCGCGATGCTGAGCGCCGCCCACGACGGCATCAAGGCGCGCGTGCCGGACGCGAAGGTGGTGCTCGGCGGGCTGATGCGCCCGCACAAGCCGGGCTGGCTCGAACGCGTCTTCGCCACGCCGGGCGCCGACGCGATCCACAAGTTCGACATCGCGAACATCCACCTCCGCGGGCCCGTGGACGCGGTCGTGCGGCGCTATCGCGAATTCAGGTCCTGGCTCGCCGATCGCGGCTTCAGGGGACCGCTCTGGGTGACCGAGCACGGCTACCCGGCCGACCCCGCGTTCGAGACCGATCCCGCATACGCCGGCGGCGACCCCTCCCAGGCGGCCTACCTGACCCAGACGCTCGTGGGGCTCGGCGAGGCCGGCGCCCCGCAGGTGTTCGTGACGCTGCGCGACGACCTCGGGGGCGAGTACGCGAGCGAGGGCCTCGAGCACATCGACGACGCGGCCGGGTACGCGGTGTCGCGGCGCGAGTCGTTCGCGGCGGTGCGCCGCGTCGCGCATGACTGGGACCAGCTGATGGCCTGGCGCGACGAGCAGCGCGAGAATGAGCGCGAGCAGGGCGTCGAGGAGGCGAAGGCGGCGCTGTGGGAGAGCGACGCACAGACCGCCCGCGAGAAGTTCCGCGACGCGCGCCTCCGCGTGCACGCCGAGCAGGACGAGCTGGCCCGCTCGCGCCGCTCCGCGACGGTCAGAGCGCGCCTGTCACGGAGGCTGGCTCGCGCCCGCGCGCTCCTCGCGGGCCGGAGCACGGTGCTGCTCCTGGACGGCGCCCTGGCGCACTGGCACTCGCAACGAGCCGACGAGCGGGGGGCCGCGGTCGCCCTCCTGAAGCAGAAGATCGCGGGCGGCTAGCGCGCGGGACGGCGCACGGGGATGCGCACCCCGCGCCCTCCGTCCCCGCGCGGCATCAGCGCCTGCGAGGGCGGCTCGTAGGGCACGAGCTCGTACTTCAGCGAGCGGCGCACCCGCTCGACTTCCTTCTGGAGCTCGTCCTGCACGCGCTGCGTATGTCGCTCGAGGTTGCGCATCCTGCGGCGCATCCGCTCGATCTCCTCCTCGAGCTCGAACACGCGCTCCACGCCTGCGAGGTTCATTCCCAGCTCGCCGGTGAGCTCCTGGATGCGGCGCAGCCGCTCCACGTCCTCCTGCGAGTAGAGGCGTGTGTTCTTCGGCGAGCGCTTCGGTGTGATCAGGCCGCGCGTCTCGTAGATGCGGAGCGTCTGCGGGTGCATCCCGGCCAGCTCGGCGGCCACCGAGATCATGTAGACGCCGCGTGTCGAGTCGGGGCTGTCGGCCATCCGGTCGCTCACCTCCTCTGCGAGAGCAGGCGCTCGCGCGGGTTGCCGTTGATCACCGTCGCCAGCTCGTCCACGACCTCAGCCTGCTCCTTCGACAGCGAGCTCGGCACGTCGATCAGGAGCCGGTAGCGCATGTCGCCGCGGCCGCGGCCGCCGAGCTTCGGCGGGCCCTCGCCGCGCAGGCGCTGCACGGTGCCGTGCTGCGTGCCCGGGGGCACGCGGATGCGCTTCGTGCCGGTCAGGGTCGGCACCTCGATCGTCGCGCCGCGGATCGCCTCGGGGATCGTGATCGGCACCTCGACCTCGAGGTTGTCCCCCTTGCGCTTGAAGATCGGCGACTCGGCGACGCGCGTGACGACGTACACGTCGCCCGGAGGGCCGCCCCGTGGTCCGGCCTCGCCCTTCCCCTTCAGGCGCACTCTCGACCGGTCGCGCACGCCGGCGGGGATGTTGACCGCGTAGCGCTTCACCTGGCGCGTCTGGCCGGAGCCGTGACAGGTCGGGCACGGGTCCTTGATCTCGGTGCCGGTCCCACCGCACTGACGGCACGGCTGCGAGATCGAGAAGAGGCCCTGGGACTCCGCCTCCACGCCGCGGCCCTGGCAGCGGCTGCAGACGGTCGGCGACGTTCCCGGCTTCGCTCCGGTGCCGCGACAGGTGGGGCAGGGGGCCGCGAGCGGCACGGTCACGGAGACCTGGCCGCCCTCCATGGCCTGCTCGAACGAAACGTGCACGTCCGTCTCGAGGTCGCGCCCACGCTCGGGCCGCGGCGTGCGTCCGGTCCCGCCGCCGCCGAAGAGGTCGGAGAGGATGTCGCCGAAGCCGCCAAAGCCTCCGCCGCCGGTGCCGAAGGTACCGCCGCCGCCGAAGCCGCCGCCTGGGAAGCCTCCGCCGAAGATGCCGCCGCCAGAGTCGTACTGCTTGCGCTTCTCGGGGTCGGACAGGATCGCGTAGGCGGCCTGGACCTCCTTGAAGCGCTCCTCGGCCGTCTTGTCCCCGTGGTTCGTGTCCGGGTGGTACTGGCGCGCCAGCTTCCGGTAAGCCTTCTTGATCTCGTCGTCCGAGGCCTTCTTGTCGACGCCAAGCGTCCTGTACGGATCCTTCACGGCCGGCATCAGCCAGAGACCACCACGCGCGCCGGACGCAGGACGGTGCCGTTGGCCCGGTAACCCTTCTCGACGACGTCGAGCACAAGCCCGGGCTCTCCGTCCTCCCTCACGGACAGGGCCTCGTGCTCCGCGGGATCGAAGCGATCGCCGGCGGGGTTGAACTGCTCGACCCCGTTCCGCTCGAGCACCGCGATCAGCTCCGAGTGGACGAGCCGGACGCCCTCGGCCAGGTGCTGCTCGCCGTCCTCGGCTGAGGTGAGTGCGCGCTCGAGGTTGTCGACGATCGGGAGCAGCTCGCGGACCAGTCCGCTCTTCGCCCGCTCGCCGGCCGCGGCCGCCTCGCGGGCGGCGCGCTTGCGGTAGTTCTCGAAGTCGGCCTGGATGCGCTGGGCAAGCTCGAGGTAGTTCTCAGCCGCCTCCTTCTCGCGGAGCGCCTCCTCCTCGTTCGCCGGATCCTCCTCGCCGGAGGGCTCGCCCGCCTCGTCGCGTGACGTGACGGGCTCCTCCTCCGGCGCGGGGTCGAACTGCTCCTCCGGCTCGGCCGGGGGATTCGTCTCGAACGTCATCGGCTACGAACGCTCCTCGCCCTCGACCACCTCGGCGTCCACGACCTCCTCCTCCTCCTCGGCGGAGGCGCCGGGCGCGCCCTCGCCATCCGCGGAGGAGCCGTTGCCGGCGGCGGCCTGCTGCTGGGCGGCCGCGTACATCTGCTCCGACACCTTGTGGAAGGCGCTCTGCAGCGCGTCCGTCTTCTGGCGCAGCAGCTCGACGTCGTCGGACTCGAGGTTGTCGCGCACGTCCTTGATCGCCGCCTCGATCTCCTCCTTCGAGGCCGAGTCGAGCGAGTCGCCCATCTCCGTCACCTGGCGCTCGGCCTGGTAGGCGGCGTTCTCGGCGGCATTGCGCGTCTCGACGATCTCGCGCTGGCGGCGGTCCTCCTCGGCGTGAGCCTCGGCGTCCTTCACCATGCGCTCGACCTCCTCCTCCGCGAGGCCCGAGCCGGCCTTGATCTCGATCTTCTGCTCCTTGCGGGTGCCGAGGTCCTTGGCCCCCACGGCGAGGATGCCGTTCGCGTCGATGTCGAACGTCACCTCGATCTGCGGGATGCCGCGCGGCGCCGGCGGGATGCCGGTGAGCTGGAACTTCCCGAGCGACTTGTTGTAGGCGGCCATCTCGCGCTCGCCCTGGAGCACGTGGACCTCGACGCTCGGCTGGTTGTCCTCGGCCGTCGAGAAGATCTCCGACTTGCGCGTCGGGATCGTGGTGTTGCGCTCGATCAGCTTCGTCATCACGCCGCCCTTGGTCTCGATGCCGAGGGTCAGCGGGGTCACGTCGAGCAGGAGCACGTCCTTGACGTCGCCGGCGAGCACGCCCGCCTGGATGGCGGCGCCCACTGCCACGACCTCGTCCGGGTTGACGCCGCGGTGCGGGTCCTTGCCGGTGAGCTCCTTCACCTTCTCCTGCACGGCCGGCATGCGCGTCATGCCGCCCACCAGGACGACGTGGTCGATGCCCGCGCCGCCCTCGAGGTCGGCGTCCTTTAGCGCCTGCTTCGTCGGGCCGACGACGCGGTCGAGCAGGTCTGCCGTCAGCTCGTTGAGCTTCGAGCGGGTGATCCGCTGGTTCAGGTGCTTCGGGACCGAATCGATCGCCGTGATGAACGGCAGGTTGATCTGCGTCTCCTGCGCCGAGCTCAACTCGGTCTTCGCCTTCTCGGCCTCCTGGTAGAGGCGCTGGAGGGCCATCTTGTCGGCCGACAGGTCGACGCCCTCGGCCTTCTTGAACTCGGCGACCAGCCAGTCGACGACCGCCTTGTCGAAGTTGTCGCCACCGAGGTGGTTGTCGCCCGCGGTCGCCTTGACCTCGAAGACGCCGTCCCCGATCTCGAGCACCGACACGTCGAAGGTGCCGCCGCCGAGGTCGAAGACGAGGATCGTCTGGTCGGCCTCCTTGTCGAGCCCGTAGGCGAGCGAGGCCGCCGTGGGCTCGTTGATGATCCGCTTGACGTCGAGGCCCGCGACCTTGCCGGCGTCCTTGGTCGCCTGGCGCTGGTCGTCGTTGAAGTAGGCCGGGACGGTGATCACAGCGCTGTCGACGGTGTCGCCCAGGTACGCCTCGGCGTCGGCCTTCAGCTTCTGGAGGATCATCGCGCTGATCTCCGGCGGGGCGAACTCCTTGCCGCCCGCTTTCACGCGCGCGTCGCCGTTCGGGCCCGGGATGACCTCGAACGGGACGATCTTCTCCTCCTCCTTGACCTCGGCCTCCTTGCGCCCCATGAAGCGCTTGATCGAGAAGACCGTGTTCTCGGGGTTCGTCACCGCCTGCCGCTTGGCGGGCGCGCCGACGAGGCGCTCGCCGCCGTCCGTGAACGCGACCACCGAGGAGGTGGTGCGCGCGCCCTCGGCGTTCTCGATCACGGTGGGCTCACCGCCCTCGAGGACGGCCATACACGAGTTAGTGGTGCCAAGATCGATGCCGATCGTCTTGCCCATCCGTACTTCTCCTTGGTCGAGTCGAAAGAAATCTAAGCCCGAGTATGGCAGATTTGGCGAGCGATGACCTACGCACGAGCGCGTCGGTTACGCCGCCGAACGGCAGCGCTGAGCATCAACGTTTCGGCGGGGTGGCGCCCCGGCCTCGTCAGTGCTCGTCGGTCAGCGCCGCAGCCTGAGCTTGATCGTCTTCGTCTTGACCTGGCGTAGCCCGGAGGCGTTGGTGAAGACCACCTTCACGCGCAGACGCGTCAGCTTGCGCTTCACGGCGATCCGGTAAAGCCGCCGCGTCCGCGCGCCCTTCCTGAGCTTGAAGACGATCGTCACCGTCCCGGCCCTGGTGATGCGACGTTTGACCTGGCCCAGGGTCAGGAACCTGCGGGCCGCGGCATGCGAGGTCGAGTGGCCGGGATGCGGGTTGTAGGCCGCGAACTGCCAGACGGCGTTGCCGGGCCCGGTGAACGCGGTCTTGACCTTGATCCCCTTGCACTTGCCGCGGTGTTGCACGCCGCAGAAGAGACCGCTGGCGGGGACGGAGGGCGGGACTGCAATCACCGGGGGAACCAGGTTGAAGGTCGCCGTGACCGAACGCGCCTGGCTCATCGTGACCGTGCAGGAGCCTGTGCCCGAGCAGTCCCCGCTCCAGCCGGCGAACGTGGAGCCGGTTGCGGGCGTCGCCGTGAGTGTCACTACGGTCCCCTGGGTGTAGGAGTGCGAGCAGGTCGCGCCGCAGTCGATCCCCGCGGGCGAGCTGGTCACGGTGCCGCTGCCCGTCCCGGTCTTGGCGACCGTCAGCGTGTGGGTCTGCAGCGTGAACGTTGCGGTGACCGAACGCGCTTGGTCCATGGTCACGGTGCATGGGCCCGTCCCGGAACAGGCTCCGCTCCAGCCCGTGAACGTCGAGTCCGCGGACGCGGTCGGCGTGAGCGTGACCAGCGCGCCGTTGGTGAACGATGCCGTGCATGTCGAGCCGCAGCTGATCCCCGCGGGCGAGCTCGTCACGGTGCCGCTCCCGGTGCCGTTCTTGACTACGGCCAGAATCTGCCCGTTGGTCGCCCCTGTGACGCAGGTTCCCGTCGGGCGGTTGCTGAAGCGGACGTTGTCGAGAAAGACCGCCGAGTCATAGATGTCGTCGCCCTGGTCGAAGATGGACAGATACAGGTGGTGCGCGCCCGAGCTCACGGGAGTCGACGCGTTGAGGAGAGGCGTGGCGCCGTCGTACGTGGTGCCGGCGGCGTTGGCGAGCGTCATGGATGCGGCGCCGGCGGCGTTGACCGTGATCGGATGTCCGGTGGGATCGAATGCGAAGTTGTGTGGCGCCGTGACGTTGGCGGCGGCGTCGGTGGTCCAGTCCGAGGTGTCGAGCTCCGCCACGAAGGCGTCGTTGACGTTGCTACCCACGAACTCGGGGTACTCCGCGGAGAGGAAGCGGAAGTCGACTGTCATGCAGTTCACGCCCGCCGGCACGTTCAGATCGACCTTGAGGATCGTGACGTCGTAGTCGTTGACGCCGCGCACGTTGAGCCCGCCGAGGCCCACCCCGTCGGAGCCGCTGCTGTTCGGCTGATTCACGAGGGTCGCGTCCCCCGTGGTCAGGATCCCGTAGCTGGTGCCATTGGTTTGGAACCCGCCCAGCGGCGTGGTCGATACCGCGTTGGGCTCCTCCCCGCCACCGCCGGTCGGCGGGATCGACTGGAATGACGACCCGCTGATCGCGCTCGTGTCCGCCACGATCGCCGTCGCGACCGTCGAGGCCGTACGGGTGGTGGTGATCGTGGCCAGGGCCGGCGCGGCAAGGGCACCGAGCGTCGCGACCGTCACGACCGAGGCGATTACCGAGCACTTCACGGAACGCGTCACTGTGCGACTCCTTGTGCTGGGGGCAGAATGCGGCGGTTAGGCGTCCAAACCTGTGAAAAGCCTTCGCATCCACACCTCGCATCGAACGCTCCGAATCTCCATCGACGCACACTGAAAAAGTCGCAAAATGCGGGAAAACGAGCGCCGGAAGGGTCGGTTTGGCCAATCCAAAGGGTTGGTTTGGCCAATCGCGTCAGGGCCGTGCGAGCGCTAGGATGCTGCCGCCGATGGTCCGCCTCGGACTCCTGCTCCTCGCCGTCGGTGCCGTTCTGGGTCTCCCGGCCTGCGGCGGCGGCGGCGGCGACAAGTCGAGCGACTCCGGCGGCTCGGCCGACACCGCCCGGCAGAACACCGAGACCGCGTCCACCTCGCCCGCCGAGGCCGAGAAGGAGCTCGAGGACACGAGCAAGAGGCCCGTCATCCCCAAGCCCACGGGCGCGCCGCCGCGGAGGCTCGTGAAGGAGGACATCGTCAAGGGCAAGGGCCCGGGCGCGAAGCCCGGCGACGTCGTGGTCGTCAACTACGTGGGCATGAACTTCTCGAACGGACAGGAGTTCGACGCGTCCTGGGACCGCGGAGAGCCGTTCCCGGTCCAGCTCGGCGCCGGCAACGTGATCCCCGGCTGGGAGAAGGGCCTGATCGGGATCAAGAAGGGCGGGCGCCGCAAGCTGACGATCCCGCCCGAGCTCGCCTACGGCGCGGAGGGATCCCCGCCGGCCATTCCGCCGAACGAGACGCTCGTCTTCGTGATCGACGCGCTCGCGATCAAGTAGCCGCCGCCCCGAATAAAGGCGGCGACCGTCCTGGCTAGGGGACCGTATGGGTACTCAATCCAGGACGGTCGTGTCCTTAA